>Ga0181562_10003497_pt1 | contig 11543 bp, 10 predicted proteins | sample 011ome_26_FD_139344 | JGI IMG/M metagenome (GOLD analysis project Ga0181562, IMG submission 139344) | Coastal salt marsh microbial communities from the Groves Creek Marsh, Skidaway Island, Georgia - 011511BT metaG (megahit assembly) | ecosystem: Environmental > Aquatic > Marine > Intertidal...
CGGTGTCGAGAGGGTCGTTCGTTTTGCCTTCGACACAGCAATGAGCAGGCGCAAGAAACTGACCCTCGTCCACAAGACCAATGTGCTCGTGCATGCGGGGAGCTTGTGGTCTCGAATCGTTCGAGAGGTCCAGGCTGACTATCCCGCTGTCGAGGTCGACTATCTCCACATTGACGCCACAACAATTTTCATGGTCACCGATCCCTCAAGATTTGATGTCATCGTCACCGACAACCTCTTTGGTGACATCATCACGGATCTGGCGGGTGCGGTAGGTGGTGGCATTGGGACGGCGGCATCTGCGAACCTCAACCCGAGTGGCTCGTTCCCCAGCATGTTTGAACCAGTACACGGCTCAGCGCCTGACATCGCAGGGACAGGCACAGCAGATCCCACTGCGGCCATCATGTCTGCTGCGTTATTGCTGGAGAACCGAGGTTTTCCTGAGTTGGCTAGCAGGATTGTCCACGCGGTGACACAGGATGTTGCCGCGCGAGCGCAGGCAGGGAAACCTCGAAGTACCTCGGAGATTGGTTCCGAAATAAGGAACGCGGTAACTCGAGGTTGGTAGCAAAATATCCAACGGATTGGTGCCGGCAGCGGCGCAGAGAATTCGCGAATGACAAAGCCTCGTAGAGAGAACCCGGTTGGCTCCAGTGGGCTTGATCCACTGATGAAGGTTGACCACATAACTAAACGCCCAACCAGCCTAAGTGTGTGTGGTGAGGCAAAGTGAAGCGGGGGGCAGCAGGCACATGAATGCCGTCAAAGTATCTCCTCACGCGATTGTTACCTGGCAGCGGACAATGCTGAATTACTCAAGGATCTTGGTCTTAGGGCCTACAGGTTGGTTCGGCAGGACAGCGCTCGAACTGTCGTTCCCCTCGAGTGCCACTTTTTACCTTGTGGGCTCACGCCCAGGGGAAGTGCAGGTGGGAGAAAAGACTCTTAGTGTGCATGAGTGGAACGAGCGAGAAGTGGAAAGGTTCTCACCGGACTTAGTTCTAGATTTCGCTTACTTGACGCGGAATTGGATATCGGAGCTCGGAGTTTCAGAGTACCGCGCTCGAAATGAAGTCTTGGCCGAGCGCATAGTGCGGGCTGCCACGTTAAGAAGTGTCAAGACCGTTCTGACGATTTCAAGCGGGGCAGCAGTCCAGCCGGAGCTCGATCCGTACGGTGAAGGAAAAAGAAAGATCGAGCTTGCACTTAGGGATGCTCTGAGATCTTCACGCGCGAATTTGGGTATCCTTCGAGCTTGGAGCGTGAGTGGAGGATTTGTAAGAGAGCCCGATCAATACGCTTTCTCATCATTCATCAGGCAAGGCATAAACAGCCGAAACATAAGGGTAAGCGCCAACCGGATGGTGTATCGGCGCTACTGCGCTGTTGAAGAATTGTTGGCAGTGGGGCTGCACTTGGCTCATAGACATTCTCACTCTCTGCTGGACAGTGGAGGCGAGAAATTCGAGATGGTTCAAATCGCCCAGAAAGTAGCTAAACAAATTCCTGGTGCGAAGGTAATTCTTGAGCATCCTGCCCGGGGCTCTCAAGATCCGGACGACTACTCCTCTGACAACAAGTCATGGGAACAGGGTATTCGAGAAGCTAATCTCGTTGCAATGAGTGTTGAAGAACAAATTGCCAATGTGATCCACGCTCTTCGCCGTCGATAGTTCATGCGTCTGACCAGGTTTGCCACGGCGCATTACCTGACGCCCACATTTTGTTGAAAGCTTGGTACTCACGGTAAGTGTCAAGCGGTTGCCAGAATCCAGAATGATGAAATGCGCTAATTTCTCCACGCTGCGCTAGGGCGTCCAAAGGTGCGTTTTCAAGAATTGAATCTTCCGAGAGATAATTGAAGATTGACGGTTCAAATACAAAATATCCAATGCTCACAGAGCTTTCAATCTGTGGTTTCTCGCGAAAACTTAAGACAGCTGAACCTGAAGTCTCAACCACGCCAAAACGACTGAACGGTTGGGTGACCGTAACAGTCGCCGTGGTTGCTTCCTTTGAATGCAGCTCCACTAGTTTCGATACGTCGACCGAGGCAAGGCCATCACCGTAGGTGCAGATGAAGGTTGAATCCTCGAGGTAGCGACGAGCTTTGAAGAGGCGGCCACCGGTGGGTGTATCTAAACCCGTATCGACGACGGTTACTGTCCAGTCAGCTTCGTTGTTTTTGCCGTGGTAGCGAATGGACGAGGGGTCCCTCAGAGAGACAGTGAAGTCCTGATTGCTCAGGAGGTAGCCGTGGAAATACTGCTTTATATCCGAAGCTTTGTAGCCTGCCAAGATAACGAAATCTGTGTAGCCATGATGCGCAAAATTCTTCATAATATGCCACAACACGGGTTTACCACCAACCTCAACCATCGGTTTTGGCTTGAACTCAGTTTCTTCCCGCATTCGGGTCCCTAAGCCACCGGCTAGCAGCGCTACTTTCATAAGGACACCATACCTTTGCGCGACTTGAATTCTGCTCATCGCTTAGACTGGTTCTCAAGACGAAGGGCTAGCTGGTTGACCAATCTTGAGAATCTGCGCTCGCGAATTCTAGAACTGACTCTCGAATTTGGTGCGGCAAGCGCCGATAACGTCGGGCCATTTATTCCGGGTGATTCAGCCGTACCTGTCTCTGGGAAAGTATTGGATCCAGCAGACTTCGCCAATCTTGTTGATTCTTGTCTCGACGGTTGGCTTACTTCTGGTCGTTTTCACAAGACTTTCGAGCAAGAGCTTGCCAAATTTGTAGGAGTGCGAAATTCGGTCTTCGTCAACAGCGGATCTAGTGCGAATCTCGTCGCGCTGAGTGCGCTCACAAGTCCGAAGTTGGGAAAGAGAGCACTTCAGCCAGGAGACGAGATTCTTACCGTGGCTGCAGGTTTCCCCACGACTGTGAATCCTATTATTCAAAACGGCCTTCGACCGGTTCTTGTGGACATTGAGCTGGGTACCTATGACGCTGTTGGGGAGCGGTTGCGCGAAGCGGTATCGCCCAAAACCAAAGGCATCATGATGGCGCATACTTTGGGAAATCCGTTTGATCTTGACACAGTGATAGAGCTGAAGGAGAAGCATGGCTTATGGCTCGTCGAGGACTCGTGTGATGCTTTGGGGGCGACCTACCGCGGCAAAAAGACAGGGAGCTTTGGAGACACGGCAACAGTAAGTTTCTATCCGGCTCACCACATCACTACTGGTGAAGGTGGGGCTGTTTTCGTCAATTCGCCTTTGGTCAGAAAACAGGTTGAGTCCTTCAGAGACTGGGGCAGAGATTGCTATTGCGAAACCGGAAAGGACAACACCTGCAAAAAGCGATTTGAATGGCAGTTAGGCGACCTGCCGAAGGGGTATGACCACAAGTACATCTACAGTCACATCGGATACAACCTCAAAGCGACCGACATGCAGGCAGCGTTGGGGGTTTCTCAGTTGCAAAAATTACCCGAGTTCATCTGGCGGCGGAATGAAAATTTTAAATTTCTTTATGCTGGTCTCAGCAGTGTGTCTGGCCTCATTCTCCCGCGCGCCACGGAGAATTCTGAGCCGTCGTGGTTTGGTTTCCCGATAACCCTTGAAGAAGGTGTTAAATTCTCTCGCTCTGAGCTCATCCAGCACCTTGATGAGCGAAGGATCGGCACTCGCTTGCTGTTCGGCGGAAACCTCACGCGTCAGCCCGCCTATCGGAATGCGGACTTTAGGGTGGTAGGGGATCTCACGAACACCGACATTGTGACCGAGAGAACCTTCTGGGTGGGTGTTTACCCAGGACTGACACAACCTATGCTTCAGTTTGTCGTTGACACCATTAGTGGGTTCGTGAGAAGCAAAGGGTAGGCATGGCTCACTATCTGATTACCGGTCATACTGGGTTTAAGGGTGCCTGGCTGATTTTTCTCCTCAGGGCTCAAGGTCATAACGTTTCTGGTCTCGCTCTAGACCCACTTCCTGGAAGCATCTTTGACAGGACCAACCTCAACAGCGACCTTGTCCATGATTTCCGTGTCGACATTAGGAACAGGGCTGAGGCAGTCGAGGCGATTGCACAGGCCCGACCAGATTTTGTAATTCATATGGCAGCCCAGGCTCTTGTGCGAGAGGGATATCGAAACCCGCGCTACACATACGAGACAAACGTTCTTGGAACTCTAAATATCCTGGAGGCAGTCGACCAGACAGATTCGGTGCGGGCTCAGTTGATCGTCACAACCGACAAGGTTTACCTAGACCAGGGTCTCAATCGCCCATACGTCGAGACAGACCCTCTTGGCGGTAGAGACCCTTACAGCGCATCGAAGGCCATGGCGGACATCCTCACCCAAGAGTTTTTGTCGCGGGAAGGTGCCAAACCTGGGGCAATAGCTCGAGCGGGCAATGTGATCGGAGCGGGTGATGTGTCGAACGAAAGATTGATTCCAGACATTGTCCGAGCAATAGAGGCAGACGAATCACTTGTGTTGCGCTACCCGGAAGCAATACGGCCATGGCAACATGTGTTGGACTGCCTCTGGGGATATCTAACACTCCTAGGTGCAGTTCACGATTCAAACGAGCAAGGAGCTTGGAATTTTGGTCCGGAGCGGCATGCCTCTCTGTCCGTGAGGCAAGTTGCCGAGATCTCAGCAGAAGCATTTGGCATTGCTCTGAGGATTCAGGATAATTCGGGATGTCAGTTTGCCGAGGAGGAGTACCTTGCGCTTGATTCAAGTAAGGCCGAGACTGTGCTGGGCTGGACAAATCGCATAGAGGGTTTTGAGGCGATATCTATGTCCCTTGTCCCCGTGGGTGGGCTTTCGCGGGAGAGAATGGTGGCTGAAGTAGAGGAATTTCTTTCTCGTCCTTCTCGATGAGTTAGCTCGCATTGTTGTCTGCTGCGATTTGGGAAACGAAGACTTCGAACTCTTCTCGCAGAGAATGAACAGCATGGTCGTAATGAGAAAGCAAGTAGTCCTGAATTCTCACAAACTTAGTTTCGAGGTTCACCAAACGAAGCCTTTGATGATCCTTGCATCGAGCGACTCACATTCGAGTTAGGCTTGGGGTCAACTTCCCGAGCACGAGAGGCAAAGACTTTGGTGGTTCCCGCGGCCCTCCCTATCGCTACTCCGGATCTTCAGTTTCAGGTCACCCCAAATCCTGCTCCTCTTTCGGACGAAGAGCGTCAGGCTGTCTTAGACAATCCCGTCTTTGGCACAGTGTTTACCGACCACATGGTCGATATTTGCTGGTCAGAGAAGGGCGGCTGGCATCGTCCCCGCGTTCAGCCATACGGACCGATTCACCTTGATCCTGCTGCCTCCGTCCTGCATTACGGCCAAGAGATCTTCGAAGGCATGAAGGCTTACCGTCATCAAGACGGCTCCATCTGGACCTTCAGGCCTGACCAAAATGCCCTTCGACTGCAGCGATCCGCGAAGCGCATGGCGTTGCCAGTGCTTCCGGTGGAGTATTTCCTTCAAGCGCTGAAAGAGCTCATCGCCGTGGATGGTGCGTGGGTTCCGAGCGCTCCCGAAACGTCTCTCTACATTCGACCCTTCATGTTTGCCAAAGAGGCATTTCTGGGGGTGAGGCCAGCAAATAAGGTTGCCTTCTGCATTATTGCCTCTCCTGTAGGCCCCTACTTTGGTGACACGGTGAGCCCCGTATCGATCTGGCTCTCCACGCGTTATTCCCGTGCAGGTAAGGGCGGAACTGGTGCCGCGAAGGCCGGAGGCAATTACGCGGCTTCCCTGGTTGCCCAGACTGAGGCTGCTGAGAACGACTGCAAGCAGGTTATGTTCCTGGACTCCGAGGAAGGACGTTACCTGGAGGAGCTAGGCGGGATGAACGTGGTCCTGGTCTATAAAGATGGAACGCTGGTCACTCCGCACAGCGAGACGATTCTCCAGGGCATCACTAGAGATTCTGTCTTGCAGCTCGCAGAAGATGCTGGTCACATAATCGAGCGACGCCCCGTCACCATTGATGAATGGCGTGTGGGCTTTGAATCAGGAGACATCGTGGAAGCGTTTGCGTGTGGAACTGCTGCCACGGTTGTTCCCATTGGTCAGTTGAAAGCCCCGGACTTCACCATTGGTTCTGCTGATGCCCCTCCCGGTGAGGTAACGATGGCTTTGCGTTCACAACTCATTGACATTCAATACGGTCGCGTTCCCGATCCAAGTGATTGGATGTTTCGACTTGACGCTTAGAGCCTGAATCGAATGTTTCCCCACTTCACCCAGGATAGGAATTCTGCTTCCGGAAAAATGAGCTTCGAAAACTTGAGCGTCAAGAGTCATTCCCGAGCCATCAATTCCGACCTGGTCAAGGCTGGCCCAGGAATACGGAATGTTTCTTGTCAAGGCTTGGCCACATTTCACTTAGGCCGGGTGACACTATTTCACCATCCTGGTTGCGTCGATTAACTACTCTGGGCCTGTGACGCTGACTACTCGGTACTTGTATATTCACGAACAACGGGTTGTCATTGTGGAAAAGGTCGCTCCGGAGGAGCAGCTCAAGCTCCGCTAGTGAGCGCGGGCTCGATGTGGTGATTCCGAACGCCTCTGCGACAGCAGCAAAATTGGGACTTGGTACCCCACTATCAACGTCGCTTCCATACCGACGTCCCGAGAACATGTTGTCTTGCATGATCTCTATTGCTCGGTATCCATCTGAGTTCAGGCAAAAGATTTTGACGGGAAGGGATTGATCCGCGATCACCTGCAGCTCCTGGATGTTGAGTTGCATAGCCCCATCTCCCGCAATCGCAATTACACGGCTGGGCGCAGGAATGCTTCTTGCCGCACCAATTGAAGCGGGAACGGCATAACCCATCGCGGAAAGGCCATGAGCCCTGATGAGCTTCCCCAGTTGATTGTGTCGAAACGATTGCACCAACGCGGTACACGCTGTGCCCATGTCAACACAAAGTGCATAGTTGTCTTTATCTAGTGCTAGTGAGAGCGCTGCTGAAAACTGGTACGCATCGATTGCACCTGGTTCGTCGGAGAACGATTCACTGGCAATGTTGAGATCTTTTTTGAGGCGCTTGCAGTGATCTTCCCAATCCTTATATGAAGGCAAGTTTGTCTCAAGCGCTGCATCTAGCAGTTTTGGGACGAATTCTCGCAAGTCCTCCAGCACCCCGAAATCCGAGAGGGACGTGTTCTTTCGAAGCTCTTCTTCGTCAATGTCGACGACTACCCTTGTCGCTTCGGGGGCAAATCGATCGGTGTTGTAACCTGTCGAAGGCACTGAAAGCCTGGACCCTAAAATCAGAACCAAATCTGCTTCTTCCAGAAGCACGTTCGGAGCTCTTTCGCCAAGAATCCCGAAGTTGCCGATGTAACCCGGTTCCTCCCATGAGAAAAAGTCCATGCCCGCCCACGTAGCGATGCACGGTACTCGAAGCGTCTCAAGAATTTGCCGGAAACGAGGATCGGAAGCACCAGATCGGAACCCACCTCCAACTATGGCAAGAGGTTTTTTCGCCGACTGGAGAAGAGCAATTACTTGTCCCACAGATTTATCTCTCTCGTGCGACACCGTTGACCCTTTACTTGTCCCGGTTGCAAAAAATGAAACTGCTTCTTGTTCTTGAGTTCTCGTGTTTTGCACGTCAATCGGGACCTCAATCCAAGTAGGGCCTTGACGTGGAGCCAACGCAAGATTGAACGAGCTAACAACCTCTTTCTTGATTCGAGTTGCAGAATTGAGGTAGGTGAAGCTCTTCACCATTGGTGTCACAAAACTTTCAGTTGCAATATCTTGAACCCCAAGCTGACGGAGTTCGCGTCCGTTTGATCCGCCAGTCCTATGCTGTTGAGCCACTCCCCCTGAGATTACGACCATCGGTATCGAGTCTAGGTATGCACCAGCCACTCCAGTCAGAGTGTTCGTTACGCCTGGCCCATTGGTTACGAGAGTGATGCCTAATCTCCCTGAGCTTCTGGCGAATCCATCGCAAGCCATCGCGCAGGCCTGCTCGTGTGCCAGAAAAGTGATGTTTACCTGCCGCCGGCAGAATGCATCGATAAGTGGGCCAATCGGTCCACCAGCAAGGCAGAAGACGTGGAGCCCTGGATCGCATTCCAATAGAGTTTCAACGATTAGGTCTGCGACCGTGAAATCCGATTCGACAGCTGATGGCCCTTTTCCTCTAGTCTTCTCCTGCTCCATGGCAACCCTCCCGGCAGTCTGCCCTGAAACAAACATTCTCGGGACCGACAGCATCAAGCGTAAACGAGCCAAGGAGAACTTCAACCGAGGCTTCTGGCAAGCTCCCTTCAAAAAATGTTGTCGCTGTCGCGGCTCTGAATCCGCCGCTGCAGTGAAGCAGGAGCGGGAAATCATCGAATCCCAACGAACTATTTCGGAGATTCTCCAGAGGAAGCCCCACTGACCCCCGTATGTGCCCCGCTTTTCGCTCGTTCGGGTGACGAAGATCGACAATCACGTTCTTACGACCGGTGTTCGAGAACAGTTCGGCAGGAAGAACATCACGGACCGCAAATGCTGTTTCCCGTGACCAGTCTTGGGGAACAATGCAATACCCAGCAATTTCTTCCTGACCAATCTGCGACAGGTCCTCTACGGCCTCCAACACTCGCTCCGAGTCGTCTGAAGCAAAGTAAACGGGCGTACCACGGGGGACAAGCCATCCGAACCAGGTTGTGAAGACTGGTGCTGAAGAATTCAGCCGAAGTGCACCTTGAATAGGGTTATCCAACGCACGATGGGAGTCCCTGATGTCGACCACTGTGCAATTGGTGCCTCGCGCCAGTTCGACTAGTGCTTCGAAGCTGATTGGGTCAGGCAAACGAGCCGAAAATCTCGCGGGCCCTTTGCGATTGGCGGGGGCCATCAGAGGGAAGTAACCTGGAATAGGACGAGAGTTCTTCCCAACAGTCTCAGTCCATTCGTCGAGTGTGAGCCGTAGAACCGGATTGACCTCTAGTTCAGAGGCAACCGTTGGGGAATCTGTTGGAACAACATCGCTCTCCAGGCAGTATGAACCACTGCCGTGTGTGGGCATGATTCTAGTGTTGGGTGACAACATTTCACTTAACTGGTGGATAGATTTCCATTGAGCCGAAGCAAGCTTGGGGGCGTCAGCCGGGCTTACCAAGTCTGTTCGACCTGCTCCCCCAGCCAACCATGATCCTCCTGTAAAGGCGGCTACCTTCTTGGAGGAGCCTCGGTCCACGCCACCCAAAATGAAAGAGTGGTGCTCCCATGTATGGCCTGGTGTTTCAACGGGAGACAATTCCATGGCCCCAAACTCTAACTTTTCCCCTTCACGGTAGTGTTTGCAATGAAAGTCCAGCCCTGCCACATTCGGCAAGAGGTAATCAGTATCCAGTTCGTTCGCAAGGGCAAGAGCGCCTGAAACATAATCATTGTGGACATGGGTGTCAACGACACCTTTCACCCGGAGCTTCCTCGATTGCGTGAGGTCGAGAATAGGGTCGATGAGCCTATTTGGATCGATTACGAAGGCCTCGCCCTCGGACTCAATTACGTAGGATTTGTTCCCTAAATTGCTCGAGAATAGGGTCCAAATCGTCGCGTTGTGAAGGTCTTCTCTCCCCAATTCCAACTTCATGTGACAGCACCTTTCTTGCCCCAAGACAACTCATGTCGAACCACTGAAACCTACGGTCTTGCGAGACCTGTCGCAAGTCTAAGAACGTCTGCAATGATGTTGTCCGGCTCCTCAATGCCGACAGCTACGCGAATCAAGTTGCTAGCTATTCCAATGCTTCCAACTTCGTCATCCGAAAGACTTGCCAAGCTCATCGTTCTCGGAAATTCAAACAGCGAGTCGATTGACCCGAACGATGGGGCCATCTTAAGAACCTTGAGCTCGGCAATTCGCTCTTGCATTTCTGCCAGAGACGCTTGTGGAACCAGGGATATTACCGCGCCTAGAGATTTCAGAAACGAGGGGGCAATTTCTTTCTGGTCAGCGTTTTCTCCAGAACCTGGGTAAAAGAATTTCAGAATTTGACCTTCAATTTTCATCCTGTTCAGCACCTCGAGGACAGCCATGGTGTTGCTAACTTGCCTGTCAAACCTAATTCTGTAGGACTTTAAGTGGGTGTGGATATTCGATGCGTCGCGTGGATTCAAAATTGTTCCAAATGCTGACCGATATTCCCAGAGCTCATCGATGAGATTTTCCCGAACCAAGACCAATCCTCCGAAGCTGTCGTTGTATCCATTCGCGTATTTCGTTAGAGAGTGGATGATGACGTCCGAATTGTCCAAAAGCAAAGGTTGTTCATTTCCAATGCCCGCAAGGGTTGCGTCGACAAATACCATCCCGTCATTTCCTGCATGCTTTTTGATGTCAGCCACGAGCGGAATTCTGAGGTGTGGATTACTTGGAGCTTCAAGGAAGAAACTCTGGTTTTTCAGCCCATGAGTAGTTGGAATCTCGAAGGCGTCAATCGTTTCGACCAATTTCCACAGACTGGGATAGAGATTTTTTGCAAGGAAGCGATTCTTTCTGTACGTCTCCTGTTGGACAAAAAGTTTCTTGGTGCTGGTTGAGAACGCGCTCATGGCGGTCGTTATTGCAGCCATGCCAGAATTGAATGTGAGAGCGCGAAAACCTGGATACATCGCCTCAAGATATGACTCAAGTGCCTGGCTGGCCTCGGAACCATCGCGACTGTAGCGCAACCCTAACCTTGGTTTGCGATGGTAGGCGGAAAGCGCTTCAGCGGAACTAAAAGCGTGCGCCGTCGACACATCAACCTTGGGGACTAGGGGATACCCAACATCGTGCTCCATCACGCACCGCTCAACTCGTTGGAACTTGTCCCTCTAACGGTATCTTGTGAGGCTCTTCCTCTCCAACCGAGCTCCACGGTCGTTATTCTTGGATCGGGTACGCGAACGAATGCCAAGCGACTGTGTGGGAGTGGAGAACTTCACCTCTGGTTACTTCGATGACGGGGTATCTGCCAGGTGAGTTGTTTCGCCGACTCCGCCGGAACAGTGGATTCGCACATCTTTACCGGTGGCAATACTCTTTGGATTATGTTCTCTCCTGTGCCGGATTCTCGTTTATTCTGGAAGGCTTCCAGCTCAGTCGGTACCTTTGCCTTTGGTGTTGTTGTGGGGACCTTTGCAGGCCTCTATCACAAGGTTCTTTTTCCGTGGGGGCTTACTGTGGCACTGGTCTTGGTGACCTTGGCGGTTACCGGGGTCAGGACACTGTTTCTTGAGCGCTACGCGATTGTCTGGGCGAGTGTCGGCATTGTGGGAGCGCTCATCATGCTGGCGGGGGTCGATGGTAATGGATCAGTGCTCATCATCGCCGACACAGCAGGTTTGGTTCTTCTTGGAGGAACCACGCTCTTGGTGGTGGTAGCAATCGCGTGGCCACGGTTTCCGCCCAGAACGACCCGTTACGATAGGTAAGTAGAAAGCTCCGAGAGGACCCACCAGCCGTGACCTACGTAATCGCTCTTCCCTGTGTCGATGTCAAAGACCGCGCCTGCATTGATGAATGCCCGGTTGATTGCATTTATGAGGGCGAC
>Ga0181562_10003500_pt1 | contig 11535 bp, 11 predicted proteins | sample 011ome_26_FD_139344 | JGI IMG/M metagenome (GOLD analysis project Ga0181562, IMG submission 139344) | Coastal salt marsh microbial communities from the Groves Creek Marsh, Skidaway Island, Georgia - 011511BT metaG (megahit assembly) | ecosystem: Environmental > Aquatic > Marine > Intertidal...
CAAAACCCTTTTCAGAGTTGAACCACTTAACGGTTCCTTGTGCCATGTGTTGCTCCTGATGCTTGTACCACCTGCGTATGTCACAGATGCATCAAGCTCAACCTCGGTCATAGCTCGACTCCATGAGTCTAGGGGCAAATCATGCAAAAAGACAGGGATATTTAATGGGATGGAATGTGTTATCTAACGGTTATAAATTACTGGTGAGGAGTTTTTTATGAAATATGAAGTTTTCAAGACTGATCAGCAGTGGCAGGAAGAGCTTTCCGACGTCGAATACCACGTGCTGAGAATGGCCGGCACCGAGCGCGCCTACACCGGTGAACTCCTAGACGAAAAACGAATCGGTACCTACAGCTGTCGCGGCTGCGGAGCCGAACTGTTTGAGGCCGAGACTAAGTTTGATTCTCACTGCGGCTGGCCCTCTTTTTATAAGTCGCGAGACAACGAGGCAATCGAATATATCGAGGACCGATCTCACGGAATGGTGCGTACGGAAGTTAGGTGCGCCAAATGTGGCTGTCACCTGGGCCACCTTTTCGACGATGCCCCGCAAACCCCAACCGGAAATCGCTACTGCATTAACTCAGTATCGATCACCTTCCAGGCGCAGCAAGACTAGGTTCAGTTAGTAGTCTTTCTTACGCTCACAGAAAAGGTGCGTTTGGGAACTCTAATTAACGTCATAGCCATCTTGATTGGCGCCGGGCTAGGGGTGGCTCTGGGCCACAGGCTGCCAGAAAAAATTTCCCGCACCCTCACCGATGCCCTCGGCTTGGTGGTCCTGGTCATTGGCGGCCTGAACCTAATTGCCCTAACGGATGACGCCTTTGTTGGTGCAGTCAGCTCCGCCGGCACGCTCTTAGTTGTGCTTGCGGCCCTAGTGCTGGGAAGCATCGTTGGTTCCCTAATTGGCATCGAGCAGCGGCTTTCACAATTTGGCACCTGGCTTCAGCTCAAAGTGTCCAAGGGTGGCGACAAGGACAAGTTCATTGAGGGATTCGTAAACGCATCACTGCTTTTCACAATTGGACCAATGGCAGTCCTAGGGGCACTTCAAGACGGGCTCGGTCAGGGCTTTGATGTGCTGGCATTGAAATCGACACTGGACGGACTGACTTCGGTTGCCTTTGCGGCCGCCCTTGGCTGGGGAGTTGCCTTCTCGGCAATTCCAGTTGGGCTCTGGCAGGGACTGCTGACACTGATTGCAGCGAGCGCCGGCGCTTTGATGAGCTCGGCACTTGTTGCATCGATAACTGCAACCGGTGGGATCTTGCTTCTTGGAACCGGACTGCGGGTGCTTCAGATCAGAATGGTCGCTGTTGCTGACATGCTGCCGGCTCTTATCTTTGCTCCACTTATAACGCTGCTGGTGTCGAGCTTTATTTAGTCCTGCCCGGTTAGCTTCCTAACATCACCCAAAAGCTTGTAGAACTCGTCCTCAGTCATTAGACCGAGGTCCATGACTGCATCCTTCACGGACATGTTCATCTTGGAAGCGTGCTTGGCAATCTGTGAAGTCTTTTCATAGCCAAGGCTTGGACCCAAAGCAGTGACCAGTCCAATCGAGTTTTCAACCGTGAGCCGCAGGTGCTCGGTGTTTGGGGTAATGCCGCTGATGCAGAAATCTGCCAGGATGTGGCAGCTCTGGCGAAGATAGACAACACTCATCATCAGCGACCTGGCAATGATTGGCTCAAAGGCATTGAGTTGAAGCTGTCCAGCCTCTGCCGCCATAGTGACGATCAAGTCGTTTCCAATAACCGTGAAGGCGACCTCATTGACCGCCTCTGGAATAACCGGGTTTACCTTTCCGGGCATGATCGAAGAACCAGCTTGCCTAGGAGGCAGGTTGATCTCATTGATACCGGCTCGGGGGCCCGATGAAAGAAGCCGAAGGTCGTTGGATACTTTGGAAAGCTTTGTTGCCAGGCGCTTAAAGGTGCTGGAGACCGAAACAAACACTCCGGTGTCGCTGGTTGCCTCGATCAGGTTTACCGCGGGAATGAAGCTGTGCTCACAAATCTCGCTGAGCACCTCACACACCAGTTGCGAATATCCTTCGGGGGTATTCAGCTTGGTTCCAATTGCTGTTCCGCCCAGGTTTATTTCACTAAGCAGCGGGACCATTTCTTCGAGCCTGCCCTGGTCCTCGCTAAGGGTTTGAGACCACGCTGCAAACTCTTGACCGAGGGTCATCGGAACCGCGTCCTGAAGCTGGGTGCGGCCCATTTTGATGACCTCTTCAAATTCTTTGGCCTTGGCATCAATGGCCTTGCGCAAGTAGGCAACCTCCTCCAACAGCGCTCTGACTTCGATAATCATCGAAACTCGAATTGCTGTTGGGTAGACATCGTTGGTCGACTGCGAGGCATTGACGTGGTTCAGCGGATGAATGTGTTCAAACTCGCCCTTTTTGAAGCCTGCAATTTCTAGCGCCCTGTTTGCGACAACCTCGTTCGCATTCATGTTGGTTGAGGTTCCAGCACAACCTTGAATGGCGTCGACTACAAACTGATCATCAAACTTCCCATCGCGGACTTCGATGGCGGCGTCAATAATTGGCCCAGCAATTTCCGGAGTTATTACTCCAAGTTGGAGATTCGCCCTTGCCGAAGCTTCCTTAATAAACCCGAGGCCGCGGATCAATGAGCGGTAGTGGCCGATCGGCACACCGCTTATTGGGAAGTTTTCGACAGCTCTGAGGGTGTGGACACCCCAGTAGGCCTCTTCAGGTATTTCACGTTGACCCAGTAGGTCGCTTTCAAGCCTCATTGCTTTCACAGCATCAGTATGTCAGAGCAACGCCATCTCTTAGCAGCTTCTATCCATTCATAACCCTTAGACTCAGCAGATGAGCGCAACCCTAACCAGCAAGAGCCCCACAAATTTTCACCTGATCCTGCAGCAGGTCAAGGATGCCGGACTGCTTTCCAAGCGGCCTAGCTTTTATGTGATCAGGCTTGCAGTAATCAGTGTTATTGCTTCCGCTCTTTGGGTGGGTGCAGGATTTGCAGGCTATGCGCTGGACTACAGCCAGTGGTGGATTATCGCTGGGTTCTTGCTTGCTGGACTACTTGGAATCATGAGTGCGCAGTATGGATTTATTGCCCACGAAGCTTCTCACCGGCAGGTTTTTAGAAACAACAAGGCCAATGACTGGCTAGGTCTCGTGCTTGCCAATCTATTTGCTGGACTTAGCTATGGCTTTTGGCTTCGCAAGCACAACAAGCACCACCAGCGCCCGAACCAAATTGGTGAGGACCCTGACATTGGGATCCGAGTATTGAGCTTCACCACCGAATCCAAAGAAGAGAAAAAGGGAATTGAACGTTTCTTCTCGGACCGCCAGGGCTATCTGTTCCCATTCCTATTACTATTCACCGGTTTTGATTTACTGGTGGACTCATTTGCAGGACTGAAGCGAAAAGAACGCCCACTGAAGGTTCGCGTCCTGGAGTTCAGCCTGATGATGGTTCGTCAGACTGCGCCCTATTTTGTGATGGCGCTCATGTTTGGATGGCTCTGGGCAATTGCCCTCTGGCTTTTCATGATGATGACCTTCGGCTTTTTTATGGGGGCAGCCTTTGCTCCAAACCACAAGGGCATGCCACTTGTAGAGAGGGACAGCAAGCTCGACTTCTTTTCAAGGCAGGTGCTGACTTCTAGAAACATCAAGGGCAGCTGGCTCAAGGACAACCTGATGGGTGGTCTGAACTACCAGGTCGAGCACCACCTATTCCCGTCCATGGCTCGACCAAACTTGAGAAAAGCTCACCAGCTGGTTTCTGAGTTTTGCGAGAAAAACGGCATCACGATGGTGGAGATGAACCTACTAGCAAGCTACGTAGTGATCATGAAGCACCTGAACAAGGTGGGGCTCAGCAACAACGCTGACCCGTTTGTTTGCCCAATGGTCGCTGAGCTTAGGCCTCGCAACTAAGAAACGTCAGCTCCTGGTGCTAGCGTTCTAGCTATGGAACTCTGGACAGCAACCAAGCTTGCATTTAAAAACTTTGTCACCTTCACTGGCCGCACCTCGCGTGCGGACTACTGGTATTTCATTCTGGCTCTGGTGCTTGCCAACACGGTTCTTTCAATTCTTTCCGAGGATCTATCGACGATCTTCTCGGTAATTACTCTCTTGCCCTGGCTCTCGGCATCGGTCAGAAGACTGCGTGATGCAGGCCTAAGTTCGCACCAGTTCTGGTGGCTACTGGTTCCAGTTGCAGGATTGATTATTTTGGTTGTTCAGCTGGCCAAACCTGCTGATCCAAACCTTGACTAGGTCAATCTACTTCCAATTTACTTAACAGAGCCGACCACGGGACTCGAACCCGTAACCCCCACTTTACAAGAGTGGTGCGCTACCAATTGCGCCAGGTCGGCAGAGATAAACCAAAAGGATTACTCGGCTGGAAGCCTATCAGTGTTCTGACAGAAAGTAAGCTTTCCCCTGGTTTTTAGGGGGATTCTCCCCCTATGACCCCCTCCTACGTCACAGCGAGCGCCGCGTGCAGAGCTTCCTTGTTTAGTTGTTGATTAATACATTAATGGACCCCTCCGACAAATCCTGCTACCACCTGCTACCACTTTTTGGGGACAGAGTGATGTGGATGTGGGGGCCTTCTAGGGGTAGCCTAAAATCTCACCACGGGGGGGGTAGCTTGCGCAAACTAATCACAGTTCTGCTTTATACAGGCCTGCTTGTCGGATGCACTTCCACGACTGAGTTCGATGAAGCGCTTTCGGCGTCACAAGACAGCCAAGGGGTGCAGGCAGAGGCTTCTCCTGACCTGAATGAAGATGTTACTCCTCCGTCCACCCCCGGTAGGGCTATGGAAACCCCAACCCAAACAATTGAAATGCTGGCCGAGCAATATCCAGAACCGTGGGCAGTCGAGTTGACGGAAATTGCACTTATGCTTGCGGAGAGCTCATCCGACAGCGCTTTTCCCATGGACCTGGCGTCATCGCCCAACACGAAATTGGATTACTCGCTGGTGGCGGAGCAGAAGGTCGGGAACGCCACAAAGATATGGGGGCGGTTTTTTGAATCCGACATCCCCATCGCGGTCTCCGTGGTTCACCCCTCGGATAAAGACTGGTTTCTTGAGAGATGGGAGGATCTAGGCAAAGACAATTCAGGTGAGTATTGGTGGGGCAAGACAGTTGGTATGGGAGGCGGTGGTGGTGTCGGCTGGAATGACACCGACCAAATTCCTCACATGTGGCTGATGTTTTCGGAACGATACAAGCCCGTAAATCTGAGTGGTGATTTCTTCGTTCACGAGGCGACCCACTTTTTCCAAGTCCTGGCATTTGGGGACTCACTCGGGGGGCAAGTTGGTAGCTGCTGGATTGGGGAAGGGTCTGCAGAATTCATGGGGCTTGCATCTAAGTACACAGGTAAATTCGGCTCTCTTGAAGATGACTTGGCTTTGAACCTGAAGGAATACAGTCGTTTCAGGGCAAGCAGAGCTGAAGGAATTCTGAGACGATACGAAGACAAAGGTCTTTCTGTAGCAGATGGCTTGAGATACGACATCCTTGTGATGCAGGGTGGCGACGCGGATTGTGCCAACCGCACTGGTGCAATGCTCGGTTACTACCTTGGGATGTTTGTTGCCGAGAAATTCGTCATTGATTTTGGGCTGGAGGCTTTGGCTGACTTTTTTACTCTCCTGCGAGACCAATCAATCCCATGGGCATTTGAGCAGGAAACTGGGCAAGGATATGAGACTTGGGTGTCGCGGGACCTGGTGCCGTACCTTGAGACTGAGTTCGTCGCGATTTCGAAGCCATAGAACAAAGGACTAATTGGCTTGATAATTCAACTTCTAGTCTTAATTTAGTTAGACATACTTTCGGTTGGCTACCTGTTACCTTTTGACCTGCTGTGGATCTTACACAGCATCTGAACGTTATCTACCCAGTAGGCCAATCGCAAAATCGAAGTTCTAAGCATGCAAGAAGGTACGGACCACGTAAGAGTCACCCGCATTCAACGCTGATAGTCAGGCGATAAACTTACCCGGTGCTACTGAAGAGAATTCTCAAAAGTAAGACCACCTATTTCTATCTGGTGCCGCTACTTGCGGTCACAATCGGCTGGCTGGTGTTTAGTAGTGACGAGACTCCCCCTGAAATTGCCAGCTTCGAGATATCTCCGACAAATTCAGTTCTGACAGAAGACGGTCTCGTCCTCAGCTACTCCGGGACCCTTGCCGATTCTCGAGGGATAACTGAGGCTCATTTCCTTTGCAAGCAGGCTCAGCAAGCGACTCTGCAGCTTTATTTGGGCTTCACCTCAGCCGAAGCCAACCTCGTCAGCTTTGGAGTGCTGCCAGGGTCACCAAGTTGGCAGGGCGCCTGGGTGGGAACCAGCCAGGATCTGACTTTCCAGGGGACTGGTCGCGTTCCAGCTGGCTTCAGCGGAACCGATTGCAATTGGTCGGTGACCCTTACGGATCTACTCGGAAATTCGATTGAGATCGAACTTCCAAACCGAACCGTGATTTCTAAATAGCTTTCTATTCAGCTGTTGCCAGCTGAACGAACTGGGCGAAGCGTTCTGCAGAAACCAGGTCATCTCCTGTGGTCCAGGTGTACTGGATGCCATTTACCAGGATCGTTGGAGTTCCCGAAACACTGACTCCATCCTGAGGCGATGACAACACGGTCTGGGTGTGCTGTTCAATGTAATCCCCGAAGCTTTTAGCTTGGATGCAACCCTTGACTTCCTCGGTGCCAGCGCGAGCCTCTTCAGCATATGCAAACAGTTCATCGTCGCTGAGGCCTTCAGCTCCCTCAGCAGGCTGGTTCAGCATTAGTAGCTCGTGCAGATCAAAGAAGGCGTCTGGCTCGAAGTTTGCAACACAGAGTGCAGCGTTATTCGCCCTTGATGAGTAGGCATTTAGAGAAGCCCGGTCCAGGAATGAAATAGGTCGAATCTCGACGGTGGCAGCTCCAATGTCGGCCCATGATCGAATCTGAGCAGAGTTCGGAACATCGAAGGCCTGACAGATTGGGCACTGGTAGTCAACGTAGACAACAATTTCAGGAGTATCGCCGGCGGCGTCCGGGGTTGGTGTGTTTGTCTCGGTAAACGCCTGGAGACCAACTCCAACCTTCAGTCCACCAAGCTCGGTCAGGTTGTTTGGTACTTCGCCAACAATCGGTGCATCCGCACGGTTAGCGGCATCAATCACCACGACAGCTGCGACTCCACCAACGATGCCTAGAGCCACCAGCACAACAGCCACCTGAATCAACAGACGATTGCGCTTTTCTTTCTTGGCGCTCTCAGCTCTTAGTTCACGCGCCTTTTGTCTTGCGGCTTCGCGTTGCTCAGAGCGAGTTGGCTTTTCGTTGGAAGTCATTTATGTCCTTTTGGTATCACTTTGGTTTGCAGCCCTCTAATTCTAATTAGAGTGCGATACTTATGGGGTTCGCTTCGGCAAACACCCATCACTACGGATCGTCCGGCACGTACCTGCCGGTGAAGGAGAAGATCATGGCATCAGTGTCATTCAAAGACGCAACAAGGCTCTACCCTGGCGGAACCAAGCCAGCTGTGGACAAACTAAACCTAGAAGTCAAGGACGGCGAGTTCCTGGTTCTAGTTGGACCATCAGGTTGTGGTAAGTCAACCTCCCTGCGCATGCTTGCAGGACTTGAAGAAGTAAATGAGGGTGGAATTTACATCGGAGACAGAGAAGTCACCGACGTTCCACCAAAGGACCGCGACATCGCAATGGTGTTCCAGAACTACGCCCTCTACCCACACATGACCGTGGCGGAAAACATGGGCTTTGCTCTTAAAATTGCTGGTGTCAGCAAGGACGAGCGCGCTGAGCGCGTGCTGGAGGCTGCAAAGCTTTTGGACCTTGAGCCATACCTAAACCGCAAGCCAAAGGCACTCTCGGGTGGACAGCGTCAGCGAGTTGCCATGGGTCGTGCCATTGTTCGTAAGCCTCAGGTGTTCCTAATGGATGAGCCGCTATCGAACCTGGATGCCAAGCTTCGTGTTCAGACCAGAACCCAAATCGCTTCATTGCAGCGCCGACTTGGTGTGACCACCGTTTACGTGACTCACGACCAGGTTGAAGCCATGACCATGGGTGATCGCGTTGCGGTATTGAAGGACGGCTTGCTACAGCAGGTTGACACCCCAAGAAACCTTTACGACAAGCCGCAGAACGTATTTGTGGCTGGCTTCATTGGCTCACCAGCCATGAACCTGGTTCAGCTACCAATCATCGACGGCGGAGTTCAGTTCGGTGACGCAGTGCTACCGATTTCCAAGGAAGTTCTTGCGAAAGCAACTGGCTCCCGAGTCACAGTCGGTGTTCGTCCAGAAAAGATGAGCGTTGCCGCTCACGGGCTAGAAGTCGACGTGGACGTAGTTGAAGAGCTTGGTAGCGATGGTTACCTCTACGGTCGTGTTCAACTCGATGGCAACGAGCAAAACGTTGTGGTCCGCGTTGACCCGATTGATCACCCTAAGGCTGGAGACAAGATCCACCTGCAGGCTGACCCTGAGGCGGTACACGTCTTCGACGGAGAGACCGGCGAGCGCCTTAACTAGGCCTCAATGCCCGCTTCGCTAAACATTACGGCTGCCGCGGCAGAACCAGCACTGCTGGATCTGCCGTGGCATTTGCCGTTGGAGAGCTGGCCAAAGGAAAGCATTGCTGCGCTTCCTAAGGGCCTGTCCCGGCACACGGTTCGATTTGCCCACTTGAACGACCACGTCATTGCCATCAAGGAAACCTTGTTTGAGTTGGCAAAGCGTGAATATGACATGCTTCGAAAGCTGGAAAAGCTAGACATTCCGTGTGTTGAAGCATTCGCGATCATCAACAACCGCGAGGACGCCGACGGTAATCCACTGCCAGCAGTTCTGATTACCCGGCACCTGAAGTTCTCATTGCCATATAGAGCGATGTGGTCACAGGGCCTGCGTGAACAAACCGCCAACCGACTGGTTGACGCACTTGCGCTATTGCTGGTGAGGCTTCACCTAACCGGATTTTTCTGGGGCGATGTGTCACTCTCAAACACGCTGTTTCGAAGAGATGCCGGACAATTTGCTGCCTACCTGGTGGATGCTGAGACCGGGCACCTCTATGAAACTCGGCTATCCAACGGACAGCGCGAGAATGACTTGGAAATCGGCCGCGTGAACATCGCTGGTGAGCTGATGGACCTAATCGCCTCCGGCAAGGCCACAGACATCGATCCAGCCATTGTTAGCCAGCGAATCGTAGATAAGTACCATGAGCTCTGGAAAGAGCTCACTCAGGTTGAAACTTTTGACTCCAGTGAGCGCTGGAAGATCTCCAGAAGAGTTCAGCGACTAAATGAGCTCGGTTTCGATATCCAAGAACTTGCCATGGTCAAAGACCGCAATCAGGACACCGTCCGGATTCAACCGAAGGTGGTGGATGCTGGCCACCACGCAAGGCGGCTATTGCTGCTTACTGGATTAGATGTTGAGGAAAACCAAGCCCGCAGGCTTCTGAATGACATTGACCAATATGCATTGGCCCACGCCCACCTCGGAATCGACGAAGAAGTATTGGCCCACCAATGGCTAAGCGAAGTATTCGAACCGGTGGTTGGCGCAATACCTGAAGAGTTGATGGTTAAGTTGGAGCCGGCTGAGCTATTCCACGAGGTGATGGAGCACCGTTGGTACATGTCGGAAACTCAAGGTGAAGACGTGTCGATGGTTGAGGCCGTCAGAAGCTACATTTCAAACGTGCTTGCACACAGACGCGACGAGTCAGCGGTACTCAATGGCAACCTTGCAACCGAATCAATTGAGCTCGCGGACTCAGTTCCAACCGGCCTGATTGTCGTGGCCGACGATGATGACGGCGGCGACTGGCGCGATAAGGTCTAGCTTCTCAGCGTGGAGATTTGGTAAAGCGCGACGCTGGCCGCAATTCCCGCATTCAGAGACTCGGTAGCCTGAGAAATTGGAATCGAAATAATCTGATCGCAGTTTTCTTGAACCAGCCTTGAAAGACCCTTGCCCTCGGAACCAACGATAACCAGCAGTGGCTTGTCATGCAGATCAAACTTAGGCAGTGACACATCGCCGTCACCATCGAGGCCGACTACAAAGACACCGCGTCGCTTGTATTCCTTGATGGTTTGGTTCAGGTTCGCAGCAAGAGCAACCGGCATTCTGGCGGCGGCTCCCGCCGATGTTTTCCAGGCTGCTGCGGTAACGCCAACTGACCTGCGCTGCGGCAAGATCACGCCGTTTCCACCGAATGCAGCAACCGAACGAATGATTGCGCCCAAGTTTCTCGGGTCGGTGATGCCATCGAGTGCGACGATCAGCGGCAGCGTTGATGCCGATAGTGCCCTATCTAGCAGCTCGTTTGGATCCTTGTAGTTGTAGGGAGGGACCTGGAGCGCGATGCCCTGGTGGACACTGTCGCCACCAGTCATCCGGTCAATCTCAACTCGAGTTACCTCGTTGACGGAGATTCCGCGGTTGTTAGCAATGCTGATTGCGTCACGCACCCGGTCGTCATAATCAATTCGCTGAGCAATGTAGAGAGCGGTGGCTGGAATCTTTGCCCTGAGCGCCTCAACAACTGAATTCCTGCCGGATAGAACCTCAGTGGCATTGGCCTTTGAGCTCTTTCCAGTCTTTGACGCAACGAACTGTCCCTTTTTCGGGGCCTGCCTGGCCTCGGCCTTGGCCTTTTGAGTTCGATAGCTGTTGTGATACGGGCGGTCTTCAGCCTTTGGTGTGGGCCCCTTGCCCTCTAGTGCCTTGCGGCCGTGGCCGCCGGTGCCCTTAGTTGGACCCTTTTTGGCCTTGCTTGCGCCCGGTCTTCCAAGTTTTGCCATTAGTTCAAACTCCAATGTGTTCCAGATGATGAGTCGGCAAGTTCAATGCCGATTTCTAGCAGCTGATCTCTAATCTGATCTGCTCGCTGATAGTTCTTTTCTTCTCTTGCTTTGTTCCGCTCCGAGATTAGAGCTCCAATTACCTTGTCTAAGGCTTGGTGTTCAAGATTCGAATCCTTTGAGCTCTCCGGTGCTAAGCCTAGGACATCAAGCATCGCAACCACTTCGCCCCAGCTTTGGTGCGCTTGAGCAAGACGCTGTTCATCCAGATCGGTGTTTCCAGATCTGGCAGTTTCGTGAATTACCGCCAGCGCCCCCGGCACATTCAGGTCATCATTCATGTGCTCTTGAAACTCAGCTGGCAATTGCGACTGCGCAACTTCGCTGAACCTGGTCTCTGCCAGCTCGCGCTCACAGCGTTCGACAAAACCGTGAAGCCGCGCCAGCGCTGAGGCTGACTCAATTGGCCCCTCTGGCTGATAATCCAAAACTGATCGATAGTGAGCGCTGGCCAGGTAGTAGCGGACCGCTTTATCGCTGACGCCAGCAAAGAGCTGCTCCGAGGAAACCGAGTTGCCCAGTGACTTTGACATCTTCTGACCCTGGATGCTCACCAGGCCATTGCGGACCCAGTAGTTTGCACAGGCATGTCCGGCGGCA
>Ga0181562_10003511_pt1 | contig 11506 bp, 5 predicted proteins | sample 011ome_26_FD_139344 | JGI IMG/M metagenome (GOLD analysis project Ga0181562, IMG submission 139344) | Coastal salt marsh microbial communities from the Groves Creek Marsh, Skidaway Island, Georgia - 011511BT metaG (megahit assembly) | ecosystem: Environmental > Aquatic > Marine > Intertidal zone...
CACCACTGGATACCGCTATTTTGGAACGTACGTGAGCGAGTTGGCTAAAAATTGGAAGAAATTTCCCAAGAAGTGGCCTTGGTCGATCCCAGACGACATTCCAGAAGAAGACGTAGACGAGGCAGGCGATCCTCGCGAGGCGCTCGATGTGGAACGTTCTGAACTCGATGAAGACAACAAGGATGAGGGCACTGGCGCCGATGAAAACGATGAAAACGATGAAAACGAAGAAAGAACTGAAGGCTCCGACGAAGACGATTTCGATGAGGATGGTTGGTCTGAAGATGAATTTCATGTATGGTACGAAGACTCCTCCGACTGAGACGCGATGTATCGAAACCGCTGGCTCTGTAAGATGACAACTTTTAACAATCAACCACACATCACAGCACTGCATCTCCTCAACGATTACATCACACTAATTTCCTAGCGAATTTGGGTTTCACCCCACCGATATCCGCGACGATGTGCGGCGACGGCGCTCGCGAGTCGGTCAACTACTGTGCCGGGCCACGTGTATCTCCACGTGTGTTTTTGGACATTTGACTTCAACGGATGGTGATATTGTACAATGGATGCTACTGTGTGTTTTATGCTACAGAGAGTATCTACGGCGTCATAAGCGCGTGTCCCAAATGCCAGTGGGTTCGTACTTGCGCAAGTTGCGCACGTTGGCGTCGACGTCCCAATTTGGCGAGCGCGCGCGCGCGCGCTCAAATTCAACGGCTTCATCGCCGCGCGCCATCTTTGATGGCGCGTCGTTGTACTCAATGTCGATGAATTCGTGCGCTCGCGTTGATGGTTCGACGAGCGGTTGCTGCGCCACGATGGTGGGCTCGAGGGTCTTTTGCGACACGGCAAGGCTCGAGCCGCCACGCGGCTTGGCCATGAACGCATCCGAAACGTCAAATTCTTCAAACACGGAATCTTCCACCGACGCTGGCGTGGCGTTTTCGTCGTGGGACACTCTGGTGTCGTCAGTGCTTGAAATTTCACTCACGCCATCGTCAGCGTCGGCATTGGCGGTGTCGCCGTCGCCGTCGCTCCCATTCGGCCAAAACACGCCCGCGACGGCGATTCGGCCAAAGCTTTCATCAATGACTAAATAATTTTGATCAGCGCCATCTTGCAAGTGTTTGACCATGGATGCGAGCGATGCGCCACCGTCGCGGCCATCCTTACGTTCGGTGATGCGAATAGTGATGGAATCCACGAGTTCGTTCACTGAGCGCACGCGCACGCGTCTCGCATCGACGCCGATTTCCGCGGCTATTTCTTTACAGAAGAACACCTGCGTCGCGTGCTGCTTAAACTTCACCGCGGGCATTTCCGAGAGAATTTCAATATCAACAGTGTTCACTGTAAGGCCGGACGCGACGGTTTGTACGCGCGCTCGACGCGCGGCGGCGCGCACGCTTTCTTCTGGCGCGAGCACCGGCGCCGGAAGCTGAATGCTCACATCCTCCATGGCGAGCTTCTGCCTCGGCGTGAGCGACATTGTCGCTTTACCGACCGTTCTCCACGTAAGCTTACTGCTCGCTTCTGTGTCTTCGATCGCGACAAGGCCTTCGCGCGCGGCGTCGGGAATCACCTTGTGTCTGCGCGCGGCTTGCGGCAGACTGGCCCACGTCTTGAGCGGCGTCATGTCAAAGTATGCCGCGCACGCGCGCGGACCGCCATCCGCACCCTTGGTCGTGTTCACTTGCTCGTCGCGCAATGCGTAAATTTCAGGAGATTCCATCTTGTCCGAGCACGACACTTCGCACTCGAATCCGTGCTCGTACTTGATGGCGCGCAATAGCGCCACGTTTTGTTCGAGCGCGTAATCGAGCGTCAAGAAATCAAGCCTCTTGCCGCGCCATTGCGCGCGTCCGAGGAGCTTATTCAAGCCCTTCAAAAAGTCCGACACGTCTCCTGGTTGTGTAGTCGTCTCGCGGGTGATGACCACGTCTTTACCTAGGCATACGCCACCTGGAATCGTGGGGCACACGATGCCGATGCGGTCGACTTCCTGTAAACCGGCGGCGCTCGTGAGCTCCTCGGTAGCCTTGTCGATGAGGTTCTTGCACAGTGTCACGCTATTGACGTCGTGTTCGTACACAATAACCAATGTGTCGTCGTGTGCGCTGTCACCAAGCCTGGCGGGGAACTTGACGGCGTCTGAAATGAACACCACGGCTGGATACACTCGTTGCATGTTGGACCGAAGCGCACGCTCGTCGAGCGGAGACGGGACATTGGCCGCCGTCGTCTTGTTCGCCGCGGCCGTTTCCACCGTCTTCACCGTCGTTGCGAGATGGTTCGAGCTACCAATTCTAGAACTCTTCAATGTTCTGCCGCTCTTCACGCTTCGTCCGTCGTCCGGTTGGAGTTTCATCGCCGCCATCTTGAGCAGCTGATACTCGATGTTGTTTGGCGTGTATTCGGGCGGAACCTCGTTGTCCGCCAACTCATCGAGTTCCGCAAGCGCCATGCCGAGATTGAACATTTGCGTCTTGACAAAAGGTGAGGTGTTCGCGCACTCGAGCGCGCGGCGGTAGTATCGCACCGAGTCCTCGACGCGACCTTGAGAAAGACGCGTGACGGCCAAGTTGTACAGCGCCGGGTAGTAATCCGGCTTGATGGTCAACGCCAGTCGTAATTGTTCGTTGCACGACGTCGATGCGCCTTTGCACCAGTCCAACATGGCTAAGTTTGTTAATGCTTCGACATCCAGTGGGTCATTTTCGATGGCGAGTAAATAGAGCGCGGCGGCACGCTGATGTTGACTGCGGCGAAACGCCAAGTTGCCGAGCTTCACTTTGCTCTTGGCATGTTTGCCGTCAATATTCAAAATCGCTTTGAATTGCGTCTCTGCCTTGACCCATTGCCCGAGTTTGACGTACAACAGCGCCAATGCGTATTGCGCGCGCGTATCTGTCGGGCGCGTGTCGACGGCGCGTTTCATCCATTCCTTTGCCTCGGCGACGGATCCTTGCGCCTCCATGACGATGGCCAAGTTGAACATGCACTTGAAATAGTGCGGTTCCCGATCGAGCGCGGCGAGGTAGCCCAACCGCGCGCTGGTGTAATCGCCCATGTGAAACGCCGCGGTGGCGCTGTTGAAGTGACCAATTGCGCTCACGGGATCTCGACGAATCGCCAACGCGTACGCGGTACTCGCCTTTGACATTTGGCCCTCCTGATAGCAAATGTTCCCCAGCGCAATCTGACGTTGCGACGTCGCCGCGAGCGAGCAAGCCCGCTGCGCAAACGCGCGCGCGAGTTTTACTTCACCAGTTAACGCATAAGCGATCGCCAAGCCATGTATGGCGTCGGCATGGTTCGGATTACGCTCGGTAATACGCTTGTAAATCAATTTTGCCTCGTCAATTTTGCCGTTGCGCATGGCGTCGGCGGCGTACGCTATATCATCGTCTTCGTATTCTCTCATCGTCCCACGCGTAAGGAACGAGTTATCCATTACCGGTGTGATAGAATCCATGAATATATCATCTTCAGCGAAACGAAGGGTGAGCTTTTCACGATCCCAAATGCGACGGCTAATGTAACCGACGACGATGAGGTACGCGAGCGTAGAAATACCCGCGACAGTCCATGATGTTTTGTCCGCCTCTCGACGACCGGGCGGCGGTGGAGCGGCTGCGGGTATTTCGTACGTGCCATCAGGGATACATCGCACGTGATCGATGGCTTCCTGAACTTCGACGCTCAGTTGTCCGTCGGCGCGCATACGAGGCGTCTCTCCAATCCAAGCGGGATCGCCGCTGACGGAGCCCGATGGACACGCAGTACACGCCACCGAACCGAAAGAGCTCGCAAAGAAGTTGTCATCGCAGCTTATGCATTCAAATTGACCCGTAAGGGGTTGTTTCATGCCCCGCGGACAGGAAGAACATGATGAAACACCAGTGGTTTGCGCTACGGAGCCCGCGGCGCACGGCGAACAAAATGTCGCCCCCGTCACCGGCGCTTCTGAACCTCTCGCACACGGTGTGCACGCCACGGCGTTATATTCAGCGGAATATGAACCAGTTGCGCACAAAGTACACACGGATGGAGCCGAGACGTACGATCCGGGCGCACAATTGATGGCCGGAGGGTTGAGAATCGTCGCGCCGACACTGAGCGTGTTCGCAGTCACCGCCGCAGATAGTTTATCGAGCGTCATTGTCAAGTACGTTTGGTTCCATACACCACCGTATGAAGCAGGTTGCATCGCCGGTGTTGTCACCCAAAACGCAACGATGACAGAACCTTGCGTGATGCCAATGACGTCAATGTCATCCGCGGTGGTGCCGTCTCCAATCGACGCCGCGATTCCAGTCTTGAAAGTGTCCTCCTTCGTGCTCGTCCAACCTGCGACGCTGCCATCCAAGCGTAAGGTGATCTCGGGAGGTTTTATATTCGCCGTCACGGGCGGCGGTGATGGCGGTGCCGGCGGAGGCGGAGACGGTGGAGGTGACGGCGGTGGCGCCGGCGGCGGCGGCGCAAGCCCGCACGCTGTCTGCCCAACCGCGCCGAATGTCCCTGTGCCTTCTGCACACGGTTGTGCTTCGGTATTTCCTTCGTCGGGACAATACGTGTCGACAGGACATACTAAGCACACATCACTGGTCGATGCACCGACGTCAGCGCTATACATGCCTCGAGGGCACTTTGTGCAATCGTCCAATGATACCGCTTCGACGAGTGTGCTGTACGTACCGGCTGGACACGATGTACATGACGTTTGACCTCCTCCGCTGTATGTGCCGGCGCCGCAAATATACTGCGCTGCCGAGGAAGTCACGTCGTCGCAGTACATACCAGGAGGACAATACGTACATCCAGTCTGACCACCGTCGCTAAACGTCCCCGGCGCGCAATCCGCGTTCAACGAACCGTCAATCGCTGGACATTTTCTACCAGCCGGGCACTTTGTACATTCAGACACCGTACCGCCAAAACTAAAGTAACCAATCTCACATTTACGCTGCGAATTTTTCGTAATGTCTGTGCAATACCGTCCAGCGTCACACGGTGAACATGAAATGGCGTTGCCGACGCTAAACGACCCCAGAGTGCACGTTCCTTTGGATATTGGCGTCGGACAGTAGGAACCTGCAGGACAATCATCACACGCTATCGCGCCGTCTAAAAGGGCGATTTCACCAATTTCACACAGTTTTGGGGCTTCACCGGCGACGGGACACGAATAGCCCTTGGGACACGGGAGACACGACGTCCCGGATGACGCCACCGGTTGCCTAGACGCATCCGTAGGATCATAAGGCAAGTCAAACGCGTTTGACTGCAACGTGTAACCGCTATAAGTTCCTACTCCGCACTCTTCGTATGCAACTAGGCCAACTGTGGGGCACGACTTACCCGGCGGACACGACTTACACGCGCCTTGACCGGCTTCATCCTGGTACGTGCCAATGCTACACGGGGTACACGCCGTCGACCCTTCTTCAGCGAATGACCCGGCGGCGCAAATTACGGGTGATATCGTCCCCGAATCCGTACACTTAGAGCCTGCCGGACACGCGGCGCATACCGCGGTACCTGCGACCGGCGAGTACGTTCCGGCGTCGCACACGATACATACGGAACTTCCTTCAGCGGCGGCGGAACCGGCGGCGCAAATCTCTGGCGTATGCGTCCCTGAATCCTCACATTTATACCCCGCTGGGCACGCCTCACACACTCCTGCGCCATCTAGCTCGGCATATGTACCAATACCACATACCGTACACGCTGTACTCCCCGCCGCAGCCGCGGAACCTTTGGAGCATACAGTGGGATCCACCGTCGACGCAAACGCGCAGGCCGCACCCGCTGGGCAAATCTTACACAGCTCTCCAGCGACGTCGTTGTACTTACCCACAGCACAAGGCACGGGAATTGTCGATGTTTCCGACGCGCATTCAGTACCCGTTGCACATTGCTGACACGTCGACTGGCCGCCGCCCCACGTACACGTCACCGCCGTCTCCGCCGACACCAATGCCGGCCCACATCCCGTCGCAATCGCCGCCGGCTGCTGCGACGCATCACATGCCACAGAATACACGCCAGTTGTCGTTATCGACGGCACGCACGACAAAGACATCGTCGCCGCATTTCCACCCGTCTCCATCGGGAACACGCACGGCCCAGACGTCTCGCTCAAAAATGCTGCACCACCCGCCGCAAACGTACATGTCCCCACCAACTGCGTGCCGTCATACGTACCATCCGTATACGTTGCTAAAATCGTATCCTGCCAATCTGTGCCCGAACACGTGCTCGCGATGGCGTACTCGCACGTCGCCGTCGGCCCCGTCGCGTACGACCCCGCGCCGCACTGCGTACACACCGAATTCGTCCCCGACACCGTGCTATACGTCCCTTGCGCGCACGGCAAACACGTCTGCGACACATCATCGAGGTACTCGCCATCCACGCACGTCTCCTGCGCGCGAACACGGCGCGACATCGCGAGAGATGCGATGAGCCAGAGCCACGCCATCGCAAAAGGCCGCGTGCGGTTGCGCGTCCGCGCGCGCGCGCCGACGCGCATGGCGCCTCGCGAATGGTTCCGAGACGTCTAACGCGGACGTGTGCGTGTGAAACCGCGCGCGAGAGGCGCGTTGGCGCCCGATGCGGCGCACGGCGGGGGCGTTTGTGACGTCGATTGGTGTCACGCGAGGAGAGAGGGGGACGAACTTTTTTCTTTTTTCTAAACCCTAGTTAGGGTTTAGGTCCGTTTTATACGATTTGATTATGGATAGTATTCCAGATGGGCTAAGTACGTCTAACGTCACTATCGCTCGTCCCACGCGCGTTCGTCGACAGCGACGCCGGTGTGTCGCGCGACATCATTCACGGCGACGAGCACGTCATCGCCGATGGTGAGCTGTGCCACGGATACGGGTTGGCGGTCGTCGGTGGCGCGAATGAGACGGACGGTTTCGGCGTTTTGGAGGAGCACGGCGAGGCGAGCGCCGGTGGTTTTCACGCGAGCTTCGATGAGGACGAGGGAACGGCGTTCGATTTTCACTCGAGCGACGTTGGCGACGCGCGTGCGACCGTGAGAGTCGCAGCATAGGATTTCGCTTCCGGCTTTGAGCTCGCTGAGGTAGGCGGTTTTGTCGTCGGGCGCGGCGCAATACGACGCCGTCGGTCCTGCGTTGACTCGAAACGGGCGCGTGTTTACGTACCCGCATTCGACGTTTTCGGCGTGAACCAGAAACAAACCCGAGGCGAATGAGCCTACGAGCATGCCTTCACCTTGAGCGAAATTCACGCACGCATCGACGGCGCATCTATCGCCAGCGCCGACGCGCTTGACGTCTGTAACCGTCGCCGCGACCAAATCGACTCGGCTGTCGTCTCTCGACGCAAAGTGCTCGCGAAGTATACCATCAATCGCGCGCACTTCCTTCGGGTCTGAAGTACATAAAACCACGCCGTCCACGCCGGTTTCCAACGCCTCAAGCATCGTCCGCGCGCTCGTCGCGTCTCGAACGCGGGCGAATAACCGAGTCGACGACGACGACGCGTACGCCGCCACGAGATTTTCCGCGGGTATGATGCCCCAATCTTCATTCGCATCCATGACTACTATATCAGGCGACGACGACGACGATGCCGCGCGCACGGCAGCCTCGCACTCCTCGGGCGTAGAAATCCTCACCACGCGCGCGCGCGATGTCGACGTCCCGCTCGCGTCCACCACCCTCAACCCATCCTCGCTCACCTTCAACACCTCCACCGCACACGCCGCGCGCACGCGCGACTCAAACGCATCATCCGCGCCCGACACCACCACCGTGCTCGACACCCCGAGCTCCACCGCCGTCGTCACGCACTGTAAATTATCCGTCTCAATCCACACCTCTCGCACGCGGTCTCCCGCGCGCCGCGCCGCGCGCAGCACCGCGCCATCAACATCGCCGCGCGCGCCGCTGCGCGCTCGAACTCCCTTGCGCGCGATCGCGCGCGATGCGGGCGCGACGCACGCGCGCGAAGACGCCATGGCGCGCCGCGGAATGGCGTGCGCAACTGTTTTTGAGTGTCCCATGTGAACACATGTGGCCCGCGCGACATTTCGCGCCGCATACGACGCCGCGCGACGACCGAACGACGCTCGCGATGCGCCGAACGATGATGATGATTGTGCTCGTGACGCTGTGCGCCGCGTGCGGGGCGCGAGCGATGGATGACGACGATAGCGCGCTAGACATGTTGGCGGATTTCATTGCGAGCACTGGGACGGTGGCGTTGTACGACGAGAACACGGGGGAAAAGATTGAAGGATCGATGGCGATCGTGAGCCCGAGTTGGGAGCGCGGGTCGTCGCACGTTGGGGTGTTTTTGCCCGCGGCGGCGATTGATAAGAAAGGGATGACGACGACGACGGTGACGTTGTGCGAGTTCTCAAATCCAGACGCGTGCCTGAACGAGAAACCGTACGCTGGAGCTACGGATGAATTCGCGTGCGGCGAGGATGATGAAGCGCGGGATGATACGGGGTTCGATTGTGATGAAGTCGAGGTTCCAATTGAGCCAGATGGTGACTTGTCCGTGGACATTGAGCTCGAAGATCCGGAATCCGAGGTGGATTACGATGATGGGCCGGCTCCAGCTCCAGCTCGGAAGCTGCTTTCTACCGCGCGCCTCGGCCGCGCGAATCCACGTCGATCGCGTACGCTTCGCACGACTGGTGCGCGTGGAGCAATTCGTGGGTGATTGTGGTGACACCACGCATTCGCATTCAAGACTGTGAAACACCGCGAAAGGACGCGCGCGTGTATCGCGACACGAAACAATGCACACGATGTGTGCCTACATTTGTTTTACAAAAACACTGCTACTTACTGTACTGTTTTACGGCTCATGCAATCACGAAGTTGATACAATAACTGTGCTCCTTCAACTTTACTCGCCAATACGCTCAACGACTTACCTTTGGCGCCGCTTCCGAGCCAACACGCGACGGCTAACGCCGACGCTTCAACCTCGTTGTCTTCTTCGTCGCCCACCGGTTTGGGGACTAATATCACGCACCCATCCGCGACAGATTTCAACTTTTCTATCGACTTGGCGTGCGTAATTTCCTCGGGAATATCACTCGAGCTCGATCGCGCGCCACCGATGGATGCTTTCGCCCCGGGTTCGTCTTGTTGGCGCGCTAAAATCGTTTCCAATTCCGCCGCCCGCACGCGCACGACTTGTTTCTTCATGTGAGGATACACCGCATCCAAGCCTTCCTGCGTGATTCTGTACGCGCATTTCACGCCTTTGACAATTTGACGCTCGAACGCACGAACACCGCACGCGACGACTTGTAGACCCGCGCTGGTGCCATCTTTCGCAGTCGCCGTGAGCACTTTACGCGCTCCTTTGGACAAGTAATACAACCGCTTCGGGGACACGCCGGGGAGGTCTGAATGTTGACGCGTCATGAGCGCACCATCCAGCGCCAACGCGTCACTGAGTCCGTAATGTTTCGTTATGCTCGCCACCGCGCTCGAGTCGTCAAACTTGATCACCGGCGCGACTCGTTTCTTCTCGTTCCATTCGGCGTTTTCCCGGGCGAGTCGATAGGCTTTATTGGCGTCGACGAATGGCAACGCCTCCATGTCCTCGGGAAGCTCTTTCGTTTTCTGAAACACGGTGATGAAGAATCCACCAGTATCGTCTAAATGTGGAAACACCCGCACGCAGCGTTCGAGAGGAAACGTGTCGTACTCAGCGTCCCAAAACATGGTGCGCGCGAGCGTCTTTTGACGCTTGCGCCCGGCAGAGTCATCGAACGATTCATGAAAGCCAAAGACGTCACCAACCTTCCAATACTTCATCCCAGGCCGACGTTTAAGTTTGGGTAAGCTGCTAGAGACGTCGACTAATTCAACGCTTCCTTTTGCGCGCTTTAAGAGCGCCGCGACGACGGATTCATTCTCCATCGGGTTGAGCGAGCACGTGCTATACACCAACCGCCCGCCAACTTCTAACAACCGCAATGCGTGCGTGGCAATCTCGAGTTGTAACGTGTGCAAATCAACGCCACTCGATGGATTCCACTTGCGCCACAAATCCGGTGATTTGCGCAAGGTTCCATCCCCGCTACACGGTACGTCGGCCAAAATGCGATCGAACCGAAGCTTCGCGCCCTTCGCGTCGTACAACATCGGAAACAGCTGCGCTTGATGATTCGTCACCACCAGCGCCGGCGAATTACTCCGTTTACACTGATGTGTCAATAAATTACTCCGCTGTAGCGACGCATCATTCGCGATGACGACACCGCTCGGCGACTTGCCGCCTTTTCCGCTCGCCGCGTGCGACATTTCCAACAACTGACTCGTCTTACTCCCCGGTGCCGCGCACATATCAATCACGCGATGCCCAGGTTTAACATCCAGCAGCAACGGAGGAATCATACTCACCAACTCCTGACGCGTCAACGCCCCAGTCGCGCCCGCTTGCTTTAAAAACTCGTGCAACGCCACCACCCCGCGCGACGCCGACGCCTTCAACGTCGCGTCCCTCGCCACGTCAATCTGAAACGCCAATCGCTCTGGGTACCACCCCACGCACTTGGGCGCACGCATCGCCCCACCTTCTCGCGCCAACGCCGGGAGCAAATCGCGCTCGAGTCGCCGTCGAATCGCACCGAGAAGCTTGGAGCTCGCATTCACGCGAAACGTGAGCGGCAACGGCGTCTGAAACGCGCGCATCATGCGCGCGAAATCATCCTCATCCGCGCACACGCCCTGGGCGCGGTAGTACGCCTCGAAACGCTCGTTCGTCAGCGCGCATTCGCCGCCGCCGCCTTCAACGCCGTCGTCCCGCGCGCGCTTCGACATGATGTGACGGCGCCGCCTCGACCGCGCCACTTCCTAAACCCTACATGTTCATATATAACAACCACCAAGACCCATCACGTGGTCGCCATAGACATATGATCACTATGTACATATGTAAAACCCCAAACCCTCTATAGAATTGTTTTGAAACTTCGTGGCCCCGACGCCGCGACCGATCGATCCGATCGCCATCGTCATCCTCCGTATGGGCACACAGTATACCCATGTACGTCGTCACACGTGTGCACACGTCGTCCTCGCTCTCGAGCGCACATACCGAGAGGGGACGCTATGTACGCCAAGGCATCTCCGCATCGAATCTCCACCGATCACATCGCCGCGCGTCGGTCGCGCGCGCGGTCGATGATGGGCGTTCGGTGCGCTCGAGTATGGAACACACAGGTAGGGTTCCCGACGGATGGCGATGGCGTCGTCACACGTCGTCGTGCGTCGTCACACGTGCGTCGTCGACGCGGAACGTGTGCGCACCGCGAACGCACCCGATCGTCGCACCGAGGCGAACGCATCTTGAACGCACGCGGAGACGGCGAGACGCGGCGAGACGCGGCGAGACGGCGAGACGGCGAGAGGGGACGGAGACGGTCTGGAGGATGATTGCCGATAATGTCTCTCGCGCGACGGCGCCGCGGGGCACGAAACGCGCGCGA
>Ga0181562_10003513_pt1 | contig 11504 bp, 9 predicted proteins | sample 011ome_26_FD_139344 | JGI IMG/M metagenome (GOLD analysis project Ga0181562, IMG submission 139344) | Coastal salt marsh microbial communities from the Groves Creek Marsh, Skidaway Island, Georgia - 011511BT metaG (megahit assembly) | ecosystem: Environmental > Aquatic > Marine > Intertidal zone...
AACCTCTGTATCCTTTTATGATGGAAATGTAAAACTGGCTGAAGACAGTTCTTCTCCATACAGTTTTAATTGGTTAAACCCCACAGAGGGAACTCACAATTTAACTGCAGTTGCAACCGATAATTTGGGAGAAAGTACTACTTCCAGTGTCGTTACCATTTCGGTAAACCAAAAGCTGTCCTGTGAGTATTTTTCTAAGGAAGCCAGAAGCGGAACCTTTTCGAAGGGATACAAAATGATTTTTGAAACCATTGGTAGCAGTGTCAAAATTACGTGTGAACTTTTAGATACTGACAAATCAGGTGCCGTTGGGTATTTGTTCAGAGAAAATCCTTTTTCAGAGAGTATTATGAATGCCGAGGGAGGAAATGTATTTAGCAAAACCGTTGGAGGGCTAACAATTGGTCAAACGATCAGTTACGGCGTAAAGTTTGCGATTACTGGTGGACAGGTCGAAACAAAATATTTCCAATATGTTGTCGGCGAAGATTGTGAAGATCCAAAACAAATTCCGACGATTACTTTTTCAAATGTGACAAAAACAGTTGGAGATGATCCATTTACTTTGATAGCTTCTTCAAACAGCTCTGGAGCGTTTACTTATACTATTGAAAATACTTCGGTAGCAACGGTATCAGGAAATACGGCAACTATTGTTGGGCCAGGAACTACAACAGTAACAGCCCTTCAGGCTGAAGACGATAGTTATGTTGCTTCATCGGCGACCATGACTCTTACAGTCAATTCTGATACGACAGACAATCCTGACACGACAGACAATCCTGAAACTCAGGAGCCGTTTCTAATATACCCAAACCCCGTTAGTACGTCGATTAATTTTAGCGGTTTATCATCGGATAATCCCATTTTAAAAATTGAACTTTTTTCCAATTCAGGATCAGTAGTTCAAATTCAAAAAGGAAATACGGATTCATTGGATATAAGCCATTTAAGCACAGGGATTTATTATATCAACGTCTATTTACAAGATGGAACCGTCATTTATCGTGCATTTATAAAGAGTTAAAGAATAGCACGTAAAATTTTAGGTTGTGATAATTTGTAATGTTTTAATCCAATTTAATTATTGATTTGGAGTTAGAAAAACTTAAATATATATATAGTTAATAATTTTATATATATTTATAAAAAACTAACCTTAAAACATTCAAAATGAAACAAGTAATTTTTTTGGTTGCCGTTTTATGTACTTACATAACTTCAGCGCAATCAGTGATTGAAATCACTTATTTAGACGTTCATCCTGCCGAAATAGGGAAATTTGTAGAGTTACACAAAAAAGTAACAGATATGTCCCAAAGCGAAGAGAGAACGCTCAAAGGACAATGGGTATATAGACATTGGTACGGATCGGGGGCTACTATCGCTATTTATGATCAATTTGCGTCAGCTGAAGATGCTGTAAAGGACGATTTGGCAGGTGCTTTTCAAAAAAATTATGAAAAACTTTCTGATGAAGCTAAAAAAGAAATGGACGAAGTTTTTAGCCAATGGTGGGCGTTTTTTGATGGACATTGGGATGAAATGCGAATCATTGACTATGAAAACTATTTTGTTTCCAAAGAAGATGTAGACTGGGATATCCCATTTGTTTTTGTTGTTGGAAATTACAACACCAGTGGAAGCATTTCCGAAATGGCTAAAGCTTACATGGATTGGCAAACCAGGCCTTTGGTAAAAGACGGACTTCAAATGGGAGGTGGAGCAAGCGCTCATTACAAAGGAACAGGTGCTGACGTTCAACTTTTTGGAGGTTTTAAAAATATCATGGATTTTGCGGAATCCATTTCTACTCCTCAAGAAAATCCAAATGTTGAAGCACGAAAGAAATTTTGGACTTCTGTATCAGGAAGTCACGAAGATCAAATTTATGTTCACGTAGGACACCTTGAAAACGGTACTTTTAATTTGGCTGGAAAAGACAAATAGATTCTATCAAACAACCCATAAAAACCTCCATTTGGAGGTTTTTTTGTTTAAGGATTCGACAAGAAATATGTTTAAAACCAATGTACATTAAAGACATTGATTTTTTCAACTAAATGGATTGTCTTAAAGAGGTTTTTTACCAAAAAACCGAATTACGGAAGCCTTTCCATTGTGGTATTGTCCTTCTTTAAGATGAACGATTTCTTCTGAAAGATTGATTGTTTGAAGCGACTCAAAGTCGTTTTTTAGCTTTGTAATGTTGTAAAGTTGATCGGGCATTTTTGGGCCGCCTACTGCTGGATTTTGTTTTTGATAAAAGGGATGATTGCTGCTAAAAGCTTCCATAAAAACGGCACCTCCTTTTTTAACCATTTCCAGAAGCTTGCAATGGTTGGGGGTTCTTACAGTATCGGGAAAATGCACATAAATAAGTGCAATGGCATCAAAAAATTCGGGACTAAAATCAAGTTCGGACAACGAAGCAATTTGATAATTGATGGTTACCTTCTTTTCTTGAGCCAATTGCGTGGCTTTTTGAAAGGCGATCTCACTAAAGTCATAGGCATAGACTTCCCATCCCAAAGAGGCCGCAAAAACGGCATTGCGACCTTCTCCTTCTGCCGGTAATAGAATTTTTCCCGGCTCTAGAGAAGATAGCACCTTCTTAAAATAAATATTAGGAGCTTTGCCATAAGCATACGCTTCCTGATTGTAGCGTTGGTTCCAAAATTCTTTCATAAATCAAAGATACGATCTTACTACGAAAAGGTTTTGAGCAAGCCTTATTCCAATATTATATGATGATGAGGTTGGGCCGATCCAGAGGGGCCTGGTCCAGCTCCGTTGCGAAACGAGTTATCGGGAGTTCCTGTAAAACACAGTGGGGCTGATGGAAAATTATCGGTGATTACATAAAAATATTCGCTTTCTGAATCAGGAGTTTTGCCAGTCATGCCATTGCAAGCATCCAATACCGAAGTTCCGGATACGTATTCGTAATCTTGAAAATAGGTTCCGTCATAACAACCGTCTGGAGCGCTATTTCCATCCCCTGGACGTTCGCCTTCTTTCAGGGAGTAACCACTTTCAGCGGTAGTAATTGCTCCTTCAATTTCAACGTATTTGTAGTAAATAGGGAACCCATCTGCAGCAAACCCTACATGAATCATCGTCTCTCCATTGTTGTCCAATTCAGAAAGCATGGCCGATGGAGTTCCGTGGTAGTGATACTTTCCACTGGGCTGTACATGAGCATTATTACAATCCAGTCCCAAATTAACAGCGTTGGTCAGGGTTGTGATATTCCAATCACGGTTTGATTCGTTATTGGATTGCTTAAAATACTCTGCTGTGAAGGGATCTATAGAAACCCCACTCATTAGGATTCCAAAAGTATATCCTTGAGCTGAAGTAGTGGAAGATCCTTTAGTTGGTGACAACGAAGTTTGATATTCAAAGTCTACAACGGAGATGGTATTGGGATTGCCCGAATTTGGAAACATCCCTACTTTATGGTTTGGAATGCTGTTTGTCTGAATGGTTCGTTCTGTTCCCAATGACTCAGAATAGAGGCTGCTAACGGATAAATTGTTTTGAATATCAATAGCACATTCACTGGGGTCGAGACGGATAAAAAACGTATTGGTATCGCAAATGAGGGCTTCTTCATTGTTATCATCGATGGGTTCGTCGCTTTGGTCGGAACATGAAAAAATAGTTAAGATGATACTTGTAAATAATAAAAAACGAAGGATTGATTTTATTTGTCTCATAGTTCAATTGGATAGTGTAAATTCAAAAAGGTTTAATGACCCTATCTTAAAAAATCTTGATAAGGAAATGCTCTTACCAAGGAAGGTTTAGTTTTTCAACTTCGTTTTCATAAAATGACACCAACTCATTGCGAGTGCTTTCCGCTATGGGGCTCTTCATTGCTTCAATATTATGTATCAATTGTTGCTTTGAAATTGCTCCAGGAATTACTGTCGAAACTTCCTCAAAAGAAGTACAAAACGACAATGCCGAAGTTACTAAGGAATGTTTTTCTCCAACGATTTCCTTGACTCTGTCTACTAGTTTGGATCTCTGAAGCTTTTCCTCTTGTGTCCATCTAGAACGAACCCCTGTGAAATGACTGTTGCTATCATATTTTCCTGTAAGCCATCCCGAATCCAGTGGAATTTTAGCAATTACAGCCACATTGTTTTGTTTTGTCAAAGCAAATGCTTTTTTGGCATCTTGATGTAAAATATTAAACAAGGGCTGGAGGACTTTTGCATTGGTAGTGTCCAATAAAATTTTAATTTCATCATAAAAATCAATAGAGGCACCGTATGCAATAATTTTTCCTTGGTCCTGAAGTTTTTCTAGGATCTCATAATGATCGTTTTTATTTCCATCCAGCAGCTCTATAGGTGGGCTGTGAATGATCACAGAATCTAAATAATCGATGTTTAACCGACTCAAGCTTTTTTCAATAGAGTTTATAATGTGTTTTGAATCAAAATCAACGGTTCCATTGTCCAATCTTCCAAATTTGGTATTTATCACAATTTTTGATCGGTCAATATTTTTAAAAACGTTCCCTAGTCTCGATTCACTTGTTCCATTGCCATAATTGGGTGCGGTATCAAAAAAATTAATGCCATTATCTAGGGCAGTGCAGATCATGGCTTCGGAATCTTTTTCGGAGATTGTTTTCCAACCGGAGTCGATACCCAATTGCCAGGCGCCAAATCCAACTTCTGAAACTTTTATTCCGTTCGACAGGTATTTCTTATACTTCATATTCAGCAAATTTAACGATTAATTTGCCAACAGAATTACTTTTGTATTGACTACAGAAAATAGGTTGACATCGCCGAAACCTATTTTCCAACTTTATTTTCAGCACATTACTTAATAGTTCATGGAATTTTTTGATTAGAAAAAAATCATTTTCTAAAATTCCAATGGATAATACAATTACTAAGCACATTTATAAACTCATAAAAGCAGAAGCCTTTTATTTTAATTTCTTATATTAGGGAAATTAAAAGCAGTAAATGAAAAATTTTTTAGAAAAATACTATCCAATTATTTTAGCCTTTTTGAGCTTTGTATATTCAATTTCCTTGTGGTTTTCAGGGAATGAACTCGAGGGTATTTATGTAGGGTTATGGCCGATAACAATTTTAGGATTTGCAATGGCAATTAGACAAAGACGACGTGATGACAAATAAAATAATGTTTTTTATCGGACTTACTGTTTTCGTTGTATACGTGTACTTTTTGTTGAAAATTATTTCGAACCAACACAATATTCAAAGAAAAGAACACTCAAAGACATACGATTCTATGGATTATGATGGGATGGGCAATCAAGGGCGAATTCCTGAAAAAAAACCCAAAAACAGAGCTTGATCCTGGAGCTTGAGAAATCCATAAGTAGAAGATCTCAAAAGAAGTAGTCAGGTTTAGGGCTTAGTCAACAACTTTAAAAGGTATTTTAAAGCGCACATATTCCCAGCCAAAACAAATATTTGGCACACCATTTTCTTCTGCAAAGGCGATGGAAAAAGCTTCTAAAGATGTTTTTGCTTGATTGATAGGTACCTTTACTCTTAAAACATCATTTTCAGAGTCATATGAATATGCTCCCCAAATATGGGTCGCTGTATTTAATATAAAAGTAATTTCATTTTTATCAATTATTGTAAAAATGGTGTAGTCACCGGCCGGAATAATAGTTTCCTCAATTTGAATATTTGAAAAAAACTTTACTTGAGTTGCTTCGTTAGCACCAGTCCTCCAAACTTTATTTTGTGGGACAATATCACTAAAAGAGCGCCCCTTTAATTGTGGCCGGCTATATGTGATAATAGCCACTTTTTGTTTTACTCTATTGCTTATAGGATATTTAGCTTGATCCATGGGGCTTTTATCGATTTTACTGAACTTTTGAGCCTGAACAATAAAGGGCATTATGAGCAGAATTATTATAATTTTTTTCATTTTCGATTTTTTTTTAAGCGATTAAATATAAGAAATACAGCCTTAAGGTTGGAATATATGCCCTTTTTTTTGAGAATGATCAATACCAATTTCCATAACTTAATGTTGATTTCCATATTTTTTCATTACTCTTGCATACAATATTGATAAAGGTATAGGCTAAAAACGAAATAACCCACTCATATAGAGTGGGTTATTTGATATAAAAAAGAATATTTTATTAAAAAGTGTATTTCAATAAAAATTCATTCGTTTTCCCTGCATTTGCTAACGCCTTTAAGTTGGATTCTTCATATACCCAACCAATGGAAAAACGCTTATTCACATGGAGTTGCAATATTCCAGCAATTGTTTCATTGGTACGATAGGTAACGCCCGCTTCAAAAAGATGATTATAATCAACCATTGTATTGATGTCAAGCACATTAGGCGATCCTTTTACTGATCGACTCAATACACTTGGTTTAATAACAAACGGGCTATTCTTAATCACGAAATCATAACCTAGCATGAGATAAACATGAGGGTTTGTTTTTGACGATGTAGTTTCATTACCGTCAATTTCAGCACGATCATATGGAAGTAATCTTGGAATAGAAAACGACGCATACAATTGGTTTCGTTTGAAGTAAGCTCCAAACCCAACGTTGGCAGAAAAAGAACTAGAGGTTTTTGACATAGGATCCGAAACAATATTATAGGTTTCTAATCCTGAAGTATTGAGTTCATAAAAATCACCTCCGGCTTTGATACCAAGATAAATGTCAGAAGACTCATTCAGTTTAAGTTTGTAGGAGAAGTCAACTCCCACAAAAGTTGAATACTCAACAAACGTTTTATCTTGAAGAACCGAAAATCCAATACCTACATTCTCTCGAACATGAGTACCAAAGCTAACAATATTGGTGCTTGGCGCTTCTGCAATGCTTGTCCATTGCTTTCTGACGTTAATGTTTATTTGAGTTGTACTATCAATACTCACTGCAGCAGGGTTAAAAATTGACAACAGTGATTTGAATTGAGTAATGGTGCTTTCTTGTTGGCCATAACTGATTGTTGTTGAACAAAAGAAAACCAAAGTAACTAATATATAATTTATTTTTTTCATCATTTTATCATTTAGTAATTGAGATACAACCATCCGTCTTCATCTATTTTTCCATCACCGTCAAAGTCAATTTGATAGTAATAGGATGAGCTAGGTAACTTAGAAGATTCGTTTTTATAATTTCCACTCCAATTGTTTTGATAGCCTTTCGCAAAGAAAACTTCATCACCCCACTTATTAAACACACGAACTGTATTGTTTGTGTAATTTTCGATGTTATAAATAAACCAATTGTCGTTGATTCCATCTCCATTAGGAGTTAGTAACTGTGAAGGATAGACTTCATTAAGATCGCATACATCACCAACATCGTCATTATCTCGATCGGATTGATCAGGGTTATAAATCATTGGACAGTTATCTGCGGCATCTACAACACCGTCTCCATCATCATCATCATCACAAAGATCGCCTTCGCCATCGTTGTTTGAATCCAATTGATCAGGATTGGCCTGATAAACACAGTTGTCATCAACGTCTAGAATACCGTCACCATCACTATCACAGTTATCAACAGTTACTGTTGCTGTTGCTGTTGCGGTATTTCCTGCAGCATCTGTTGCAGTAAGGGTTACCGTATTGTCTCCATACATTGAACAATCAAACTGAGTTTGGCTTAATGTCAACGTAACTGAGCTACAATTATCAGAACTACCATTGTCTATATCAGAAGCTGAAACAAGAATATATGGGTTGTTTCCTACTTCGATCGTTATATTTTTGGCAAGAGCCACAGGATTGATTGTGTCTTCTACTGTTACAATCGATGTTGCTGTTGATGAATTCCCACTAGTATCTGTAACAGTAAGTGTAACAGTATTTGTTCCTAATTCACTACAGTCAAAAGATGTTGTGTCTAACGTAATGGTGTCGATAGCACAATTATCGTTACTTCTGTTGTTGATATCGTCAACCGTAATATCGGCTTCTCCGTTGGCATCTAAAAGAATTGTTATGTCCTTTGCGATTGCTTCAGGATCAACACGGTCATCGACAGTAACTATAGCTGTTTCGGTGCTAGTATTTCCATCAGAATCAGTGGCGGTTATAACAACTTCATGATCCCCTAAGTTTTCACAACTAGCTACAATTGAAACGTCTTCCATAGAAACCGTTGGACCGCCCCCAACAACATTATTTTGAGCACCTTCATCAATCGTGATTGATCGAACACTTCCAAAATATCCTTCATACAATTTTTGAGGAGCTGGATCAGTATCAGTGTCTAAAGCCCAAATAGTATCCCATTCGCCTGGATGATTTCCTAGAGTAGAGCCACCCCAAGGGTGAGAAGAAAAATGAGTCCAATAGAGGTTTCCTCCTTCATTATCAGCCAAAAATTGAATTCCATAAAAATTATTAAATGCCCAATAATCAAATTCCAACTCGGTTAGCTCATCTTCATTTAAATAGTCTTCTCCAGCAACGACTAGGGTAGGAAATATTTCTGATGATAAGTCTTCATTGGCTAAGTCAATTTTAAAAATACTGCCATAATAGAAATCGAGTAAGTAAAGAATTTGATTTGCTTCATCCAAAGCTATGGATAACCTTGTGTCACCTGTAGCTCCGTCAAAATTTAAATCAAGTTCCGTTTCATAGGCCTCATCAGTCTTTGGTAATGAAAGATCAAGTATCATAATATCACTTCCTCCAACATAAAGTTTATTGTTTGTCTTATCCAAAACAGGTTTTGCACCGTAGGAAGAAGATTCTGTAAGATAGGATTTAACTCCAAATTCATCATCTAATGGAATCGAATAGATTCCATCATCTTCAATTCCATATAAGATTCTGTTCTCACCATCAATTGTAAGTGAATAAGGAAAGTCTGAGGCACTATCCTCGGGATCTTGTATGTCTTGAAAATAAGGTGCAAACCATTCGCCATTTTTGGTTCCATCCAACGCAAATTTTGTTAATGCATATCCACCATATAAACTTGATAAGAATAACTCATTATTTTTTTTGTCTACAGCGATACCCGAAGCGCCACCCCATCCATTCCAGTCACGTGCAATGACTTGTGGAATTCCAGATCCGTCCCTTTTGGCGCGGTAAGCGACACCAGAACGTTGTCCAGTAAAATATATATAGGAATAAGGTTCAGTTTGAAGTTCATTGTCAGTCACGCTTTCAACTAAAGAATCTACAGTTGGACTGTAAGTCGTGTCATCAACTTCAATTTCGATATTTTTCACAACGATTTCTGGTCCAAGATCATCTGTAACAGTAACAAGGACATTATCATAGCGAACGTCTCCACAATCTGATTCAGCTTTTATGATTACATTGTGAACACCAGCATCCTCAGGAAAGGTGGTAGGGTCTATAGAAAGGGTTATATTACAGCCAATTACAGTACTGATACTTCCATTATCAATATCACTGATGCTTAAATCTACAGAGCCGTCTGCTAAAATAGAAACAGAGGCGTCTTTGGTATTTAGGAGTATAGAGGGAATTTCTAACTTATTGATAATGTTTCTACCTGCTGCAATTCCTTTAGGAATTCCAACCTCCCAACTCTTATATAAAATTTCAGGGTCATTAATTGTACCCTCATCTACTACAGTATCAAGCTTTAAAATGATTCCTTTCAACCCATCAAAAAGATGATTTTCTTGCCCATTTACAGGAAAGGTTCCATTGAATTCATCCCAAGGCCCATCCCAAGTGTCACGCCCAATGGAATAATACAAATGCTTGTCATCTGGATTGTAGTCCAATGCATAGGGTGAATAAACACCGAATCCTGCTGAATGATATAAAACGGATTCTGGGTCATCCGGATCATGATTTCCTATTAAAACGGCCGTGTCATTTAAATAGCCATTGTCTAAATTTTCATGATCCAACGGGTAATAATAAATTCCTTCTTCATTGGCCGCAAATAATCGTTGGTTTTCTTCATCAATAGTAATTCCTGATTCATGAAATCCATCCCAATTTGTCTTAATTTTCTGAATGAATCCCAATCCGTCCTCACCCACATTGTCTATGTGATAGGCATAAATTCTTCCACCCCATCTTCCACATGCATACAAGATATTGTTAGTTCTATCAAGAGAAATAGATGTAATATATTCTATATTACTATCTGTTGGCAATTTCAAATTTATTAGAGTAATAGTTTCTTCTACAAGGTCGTAGAAACCAATATTTCCAGCCGATTCACCGTTATCCACATATCTTGCACGATTTGCAGAAAACCAAATCTTATTACCATCTTTTTCAACATCATGAATAATAAAATACTCCAAGTTGGAAGGCTCAGTATCTGGAACATCCCAACTGGTGGCATATACATATTCTATTTGAACTGCAGGATTGTGAATTGCTTGTTGAACCAATGCTTTTGCGTTCCATCCAGCCTGGCCACCATACAACTTTCCAGAGGCTTGGTCAATTTCTATAAGCGCAAGCGGATTATTACCAGGCAATTCTTTAAGCGGCTTTTTTCCATCAGTAGATCCTTCAAAAACCACTCCAGTATGAGGACTCGAAAAATACAATTTACCAACCTCAGAAGAGCGAACATAGGAGTATTTGCCTCCACTATTGCCTCCACCAAAACTAAGAAGCCTGAAATTCAAATAAATTGCTTCTTCACCAGCAGGCATTAGTTTTAAAACCAAATCAACACCAATTAATGCTGATGGAGATCCACACTCAACCAAGGATATAAGTTCGCCTGTAAATGTTAAATTTTCAACCCCCTCTGCTAAAGTTCCTAGCGCCCATTCCATTCCTGTAATAGTTGCTGTACAGCCAGAAGCTGAAGAAGCATCTGTAGCATAATTGAAGAAAAAACCATTGGAATTTCTTGCTAATTCAAATCCTGGTGCAATCAAATCCCTGTTAGAGGAATCGGATATATCTGCATAATTTCCTTTATTAAATTGAACGGTTTCTCCCGACCAAATTACTTGTGATTGTAATGAGAATACTGAAAGCAGCCCCAAACATAGTAGTATAATTTTTTTCATATATAGTAAATAATTTTTTCAAATGTACTAAATTTATTATTGTAACTTGTAAAATTAAAGCAAAAATATCGCATTAAATAATTGTTAATTAGCTATTTGACGTATATTTTGGCCAATGCTTAAAGCCAATAGTTTTCAATTCAATTAATAGGAAATATTATCAATTGCAATAGCAGAAGATAAAATATCATCCCCTACATCTGTAATTGTAAACACGATATAGGATGGAGTTCCTACATTCGAAAAGTTATAAGTTTGAGGTGTCCACTCTGTTTGGCCTGCAAACCTTTCGTTGTTTTATCGTGGAGGCTAGGGGAATAAAATCGAACTATTTTGGAGTTGATTTAAATGTTATAATTAAAAATCATTTCCAACATTAAATTATTATTCCAACTTTAACTAATAGATGTATAGAAAAATGTTACATTCATTTACCAATCGTGAAAAAGCTTTTTAAAAGCGCG
>Ga0181562_10003519_pt1 | contig 11500 bp, 6 predicted proteins | sample 011ome_26_FD_139344 | JGI IMG/M metagenome (GOLD analysis project Ga0181562, IMG submission 139344) | Coastal salt marsh microbial communities from the Groves Creek Marsh, Skidaway Island, Georgia - 011511BT metaG (megahit assembly) | ecosystem: Environmental > Aquatic > Marine > Intertidal zone...
ACATCTGTTACATCTGAACTAATACCTGCAACTGTTGTGATGTTAGGTATGTTAGTTGAGATAAATTGTTTGTTTACAGCATCAGTATTATCTACTGGGTCTGCAACATTAGTAATTCTTTTGTTTGTTGCGTCCCATTGGTCTGTAGTTGTAGAAATATTTAAAGTACCTTCTGTAATATCAATAGCTTCTTGTGCCATAAAGAAAGCTTGGTTTCCATCTTGGTCAAGTGAAGCTTCTGTAAGGGTAGATCCATCTTGATAATCTACAAGTCTAGCATTTCTATTTGAAGACCTAGTAATTTTAATTATAGAACTATTTGCAGGAGCCGACCCAAATGCAATAGTAGATGAGTTAGAAAAAGTATAATCTGTAGTTAATGTTTTTGTAACACCATCTACAGTTACAATAACATCAGCAGTTGTAATGTACGGAAAGGTTACACTATAAGAAGTTGTGCTACCATTACCTGTATATGTATCTATTGCAAATGCCATATTTTATTTGTTTTCCCTGTTGTTAATATAGTTCTTGTTGACCTTTATCTGGTAAGCCAGAATGATCTCTTACAAAGTTTAAGAATTGGTTAATTCCATATAAGTTTTGATATGGAAATAATCTCATTATTCTATTTAAATCTTGTTTACTAAAATTGTAGTCAGATCTTGTTGCTTTTAATCCAGATCCTGCAACTTGAAATATTTTACCTATTAAATCATAAGTAGGATTACCTGTTATTAAATTCATTTCTTGACCAGATGATCTGGTATTAAATCTGTGATCTGGTGCAACCTGTCCCATAATCATATCTAAGAAAGGAGGCATAACCGAAGACCAACCTGCTCTTTGGAAAGAAGCAATTGCAATCTTATTGTAATCACCTTTTTCTCCAAGTTTCTTTTTTAAGTATGCTTTCTTTTCACTTTTAGACATACCAACAGCATTAAAGTTAGCTTGAGCAACATAAGCCGCTCCTCCAATAAATGAAGTATATAAGAACATATTTACTGTTGCTTGGTCTGCCATAGCTACGTTATGTAAAAACTGTTTATTCCAAGCAGTCATAACGAATTGTCTAAACTGACCCATAGTTTTTCCCCAAGCATTGTCTGAGAAAAATCTACTCGTATCTCCAATAAAATTATATTGAACAGCTCGTTTAGTATATCTGTTAGTTGCTATTGCAAATCTTTTAACTAAAGCTTGATCTTTAAATTTTACAAAATCAAATGATAAAACTCTACGACCTAAAGAGTTACTTGTAGTAACTACATTAGGACTATTAAATTCTTTTGCTAAAGCTACAAGATCAGCATCATCTAATCCTAAAACTCTGTATCTGTTTAGTCTACCTTTACTTATAGCATCTATAGTTTTTCCACCTTTAGAAACATCTATAAGATCTTCTGCTAATTTATGAACAAATAATCTCATAGCAATCTTTCTTTGGTTGCTATCTATTTTAATTAAACCAGAAGTATATCCTGTTATTTTTTCTGCCGCATTAGTTAATGGTTTTGATACAAAACTAGCTTGACTATCTAATTTAGAAATACCTCTGTCTAAAACATCATGTGCTTGATATAATCTGTATAAGTAATCATCTCCATTAGATGCACCAATAATAGCCATGTCGTTATAGAAAGTATCGTCTATCTTACCCGCTTGGGCATCATCAACTAACTTTCTAAAGAAAGGTATTTCATTCAACATGGTTTTCATACCTTGTTGTGATACAGCTACACCATACTCAGGTAGCTGTGCTATACCTACTTGGTTTAGTACCCTTATAAAATTAAATCTTCTTAAATCTCTTAATACTTTATTTGCACCAAATGATGGATCTCCTGTTTCAGTAGATCTTCCCATAATGTTATTAAAGAAACTATCTATTGTATCTTTTTCTTCTTGTGCAATAAACTTATTACCTAATCCTCTTTGTGTAGCATTTTTAGTTTTAGCTACATTAGTTTTAGGATCATTGTAAACTTTATCAATATCGTTAAATAATTCGTTCTTTGTTTTTAACCATTGGTTTCTACTTTTAATACCCATTCTTTCGGATAGTGAATACCAACCACTCATTTCATTTGTGTATGAGTGCCAAAGTAAATCTATATCATTTTCAAAAAGATCATCTACTCTAGTGTTAACACCTTTAATTGTAGTTTCAAAGTTTTCGTTTAATCTAATTCTTTCTGAGAATCTTCCTGATGTTAAAAGACTTATATTATTTTTAAGACCATTAAATAAATCATCTCTTTGTAATTTTGTTAAATTAGAAAATACATCATCTATATATTCTCTTAATAGTTCTGGACTTTTAATTTTAATAAGTTGTTCAATATCAAAACCACCATGTCTACTATTATACTTAGCCGCCTGGACAATTGCTTTGGCCATAGCTCTAGCTTTAGTTATAGAAATTACTTCAGTTTTTTGTACTGTTGCTTCTGAGCTATCTATTAGTTTTTTTCTTTTTTCTTCTAATTTTTTAATTTTATCTATTGTTGGCTTTATCTTTTTATTAGATCTATCAGATAAAATCTGAGAAACTTTTCTATTTAGCTGTGCTTCGTCAAGATCGGGGTTTTCTTTTTGAAGTTTTTTCTTTAAAGGTTTTCTATCTATATCGTCTTGAGCTCTTGAATCTTTATAGACTTTTTTATTTTTTTCTTTTAATTCATCAATCTGTTTATTTAATTTATCAATCTTAGGGTTTGTTACATCAACTTTTTGTTTTGCTGTACCACCTGTTGAAATAGGATTGTCTAATCTATTAATTAAAGGTTGTTCACTTGAGATAGCTTTAACTAATAATTCTTCAATTCCATCTTCACCTATTTTTGCTTCTAGAGCCGCAAAGCTTTCAAAACTAATTTTTCTAGGTACATAATATCTACCTGTGTTTGCCGCTAAATCCTCAGCACCTTCAACACCAGATTCTGCTAACTTCTTAGCCCATAGTTGAAAACCATTTGCATAGCCCTCAGCCGCTTTAACTACATTAGCATCTTTTAATAATTCTATATCAGCCGCACTTTTATCTTTTCTAGATAAAGCAATCATGGCTCTTTTAACTTTAACCATGAAATCTGTTTTATGTTTAAACTGAAAGAAACCTTTTAGTTTACCTATAGCTGTACCGCCATAACCTAAAGATTTTAAGTAGCCCTCCATAGCATCATTTACAATACCGTAAACTGTACTATGTGTTTCCATAGTAACTTGATCCCTTATGGCTTCAACTGTTTCTCTTTGTACTACAGCTTTACCATCTCCTTTAGTCCAACCAATAGGTTCTTCCATTGATTCAAAACCAAACTTTTTAGTTAGTTTAGAAAGACTTGTTCCTAAAGTTCCAGATCTTGTCATACTGAAACCAAAGAAAGGTATGTTTCTTAATTTTGGATAGAATAATTCTATTCCATCAATATCTGTTTCAGCTAAATCTTTCTCTAGCTTTTTGTTTTCTTTAGATATTTTAGTGTTTTTAAATTTTGTATTGTCTGCTTTAGGGGTTGTTTTTAATCCATTCTCCTCTATGTCAGCTCTTTCAATAGAAGTAGCTACATTATTAAGCCTTTTTGACATTATTGCGGAGATACCCCCTCCAAGAGTACCACCTAAAGCTGACGCTATTATTATGTCATTGATACCCATTGTTGGGTTATTAGCCGCTACAGGAGCATATAAAGCTCCCTCCATAGATCCATAAACTAATCCTGATCTAAGAAAGTTTTGTCTTCTTGATATTCCTGTAAGAAACTGAGTGCCTTTCATTACTTTACTTAAAGCACCGTAACCTGTGATGTTAACAGGATCTAATATAAAAGAACCTAACTGTAAGGCTGTACCTGTCCAACCCATGTTAGATAAGATTTCAGCATTTTTTTGATGTCTACCTGCTTTTTGTCCTAAATATTCTAGATGACCTGCATTTACAGCACCTACAAGACTTTCTGCATATCTACTATTAAGGTTATATTTTTTAATTGTTTCTCTAAATTCTTCTAAATTATTTTCATAACTAAAACCATCTTCTTGAACAAACGTAGGTGCAAAGAACATATCAAAGCCGTTAGCTAGTATAGTATTTTCTCTTATTGCCGCTTTAACACCTTTGGTAAATGTAGAACCTTCTTCTATATACTTTTGGTACTCACTATCATTGTATGCGTCATCTAAAAATAAACCTCTACTTACACTCGGTAATTCTGACCATAGATACTTTTGTTTAGTAGTATCTGTAGGTTTAAATTTACTGTCTTCTAATGCTTTAAGAGTTTTTTTTTCGTTCTCTAATAAGTCTGCTTCTTTATTTCTTCTAGTTGGAAAATCATCTCCAAAGTTTCTTAAGTTAGCTAAAGCACCGTCCCAATCTCCGCTAGCGGCCTGTTTGATATAATTCATATCACTACCGTCAGTTCTTGTAAAAGAAGTACCATGTTGAAAACCAACAGATACTAAAACTGTCTGTTGTGCTTGTGTTAATTCTTCAAATGGTGTTACAGGGTCGTGTTTATTATAAGTTGCTACAACTTGATTTGTATACCAAGAGTGACTAGCTTTATCTATTTCTTTAACTTGAGTATCATTTAATTGTAAATTAGGTGCTACTTCTTTTGCCTCTGCTCCAGACACACCCATAAAATTAGATAAGAAACCTGTAGTTTCTTCTGATATGCCTAACTCGTTAATTAAAAAATCTGGTGTCTTTTCTTTTAAATCAAAACCTGTTGCTATTGTAACACCAGAGTTTTCACTAGGTACATAACCTTGTTTTACACCTTCACCTTCTAAGCTTGAGATAAATTCCCAATTAATATTTGTAGTCATAGTATTTAAAATTTATATATTTCTCCTTGTCCAAAGTTACCTGTGCCTACTCCCATATCTTCTCTTTCTTTTTCTCGTTTTTGTTTAGCTTTTAGTTTTTTATCTTTAGCAATTCTTGCTTTCTCATCTAAAATATCTTGAGAAGCTTGTTTCTCTTTCATTCTATCTTTAACAATACTAATAGGTATTTCTAACCAAACAGTTTGACCGTCTTTGTATTCGACTGTTGCTGGCACATCGAGAGAGGTACTAAGATTCTCTTTAAACATAATAGTATCTCTTTCATCATTAACTATTATTTCGTAATTGTTTAAATCTAAACCTCTGTTTTCATTTGGGGCAACTCCTGTAAAATCAGGATTAGTTTCATCGTAGTAAAAACCTACAAGTTCAGAATCTTCAATAATATCTTTTTCGATATTTAATTTTTCTTTTAGTAGTTCAATTGCGTTAATTTTAAATACATCATAATTGTCGGGATTAACTCCAATCTTTTTAATTTTATAGTTACTAATTAAACGACCATTTACATCAGTATAATGCTTATCAATAAACTCTCCTGTTGCTTTAATATAATTAGCACCTTCTGGCATAGTATTCTTAAAATACTCTCCGATCATTTGAGTTAATTCTTGGTTAGGTGCGTAAGCTGAATTAACTGCATAACCTTGTAGTTCTTTTCTATCTTCTGCATTTAGAGTTATAATTTCTGAAGTTCTATACTTTTGAGTTCCAATTTCTCTAATAACATCTCTATAATCCATTCCAGACTGAACCATTGCATTAGCAATAAAGAAATCATATTTACTCTTATCGTTTTCTTTAAAATAAATACCTGTTAATCCTGATTGATCTAATCTTGCATAAACTTCTAAAGCTAATTTAGAATCTTCTGTAGTGTAGGGAGATAAAGGTTTTGATAATAAATCTTCTATTCTACCAATTGGTTCATTAAGTTTCATGCCCATTTCTAAAGAAACAACAGTATTTAAAAATGCTTCGGCAGGCGTTGCACCCGCAGATGTTCTAGCCGCTACTTCTTTATCAAACAATTGGTTATCAAACTTTTTTCTATCTGATTTAGAATAGCTTGCAACATTACCTTGTGACCAATTAACAGCGTAGTTAACTAAATCATTAGAATCTTTTAGACTATTTAATATCTCTCTTACTTGTGGTGCTAAACTTGGATTGTTTAATGTTGATGGGGTTCCATCTGGTTTGTTTTGAGTTAAGAATTTAATATATGAATTAGCAAATCTACCATCTATTAAAGCATGAGTTTTAGCTTCTTGAATTAATATTTGATCAAAGTCGACATTATCTAACGCAGGGTTTTTATTATTTTTTACATCATAGTAAAGTTTTTCAAACATTTTCTCTGAATTTTCTGCAAAGTATTTTTGTTTTCTTTCAGCGTAGTCTTTGACATTCATGCTCATGCCATCGCCTTCTTCTAAAAGCTCATCTTCGTAGAAAGCTATTTCTAGTTCTTCTTCTACTTTATGAGGTAACGCCTGTAAGTCATATGAAGTATTCTGTCTAATCTTTGTAACTAAGTTATCTTGTTGTCTTTCAAATTCTTTTGTATTTAACCAAGTTCTTAATTTAGCTGTGCTTTCATTATAAGCTGATGCAAAAAATTCATCATCACCTTTATCAGCTAAATACTGTTCACTATATTGACTATAATGATCTTGCCAATTGTAGCCTGCAGTATTTCTTTGTGCCCAATAATCTTGTTTAAAATCTTGTATAAATTTATCTGCTGAGTTATTTGCATATTGTTTATATGCACCAAATCTAGCCCAACCATTATAAATATCTGGAAAACCATTTTTATGAGCAAGTTTAGATTCTTCTAAAGTCATGCCATTAATCTTAGCGGCACCCTCGTTAGCTTTTTGTTCATTTTGTTCTTTAAACTTTTTATCTGCTAAAGCTTTGATTGCAGGATTAATACTAGCTAAAGTATCTGCTAGTTGTTCAAAACCACTTTTACCAACTATCTGAGCTCCAGAACCTACTGATACAGCTTCTGGTGTTGGTGCGTTTTCCAACTGCACATTAGTATTTAAATCTGTATTTATCTTAGCCATTATTTAGGTGAGTTGTAATTATCGTAAGTTAAATTAAATGTTTGACCACCTGAGCTCGCATTTGGAGTAGTAGGTGCCGCATTAGCCATATACATTGTACCAATATCTGTAGCCGCACTTAAAGCGTAAGATGTAAATGATGGTTTGTATGCTCTAGGTAAATTGTTTATTTGGTTAGTAAATCTTCTATTCCAAGCAAGTCTATCTTGTGCCATTCCATACATATAGTTTTCATAGTTTTGATCTATAATATTAGAATCTTTACCTGCTTGTCTTTCTACGTCTCCAACTAAACTATTAAATAAATTACCACCAATACCTTTTTCAAATATTGCTAGTTTAACTTGTCCTTTTTTCTTTGTTTCTTCTTCTTTAAGTTTTAGTTTTTCCTCACTTAATTGATCTTCTTTAATTTCTTTTTGACGTATAAGTGCGTTATCTTTGTAGATAGCTTCTTCTCTAATAGTTTTAGCTTTAGCATCAGTCTGAGAGTTAGTGTAGTTAGCTTTAGCTTTATCTGATCGATAAGACTGAACTGCTGAAAATACTCTTAATGCTGTAAATGCTGTTGGGTTACACATCTATTGTTTCTTTCTCCTGTTTAAAGTTTTGTTTTATAAATCCATAAAATAAAACATCGTTAAATGTTTTTTCATTAATAATTTTAAATCCACACCAATTAAGCCAATCTAAATGTAGTTTATTTCTACTGTCGATGTAGTTAAAGAGAATAGGAAACCTATCTTCCATTTCTTGTACTCTATCTTTACATTCTTTTAAGAATTTAATTTTAATCTTTTTAATCTTTGGTGTGCAAAGTAAAAATGGAGATCCAATATTTTTATCATCTAAAGATGGAACAACTCCATATATACCTGCAATTTTTTTATCTACAAAAAATGAACGACAGTAGCTAGTCATTGCTAAACCTTTTAATAAAGTTTTCTCAATGTCTACATCTCCTGACTTTGCTTTTATTTCTGCTAAATCTTCTTTTCTTAAATCTTTAGTTAATTCTTTTATATGTTGTGCTTTTGTATCTATTTCATCAATAATCATTAGGTTATTACTCTTGTTGAAAGAACAGAGAATATACCCTCCCACTCTGCCGATAGAAAATTACAAGGAACGTAACTATCGGAAGTTATAAATATAACTGAGTCTTCGTTTTTACATTGAATTGGAAACTTAAAAGTACCACTTTCCAAATTTGGTTGACCTAGTGTAAATCCACTTGATCCTAATACTTGTCCCGTAAACTTATAAGTAGAAGATGACCTAGCTAAAGGTGTCATTACTACTTCGAAAAATCCTGTATCTCCATAAACAACACTCATGTTTTTTAACTGTAATCTGCCGCTATTAACAGTTGTAGAACTACCAGAAGATTTTTGTTCACGAACATAGAAAGTTGGAAAGGTATATTTAAAAGTATACTTCCTACCGACTATACAAGTGTTTGCTGAGTAATCTCCATCAACTACTACTGTTGAATTTGTAGTGCTAACTATAGGAATATTTCTACCTTTTTGAGTAGATCCCCAAGCTCCACCTAGTACAACCTCCATTGTGTTTGTATCTTCATAAGGTAAAGTAAAAGTAGTTTTATCAGTACCACTACTATAGCTACCTGTTAATACAACTTTACGATCTAATAAAACTGTAAAAGGTAAATTAGTATCTACCTCATTAGTCTTTAAATTCATTTTCTCTAAATAAGTACCGTCAGCTCTTTTAACTACGATGTATAAAAAGTTTTGAATACAATCACCATCTAAGAGTACATCTGCTGTAGAGAAAATATATTTAGATCCAGATCTTTGTAAGGCTTTTTTAGATTCATCAAAATAGTATTTATAAACAAATAAAGAGTTTCTTTCTCCAGATGAAAATCCAAACACAGTATTCTCACTAGAAGAACCTTTCAATCCTGTAATACTTCCTGAAATGTATCTTGGTAAGTTAACTGTTATATCTAAAGCATCTTTAATTTCAGTATCAGTATTAACATAGTATTCTCTAACACCTGCAAAGCTACCTCTAGAAATACCAAAGTAAATGTTTTGACCTACTCCTAACGGCTTACAACTATCATCAATTTCATATTCAGTTGTTTGATTAATTGAGACTGTTTTAGCAGACAATACTTCTTCTGCATCAAGTGTAAATTGTGTTTGATCTGAAAATAAAACAAGCTGTTCATTAAAAGGTACAGCATACTTTAGTATAGAAACTTTATTATGACTAACCGCTAAATCAATCATATCATCATCTACTGATGTAGTTACTGTTGTAGCCCAGAAGGTAAAGAACTTACCTGCTTTAGAAAATATTACATTTTCATCAGATAAAAAACCTAATCTATTTCTATAAAAGAAAATATCATTAATCTTTCTTCCTATAAATGTAGGATCTGGACTTGTTGTTTCATCACCAACTGTTCGGCTTGCAAAGCTCGGCTCCTCGTAATCTGTACCACTAACCGTGTAAGTTGAACCGTCAGCTTTGCAAAATCTAAAATTCCCGTCTGCCGTTCTTATTAAAAGATGAGGCATAGTAGAGGCATCAAATGAGTTGTCTAAACCGTCTTTAACAGTTTCAACCCAAGCATTGCCGTCCCAATAAACAAAATAATTATCATACTCAGTACCACCATCTCCTACAATTTCTGTTACAAAACCTGTAACACCTTTGTATGGTAAATCGGCAAATGAGTTAGTCTTATCTTTAACCATAATAAGACCATCGCCACCTATACCGTCTGATACAGAAGCTGTAAATGTACCAGAAGTTTTTGATACATGAATAATAGAGCCATCTCTTGTTACAGAGTAGCCACTTAAATTACTGTTTAAGTCGTTATATAATTCTGTTGCTATGTTATCTGTTGTAATAGAACTAGAATTACCAGAGCTAGAATTATCTAAAGTTTGATAACTAGCTACTGATGATCCGTCTATTATTATTTCGTAAGTAGTTTTATACTGTCCATTTTTAACATAAAAGATGGCTTCATCTGGTCTGGCTGTAGCAGTAGATCCAGACTTAGCTGTAACTTTTGTTTTGTTAACAATAAAAGTGTAATCAGCAACAGTAACTAAATTAAAATCATCTTGTGGTGCTGATGATGTTAAGTAAGAAACTCCATCTGGCACAACAACAGTTTTAGCATTACCTACTAAGTCGTATACTTTAATACTTTGGTTGTTTACTAAGACAACGTATTGTTCTGCACTATCTCTATTAATAATATGTACTTTACTATTTGTTAAAGTATCAGTATTTAATTTTGCAATATGTTCTGTAGGTGGTCGTTTACCTAAACCAGAAATAATATCTGATAAACCATTTTCTTGAACACTAGCTTGATTAGGTAGTTTAACTGTATCTGGTTGCTGAGAAACCCCATTCAATAAATTTGGAATTGAATTGGAAATTAATCTGGCTGGCATTATTCATCAGTAATTGTTGATTTCATCGGTTGATAATTATCTCTATCTAAAACTCTAAATGTACTGTAGTTATCAAAAATACTATGATCTCTAGTATCTCCTTCATGTTCTTTTAATGCAGATAAAGCTTGAAGTTCATCAACTTGATGAAATCTATGTAAAGTTTCAGAGGCTAACATTCTATCTTGAAATATTCTTGTTGCTCTAATTGTAATATATCTTCTTGCTGTTTCTGGTAATTCAATAAATTCTAACAACCAAGTTATATTTACTTTCATATCTTTAGTAAGAACATAAGTATGATTTTCTCTATCCCAAAGTTTTCTTGCTCTTTCAACTAAATCTAAGTTAGCATCACTATTAGAAGTATCTACTCTTAGACAGTTTGAAGGTAACTCAATTTGATTAGCTGTATTTCTTGCAAGTGTATAATTAGTATCTGTATTAAAATGCCAACCTACACTTTGTACTTCTCTTGAAACATTATCTAAAATTTGTATTGCAATAGAAACGTCTGTTGTAGTTGAAGATGTAATTGTGTTAACAGGACTTTCTCCTATCGCCGTCATCATTACATTGATGCTTTCTAATTTACTACTTACTGTTGTCATATTTAAATTTTGTTAGCACAGGGCGAGCTGTTTTATGAACTCGCCCCATGAATAAAAGCGTAAATTAATTACGCAGTTTTGATTTCAATTGCACAAATTGGATTAAGTACACCATGACCCATAGCGTATTTAGCTACCATCAAAGTTCCTTGTCTCTGAATTTGGTAGTCCATCTCGGTGCTCAAATCGAGTAATTTCACTGTTCCAACTGCATTTTTCTGCCAAACACAACCAACTGTAGTTGAGAAGTCCCCTGCAAAATTTGTAGAAGAACCCTGAGCAACGCCAGAAGTTACGTTTGTAGAAGGTATGTTGTTAGACATAATTATATTAATGCCTGCAACTTTTAAAACTTTACCTTCTGAGTAAGAACCGTTTCCGCCCCAATCTCTGTTTATAACAGTAGTACCTTGAATCAGATTGTAGTAAGCCGCAGGTGAAACTGCTGCATATCTATCTTCCGCAGGTACATCTAAAGCGTCTAACTTTTCAGCCGCAG
>Ga0181562_10003522_pt1 | contig 11495 bp, 8 predicted proteins | sample 011ome_26_FD_139344 | JGI IMG/M metagenome (GOLD analysis project Ga0181562, IMG submission 139344) | Coastal salt marsh microbial communities from the Groves Creek Marsh, Skidaway Island, Georgia - 011511BT metaG (megahit assembly) | ecosystem: Environmental > Aquatic > Marine > Intertidal zone...
AGTTTGAGCACTATAATAATAACTGTTCTTTTTCAAAAACCGTGTAGTGAATTCGTCGCGGTTCGCACTTAATTGATTGTGGCGTTCTTCGCGTTGCTTTTGTAGAGCGGTATCATTTTCTAATGCAGTCGGCAATAAATGTTCAATATAATTGATAAGACGTCCGTAAACATACTCATTGCTTTTATATTTTTCAATAAGCGCGTCTAATAATTCGTGCATATTAGTGATTGTGTTTGTAGTGGGGTGGGTCGGTAATTGCGTTTCATTATCCATTTAATGAATTCGCTTGTTGTTAATGTATTAAACCACAATTATCTTTAATACATTTATTACATATACATTTATTACATATACAATTCAATCAAGATTGCCAATAACATCGGAAACCGCCACGCGTTTACTAAACTCATATTTCCAACATATAATCTATCTAACAAAATATACAAACTAAGTAGTGTTGTTATAATAATAAGAATCTTAAAGATGCACATGGTGTGTTTATACATTTTAAAATAGGATGGTTATATATTAATAATAATAATATTTTATATAAAATTAAATTATAACGCATTAAATTTAATTTAAAGATTTACCCTATAAACTAGTATATATCCTTTTTAATGTCTGTATCTGCCAGTTCTTCTTCTGCACAAAATCACAGTAAAAATATTCTCACAATACAAACAGTGCAAATTGCGCCGTTTCGCACGTTAATGACTGCCCTAAAGGATATTCTTCTAGAAACCAATATTACGTTCACGCCCAGCGGAATTAAAATTATCAATATGGATAAATCGCATACGATTCTTGCCCATCTCTCTCTAGAAGCAGAAAATTTTGAACTGTATGAATGTAAAATGGATAAAATTATTATTGGCGTGAATATGTTTCATCTGTTTAAACTTATTAATACGATTGACAATGATGATACACTGACAATCTATATTGAAGAAGCAGATTATATGGATGGAATTGTTCAATTTCTTGGATTGAAATTTGAAAATGGAGAGATTAAACAACATAAAATCCAAAAACTCCGTTTGATTGAACCGGATAATGAAGAGTTGGATGTGCCTGATGTGAAATTTTCGTCAGTCATTAATTTACCGTCGGTGGATTTTCAAAAAATTATTCGCGATCTCTCTTGTATTTCAGATAAGATTGAGATTAAATCTATTGCTACGAATGAGGGTGCCGAATTGATTTTTAAATGCACTGGTGGGTTCGCGCATGCTGAAATTAGACGTGCAGAAACGGACGGGGCAATGGAATTTATCCAAAAACAAGAAGTCAGTAAAATCATTCAAGGTGAATTTTCGCTAAAGAATTTGAGTTATTTTATCAAATGCACGAATTTATGTAATCAGATTGAAATTTATTTGGAAAACAATTTACCGCTTATTGTTAAATATAATGTTGCTAGTCTAGGTGTTATCAAATTAGCATTGGCAAGTTTGCCGTCGTCTTAACCCGAGATACTCACAATAATAGATAAATAATTAAATATTCTAATTATTTATTTATTTTTTGAATTATAACTATTTTTTCTAGTAAAGTAATAATATAATTTACTTGCGCGCCTTGCGGGAACGAGTGGCGGATTTCTTGATGAATCCAAACTTACCCTTCTTGGTTAAAAACCCAGCTTTGACTAAACGTTTATCTCTCTTGGCGGTGGTGTGCTTGCGCTTAGAAACAATACGTCCGTGCTTGTTCATCATCAAGTTGCTCTTCAATAAACCGCCGGGGGTTTTGTAGGCAGTTCCGTGCCACACTTGAGCGCGAGACCCTTCCAATAATTCGAACTTAGTGCCGTTAATGTGGTATTTACCGTCATCCGCTTTCATATGCTTTTTAACCATTTATATATGTTAATGAGAAAATATATAAATAAAATATATTCTGTCTAAATGTTATTCTAAAAATACTAATGGTAGACGTTGGTTAAAACGAATTTCTTGGCGGAGCACCAAACCCACTTGGTCCACCGGCGCGATATCCAAATCCGTTTATTTCGGTTTGACTTGGGATTATACGAACCGACCCAAAATTAGATGAACGATAACTAACAAGTTGAGAATAACGCATTGCATTTGTTAATGCAGAATTATTTGTATTTCCATTAAATGGTAGATTTCCCGTATGATATACAGGGCATTTACAGTATTTTGTAGGAGGAATATATGACATTTATAATTTGTTTATATATTTATTAATCTATCTTCTTCTATTATTAAATACCTACAGCATATATTTTATTAGCAGTAGAACTAATATAAATTTTTCCATCACTGCCAATTACTGGAGGAGATAATCGTCCTTTATCGGTATCTGATAATTTAATTATCCAATCTTCAGTGTAATCATTTCCAATATCGGTAATCATATGTAAATATCCATAACTTGTTCTTGCGTTTATAGAACAAAACAATATTTTACCATTTGCATCAACTACTGGTGAAGTATAATAACAATTTGCTTTTCTAAATATCCATTTTTCGGCACCAGTTGGACTAGTGCGGTCTATTGCGTAAACATAAGCAATTGTGCTTAAATATAATGTATCATTTGTTTCATTTATAGCAACTGTATTATAAAAAGGACCTATATTAGTATTAGTTGTATTATATTTACTTGACCATATTTTACTACCATCATTATTAGACCCATCTAAATAATAGAGTTCACCGTTCATATAGGAACCATTACCGATAATCACATTATTACTTGAATCAACTGACGGCGACGTATATATCGGATTTATTCCGGCAGGTGACGTTATATTTGCATTATAATCCCATATGTATTTACCTGTTTTTCTGTTTATTCCGTATACTTTTCCATCATCTGACCCAAAATAAATTGTTCCATTTTGACCGAGAACAGGAGAAGAATTTATATTTCCACTAGTATCAAATGGTTCCACCCATTTAGAGTATGCATAGAACCCATTATCGCCGATAGAATACATCTTTTTTCCTGCACCAAAATAAATAGCACCACTAATATCAATTATTGGTGAAGATTGTAGAGGATACCCTGCGTTATACGTCCATTTTGCATCACCTGAAGAATGGACTGCGTGTAAATATCCATCATTAGAACCAACATAAATAGTTCCATCGGAAGAGATTGCAGGACTTGTATAAAGCGACGCTCTTGAAGTTACCGGTCTTGAATAATCAGGATTACTTACTTTTGTTTTCCAATTCTGCACACCATTTGACGTATTCAGTGAGTATAAGTATCCGTCATTTGAACCCAAATAAAGAGATGTGCCGTCCGAATTAATTGCAACAGTTGGCAATACATACAAATTACCAGAGACAAAATTACTTGTCCATTTAATTGTTGGTTGTGTTGCTGGTGCAGAATACGGACTTTTTCCGGTATGGCGTTCATCTAACATAAACATTTGCACTTGAGGAGTGGTAGGGACTACGGCATTTCCATTTCCACTAATATCATATAATTTTCCATCATTTGCCAATACTTTAATATCATTATGATTACATATAATTGGACTTGATTGAACTGGACCACCAAGTTCGTATTTCCACAGATGTGTCCGAGTTACACCATTAACACAATATATATAATGACTATTTGTTCCAAAATAAACATTATTATTTGAGTCAATTGTTGGTGTGGAATTAGATAAATTATTATTTGATATTTCAATTGTATATTTCCATTCTCTCGTGCCAGTAGAACTATTAACTACATTTAATCCATATTTTGAAGTAAAATAAATAAAATCATCATTACCAATGGCAATATTTGATAAACTTCCGTCATAAACATCAATTGATGGTGTGCTCCATGTATTTATACCAGTGAAACGATTATAACTATATACTTTCCCCTTTGGCGTTGTAGCATATACATCTCCATTATCTCTTATTGACGGTGAATTATAAGTGTCATTTGTAATAGATTTTGTCCATAGCGTTTCTGGTGGCGAAGATGTATTATTTGATATATCAATTGAATACATATACGATGTATTTGTTGTAGAATTATTTGCAGTATAAATTAATGTTTCATAATCAGCATCAATTGCTAATGTTCCGGTAATTGGATAACCAAGAGGAGTTGTTGGTGTTCTCCATAATGTAATTCCACGCACTAAGTTATCGACAATTTTATACACAGAACCATTTGTTGTTCCAATATAAATATTTGAACTAACATCTAGCATTGGCGAACCAACACAATTTCCATCAAGTCCAACGCGCCATTTAATGCTACCTTGAGCAATAGAATCCAGACCAGAAATTTCTTCAACTATTGCATATACGTAAGGACTATATAATCCAGTATTTGTTGTAGTGCATGCGTATATGGTTCCGTCATTAGTAATTGCTGGTGTTCCTATAAAATTATAATTATTTATTTTATAACGCCAGATAAAATTAAAATTATGATCATATTTGTATAAATAACCATCACCCGATATAAAATATATTTCTTCATCTTGGTCAATTACTATAGAATGAGGATATGGGTATGTAAGACTACCCGTAGTGGTCGTAGTGACGTTTTCTGAAAGTGGCAATATAGAAGGTGCAGCATAAATACTTCTAGACGTATGTTGTGTATTTAACATAAACATACTGACAATCGGTTGAGGAATTTCTGGTATTTCTTCGAACCACCCAATTTCAATACTGCCGTCTGTTCCGGATTCGTTAATTCCTCCACCTGCACCACCAGCGCCTGGAACAAAATATATTGTCTGACCATTAGATATAGACCCTCCTCCTCCCCCTCCACCACCCTTACCGCCTGCACCACCGCCATAACCAGAACCACCGCCGCCGCCTGCAAAAGTTCCACCGTTCCCACCACCACCACCAATAAAAGAATATATACCATTATTACTTATATCTGTTAAATCAACATTACTTGAGTCAATATAGTTAAATCCATTAACACCTCCAAATTCTCCACCTAATCCTCCATCACCAATACTATCTTGATTCCCGCCTTGTCCTCCACCAATACCTCCACCACTCAATCCTATTCTTGAACTATTTCCACCGTTACCAACATTACCACCCCCTCCTCCACCTCCGCCCGCGATTATCCGAATTGTATTATTTCCAGACCCATCTTGATAAAATAAACTACTCATTCCTCCACCACCACCACTGTTTAAATTTTCTAAGGTTGTTCCGTCACCACCATTTACTTGAGACCCTTGACCTCCTAAACTTTTCCCACCAGTTTTAATCGGTGGTTTTTTACCACCAGAACCAACATTCACAAAGACATTATAACTAACGTCTTTATCTAAAAAATTATACTTTGTAAAGACATAAGCACCTCCGCCCCCAGATGACGCTAATGAACCGCCGCCTCCGCCACCATTTACTCTACAAAAAATAGAATATACATTTATTGGTTTTGACCATACCTGTGTTGTTCCTGTATATGCAAAATTGGCACTATTGTCAAAATTAGTTGACATATATAATCCTATATAATGATATTTTTTTTTAAAAGAATGAAATAATCCAATATCAAATATTCAATAATATATTAAAAAATTGAAAAATGATTTATACAGATATGGATATATAATATATTAATCAACTAGTCAAACGATATGACTTCCGCTGCTTCATCTTCCGAAACTCAAAATGCGATTCTTGCTCAAAAATATCAAAAGAAAACTGATAAACAGCACGTATTAGATACACCCGATACGTATACTGGTAGTATGTCAATGACCGATTATGATACATTTGTATTTTTAGATAAACCCCATTCCGGCGACTCTACCAATAATGATAAAATTATAGAAAAACAAGTATCCATTGTTCCTGGTTTGTATAAGATTTTTGATGAAGCAGTTGTAAATACACGTGACCAAACTGTGCGGATGCGCGATTTAATTGATAAAGGGGGAATTACTGACGCAATACCTGTTACCGAGATTGATATTTCATTTGATAAAGAAGATGGAACAATCACTCTATGTAATAATGGAAATGGGATTGATATTGCTAAACATCCGGTTGAAAATATTTGGATTCCTGAGTTAATATTTGCTCATTTGCGCACGTCAACTAACTACGATAAAACCGAGAAAAAAACAACAGGCGGTAAAAACGGGTTTGGTATTAAATTGGCATTTATTTGGTCAACGTGGGCATGTATAGAAACCGTAGACCATATTAGAAAACTTAAATATACACAAGAGTTTAAAAATAACTTGGATATTATTAAAGAACCAACAGTCACAAAATATACAAAAAAACCATATACCAAAGTATCATTCAAACCCGACTATGAGCGAATGGGGTTGCCAGGACTAACTGACGACATGATTGCTTTATTTAAACGACGTGTCTTTGATTTAGCAGCAGTTACCGATAAAAGTGTTAAGGTAAAATATAATAACGAACCGGTGCCTATTAAAAGTTTCCTACATTATGTTGATTATTATGTTGGCGACAAAACAACAACATCACGAATTCATGAAGAAGCAAATGAACGATGGGAGTATGTTGTATGTATGGCACCAAAGGAAGAGTTTACTCAAGTATCTTTTGTAAATGGTATCTTCACGAGTAAAGGGGGAAAGCATGTGGAATACGTATTAAACCAATTTGTGAGAAAAATGACTGCATATATTAAGCAAAAGAAAAAGGTAGATGTTAAACCAAACACAATTAAAGAACAACTATTTATGTTTGTTCGTTGTGTTATTGAAAATCCGTCATTTGACAGTCAAACCAAGGATTACATGAATACACCTGTTTCAAGTTTTGGTTCATCGTGTGAAATAAGCGATAAGTTTATTGAAAAGGCAGCAAAATTAGGAATTATGGATGCTGCATGTGCCTTAACTGAAGTGAAAACAACTAAAACAATCAAAAAACAAGACGGCATAAAGAGCAAATCAGTTCGCGGTATTCCAAAACTGGTTGATGCAAATGACGCTGGTGGTTCTAATAGCAGCAAGTGTGTATTGATTTTGTGTGAAGGAGATTCAGCAAAGGCAGGTATTATGAGTGGTCTATCTACAACTGACCGTAACACTATTGGCGTTTACCCCCTTCGTGGTAAATTGTTTAATGTGCGTGGCGAAACAGCAAAACGCATTTCAGAAGTAAAAGAAATCCTTGAAATAAAACAAATTGTTGGATTACAAGCAGGTAAAAAGTATACAACTGAAGAAGCAACACAACATTTGCGTTATGGAAAGGTGTTGTTTATGACCGACCAAGATTTAGATGGTAGTCATATTAAAGGATTGTGTATTAATCTCTTTGATTCGGAATGGAACACACTGCTTTCTATTCCTGGATTTATTGGATTTATGAATACACCTATTATTAAAGCACGAAAAGGCAATCAAGAACGATTGTTTTATAATGACGGCGAATACGAAAAATGGAAAAAAGAAAGTGCGGAAAATAACACATTAAAAGGGTGGACTTTCAAGTATTATAAGGGGTTAGGGACAAGCACCGGAAAAGAGTTCAAAGAATATTTTGCCAATAAAAAAATAGTGAATTTCGTTAGCACTGGCGAAGGAAGTCGAGACGCAATTGATAAAGTATTTAATAAAAAACGAGCGGCTGACCGTAAAGAGTGGTTGGAGAATTATGACCGTAATCTTTATTTAGATACAAACCGTGATAGTGTGCCTTATGAGGACTTTATTGGCGAAGAGATGATTCACTTTTCAAAATATGATTGTGAACGTTCTATTCCAAACGGCATTGATGGTCTTAAAACAAGTCAGCGTAAAATTCTATTTACATGTTTAGAACGCCGATTAACAAATGAAGTAAAAGTAGCGCAATTAGGCGGTGCAGTGTCGGAAAAAAGTCGGTATCATCATGGCGAACAAAGTTTGTATGGTGCGATTATTAATATGGCACAAGATTTTGTCGGGTCAAATAACATTAATTTATTGGAACCAAATGGTCAGTTTGGAACGCGTTTACAAGGAGGTGATGATGCTGCATCTGAAAGATACATTTGCACGCAATTAAGCAAATTAACTCGTCTTATCTTTCCAGAGGCAGATGACCCTATTCTAACCTATTTGGAAGATGATGGCACACCAGTAGAACCAATGTTTTATGTGCCGATTATTCCTATGCAATTGATAAATGGTGGAAAGGGTATTGGAACTGGGTTTAGCACTGATATTCTTAATTACGACCCACTCACTATTATTGATTATGTAAAACAACGCCTTCTACTAGAAAGTAACGAAGAAAAACTTCCGATTTCATTAACACCTCATTATAATGGATTTAAAGGAACCATTATTTCATTAAATGAACAAAATAATAAATATTTGATTAAAGGCGTCTATGAGATTTTATCAGATAAACAAGTCCGAGTAACAGAGTTGCCTATTGGCACTTGGACTGATGATTACAAAAAGTATATTGAAGAACTAATTGATTTTAAACCAGTTGTTCAATCACAAGAAAAAGAAAAGACCGATAAAAAGACCGATAAAAAACAAAAAAAGACTAAATCTGAACAACCACAAATCAAAGATTATATTGATATGAGCACTGATACGGTTGTAGATTTTACAATTACATTTGCTCCTGGCGTTATTCCAGAACTAAAAGATACAATTGTAGAACATGGCAGTTGTAGTGCTTTAGAGAAACTCTTAAAACTATACACAACTAGGTCAACCACTAATATGCACGTATTTAATGAAAAAGAAAAATTAATAAAATGTGAACAAGTGAATGATTTAGTATCTCACTTCATTACTGTAAGAGAGGCATATTATATTAAACGTAAAAAATACCAAGTTGACGCTTTAAAAAAGGAGGCGTGTGTATTGTCGAATAAAGCACGTTTTATTAGTGAAGTATTGAATGATACAATTGACCTGCGTAAAAAGAAATCTGCAGAAGTGTCACTCATTCTGAAAACACAAAACTATGATATGTTAGATGAAGACGAACACTATAAGTATTTAGTGCGATTGCCAATGGACAGTGTTACTGAAGAAAATGTTGAAAAAATAATGTCAGAACGAGATAGTAAAAATAAAGAACTTGAAATACTCTTAACTACAACCGAAAAAGATATTTGGTTAAAGGAGTTGGATGTTCTTCGAAAAGAATATTTAAAAATCCGCGAAAAAGCACAACAAGAAGCAACAACCGACACATCTTCTTCATCGTCGTTATCAACGTCAGGTAAAAAGGTAAAGGTCAAGACAACAACCAACAAAAAAACTACGAAAAAAAATTAATATGAAACAAAATTATAAATAATAATTTAAAATATTTATAATTTTTTTATTTAATCGCATAGTTCAGGTCGGTTTGTGATACCATCCCACGATAAGTTACATCCCTTTGCCCATTTATATTTACCACATAACCCAAGGTCTCCACTCCATTGTGCGGTAGTAAAGTCCATATTATCAAAGCATTGACTATTTCCTAATTTCTTAAAATTCACGCATTCGTTACCCGACGCATCCCAATAATCAGGACAATTAGGAATAACCGGAGGGTATTGAGGGTTATATTTTTGGCGATACAATGCTAATCCGATAAAACACAGGGTTAATATTAAGATAATTATCGCTACCATAGTTACTGTTTTTTGAAACATAGCGTATATATACTATAAATACATAATATCATAATAGACAACTTCTAAATTATACTATACTTTCGTTATTCAATAAATAATTTTTCTATATAGTTTTATATATGGATTTAATCAAACAAATGAGTAGTGGTCAAGAAAATAGTAATGGAAGAGTCAATATATTAGGTCCGAATATAGATAAACGTTTTAGTATGAGTGACCGTATTCCCATTAATGGCACTAAATATTCATATCGAGACGCAATGACTGGAAATTGGTATGATACAGAATTATCTAAAGCATTTTTTAGTTCAAGAAACATTCAAATTATACAAAATGGTATACGAGCAGGTGTTTATAATAAATCAAATCAACAGTATATTGTAGGAGAACAGAATCAAGATGAATTACAAATCATTATGCGTGCTATATTTTTACAATATTCCAAAAACGTGTGTGATGATATACCTGGACAAATAAATAATTTAAATAAGATTGTATTAGAATATTCAATTAATCAAGTGTATGGCGAGGCAGATGGTTATATGAAGTATAAGAGAGACGCTAGCACATTAGTTGTTCCTATTGCAATGCCTATCATGTCCAGTACTAATGATAAACAGTTAGAACTCAAACCATGGTTTTAGATACACATTAACTAGTTTAGTCTAATTAATTAATAGACTAAATAAAATCGCAAGATATAAGTGTTTCTATATGAAATTTGTAAAATTGAAATGCTTTTTTGATTATGATTACTATGCACCCCTATCTCCTGAAGAAAAAATTAAAATGAATCCAACTATTGAAACTACTACAACTACTACAACTACTACAACTACTACAAATACTACAACTACTACCAATGATAAGTATATGGAGCAACTGTTAGAGCGAGGCATTGCGGTGATTCCTTATCCGGAAAATATTCGACAACAGTTTAACTGTGACAAGTTCCTCTCCGAGCAGAAAGAGTTTATTTGCTCCGACAAAAACACCACTAAGTATGTGATGGGTGGATTTGGTGCTTTTGGAAATCCTTCTAGTTTCCATCACGAAGAAGTGCGACAACTACGTCTCTCCATCTACAAGCACATGCTACCTTACTTCAAAAATACCTTTAGTGGAAAGCATCTAGAGTGTATTGTTGACCGCTTTGCGAAACGAGAACCAGGCACATCCGTATCTCCTGAATCATGGCATCGGGACATTTCCAATGTGGATAAAAAGAATAAAATACGCGGAGACCCAGGAGATATCATCTATGGTGGATGGGTGAATTTAGACGAAACAATCACTCAATACTTTACTTGTGTTCCTAGCACACACACCGAAGAAGTTGTGGGCGCTGGGTTTGCGAAAATAACCAAAACCGATAGACCCTTTTACGACTCAAAAAAAGAAAAAATTGGTGTCCCGCCGAATCATATAATAATATTTAATGAAAAACTTGTCCATGCAGTGACACCGTCAAAGATTAAAACCGATACTTATAGGTTGTTTATGAAGTATCGTGTGACAAGTAATCCGAGTTGTCCGTTGTTCCCTAGTGCCGAAATTTCAAAAATAATTGACGAACAAGGCGTGTTCCCACTGAGTTTGGAACAAATGCCGCCAATGTATTCAAAAATTCATATGGTCAATTGGCGCTCACGTGTAGAAGAATTTAGTTTGAACTTTCATCCCCAATTTCTAGAACAAAAAAAGTTGAAGACCGAAACAGAAACGAAACCATATGTAATGCGGGTTATGCCAAGTTTGAAACAAACTGGATTGGAATTATTCCGCCCATACAATGATGAAGAAAAACGAATGCTTACTTTAATTGAGTTGTAAATCAAATCAGATATGAATGTCGTCAATGCCTTTAAATAAATTATAAAAAAAAGAGGACC
>Ga0181562_10003524_pt1 | contig 11492 bp, 10 predicted proteins | sample 011ome_26_FD_139344 | JGI IMG/M metagenome (GOLD analysis project Ga0181562, IMG submission 139344) | Coastal salt marsh microbial communities from the Groves Creek Marsh, Skidaway Island, Georgia - 011511BT metaG (megahit assembly) | ecosystem: Environmental > Aquatic > Marine > Intertidal...
AGCCCCGCCCCCGCTACGGAACTGTTATACGCTTAACAGCTCTAAGCACCTCTAGCTCAATTGGCAGAGCAACTGACTCTTAATCAGTGGGTTCCGGGTTCGAGTCCCGGGGGGTGTACCACTAGCTCTACCGCCTGATTACTGATAAGTAACCACTCCACAAGCACTCCGGAAATAAGGGTCATTTGGTTCTCGAGAGATTCAATTCATCGACTCCATTTGGAAGGTTCAAACTTTCCTCTCAGCAGCTAGGACGCAGCTTTCCGTAATCGTTCGTTTCGTTTCCGAACACCTCATGCATCGGCCAGAAAAGGTTTTCAAGGTCGGCCTCGATCATGTCTTGGGTTGATTCATAGTTGGACCATGAATAGAAGTCCTCGCTCCAAAAAAGCGAAATGAATAACTCCGATTGTTTCCCTGAAGGTTCGAATAGGAAAAGTTCGGGGTAGTTCCTTAGATAGTCGTCGTTTCGGGCTGCAAAACCTTTCCACGCTTCAACTGACGAACTAAAGCTAAATTCTTCTCTGAGCATTGCCTTCCACTCTTGATGGGGAACGCTTGAATCGAATTTAATTTGGCCAAAAGTTGAACACCACGTTTCAAGGTAGTCACTCTGAACCGCAAGAAACTCTGCTTCCTCGGCCTTTGTTTGCTGAATCGACTGGTAGGAAATAATTCCGACGGCCCCTGCTACCAGAAGCAATACCAAGGTTGGGAGGCCGATTCGCATGGCCACCCGCCGCCTCCGGATTGCATGACCGATAGAGGTTCTTTTTTCTGCGCTCAATTTGTTAAAGCCTTTTCAGGATTTGACTCTTCTTCTCCTCGAATTCTTCAACGGAAAGAACGCCCTTTTCTTTTAATTCAAAGAGTTTTTCGATTTGGTTAATTGCATCTGTTGAAGACTGGGAAGCTCCCGGCGGCGCCTCTGCAACTGGCCCAGAATGGGCCTTTTCACCCTTCTCGAGAAGGCTAATCAACGTCTTACCATCGCCAGGTCGTGCGGGAATGTCGACAATTCCCCCGGAGACAGTAAGCCGAACAACCATCCCGTTAGCTGCGTCAGAAATGAAAACGGCATCCGTGATTTCTGAAACCTTAAACGCCTCCGAAGAAATCAATTGTTGAGACCGAGAGTCCTTAACGTTGCAGAGGAGCGTCTCTCTCCCGAGCACTACTTCCATGACTTCTGTCGAGCCCAAACCAAACCAGCTCTTTGGTCCAATCGATGATCGGATTGAATATTTGAATCTCACACCTTCATTCGCAATTGCTTCAACGGGAGTGGGCTCTCTGGGGATTGCGCCAGCCGGTGACCCCAGAGGTTCACTAGCCCCCGATGAGCTTCGGTTCCGGACCATTCGTGACACGAAAATCGCCGCTCCGATTGCGAAAATGACCGACACAGAAAGAATCCATATCCACATCGGGACACCACGGGGGGAATACACCGTTGCAGAGATCTCGTTTGCTTGCCCATACTTCGGCAGCCAAGTAACAGTATTTGTTTCGCTATTGAGATCCCCGTTGGTTTCCTGGACCTCACCGGGGAACTTAATTGAGACTCGAAGATCCATTGATTCAAAGAACGCTGCGCCAAATCCAAAGTCATCAGCGCCTTCGCCTGCCGAATCATCCTCAAAATTTAGGTCCCCTGAAACCCGGAGAAAGTCACCATCACGTGTGATCGAGAGCCCACCGGATTCGTCCTGAAAATCCAACTCTTCGATAGGCAGGCCTTCAAATTCGTATTGCTGTCCCACAAAGGTGCCGTCGTCAAATTCTGAGGCGACGATACCTTCAGTATCTTCAAATACGTCTGTGGAGTCCCCGCCACTTTCCTCTGCGAAAGCCGCAAGTTCCTTCGAAAGAGCGACCACTGCAGTGCCGGAAATCTTGTCATCACTTGAAACTTCGAGGTCCATTGTGAACTTGAAACAGCCGGAAAGAATCAAGGGTAGAAAGCCGACCGCTAGAGCAATCAGACTTCGTCGGCGGCGCACCAACTTCACGGACATAGTAAAAACCTACTCATGCGCTGCCTGGACGTCCAGGAAAGGTGGCTGTCGCGTTGACGGTGGTGTTCCTCATCGCCAGACGGCGCAGAGAACAAAACTAGAAAGGTTCTTTTTACTGACCCGCGATGTCAGTAGAAATGTCAGTAAAACTGGCGGTCATCCTGACACAACGTGACACATCCTGACACACCTACAACGCAGTAAACTATTGAAAAACCTCGTGTTTAGTGGGGTCGGTGACTGACTCTTCATCAGTGGGTTCCGGGTTCGAGTCCTGGAGGTGTAAGTCTTACGCGGACCACTCTGGTGGATCTTTGTAATCACTCGATGGTGAACGAAATTAGGCTGGTGACAGCGCTTGTCTGTGAAACCTGTCCGAGGGACGAGAGAAGGTGAATGCGTTGTACCCAAAATTTCAAAAGATAGTCACGGCTGCTGGATTGCGATTCCGCTCGAAGGGACCCATTGACACTCGTGCTCTCCGCAGAGAGGTGCGTAGATCGAGACGGAGGTATACCTCGATAAGTATCCCCAAAAACGTCAGCATAATCCTGCCTTGCTACGGTCATGCACCCTTTTTGCGTGCATGTTTAGACAGCGTCTTGCGGCAAACTCGCCTGCCAGATCAAGTGGTGGCCGTGCTAGATGACTCTCCAGACGATTCAGAAGAGATTTTGCTGGAGCACCGAGACGTATTCATTCGACGCGGAGTCGATTTTTCGATTCTCAAGAACAGCCGAAACGTCGGGCAAGCGGCGACAATCAATCGCGGGGTTCAGCACGCCTCGTCGGAACTTATGATGGTTCTCAACGATGATGATGTTCTCTTTGAGGATTCAATCTGGCTGAGCCTTCGGCACTTTCAGGTTTCTGGCCCGTTCGCGCTACTGGGTGGATCGTGCGTACCTTTCCTCGCGGATGAGGTCATCGCGGATTATGAGTCAACTGCACCTCGGAGACAAACCCTTGGGGAGATTACTATTCACCCGCGTTACTCGGTCGAGGGTTACTCTGATGTTGCGGACTTCAATATCACCCACTCCGGAATGACCTTTCTCAAGGAAGCGTGGAGAATTTCCGGTGGCTACCAACCGCGAAAATCCAAACGCCTTGTCAGATTTTCGGATCGGGATTTTCAGTTCAGGATGAATTGCTATTTTCCGACTGCTGTTCTGGATGATTCTTTGCCGCTAGCCTTTTGGAGGAAGGGTTCTAGTGTGGACAAAGGGCTCAATTCCTGAGTGTCGCGGAGCTCTGGTAGCGAGCGGATTGATGTTACAACACTCCTCCCCCGCAGAATATGAGTAATGGAAGTTAGCGTGAAGTCAGCAACGGTTCGAGCAACGGCGCGAGGTCTTTGAATGTTCCTCAGTAATGACGGAGCCACGAAGAACCCCGTCAAGAGCCCCCGCCTTTGGTTGTTGGCTATCATGAGAACGACGCGGAGAGGGCTACGGAGCTTTCAGCTCAACACTTTCGTTGCTCTCTTCCCTTTTCTCCGCGGATTTTCGCGGAGAAAGTGGGTTTTCAACCTTGATTGCCACGTGTCGGTCATTGCAGATATTCAGGCAGGGCTGGCGGGGTTGTCCGATGTCAAGCTTGTCTCGTGGTCACTCTCGAAACACAATTTTGTGTTTCGGTCATTCTTTGTTGATCCAGATCCTGTGCATGCCATCGACAGCGAAAATTGGTCGGACCTGACCGAGGAGAGAATTCAAAGTTTTCTCAAGCGTTACGGTAGGTTCTTGCAATGTTTCGATGGCTTTATCGTCACCTACCCCATCGGTTTTATCAGGCTTTTCTCGACTCTTGGCAAGCCGATTCTTGCGATAGCAGCAATTCGCTACGAACATCCTTATGGTAGCGATGCAAAAGGGTGGCAGCGCTTAGACGCTGAGATTCGCGATCTTTCTGACTCTGGGAAGTTGTTGTTAGTTGCCAATAACAGAGGGGATGCAGACTATGCAGGCCATTTTCTCGAGAAACCGCTGGAAATCGTTCCCTCTGTTTGCGATTACATAGCCTTAAGCCGAAGCTCCAATCCTAGAGTCCGAATCGTTCAAAGCCGGTCTGAAGAGTTAGAAAGAGTGATTGCTACCTCACTTGGCGCTCCGTGGATGACGGCCAGGGAGTATTTTGGGAAACGGTACTCCTGGAATCTGCTGTCTCAGGTTGACGCTGTTTTTTATGTCCCATACAACACCAGCACGATGACCTTGTTTGAGCTCGCAACGCTCGGAATTCCGACACTTATTCCCGCTGGATTGCTGTTGGATAAATTCGCGAAGAATTGGGACGGCGTTGTTTCGGAGCTGAGCTTCAAGGAAGGGATAGAACCCCTTGTACACCCCAAGGAAAAGGACTTTCCGGGGGCGGACCAGCACAGCCCTGATTTTGTCCAGTGGTGGCTCGAAAGCGCTGATTTCATGAACGTTGATTTGATGCCGAATGTTCGCCTCGTGGACGACCTCTCGGACCCGGCGCTGCGAGAAAGCACACGAAAACACTTCCCGGACCTTATTCCCGCCACTGAACGACGGAATAGAGAGTTGCAGGAGAAGCGGTCAGAAATGCTTGAAAGGTTCCGGGGCCAGTTGTGATTAATTTTGACGGTTTAGGGTTGGAAATGGCCTGCGGTTCGGGGAGTTTCGTATGACAGATTGGCTTCGTGACGAAGCTCGATCGATTGCGGAATCGAGTGATTTTTTCTTCCACGAAGCTCTCTTGACAAGGTCCATCACACTGGGCAACCCGCGCTACGTCAAGCGAGATTTTGTGTTCACAAAGGGTGTGTGGCGGGGCCAAATTCAACAACCTTTGGTTCGATCACGCTTTCGGGGTGATGTCGTGGTCGGGCACTCTGATTTGGTTACTCGTTGTGTTTCTATTTTGTTGATGAAGCTAAACTCAGGGGGAAGGGTTTATTGTTCAAATTTGGACTGCTCGCGAACCATCATTGGCGCGCTAGGCGCCGCTCGCCTACCACTTGGCTTGACTAACCCGACTACAGAGACTTCTCTACACCCCGTCCTAGGTAATCAAGCGCACATTGCGACCGTAATGGCAGAGCCCTTGGTCGAGCAGAAGCTTGCTCTCTATGCCAATTTCGACAGCGCTACCGCACCGAAGCACAGGCGCGTTGTGGCGAAAAGATGTAACTCCTTGGATCACGTCGTGGAGGGCCGCTCTGACTACACCCCGGCAGGAAGAATTGCGTATCTACGGCAAATGCGTGATTACCGTCTAGTTGTCTGCCCTCGTGGAAATGGCCTTGATACCCACCGATTCTGGGAGGCCCTTTATGTTGGAGCACTGCCGGTGGTTCTCAATACTTCATACCAAGCAACTCTCGCACGAGAGCTACGCCTTCCCTTCATCGGACTTCGTTCGTGGAGCGGCTTGGAGAATTACCGCGAAGTACTGAGTAAAGCAGAAGCCGTGTTGTCGTCCGACAAATTCAGCTTGGAGGGAGCGAGACTTTCCTATTGGGAGTCTCGAATCTTCGACGCGGCTTGACTATCGAAGCGAGTCGATGACGCCGCCAAGGCGAGCTCGGACACTTAGTCTCCACAAAGGCGACATGAGTGAGGGTCGGAGATCACGCTTTGCCAGGATTGGGTAATCCCCGAGTGGACGCCAGTTTGTCTTCCTACCCTTTTCCTTAGGAATCCAGGTTTCGTAGGCCGAAACGGTCTCACCGCCGAAGTGCTTCAGAAGGAGGGAAAAGAGACTTTGGTCATGTCGAGGCTCGATAAATCCGGGGTCCTGGATTGTTGAATCACGTGAGTCGCTGAGAAGGTCAGGGTTGTCCCAGGCAAGCTGTCGCCACAATTCAATGAGGCCCGTTGATTCAGGGGACTTACGAATAAGTATGATTCCAGCAGCGACCGCTGGGCTATCAACCTCTGGTCGAGTATCAAAGCGCTCCTCGAAGTAATCCCTGACTTCCATCTTCGTGTACTGACGATCCGTGATCACGGACATGACGTCAGGGGGGAAACCTTGAGGTGGAGAATTCATGGGTCGGTACTGAAACGAAAGAACGTCATGAGGAGCGTTAGCGAGCCATTCCCCATAACTCCGTAAGCGTTGGGTTCCCCCCTTGTTGAGGTGGCAGCCGGCATCGGCATATAGGAGAAAATCTCCATCCTCAATCTCACCGAGTGCATGGGAAATCACCTCGGGTTTCCATGACCAGTAGCCAAATCCCTTGGTATTGGGGGTAAGGAGGGATTTGAAATGTTGAGCGAAGTCAGTAGGGAGGTCTTTCTCAGTGACGGCTGAAACATTAGAGAAAACTGCCATTGCTCTGGCTTGTGCCGTCAAGCGACGAAGAGAGGGAAGAAAACTCTGGTTTGCGAAAGTGACGAAATGGAACGAGCTATCAGTGCCCACAGTCTTTGACTCTGTGGGGGGGTCGAGACGCGAAAGCTGGACGCAGCGGTCGGAGTAGTGGAGGTTGCTATCGCCACGACAGTCACCCGAGCAAAAATCCAAATCGATGGTTTTCATGGACGAGGGGCCGCCCTGCACCAGGCCACAGTGGGATCCGTGGCCTTCGAGTAGGTGCCCCCCATTGTTCGCCCTGCGTTCAACGACTAAAAGACGACTTCGGCAATGTACTGGGGTTGACGAATGTGCAATCCGTTGACAATTTGGCGTTCCCCGTTCTCTAACTTTTCCGTCCAGCTTCGGACGGGATCAATCTCATTGGGGGCTAGATCAACACTGATGTCGAATTTATGGAAAATTACGGACTGAGCACCAGCAATCTCGCAGACGGTGGCAAAGGTTTGCTGTGACACGATGTTCCACCCGTTTTCCATCTCGCTCGCAGCGCCTTCTCCAGCCTTGCGATAACGAGTGAAGACGTCAAAGTCGAAGGGATTGAAAAGCCCGTGAACGAGCAACACCCCTCCAGGACGTTTCAGCCAGGAGCCCAAGTTGGAGATGATCGGCGTGATGTCGTCAAAAATCTGTAGGACCCCCAACAGGGTGATGGCATCGAATCGTCCCTCGTTCGAGGGATTTCCATCGAAAATCGAACCTTCACGGATTGTCAGGTCGGGAAAGAGCTCTTTACTTTTGCTCACAAGTTGGGGGAGATACTCGAGTCCCTCGATGTTTGCTTCGGGAAACCTGGTCGTGAGGTAGTGCGGAAAATGACCGACCGCACACCCAGCGTCCAAGACCTCACGACCTACCAACCCTGGACCCAATAGCTTCTCGAGAAGGTCTGCCGAGCTCTTGAAAGAATCCTTAGGCTCATTGCCCGCTGGGATTTCGAGGTAAAATTCGTCATGGGTCCGATTCACCCTCGAGGGACTAGATTTCTCCATGATGCAGTTGCTCCAGTTCTTCTTGCCGTGGAAACAGAGTAAGCCTACCCGTCCCCAAGATCGAGGAGCCGACAGATGATTTTGGCGACGTGGACTCTCGCAGTCAGGAAAGTTTTCCGCGCGCTACCTCTCTCTTGGCTGATCCGACTCCTGAGCCTGAATCGCTGGCGGGTAGTAGGCGTAAGAGAGGAAATCGAGTGTGCCCCTTCCGTAGCCGTTGTGGAAAAGGCGTCCCCCCTTGTGCAAGCGTGGTGGAGAGACGACGGACTTCAGAACCTCGCTTCGGCTGGTGGCGCTCAGCTGAGCTACCGGTCGTTTTCAGACGTACAGGTATCAGCCAATAGGCGCGGTGGTTTCTTATTTGATGGGTCCTCTCTCCTCGTTCCCCATACCGGCTTGGCTCAGCCAGCCAAAGTGTTCTTCCCGAACACTGAGATAGCGGGCATTCTCGACCAAGTCGGGAGTACCGCTCTTCTGCGCAAACCGAGGAGGATAGAAACCATCGACTGCGGCATATTTACCGGCTCGATGGCACCCCACAATTGGTTTCACTGGGTTATCGATAATCTTCCGAATCTTTTTGCCGCTCAGCTGCTTCCTGACACATTTCGTGACTACCCGCTCCTCGTGCCTGAGATTGTTTTTGAGCGGCCAAGTTGGAGGGAACCGTTGGAGCTGGTCATTCACGAGAGAACCTTGCTCCCGGTGCCCGGCGATCAGTGGGTAAAGGTCAAGTCTCTGATACGGCTCGATGGTGTGACGAGGCCAAACCCTCGCAGTTGGGTGGAATCACGGGAAGCACGAATCGCCATTGTCAGGGACCCTTTTTTGAGCTACCGCGATTTCATCGTGGCACAGCTTGGTCTTGAGAAACACGGTGTTGTGAAAGGCAGAAAGCTGTTTCTAGCGCGGAAGCCCTCTGAGGTGAGGCGCTACAACCAGGAAGAAATCATTGAGCTTTCCAGGAAGTTAGGCTTCGAGCCCGTCTACTTGGATGATTTGAGTTTTTTCGAGTCTGTCAAACTTTTCCGCGAGGCCGAGGCAATTATCGGGCCTCACGGCGCCGCGTGGGCCAACCTAATTTTTGCGAATCCCGAAGCCAAGGCGATGTTGTGGACCTGGGCGGGCGAGCCGGAGGATAACTGGTACGAGAACGTCGCATACCTCAGCAACGTCCGCTACCGCCAGATCTTCTACCCAGCCTCGACCCTCGCTTCCGGGTTAAGGGTTGACCCTCGTGTTGCCGACTACCATCTCGATCCAGAACACTTCCTCGATTCCGTAGTTTCCCTTGAATCTGCGGCCCACAAGGCGCAAGGCCACTAATCTCTGACAGACCACTCATATTGCGGCATCACCTGTGACAACAATGATTGATTGTTTGCCACAAACATTTCCGGCCCGCCGCGGGCCTTAGACACTTTTGCAAGTGCGCCCAGAAACTCCGTAGCCACAAAAGCTCGATTAGTGCGCTGCTGCGTCTCGTGGTGCTCTGTCCTTGACTTCCAGGGATTGTAGGAGGCGATCCCTAAATCCTCTAAATAAGTCGGATCATCTTCAAAAAAGTACTGATTGCGGCTCAGGTCGACTCCAACGAGCACAATTTTTTGGAATCCGAAGAAAATACCCAGAGACACCATTCTGCCTACACTTCCCCCAGAGTCCAGCAAAATCTCGGCTGGGAGCCTTTCTCGGGAGTGAGCTTGCAACAACCGGGTGAGGTCTCTCTCGAGATTGCTGACTAAATGGGTCGTCAGCGCCGTGCGGCCGTAGTAGGAAAATCGATGGGCAAGAGAGTCCGGGGGAAGCACCTCAAGTGCCTGAGCTGTCGAGGCGTGTGGTCGGAGGTGAAGTATTCGTGAGTCCTGACCCAGTTCCAGCTTCCTGGCCAGCACCTCTCGAAGCACTTGGCTCTCGTTGAGATAATCGAGGCTTTCGGATGGCTCGAATGCGTAGACATTAGGAACGAACGGATGCAAAATCCACGAATTTACGCCGATGGAAAACCCTCTCTCCACTTCGTCGAGATTCTGGGAGCTCAGCCTATTTACTGATGGTCCCGAACCTAGGATGAAGAGCGTCTCCGGGACTTTATCTCCCATGAGCGAGCGGGGGTCTCTAGTGTCCAGCGTTGACACTCCTCGTGTGTTTGCGACTCGTCGGGTTGCGACAGCGTCTCTATGGGCGAGACGCACCGAAGCCCAATCGCGCACCTGACCAGCGCTCGCAGACTCAACAGCGTCTCGTTTCAACCTTTCGAGGCGAGTAGTGAGGTTCTCCATATCGTCTTCCTGCCTGATTTGTGACGCTGAATTTTCAAGGGTACCCCTCACAACATCGCTGGTTTGATGCTCCGCAGCAAGCCCGTTTGTGCTTCGACCAGGAAGGTAGGCTATCTGTTATGGGTCTCAACTATGTTGCATTGATTCCTGCGAAGGGACACTCGCTCGGTGTCCCAAGAAAAAATCTCCAAGTCGTGGGTGACAGGACTCTCTTGGCCCGCGCCATTGAATCTGCTCTGTCTGTGGGTCGAATCAGCTCAGTTGTCGTCTCAACCGACGATTCTGAGATTGTTGATCACGCGTTGAGCCTGGGCGCAAGCGTCCACATGAGGAATTCAGATGCATTGAGCAGTGATGCGACAGCTGCCGAGGTCGTCAGAGACTTTTTTGCTAGACAGGAAAAAGTCAGTGATCGCGCCCCCTCGCCAATAATTTACTTACAACCAACCTCGCCGTTCCGGACTCGGTATCACGTTGAGGAAGCAATCGATGCATTCGAGAAAAGTGGAGCGGAAAGCTTGGTTTCCGTGTGCTCGGCTAAACAACTCCCCGAGAAAATGGTAGTGCTGGACGGTGAGCGAATTCGTGTCGACCCGGAAGTGAAGCCTGGTCACGGCACAAACCGTCAGGATTTGCCGCAGCGCTTTTATGCGAATGGAGCAATCTACATTTTTTCTGAGGCAGAGTTCAGCGCCAGGTCGGAAGTGCCCATTGATAGTGCACTTTTTTTTGAGATGGATGAGTTGGCCAGCGTGGATATTGACTCACCCGCTGATCTTGAGATCGCGAGGGCTCTTGCAGCGCATGTCGGAATTTAGGGTGGGTGGTGTTTCATTTGGAGAGCGTCATGCGCCGATAGTTGTCGCTGAAATCGGCATCAACCACGAGGGTTCACTCGCGGTTGCTCAGCAAATGGCTGATGCTGCCTTGGACGCCGGGGTGAGGTTTATCAAGCACCAAACTCATATTCCCGATGCGGAGATGTCCGAAGAAGCTAAGTCCATCAAACCTGGCAACGCAGACGTGTCTATCTACGAGGTCATCGAGCGTTGCACGCTGAGTGAAGCGGATGAATATGCTTTGATGCAACACGTCAACAACAGGGGTGGCATCTTTTTCAGCACGCCCTTTTCTCGAGAGGCGGCCGACCGGCTTGCCAGTTGGGATGTTCCGCTATACAAGATTGGCTCTGGGGAATGTAACAACTACCCGCTAGTGAAGCACGTTGCGGCTATCGGGAAGCCTGTCATTTTGAGCACGGGGATGAATACCATCGAGTCAGTTGCACCCTCGGTTGAAATTTTGAGAGATTCCGGTGTCCCGTTTGCGCTCCTGCACACCACCAACTTGTATCCAACGCCGAACTACTTGATTCGACTGGGAGGGCTTAGCGAACTTGCAGACGCTTTCCCTGACGCTGTTCTTGGTTTGTCTGATCATTCAACAAGCAACAGCGCCTGTATCGCATCGGTGGCCCTTGGCGCTCGAATCTTGGAGCGCCATTTCACGGATTCGCCGAGTCGGTTGGGCCCGGATATCGTGTGTTCGATGACCCCAGACGAGGCGCGCCACCTTATCAAGGCCTCGGAGGAGGTTTTCGAAGCATCGGGAGGCTCGAAGGAGCCCGCTGATGAGGAAGCGGTTACTATCGCCTTTGCTTTTGCTTCGGTGGTTGCCACCCGAAATCTGCAACCTGGGGACGTTCTAGGTCCGCAAAACATCTGGGTCAAGAGGCCAGGTGGCGGCGACTTTGGGCCGACTGATCTTGAGGAGCTCTATGGGACCCGAGTGATTGAGGCGGCTCCCGCAGGATTCCAGTTGAAGCGTTCCGCTATAGAGCACGGTGGGATTTC
>Ga0181562_10003534_pt1 | contig 11479 bp, 10 predicted proteins | sample 011ome_26_FD_139344 | JGI IMG/M metagenome (GOLD analysis project Ga0181562, IMG submission 139344) | Coastal salt marsh microbial communities from the Groves Creek Marsh, Skidaway Island, Georgia - 011511BT metaG (megahit assembly) | ecosystem: Environmental > Aquatic > Marine > Intertidal...
ACACTACGCACGCAATAACGGCGCACATTCCCAAAAATAACGACAATACGACCACGACCACGAACACGAACATTCAAACACACTACCACAAACACTCACACGCGGCAACACATACATCAATGACTCACACACACTATACGAACTATTACGCACACACACACTATCAACCACACCGACACCGACACCGACACACAAACGAATCAACAACACACGCAACACACACATGCTATTATATCTATATTTCCACCTCCAATTCGTACAATCTTCAGTATAATACTTGTATACCCAAATTAACCCTTCAATATAATTGTCACATACATCTTGCAAATCTACATTTTCCGGAAGCATTAATTTATGAAACCGTTCTTCCCACCCATCTTCAGTAGGACATACATATTTTTCTCCTTGTCTATACATGATAGGAGCATTCATTAACGCCTCCTCTTTTTCTTTGGGTGTGGTTTCAGGATACCGACGTTTTTCTAATTTATCTCGGTGCGCGTGTTCTTGTATCATTAGGTCTCGTTCCATCTTAGCTATTTCAGATAGAAACAGTTTAACATATTCCCATTGTATTTCTTTTGTATCTGGTGAAATAAGACTACGTCTTGCGGAGTTACCAATATATTTCCTATAAACATCCATCAAAACAGCCATACCATTTGTCCTAATATTCAATGCTGGAAAATGTGGTAAAAAGTCGTTACCCAAGAAGAAACACATGAATACATAATCATCTATACGTACAGGTATCATTTCTTTACAGTTCATTTCCTTCAAAATACTTTCGGACAATCGTTTGATATCTACAAAATACGATTGGTTATCACCAGTTTTAATATCAACAGGTATAGAGCTCTTTAAAAACTCAGGAGCTTCACGACATACATATATACTATTACAATACTTCATATGAAAAATAGAAAGCATAATCAGGTCGGCATCCAGTCCATATACAGCTATGTTTGCGTATTTTACATCATTATGTCGTATATGACTGTATATTTTATGTTCGCCTTCTCCCTCTTTATCGGCACATGATATAATTACACTACTTACATTATATTTCAGTTCCGTATGTCCGAAATAGAAATACATATAATTCGACAATTTACCCATAAAGTCAGTTCCAGGTGTAATTTTACAGGTATCCCACGTATCGGGTACATCTTCTTCATCCGAATATTTAATCTGTGAGAGGAACATGGTCCTATATCGTCGTTTTCGTTGTTGTTCCATTTTAGCGAGGGGTGCGACGCCATCAAACGAAATATAAACAACATCAGTCGGTTTAATTTGTGTAATGTATTCATCAATTCGTCTGGCGGTTTCATGTATTATTGTTTTTTCAAATTGCCCTTCATTTTCTTTATCGTAGGTGCTACTCAGTGAATGATACGAGTCATATATAATTGAATTACAGTCCATATACAAATGTGTAAGTTTATTTTCGTCATTATCAAAATGTTTACTATTTCTCAAGATATTCGCATACTTACGGATAATCTGAGAAAAATAACTTGGAATACCCATATATTACAAGTTAATTTACAATTTCACTATACACTATGTAGTACGATAACATTTATATCGTTTTACATATTAATTCGCAAGTTGTAAACCGTATTTATTTATAATTCCCTATTGTATACCTTATATGAAACGTAATAAAGTAGGGGGTATACACGATAGTATATCAAGGAACAAACAAAAGCAGAATGTAGACGGAATTATAAAAATAATACAAAATAAAAATATAATTATTCAAGATATTATTCGAAACACAATTTTATCAATAAGTCATAATAAGGCTGAAGAAATATTTAGTAACAATGATAGTATTTTATCGATATCAATATTGACCGATTTATACGAACGAACAACAAACATACATGACAATTTAATCAATATGAAAACGACACCAACTGACGATATAATAGTGTCCCTACAAAAAGTGATTGATAAACTATCAATGGTAATATGTGGATTCGGAACAAATTATATTGAAGATTTATTATTTATTAGTTTTGGGTCTGAGTTCAAAAACACCCAACAACACAATTCTATGCTTCAAAGTAAATACGATTTGATTCAGCAATATGTCAGACCAACCGGTTATAAAATAGTTCAATGGAGTAAAAAGAAAAAAGCGCATACTCACACAAATATTACATGTGAAAATAAGATAACCGAAGACAATATCGACATAGAAAATCACAACACACTTGAATGTTTTAATATAGAATCTGGCACTGAATCGTTTACGCAGAATGTATACGGATTGCGTATAATAATGCATAACGAGAAAGCGCGAAAGACATTAATTATAACGGGCGTTATTGAGGATATGCATATAGAATGTATATCAAATGACTATATTTCTACTCGTCTAGAAGAATTAAATAGTCTAACAATTGGTCGTGCACCAAGTGAAAAAGAGTTAATACAGAATATAATAAGCACGATTACACTCAAAGACATACTTATTTATGGAAATGATGACATAATTAAAAAGATGATAATATTGTTGACGGATGTCAAGTCAATCAAAGAGAACAAGATAGAAAAGACGATACAAATGTTTTTAGAAATGGATAAATATTCACAGCGAAATATGTTAATGAACCTTTTGATGTTTGACAATGACAATGATATTCAATACATAAGTTACCTTTTATACGAAGTTCTCTCTGTAGAATCAGCGGATAACGGTAAAAACGACCAACGTATAATTTATAATAGTTTACCCTGGAAGATTAAAACGAATTTCAAAGAGGTTATAAAAGAGACGATACAGTCGGCGAATGAAATGATGAATAAATATGATATAAATCAAATCTCATTGGAACAGCAAATCTATTTGATGAAAGCAGACGAAAAAATAAAAGAGAAGGCAATATTAAAGTTAAAAGAGATAAAAGGGAAACCTGACGAGATGGGACTAAAAGCAAAGCAATACATCGAAGGATTATTAAAAATCCCGTTTAATATCTACCGAGAAGAACCATCATTAAAGCAGATCAAACTAATCAATACGTGGATTATTCGTATAATATCAATTATAAAGTCACTATTTCCCGAGTTCAACATTGTAGAAAAGGACACATATACACTGTTAGAAATCGACAACAATATAGCGTTTATACGCCGATTTGTACGTAAAAACATTCTACATACCATAAAACGGTTAAGTGATACCCTTAACATAAAACAGTTAAATTTGTTAGTGCAGAAGATAAATACGTATAAAAAAACGAAGAAAGAGATGCGTTTAACGATAGCTAACCAGACGAAATCCGCTCAGGTAAGTAAATTATGTAATTTTATAACAGAGGTGATGGATACAGACGATGTAATTTTGTACGAACTGTTTGATATGGTGTCTAGTGATAGTACATTATCCTTGATAAATGTAAAAAGCGAGTTACGTCTATTGAATACGAATATAACAAAAGTCCAAGACAACATCACTAATATAATGAATGTGCTTGACGAGTCAATCTACGGGCATACTCATGCTAAAAACCAGATAATGAAAGTAATCGGTCAATGGATGAGCGGAGAACAATCAGGATATTGCTTTGGGTTTGAAGGAAATCCCGGTATCGGCAAATGTTTAGCAAAGAATACACCCGTTATGCTTTATGATGGAAAAATAAAGTTGGTCCAGGATATCACCATTACAGATAAGTTAATGGGCGATGATAGTAATCCGCGAAATATTTTAGCATTAGGTAGAGGTAAGGAGCGTATGTATCGTATAGAACAGACGAAAGGTGACGATTATGTAGTAAATGAAAGCCACATATTGAGTTTAAAAATGACAAAACCCCAAACCAAGGGCGATAGACATCAAACTATATTAGGTAGACGTTACTATAAGAACGACATTGTAGATATATGTGTTAGAGATTACTTATCAATACCCAAATATTTACAGGATTGTTTAAAAGGATACAAGGTCGGGCTGTCGTTCGACGACCAAACTGTGAGTTTAGAACCATATGCGCTTGGTTATTGGTTAGGTGACGGGGATAAAACAACCTTCCGAATAACCACGAATGAAAAGGAAGTAATTGATTACTTTACACAATATGCTACCATGTATAATTTACAATTAACCAAAAATCATACCTCGTATCATATAACAACCGGTAAGAAAGGAGGATACAAAGATAGGAATTCCTTATTAAATATGCTAAGACAATATAACTTATTAGGTAATAAGCATATACCCCCGGAATATCAACTAAATTCTAGAGAAAAAAGATTAGACTTGTTAGCTGGGTTAATAGATAGTGACGGACATTATAGTTTGTCAAGTAATTCCTTTGAAATAACCCACAAAAATCAGGACTTAGCTAACGATATATTATTCTTGGCTCGTTCATTAGGGATGCGTGGAACAATGAAAGAATGTAAAAAATCCTGCATATACAAAGGAGAAAAACGGTATGGAATATATTGCCGAATAATTATTACTGGTGAAGGTCTACAAGATATACCGGTAAAATGCCCTAGAAAGAAGGCAAGAAAACATAATCAAATAAAGAATTGCTTGAATACAGGTATAAAAGTAATACCACTGGAAAAAGACGAGTATTATGGATTTCAAATAGACGGTAACTCACGTTTTTTATTGGGCGACTTTACAGTAACTCACAACACATCATTATCAAAAAAAGGGTTATCATTATGTTTGAAAGACGATAACGGAGAACCACGCCCATTTTCATTTATTGCGTTAGGTGGGTCATGTAATGGTTCAACGTTGGAAGGACATAGCTATACCTATATGAATTCAACTTGGGGGAGAATAGTAGATATTTTAATGGAATCCAAATGTATGAATCCAATCATCTACATAGATGAACTAGATAAGGTTAGTAAGACTGAGAACGGTCGTGAAATAATAGGTATATTTACCCACTTAATAGACCAAACCCAAAACGATTCGTTCCAAGACAAGTATTTCAGTGGAATTGACATCGATTTATCAAAAGCATTGTTTATTTTTTCATACAACGACCCAGAGCAGATTGATAAGGTATTATTGGACCGAATACACAGAATCAAGTTCGAGAACCTGACGACCCCAGAAAAGGTAGTTATTGTAAATCGGTTTATATTACCTGAAATAAACAAGAAGATGGGTTTTAACAATGTGGTAGTTCTCGACGACAATATGATAGAATACATAATTGATAAATACACAATGGAACCGGGTGTAAGGAAACTAAAGGAGCTCCTGTTTGATTTGTATGGTGAAATCAACCTAGACCTATTAAAAAACACGAATAAAGAGCTCGAATTGCCTATAAAGATAACAGACGATATACTGGAAACCAAATATCTATCAAAATATCATAAAATAACAGAAAAGAAAATCCACAGTTCTCCTATCATTGGTATAATAAATGGATTATGGGCGAATTCTCTGGGAAGAGGTGGCATTATACCTATTCAAACTATGTTATACCCTTCCTCTATATTTTTAGAGTTAAGATTAACTGGACTGCAGGGAGATGTAATGAAAGAAAGTATGAATGTAGCCAAATCACTAGCATGGAATTTGACCCCTAATTCTACAAAGAAGAAATTAATAACACAGTTCTCGGAAACGAAATGTCAAGGTCTCCATATCCATTGTCCTGAAGGTAGTACGTCAAAAGATGGACCTTCTGCTGGGTCAGCAATAACGACTGCTATTTACAGTTTATTTAATAATAAAAAAATAGACAATACGATAGCAATCACCGGTGAAATCAACTTACAGGGTGAAGTAACCGCAATTGGAGGTCTTGATATGAAAATCGCAGGAGGAATAAAAGCGGGCGTAAAAACATTCATATACCCAAAAGAAAATTATCGTGAATATCGCGACTGGATAAATAAGAATGAAGAATCATTATACAAAAATATAAAGTTCCATGAAGTATCTACGATACAAGACGTTTTCAAAATTATTTTCACATAGTAATCAAATCTATGGTTATAATATATCATTAACAACATGGATTTAAACATTGTTGGTTTCGGCTATTTGTTTTTACGTTTAGCGCCATTTGTATTAGCATCATTTTTCACATTAGCTTCTATATTTAATCAAGATTTCAAAGGTTTTATCTATTTAGTAGGATTACTATTCAGTTCATTTATAACTATGATAGCAGGTAAATCTATACCGTTTATAAAAGATTTACGGCGCCCTGAGAATTCTCCCGAGATTTGTAATGTTCTTACCATAGGGCAGTCTGATAGTTTTTCAGATTTACCATTGAGTCAATCCGCTCTCACGTATACATTTGGGTATTTGCTATTTTCGATGATAAATTCTAAACTATTGTTGCAAAACATACCAACTTTAGTATTTTTCCCACTATTAATAGCATTTGACTTCATATGGAATTTAAACAATAGTTGTTATTCTTTCGGACAATTGGCAACTTCTCTCGGGGTAGGTGGTTTGATAGGTTGGTTATGGGCGTTCATTATTTCAAAAGGAAAAAATCCATCTCTTATGTATTTTAGTTCCCTGTCAAATAAAGAAGTTTGTAGCAAACCATCAAAGAGCACGTTTAAATGCAATGTATATAAAAACGGCAAATTAATATCTAAAAACATAAGTGGTTAGGATATTTCAATACAAATGTAATTTATCATTTTTATTGAAAAATATGCATATTATCGATAAACCATTTTTTCACTACCAATACTTGTTTTTGCCTATGTATCTGCTGTGCTATTAAATTCATCGCATATGTTTTTTTTTGAAAATGAATCATGAATTGGTTGACTACTTGATTAAAATCCAGATTGTGATATTTGTCAGTTAAATCATCATAGGGGAATTCCGCATATCGTTTTCTTTCATTTACAGAATTATGGAATATATATAGCATTTTTTTCAAGTCGTCTACAGTGTGGATCGCATTAAAGTTTACTTTACTCATATACTGTTTAGCGTGGTCGCTACAACTAGGACAGGGTAAATTACTACATATAGTGGTAATAAGACGTATAATGTTCGCTTTATTGTCTATAAAAGTTTGGTTAGACAATTTTTCGGGTATGGTATGGAACAACGTCCATGTAGGAGCCCCCCAGGTCATACGGTCTCCGTCACTCGGTGCTATTCGCACTGGCTTATTGATAGGTAACGCTCGACGGGTGATAAGTCTTGGGGTAGATGCTTTCATATTATATGTAGTCACATTATTTTTGTCACGAGAATGAGTAATTTTTCCATGTTTTGATGTAAATATCATATTATTGATTTAATATAGTAGAATAAAAAATAATCATACAAATTCCATATAACAAATATAAACATATGTATCTATTATTATCAAATGAGTGGAAATAAAAGTCAATTAATCCAGATTGTGAAGGATTGGGTGCGTATAGACAATGAAATTCGTCAATTACAAAAAGAGATTTCTACTCGGAGGCAAGAAAAGAAAAGAACGAATGATTTATTAATGGAAACAATGAAGTCCAATGAGATAGATTGTTTTGATTTAAACGATGGAAAAATATGTTATACCAAACGAAATGTAAAGAAACCTATTAACAATAAGGTTTTATTAGACATTTTAACTAAATACTACAATGGCGATTTATCCCAAGCGTCTGAAATTAATAATTTTATAAAAGATAATAGAGCTGAAGTGACAAAAGAAAATATAACACGCAAAATATCTAAATCAACAACCGATAATACATAATTTAATTTACATGTTATAAGCCAAACTCGGGTATTGAATATGTACCGCCATTATAGACAGTGTATTTCGCTATAATACTAGGATTTTCTTTACCATTCATGACATCTTCTGTGTTATATACATTATTATTGTTATCGATATAGTAGACAATACCCCCTATTTCCTGTGCTACTATCTCTACTTTATGAACGATTTCTGACGGAGATATAGATTCCGTAATCAGACCATGTGGAGTTCCTTTGACATGTGTTCCACAATATTCACTGCCATCTTTTTTACGACGAGTACATTGCTCGTTATTCGCCCTTCTAGCATTACATCTATTTGTTTCGGGTATGGTATTTTTGATACGTTTACGCTTTGAAATATCCTCCTTTTTAAAAACCAGTCGCTCGTAATCATATACATATCCCATCAGTTCGTGTATTTTGTCGTTTTCTTCAAAATGTATGTTGTTTATCTTATCTCGAATATCATTCTTGAAAGAGGTAATATAATCTTCAAACTTCTTATTCAACCGCTTTTCCATATTAAATCTATTGTATATTATTCATTCAATAGATTTAACCTTTTCAATTTTCTATTACTCCCCAACTGGCGGGTCTTGTTTTGGTTCCACCATCGTAATATACCGCGAATTCTTGATTTACTAGCCATTCATTTATGTGTTCCTCTTCCAGATACACGTCAGCCAGAATACGTCCATATTTTTCAGTATCTACATTTTTAAGAGTTACCATTTTTCCATATATCTTAGCATACAGCTCGTCGCGTACACGTATTGCCAATGCTTTCTCCTCTGGTGTCTTCCCCCTTATTTCGGGAGTGTCTATACCATTTAACCTCACTGAAAAACGATATATGGGTTCAGTCGTGTTAGGTAAAACCGAGGCGATTGTAATCGTATCTCCGTCATATACTTTAATTACTTTACCGTAATATATAGGAGGAACAAAGGGAACGGTATCGGAATATTCTACATTTTGTAGCAAGGTTGTCATATCAGAAGACATTGTATTATGTAATACATCCCCATTATATTTTGTTCTAAACCAACAAATCTCAAAACAACTTGAGATAAATGACATCATGCCGCCGAATTTATGTATTGAATTAGGAAACGAGGGAACGTTCGTCATCAATTTTTTCATATTTACATAAACATTTTTTCACTGCGTCTTTAATATTGTCTATTCCGGGGAACAAATCTTCTAGTTTGGTCGTATCTAAATAGTTATTCGACCTGTCTGCTGCTAATATACTTCGTTGTTCCTCTATAGTGAAGTTTTTCCATGTAAATGTGGGGTCTACTATCTCCTTATACATTTCCAGTATTTCATTATGACTTATCAGTCCAGGATTCGTTAAGTTAATTGTTCCGGTCGTCTTATTTTTCATCATCTCGACTACATATTGTAGTAATTCAGGTAAGACTGTCATTGAATTGGGTACAGAGCATATTTTTTCATAAGTTGTTATTTTGGTTATGAAATTCCGTGGATTCTTTTCTCCAGTAATTGGCATTCTTATACGTAAATTCAATACGTGGTCTTCATATATATGCATCAACTTGTCAGTAAACCCCTTTACAATAGAATACGAGGAACCAAAAAAGTTAGGTTGAGAACATTCGGTAAAACCATTCTCTTCCTTACCAAATGGATGGTGTTCGTCAAACTTGAAAATACAGCCAGTTCCAAGATAGGTATAATGAATATCGTGTTCTTTACATATCATGGATAACAATAAAGGTGAATACAAATTATCCCTCACATTCTCCTGCAATTTACCGTCCTGTTCTAAATAATCAATCGTTGTATATTGTTTATCGCCAATTGTACCATGTGTTCTACCTATGAACGAGACTACATGGGTAGGATTAGTAGTGACTATTTCTTGTAATACGGTAGCATAATCGTCAACCCGCGATACGCCTCGAATACAATCCAATTGTTTCGTTTGTAGGATGTCTATAAACTGTTGTCCGATCCATCCATTAGCACCATAAACTAAGATTTTCATTCCAATACAGCATATAATAAAAAACATTTATACCTTTTTATTATATTTGTTTCAAGCCAGCATCTTACATACTTGAAAATTTAAAATAGTCCATGTACCTTTTTAAAAAGGTCTTTCGCGTCTATGGCTGCGTTTTTAATATATTGACCCACCATACGCTTATCCGCCGGCTGTCCGAACGCAATACGCAATGTGCTGTCGTCATTGTGTGGATGAAATTTTTTGAACCCGCAAAATGTTAATACCTTCTCTCCATTGTAGTATTTCTCATAGAGGATATATTCTAGAGCTTTACCCAAAGTGTAATCCTCATTCTCCAAGATAACGTCATAACAATTATCAACTGTAGTTTCACTAACCGTAATCGGAATTATATCGGAATCTATGTTTTGTACGAACTCGACTAACTTATTCTGAAGCACAACACATGCCTTCTTTACAATATCCTTATTACTATATACTCCCACCGTTTGAATTACAAAATCGAAACTATCCTTTAAATACGACCTCTGTGCGTCCAACAAGTAATAATTTTTCTTTTGAAAAGAAATCTCATCATTCGTAGATTCCTCGGCTCTCATCTTTTGTTCGATTCCTTCCCATGCGTCCTTTGCCTTTACAGCGTCGATTGTATTACCATACGCACATTTCGATACGACATTATATGTGCTGTTATCTTTTGCCGTCCTTACTGTGAACTCACATGTTAATTTTATATGTTCGCCTGGAATAGTAGGACCAATCTTAGGACGAAGACGTGCGAAATCAATAAACATATTTGTTTTTAGAGAAGAGGGGAATATATTACGGGTTTCTTCCGAAGTTAGATAGTTATCATTCGTTTTATTTTTAATTTTGAAATCCTCGCTTGTAATATAAATCATATTATCACCATCATTGCATCTATCCAACTCCATGATATAATTACCAGGAAGAATATCCAATTCATTCATATGAATTGGTATGCAACTCAGTCGATGCTTCAAAATCTCGTTATGAAGGCGTCCCGTGTTTTTTTCTATTTGGCAGTATTCCTTGTTTTCGGCGTCAAATGCCAAGGTAGGAATATCCGATAAGATGGTCCTCCGAATAGCATTTGCTAAACTGACGTTTATATCAGATAATGTAAATTTATAAACATCACCGTCTTCAGAAATGTTTGAAACAGTAGGGTTCATTGTTATAGATTATATAACTATTATTTTATGTATATTTACACAATTTATATAAAATCAATTTTTCAAAAACAGTATCAATCTGTCATAGTGTTTAACACGTAATCATTAATGAATTTAGTCCTCTCTTCTGGGTCCATTAATCCCCATAAGAATTTAATGCTCCTCTTTCTTCTGTTCGGGTGTTTAATTATCACCATATAATTATTCAAATCTATCATATCTTTCTGTTTCAACATTACATATCGGCTCATTAACGAACCAAGAGAGTTGCTAATATAATTTACATTTACATTATAACCATGAAACAACAGCAAGTCCGTTAACAATATAAATTCATTATACTGGGTCAAATAGACGTCTTCAATTAATTTTATGTCTTGTGTATAGTTTCGAATATCGCGTAACAATTCTTTTGACTGAGGCAAATATGTATACGGAATTATATGTTTATGAATAACATAATACGGCACGCGACCTTCATACAATAATATATTTAATGCTTCTTCATCCATAAGATAATATATGCGTTATGCTTTATATTATATTACATTA
>Ga0181562_10003540_pt1 | contig 11470 bp, 9 predicted proteins | sample 011ome_26_FD_139344 | JGI IMG/M metagenome (GOLD analysis project Ga0181562, IMG submission 139344) | Coastal salt marsh microbial communities from the Groves Creek Marsh, Skidaway Island, Georgia - 011511BT metaG (megahit assembly) | ecosystem: Environmental > Aquatic > Marine > Intertidal zone...
GCTTCAGCTGGGGATCCATCCTATCCATGCCGTACGCCATGTTATCAGGTACTGTAGAACCAAAAAAGATGGGGGTCTATATGGGGATTTTCAATATGTTTATTGTCCTTCCACAAATTGTTGCCTCCTTAGGAGGGATCAATTTTTTATACAAGCTCCTTTTTGGAGAAGAAGTCATCTACACCATGGTCTTGGCAGGTGTCCTTCTAATCCTAGCTGGCTTTGCAAACTTGTTAATCTCAGATCGACAAGCAACCCACGATAAATAGCTTCAACCCTTTTTTGTAGTTGGAAAGAATAGATTCCTTCCAACATTTTATTTTTGTTTCATGAGCAACCAAGCCAAAACCCTACGAATTACAGGCGTACCCGAACATTTCAATTATCCTTTGCGGTTGTTGGAGCGAACGCAACCCCTAATAAATTCAGGGATTAAACTGGAGTGGAAGGAAGAGTCAAGGGGATCAGGACAGCTGCTCCAAGATCTTAGAACTGGTGCCACTGATTTAGCGCTCCTACTTACGGAAAGTTTCTTAAAAGATTGTTCTACTGGAGGCCAAAACAAAATACTTGGCTACCACGTCCTCTCCCCACTAATTTGGGGAATCCACGAGTCACCCAGTCCTACCGATGCGTCAACTAAAACATCAATAAAGACCTTTTTTATCAGTCGCTTGGGTTCTGGGTCGCATTTGATGGCCCAGGTCCTCGCCATCAGAGAAGGCTGGCCGGTAGACTCGCTCAACTTTCAAATTGTGGGCAATTTGGATGGTGCCCTAGCTGCATATTCCCAAGGCGAAGAAGGGTATTTTCTCTGGGAAAAATACACCACAAGTCCAGTAGTGGAGCAGGGAATGCTTATTCGTACCGGTGAGCTCCCCAGCCCCTGGCCATGTTTTGTTTGGGTGGCTTCACCTCAGGCAATCCAAACTTGGGGAAATATCCTTTTTGAAGTACGCGATACAATCTATGACATCTCGGATAAGTTGGTCAAAAAGCCCGATTTGGTGGAGCAAATTGCACGAGAGTACCACCTGTCCCCAATTCTAGTGAGTGAATGGCTTGCTCAGACTACCTGGTGTACAGAAGACATCCTTACTCTGGGCTCTTTGAAAGAAGTTAGTGAAAAAGTACGCAAATTTGGGATCATTGAAGAGGCTATACACCCTGAGGAGGTCTTACTACGAAAAAAATAATTTCCTCATTAATCAAAAGAGGGAGAGTTTGATAATCCTTAAAATTCACGCTTAAAGTCTTACAAACGAGTTATTTAAATAATTAATTTAGGGAATTAATCATTCCATCATCACTTTTTAACCCTTCCATAACTTAGTTCTTCCTACCTTTGAAATCTACTATGTTTGGCCGATCGAAAAAGTGTAGGAGAGTAACGAGGGCTATCTCTCAAATTGCCATGAGCAGAAAAAACCCTCATTCAGCATGTTAAAACAAGTACCTATATCGATCTTGATGGCGGTTTATAATACCGACTTTGCCGCCACAAAAAGAGCGATAGACTCTGTAATAAATCAAGATTTTCAGGATTTTGAATTGATCATCATCGATGATGGGAGTAAGGAAAATAACCGAGAATCCTTGATGAAGTACATCGAAGCACACGAAGACCGACTCTGCTACATCCGTCATAGCAACCGTGGTCAAGCGGCATCTATTAACCGTGGTGTACTCAACAGCGTAGGAACCTACATTACCATCCTTGACAGTGACGACGAGTACAAGCCCAATCACCTTTCCTCCTGCCTTAGAGAGATGAGGTCCGCTGACTTAATTTGCTCCACCTCCGAAACCATTGTCGAAACACCAGAGGACTATTTCGTTCCAGATAGAAATGACTTAAGCAAGCAAATTCATTTAGATGAGGCCACTCTTTTTGGTACACTTTTCGGTCTTAGAGAAGTATTCTTAAACTTACAATTTCGAGATGGATTTGCTGCAGATTCGGACTTTTTTGATAGAGCCAGTTTAATGTACAGGGTTAAAAAAGTAGACCTACGAACCTACATTTATTACCGTAACAATCCGAACAGCACTTGTTCCCAGGTAAAACAACAACAGCTTTTGGAGGCAAATTCATGAGTGGGAATTACCCAAAGCTACCTCCAAATTGCAATCTGGTACTTGCCTGCCACATCACAGGGGTTTATGATGTCAATCGCAACACCACACTGCAAGACAACAACTACGAATTGGTTCGCAACTGGGCAGAATCAATAACAGCCGCCAAACTTTTTGGAATACTATTTCATAATGGCTTCAACGAAGAAACCTGCCGAATCTATGAAAATGAATACCTCACCTTTGTAAACATTACCTACAATCCACATTTCAACCCCAACGTATATCGATACCTCGTTTACCTAGATTTTTTAGAAAAACAATCCCATCCCCCAGCCAATATTTTTGTTACCGATGTATCGGATGTGACGTTAGTGAATAATCCCTTCATTGACCCACTTTTTATCGCCTCACCCAACTCTCTATTTTGTGGAGACGAGCCCACTAAACTGGCTAACGAATGGATGCATGCGCATTCTAGTAGTTTAAGGAGTCAAATTGAAGACTATGCAGATTATGAAATGAAACATGCTTCAAAAACACTCTTGAATTGTGGGATCATAGGAGGAAATTACCCCTTTTTTTTAACCTTTCTCCAACAGCTTTGCGCTATTCATCGTCAATTCAACACATTCAATAAAACTGCCTATACTGGTGATATGGGAGCCTTTAACTACCTGGCCCGAACCAAATTCAATACCCAGCTAATCCACGGCTATCCTGTAAATACGGTCTTCAAAGGGTACGAAGAATCACGTATGGACTGCTGGTTTCGACACAAATAGAAGCAAAATAAAACCCATTTCTATTTAAAAAAATATAGTCTGATTCACTACTTTTTCACAAGTAACCAAAAAAAATAAGGTTGAAGTACAAATAAGTGGGCTAGGGCCTGTCGTCTGTGAGCGATTTATCCGCTGGATTACCATCCCATTTATCCACAGGTAGCAGCTAATCTTTAAATCCTAATCCCCGAGTTTGGTCCAGTCCCACTCCTTATTGATATGGGAAATCGCATGATGGGCCGTTAAATCATAGAGACAAGGAACTACAGAAATGTAATTATTGGCAATTGCCCATTCGTCATTATCCTCCCCTTTGTCAAAATTCACAAAGTTGCCAGCCATCCAAAAATACTTTCTTCCTGTTGGGTCAAAGCGCTCAGCAAACTCTTCTTGCCACTTAGCGTCCGCCTGTCGGCAAATTTTAACTCCCCGAATCGCTTCATTGCGCTTGGGCGGGAAATTGACATTGAGTGCAATTCCTTTTGGAATCCCATTTTCCAAAACTTGACGTGCAATTTTTTCGACCCATTCTTCCACGTGAGAAAAATCAGCTTTGGATGAGAAATCACACAAACTAAACCCAATTGAGGGCAATCCTTCCAATGCGCCTTCAATAGCTGCCGACATAGTGCCGGAATACAATACAGAAATAGACGTGTTGGATCCGTGATTGATGCCACTCACAACCAAATCTGGTTTTCGATCTTTCAACACGTAGTGTTTGGCTAATTTGATGCAATCTGCAGGAGTTCCACTCGACTTGAAAGCCAAAACATCCTCAAAAATATCCTCCTCATATAAGCGAAGGGTTTGACCAATAGTGATTGCATGCCCCATACCCGATTGAGGACTATCTGGAGCCACAACTACCACATCCCCTAATTTTTTCATGACAGAAACCAAAATACGAATTCCCTTGGAGGTGATTCCGTCATCATTAGACACGAGGATTAGCGGTTTGGACATGATTAATTGTTTTTTAATTCGTTGTAGTAAGCAGTGATTCGCAAAAGATCTCCACGTTGATTGTATTCCAATCTATTTTTACGCATATACACTTGTAGCTCGTCATCGAAGCCTGTCAGGATGTCAAATAATTCTTTTTTCTTGCCTGAATACCGCTCTAAGCGACCATTTTTTAAAAAGTAATAGGTAAATGCCAATCGAAAGCCTGCTATTGTTTGAGGCCCCCAAAAAGGATTCATTCCAACACCTGCCCAATTATTCATCCCACGATTATCGGTAGCAATATACTCTCGGCAAAGTAAGGCAATGTGCGTCCCTTGGGTCAATACTTCAAAAAAGACGGGGGTTTCATAGTCCCCATTTAAGGCATAAGGCAAACTATAAAAATTTCGAATTCCTTTATATATCTCGTCGAAAATTTCAAAGCTAGTTACATTCGAGGCTGTGTAAGTGATGATTGTTTCTGCTTGCAGCTGTACCAAATTCGATTCAAAATCGTATTTCACCAAACCTGAAACCGAAGCCCCATCTACCAAATTTAGGGTGCCCTTATGCCAAATTTGGGAAGGAAATTGATTTCTATCTTGAGCTCTGCTAAGCGTGCTCAAACCAATAAAAATTAGAATAAAACCTAGTTTTAAATTTCTCATGATAAACTTAAACGGAAATAAAGCGGGCAAGTTTTTTAACCCGATTCAAAATACAAGCAACTTATTTCAAAATAGTATGCCCCATTTTGTCTCGCTTCGTTTGCAAGTACTTTTCATTGTGTGGGTTGGGTTGTATTTCTATCGGTACTTGTTCCACAATCTCCAATCCATACCCCAATAAGCCAACTCGTTTTTGAGGATTATTGGAAATCAATCGAATTTTAGATATGTTCAAATCTCTTAAAATCTGTGCCCCGACCCCATAATCTCTGCTATCCATGGGTAGACCCAGGGCCAAATTAGCTTGTACCGTATCCATCCCTTCTTCTTGAAGTTTGTAAGCCTTCAATTTGTTGATAAGACCAATACCTCTCCCCTCTTGGTTCATGTACAAAACCACTCCTTTTCCTTCTTGCTCAACGAGTTCCATAGCAGCATGCAATTGAGGACCACAATCGCATCTGCACGAACCGAAAATATCTCCTGTGGCACAGGAAGAATGAACGCGAACGAGCACGGGCTCATCCTTATCCCAACTACCTTTAATTAAGGCCAAATGAATTTCCTGCGTATTGGTTTGACGATAGGCAATCAAATCAAAATCTCCCCAAGTGGTTGGCATATCTACCCCAATTTCACGGGTGATTAAACTTTCATTTTTTAGCCTGTAGGCAATCAAATCCTTGATAGAAACAAGTTTGAGGTGAAATTTCTCACGTACTTTCATTAAATCATCCAACCGAGCCATAGTCCCGTCCTCATTCATAATTTCAACGAGAACGCCTGCCGGTTGTAAGCCAGCTAATCTTGAAAAATCAATGGCTGCTTCGGTATGCCCTGCTCTTCGCAAAACACCACCTCTTTTGGCCTTAAGAGGGAAAATGTGTCCTGGCTTACCCAGCTCATTCGGATGAATACGATCATCTACTAATGCTAAAATAGTTTTGGCTCTATCCGAAGCAGAAATACCTGTAGTACAGCCGTGCCCTATTAAATCCACAGATATGGTAAAGGGTGTTTCAAACACCGCAGTATTGCTTCCTACCATGAGGTCTAAGCCCAGTAATTCACAGCGATCTTCGATCAAAGGAGCGCATATCAGTCCTCTTCCATGCGTCGCCATGAAGTTGATGATCTCTGGGGTAACTTTTTCAGCTGCGCAAACAAAATCGCCTTCATTTTCACGATCCTCGTCATCAACTACAATGATTACTTCTCCGTTTTTGATTGCCTGAATGGCATCTTCAATGGGGTCAAGCGTATATTTTTCCACAGATACGTGTTGTTAAAAGCCTCGTTTGCTAACAAAGTTAGCTGGTTTGAATAGAAAACTGGAACAGCCAGGAGAAAGTTTGGAATTAACCAATTACTATCCCCAGCTCTTTATCGATTTTAAATTTAAATTTCTTTAATTCAAGGTAGAGTTCAAGCAACTCATTCACCTCTGCTTCTTGAAGTTGCATTGCTTCTGCTTCTTTGATTTTGGCCATGGCTTCCTCCATCATTTTTTGTAAAAATCGCCGCTTCAATCTTAAGATAGACTTGAATGCTGTAGTCGCTAAATCATCTGACTCAAGCTGAATAAAAATCTGAAATTTATCCTTCCAATGGTTAGAAATTTCATGCCTCTGAGTAACCAAGGCGATGGCTTCCTGACGAATTTCCGTATCGGAATGATTTAAAAATAATTCATCTGTTGGAATCTTTCCTGATACACCCTGCTCCTTGAATACTTGCAACATTTTTTGATAAATAGGAGTTTGAAATTCAATCTCCTTGATTTCTTCAATTACATACTGACTAAAATGCACCTCTTGGGCATCCAGCCTAATGCTTCCATAATTAATCAACAACCGCATGGTCTCACGCTCCTGAAGCAGAATGGTACTTCCAGAAGAAATTTCTTCAGGAGCTGCTACTAATTCGTCAATGCTTGTTTCGATTGCCTTTTCTTCCTTGGCACGTTCAAACTGTTCTTTTTGGGTTTTTAAAAGAATTTTATTGAGTTCCGCATGGATGATTTCTTCTTCAATTGCCAACAAATTTGAAGCCTCCTTGGCATAGATCGATCGAATAATTGGGTCAGGAATTTTACCTATACTTTGTACTACTTCGCGGATTATTCCTGCTTTCCGGATGGGATCTTGATCAATTTCCTCTTTGTATAGCCCAATTTTGAAACCGATAAAGTCTCGGCTAGACTCTTTGAGATATTCTTGAAAAGCTTGAGAACCCACCTTTCTGGAGTAACTATCAGGATCTTCTCCTTCTGGGAATACGACTGCTTTGACATTTAGCCCCCCTTCCAGCAATAAATCAATCCCCCGCAGAGAAGCCTTTATTCCTGCTGGATCTCCATCGTAAAGCACCGTAACCTGATTGGTAAATCGGCGAATTAATTTAATCTGTCCCTCGGTAAGGGAGGTTCCAGAGGAAGCAACCACATTTTCAATTCCTGAAAGGTGCAAAGAGACCACATCGGTGTACCCTTCTACTAAATAGCAATTGTCAAAATCACGGATTGCCTTTTTTGCTTGAAACATACCATAGAGCACATCACTTTTGTGGTAGATGGGCGTCTCTGGCGAATTGATGTATTTGGGTTGATTTTTATCTTTGGTTAAAATTCTAGCCCCAAAGCCAATGGCTTTGCCACTGACATTGTGAATGGTAAAGGTGACACGGTTTCTAAATCGATCGTAAAGTCGTTCAGTATCTCCTTCTTTCTGTAAAATCAAACCCGCTTTCAATAAAATATCCTCCTGGTAGCCTGCTGCTTTGGCTGCTTTCAAGAAATTATCCCAGCCATCTAATGCATACCCTAAGTCAAACTTTTGAATAATTTGCGGACTAAAGCCACGTTCTTTAAAGTAGCTTAAACCGATAGACTTCCCTTCTTCAGTATCTAAGTTTTTAATAAAAAAATCTTTGGCAAAGTTGGTGGCTATAAACAAGCTCTCTCGCTCATTTTGCTCCAAATTTTGCTCTGGACTAAGATTTGCCTCCTCCTCTACTTCTATTCCATACTTTCCTGCAAGCTGCCGAATGGCTTCCTGAAAACCGATTCCTTCAATATCCATCACAAATTGGATGGGATCTCCTGCTTTTCCACAGCCAAAGCACTTATAAATTTGTTTGGATGGCGAAATGGAAAATGAAGGGGTTTTTTCTCCATGGAAAGGGCAACAAGCCCACATATTTTGGCCCTTTTTTTTCAAGGGCACATAATCACCAATCACCTCGACGATGTCAACGCGTTCTTTTACTTTGTCGGTGGTCAGTTTGCTGAGGGACATGGGAAGAATTGAATAAACAAAGGTAAGGACTCCAATGGGAAATCGAAGCTTGATGTCAAAGAAGAAAATTCGGCCCCAACACTTTGTAAAATACCTGTGTAGGTTTTTCTAAGACACATTCTTGACCTAACTTGCAAAAAAATTTCAAATGCCATGCAATTGACTCCAGAATTGTTGAAAAAATCCCTCTCCAAAGTCCAGGATCCTGATTTAAAGAGGGACTTGGTTTCATTGGGAATGATTCAGGGGATAGAAATCAATGGCAATTTGGTAAAGTTTTCGGTCGTACTGACCACACCCGCTTGTCCACTAAAGGAAGTAATTAAAAATAATTGCTTGGAGGTTTTGGATGAAGATTTTGGCAAAAATTACAGCTGGGAGATTTTTATGACCTCACAGGTCACTACCGTACGTGAAGCCACACCGATACTCCCACAGGTAAAGAACATCATTGCCATCGCATCAGGAAAAGGAGGGGTTGGCAAATCTACGACAGCAGTCAATTTAGCTGTTGCCCTTGCTGAACTAGGAGCAAAAGTGGGATTGATTGATGCCGATATTTCAGGACCATCCATTCCCACCATGTTTAATGTGGAAGGGGAACAACCCGCAGTAAAAAAAGAAGGGGAAAAGAATATCATTGTTCCAATTACTCAGTATGGTGTAAAGATGATGTCTATTGGATTTTTAACTCCAACGGACAGTGCTGTCGTTTGGAGAGGTCCCATGGCAAGCTCAGCTTTGCGTCAATTTATCGCCGATGTGGAATGGGGAGAGTTGGATTACTTGTTGATAGATCTGCCTCCAGGCACCTCTGACATTCATCTCACGCTAGTACAAACAGTGCCAGTAACAGGGGCTGTCATTGTGACCACTCCGCAAAAAATAGCTCTTGCCGATGCCACAAAAGGATTAAGCATGTTTCGCCAAGCTCAAATTAATGTTCCCATCTTAGGTGTTATAGAAAATATGGCTTATTTTTCACCTGAAGAACTTCCAAACCACAAATATTACCTATTTGGTAAGGATGGGGGGAAGAAGCTGGCAGAAAAATACCAGGTTCCTTTTTTGGGAGAAGTTCCAATCGTACAAAGTATCCGCGAAAGTGGAGATAGTGGCTACCCTGCAGTACTTAAATCTGGACCTACTCAAGAGGCTTATTTGAAACTTGCAGAGGAAGTAGCTCGTCAAATAGCAATACGGAATTCTTCATTAGAGAAAACCGAGTTAGTAGAAATTAAACCTTAAGAATTGCTCATGGAAGCTGTATTGAGAGAAAAAATAGAATTTGCTTTGGACACCATTCGACCTTATCTAGAAGCAGATGGAGGAAATGTGCGTATTGTAGAGCTAACTGAAGAGTATGTGTTAAAAATTGAAATGATGGGAAATTGTGGTTCTTGCCCCATGTCCTCCATGACTCTAAAAGCAGGTGTTGAAGAAGCTATTTTGCGTGCTATCCCAGAAATTAAGCGAGTAGAAGCAATTAACCTTACCGTTGCTTAATCCTCCATTCCATGAAAAAAACACACCAACTAAGCTGGGGCTCGCTATTTTTTGTAGGGCTTTTCACACTAGTATCCCTACCTAGCTTTGGACAAGGGGTAATTTTGAAAGAATTTAAAGATGCTTCCAATGACCACGTTGGTATGGGACATGGTGAAAAATGCGGGCACACCTTATTGGAAATCCAGCAAGAAAAAGAGTTGGGTGTGTTTGGTACGAAAGATTTTTTTGAAGATTGGATTACGCGTAAAATCACCGAAAAGAACAGCAAACCGCAAATCATGAGGGTTCAGGCTGAAAAAAGAGTGATTCCAATAGTCGTACATATTATCCACAATGGAACCGACATAGGTGTCGAAGCCAATATTTCAGACGCACAGATTTTTGAACAGATTCGTGTTTTAAATGAAGATTTCAGAAGATTAAATGCAGATGCCATCCTCACCCAAGCGGAATTTGTTCCAGTGGCAGCAGATGCGAATATTGAATTTGTTTTGGCCAAGCAAGATCCAAATGGACTTCCTACCACAGGTATTGTACGAAAGCAGGGGCCTAAAGAGAGTTATGGGCCGGGAGACGCAACCCTACTAGGTCAGACATCCCAATGGAATCCTGAAGAGTATTTAAATATGTGGGTGGTACCTTTGGTTTCTCCATATTTAGGTTTTGCGACCTTTCCTACTTCTAATTTACCCGGACTTAATTTCGCTCCCTCAGCAACAATTCGTGATGGGGTAACAATCGATTACCTCTTTTTTGGAACTGGGCCAGGTACTGCCGCCAATACCAATGGAAGAACTGCAACCCACGAAGTTGGACACTTCCTGGGCTTACGTCATATTTGGGGTGATGGAGGCTGCGAAGTAGATGATTTTGTGGCAGATACCCCTGTTCAAGATGCACCTAACAATACCATTTGCAACGATAACCCGATACGGGTTTCTTGCGAAAACAGCAATATGATCCAAAACTACATGGATTATACCCCCGATCTATGCATGAATTTGTTTACAAAGGGACAAGTAGAACGATTTGATGCGGTGCTTGCCAACAGTCCAAGAAGGGCCACTTTGGTAAATAATCGAGCAACCAAAGACCCTGATCTAGCTACAAGAGATGTTTCCATCCTTAAAGTAGTTAACCCTGCGGATGCACTTTGCCAAAGCACATTAACTCCTCAAATTGAAATTCAAAATCGTGGAAACGAATTCATTACCTCCGTAACCGTAGAATTTAGATGGAATGGACGACTGATTGAAAGTAAGCGATTTGGGACCGAACTCAACACAGCCGATACGGCAATCCTCACTTTTGGAAGTTTTGAAACCTCCGGTGAAACCAATGAATTTGTGTTCTCAATAGTTCAAGTGAATGATCTATCAGATCTTGTGGCGGCTAACAATTCGCTAAGTTCCAAACCCGTTCAACAGGGGCAACTGACCCTTCCCTATGCACTGTCCTTGAGCGCTCTGCCGGCTACTTGGATCATTGGAAATCCTGACCAGTCATTGACTTGGGAGCAAACCAATGTAACCCTAAATGGAACACCTGAGCCTGCACTTTTTATTCGACATTACGAATACGAAGCGCAAGGTCAATTAGATTATTTCATTTCGCCTCAAATTGATCTGAGCCAATACCCCAATGCACAGTTGGTATTTGAGTTGGCTCATGCTCCGTACAACGAACCGGGATTCCAAGACGAATTGCTTGTAGCAATCGCTCCAGATTGTAGCCTAGAGTTTGATATCATTAGCGCTCCATACAAGAAAAATGGAACCCGTCTTCAAACTTCCGACCCAACCGTGGAAGAATTTATTCCAACCAGTGACTCCCAATTTAGAACAGAACTGGTCAACTTGAGTCAATTCAAGGATTTAGGGAAAATTAGAGTAGCTATCGTCACGAAAAATGCTTTTGGCAACAATATTTTTATTCGAAACCTGCGTGTCCTCCCCAATGAAGAATTTAAATACGATCTAAAAATCGAAGGCATTCTAGCTCCAAGCCCCATTAGCGCGGGAAACCACGAGGACGAGATCGTGCGCTTGACCAATACAGGGAATTTGCCTATTTCCAAGTTTTTATTCAGCAGAAATACGAATAATTCTGGAAACCGATTATTTCTTGGTTCTGGGTTTGTAATCCCTCCTGGAGAATCGATCAACGTTACCCTGGCAAACTCCTCGAC
>Ga0181562_10003542_pt1 | contig 11460 bp, 9 predicted proteins | sample 011ome_26_FD_139344 | JGI IMG/M metagenome (GOLD analysis project Ga0181562, IMG submission 139344) | Coastal salt marsh microbial communities from the Groves Creek Marsh, Skidaway Island, Georgia - 011511BT metaG (megahit assembly) | ecosystem: Environmental > Aquatic > Marine > Intertidal zone...
CAGGTTGCGATAACACTTGTGAAAAACGTTTTGATCAACAGTTAGGTGGTTTGCCTCAAGGATATGACCATAAATACACTTATTCACATCTTGGATATAATCTAAAAATTAGTGACATGCAGGCTGCTTGCGGTTTGGCACAATTAGAGCGCCTACCAGAATTTATCAAAAAACGTAACGAAAACTTTTCTTATCTTAAAAGCAAGTTAAGCAATCTAACTGAATTTATCAGCTTGCCAACAGCAACACAAAATTCAAAGCCTTCATGGTTTGGTTTTCCTATCACCTTGAAAGATAATATTGATAGGGTTGAATTTACTCAATACTTAGACAGTCATAAAATTGGTACACGATTATTATTTGCCGGAAATTTAACTAAGCAACCGTACTTTCAAGGTGTTGAGTATAAAATTGCAAGTGATTTAACCAATACTGATATTACAATGAATAAGACTTTGTGGATAGGTGTTTATCCTGCACTGAGTAGAGAGCAATTAGACTTTATGGTTGAAAGAATTAAGGATTTTTTCAACCATAAGGATAAAAAAATATTATAGCTTTTACAAATTTATGAAAGAAAAATATAAAGTAGCAATATTAGGGTCTGGCAATATTGGGACAGATTTACTAATCAAAATTCTAAGGTCTAATAGCTTGGAGTGTGTTGCCTTTGTTGGAAGAAGTTACAGCTCTAGAGGTATGCTTAAAGCCGCCAATCTAAAAATAAAAACATCAGACAAGAGTATTGATTATATTGTTGATCATGCAAACGAAATTGATTTAGTGTTTGATGCGACGTCAGCTAAATATCACAAATCACACGCTCCAATATTCAAGAAATTAGGTATTAATTGTATTGACCTTACACCGGCAAAAATTGGACCAATGTGTGTTCCTTCGGTTAACTCTAGAGAGTGTTTAAACGAAGTGAATATCAATATGGTCTCATGTGGCGGACAAGCGTCAATACCAATAGCGACCGCATTTTCGAAGGTTCATAAAAATATTGAGTATGTTGAAGTGGTATCAAGCATTGCTTCAAAAAGTGCTGGCCCAGCTACACGCCTTAATTTAGATGAATATATCAAAACTACAGAAATGGGGGTGAAGCATTTTTCGGGTGCAAAAAAAACCAAAGCAATACTTATTCTCAACCCTGCTGAACCTAGTATTAATATGAAAACTACAATTTTAGCCAAAATAGACAGCCCTGATATTGAGGCAATAACAGTAGAAGTGGCTAAATTAGCCAAAAAAGTGCAAACTTACGTTCCTGGATATAAGCTAGTTTTGGGTCCCTTGTTTGAGAATAATCGAGTAGTGGTCATGTTTGAGGTAAAAGGGGTAGGTGATTACTTGCCAGAATATGCAGGTAATTTGGATATTATTAATTGTGCAGCTATTGCAATGGCAGAGGAATATGCAAAGATGAGTCAGAAATGAATAATAGTGTAAAAAAAGTTCTTGTTAGCGATGTTACGTTAAGAGACGGTAATCACGCCATATCACATAAAATTACAGAGCGGCAGATTGCTGATTATTGTAGGGCTGCCGACTCTGCCGGTATTCCAATTGTTGAGGTTGGGCATGGTAACGGCCTTGGAGGGTCGTCTCTTCAAGTTGGTGAGTCTACTGTTAGTGATAAAGATATGTTGAATGTTGCTAGAAAGCATCTTAAAAATTCGAAACTCGGCATTCATGTGATACCGGGATTTGCCACTATTGAACGTGATCTTAAGCCAGCGATTGATTATGGTGTAGATGTATTTCGCATTGCTTCTCATTGTACTGAGGCAGATATCACAGAACGCCACATTGGGTTTTGCAGAATGGAAGGAAAAACGGTTTTTGGCGTATTGATGATGAGCCATATGGTCGAAAAAGAAGAGCTTGCCGATGAGGCGATAAAAATGCAAAACTATGGCGCAGAGGGAGTTATATTGATGGATTCTTCTGGCAATTACTTGCCAGAAGATGTAAAAAAGAAGATTAGCTTTCTCAAGGAAAAGCTAAAGGTTTCAATCGGATTTCATGCACATAATAATTTAGGAATGGGCATTGCTAATTCGATAGAAGCTATTAAATCTGGGGCATCAATGATTGATGGCTGCTCAAGAGGCTTTGGTGCGGGCGCTGGAAATGCACAGTTAGAAGTCCTTGTGTCAGTACTAGAACGCTTAGATTACAACACCGGTATTGATCTATATAAGATGTTAGATGCGAGTGACTTGGCTGAAAGAGAGTTAATAGAAAAATTACCTACAATTGGATCTTCAAGCATTGTAAGTGGCTTGTCAGGAGTTTTTTCGGGATATCTTGTGCCGGTAAATCGAATAGCAAAAGAATTTGACATTGATCCTCGAGACTTATTTTTTGAATTGGGACGACAAAAAGTAGTGGCTGGACAAGAGGACACTATTATTGAAATAGCCAAACAATTATCTCATTTCTAGTAACGTAAAATTTTATGAAAAATCAACAAAATAAATTAATTGCCGGTGATTGCGCCCATTCTTATTTAAATGTTTCTAAAAAACTAAACAAACTAAAAGGAAAATCTTTGTTTATCACTGGAGGCACAGGTTTTATGGGGAGCTGGATATGTGAAATGGTTTATTATATGAATGCAGTTCATGATATGGATATTAGTCTTTTTTTAATGGCAAGAAACCAAGATCGTTTTGATAAGAATTTCCCTTACCTAAAAAAATCAAAAAAGATTAAATTTATACGTTCAGATGTTAAAGATAATTTAGACCTTCCTAAAAGTATTAATTATATTATCCATGCCGCGGCTAATCCGGATAATCGTTTCCATTCATCTAGACCTTTTGAGTCCATGACTACTGTAGGCGAGGGAACTAGTGCGCTTTTACAATCTGCAATGAGATTGTCCAATTTGGAGAATATTGTGAATGTTAGTTCTAGTTCGGTGTATTCAACAACCCTTAAGAAAGGAGAAAGGTTTTCTGAAGAATTGCTAGGTCCATGCGGCGATAACAGGTTTTCAAACTCCTTTTCGGAAGCGAATCGTTATGGGGAGGCTCTTTGTTATTCGGCAAGAAGTGAATTGCGCTTGCCAATAACAACTGTTAGACCGTTTACATTTTGCGGTGCATATCAAAGTATAGATTCTCCATGGGCGATTAACAACTTTATCAATGATGCTTTGCATGAAAGACCTATTCGGATCCATGGAGACGGAAAGGATATTAGAAGTTATATGTATGGTTCTGATTTGGCCGCCTGGATTCTTGTCATCATGCTACATGCCAAAAGCGGACAAACCTATAATATCGGTAACTCTGACGCCTATTCGCTTAAGGAAATTGCTGAAAAAGTTGCGATTTTTTTTCAGCCAAAATCAAGCATAATGACAAACACCTCTCTTGTTATGGATCATAATCATTCTATATTATTACCAGATGTAACAAAAGCCAAACAAGATTTTGGTCTTGAGCAGTTTACTGATATAAACATAGCAATTGAGAGAACCGCACAATGGTACAAAGAGGGTTTTAACAATGCCTAAAAAAGTAAAAATCAGTGATGAGATAGCAAGCTTTCTAAAAGATAAGGAAATTCGATATGTTTTTGGAATTATTGGCTCTGCTAATTCCCACATATTTGATTCAATAAATAATTTAGGTTATACACAGATTGTTTGCGTCCATCATGAGCAAGTTGCTACAATGGCAATGCAGGCTTATTACAGAGTTTCTGGGAAAATTACAGCAGCTTTAGTAACTGCTGGAGGTGGTAGTTCAAATGCTATCACAGGCGTTCTAAGTGCATGGGCTGACTCGATACCAGGCATTATTATTTCAGGACAAGAAAACACACGATTTATAGAGTCGATGAAAAATATGCGTATGTGGGGTATTCAAGGCTTTGATAGTACGTCTATGGTTAAAAAAATAACAAAATACTCTGTACTGGTGACAAAGCCAGAAAAGTCGATCTATGAATTAGAAAAGGCTTACTGTATTGCCAGCAAACAAAGGCCCGGACCTGTTTGGATTGATTACCCGATGGATATTCAGGGAGAGCGAATTTCAACAAACAGTTTGGAACATTTTAAAGTTAAAAAAACAAGTACTAAAACTGTTTCTGACTTGGATATGAATAATGTTTTAGAAATGATAAACCTGTCTAAGCGCCCAGTTTTTTGGTTGGGGCATGGAATTAGACTATCCAATTCCGAAAATAAAATTATACATCTTCTAGAGCGATACAAATTTCCAACTTTAGTTACTTGGGCTGGAATAGATATGCTAGAGGACTCCCATCCACTGAACTATGGGAGGGCGGGCGTTTACGGCAATCGTTCCGCAAATTTTGTTGTTCAAAATTCAGACCTGGTTATTGCTATTGGAAACCGATTGGCTGTTCCTATGATTGGATATGAGCATAATGAGTTTGCAAGGGAGGCTAAAGTTATCCAAGTTGATATTGACAAGCTGGAGTTGGAAAAAACACAAGATTTGGCTGATATAAGTATTGAGTCTGATGCAGGGGAGTTTATTGATAAATTGCTCAAAATGCACGATGAGCTAAAGATAGATTTACAGAATTGGAAAAATATTTGTGATGGGTACAAAGAGAGGTATCCTTATATAGGGCCGGAGCATGGCGATACAAACAATTTTATAAATTCATATCGTTTTATTGATAAATTAAGCAGACGTTTTAAGCCGGATCAAATTATTACAACTGATATGGGGACGGCCCTTTTATCGGGACATCAAGCGATACGTTTAACGAAAGGACAAAGACTAATGACATCAACTGGTCTTGGTGAGATGGGTTATGGTTTGCCAGCCGCTATAGGAGCTTCATTTGCCCATAACAAGGGTGAAGTAATAAGTTTAAATTGTGATGGTGGAATGATGATGAATCTTCAAGAGTTGCAAACTATTGTGCATTATCAGTTGCCAATAAAAATATTTATTTTTAATAATGATGGTTATTTGATGATTAAGCATACTCAAAAAAACCTATTTGAGGGTAGATATGTTGCAACTGATAAAAATAGCGGAGTCTCATGCCCTGATTTTTCCAAAATTTCTAACGCATTTCAGATTAGTTATTATTCTATAAAGACTTGGGATGATTTTGAGAGTGTGACGTCAAAAATTCAAGAAGAGAAGGGTCCTGTGATTTGTGATGTTTTCATGGATCCTGAGCAATACTCTTACCCTAAACTATCTCTAGCTGTCAAAGATGATGGGGTGATTGTGTCTCCGCCTCTAGAAGATCTGTCTCCATTATTGTCGAGAGATACTCTTGAGCATGAGATGATAATTGGATTACACTCAAAATCCAAAGATTTATAGAAAGCAATGATAGTGGCAATTTTAGGTGCGACCAGTCAAATTTCGAAGGATTTGGTTTTATCGTTTTCAACAAACAAAGACTATAGTTTTTTGCTTTTCAGTCGTAATACAACAATCTTAGAAGAATGGATTGATGCTGAAAATTTAAATAATAAATACCAGGCTCGAGAGTATGTTGAGTTCGGAGGGTTGCAAGATTATGATGTAATTATTAATTTTGTAGGAATTGGAGATCCTAAAAAGGCAAAGACAATGGGAAGCAACATTCTGAGTGTCACTGAGCAATATGACAATATGGCGTTAGACTATATTAAGAGTCATAAACAAACGAAATATATATTTTTAAGCAGTGGCGCGGCATATGGCGGTAATTATCAAGAGCCAATAAACGAACGCTCTGTTGCTACGGTGAACATTAATAATCTTGGTTCGACTGATTGGTATTCAATTTCTAAATTATACGCAGAAGCCAAACATAGGTCTTTAAGTGAATTATCCATTATTGATGTTAGAGTGTTTAATTACTTTAGCCATGCGCAAGATATGAATGCTAGATTTTTGATTGCCGACATTGTTCGATCGGTAATAAATAATGAAATACTCAGAACATCTGCTGACAATATTATTCGAGATTTTATTACACCACCAGATTTTTATAATTTAATACAATCTATTGTTGATTTTAAACCTATAAATTTGGCAGTAGATTGTTACACAAAATCGCCTGTTCTAAAATTTGACCTGTTGTCTGAATTGGAAAGTGAATTTGGATTGAAATATGAGATTAACAATAAGATTAATATTGTTAACGCTACAGGCTTTAAATTGAATTATTATTCAGCAAATAGAATAGCCAAGAAATTAGGATATCAGCCAACAAATACCTCATTAGAGGGTATTATCGAAGAAATTAGGTTATTGGTGTAGATAAAAACTAAAGAGATGCCGTTTATATGAAAGAAAAAATTCAAATTGTTGTATTGTCAAGAGATCGGCCAAAGTATTTAAAAGAATCAGTTGAGTCAGTTTTAAAACAAAAAGCCTCAAAAGAAAAATTCAAAATAATTATTTCTGATAATTCTGAGAAGGATGAGGTGGAAGAGATGATTGGTCGGGATTATTCCAGTAAAGACTTAAAGTACATTAGAAGGAAGCCAACCCTTTCTCCTATTGAGCATTTTCAATTGGTCATTTCTGAATGCGAGGAAAAGTATGTAGTTCTGTTTCATGATGATGATGTTATGCATCCTGATTACATTGAAACTATGTGGGAATTTATACAAAGAGAAGGTGTTGCTGCTGTCGGTTGCAATGAGTTTGTTTTCAAAGAGAAGTTTGCAAAATCTTTGCGCGCTAAGCCGCATAGTTTTAAAAGTCCTGAAACATTTATTAGCGAGAAAGATTTCTTAAAGCAGTATATTCCTGGCAGCAACGGGGTGTCTGTTTTTCCAGGGTATGTGTACAATGCAGCATGCCTGAAGAAGATTAGACTTAATAATGTTCGAAGAAAGGGCGGTGTTTCAGACATCTTAATGTTGAACTCGTTACTAAATCATGGCTCAATTGTCTGGATACCGAATTATTTAGTTTATTACAGACTTCACGATTCAAATGACGGTAATAATTTGTATACAGTAGATCACATTCAGTTGCTAAATCGCATGGCTCATAATGGTCTTAATAAAAGTACCGTTGCAGCACCAATGAGGTTTAACTACATGCTTCAATGGTTTTTAGCACAGAGATTTAAGAATCTTTTCCAATGGAGAAATAGAACTGTTTTTAAATATTTATTTTTCAAATCGTTCTACCTTATGAGTAAACCTGACTTATGGAAATCTCTTTTGAATAATAGATATATAAAAAATAAAATTCTTAAATGGCAATAATTATTGCAAGAAAGAGTTGATGGCTTTACTATATTTGGAAAATCTAATTCTACTAAATTCAAACTGTCTTAATAGGTATTCATCAGGTACAAAATATCCTGCCTTTATCTCGACAATAATATCATCTTCAAATCTCTTGTAGATTCCATGACTTTTGTTGTTTAAATTTACATATTCAATCTGTCTATCAATAGTAAGTCTAACATTGTGAATTTTATAGTAGTCTCTTTTGTAAGATACTCTTACTTTTGGCTTGCAAACCCCATAGTCTGTGTCAAATATGCCAATTGACATAATTTTTTTTAAATTGAACCTGTGATTAGTTGTTTTGTAGCGACCTTCGATGGAGGATATTTTTATTTCCAAAGCGCTGTTTTCAGCCTCATGTGGTTTCTTTGTGTAACTTCTGACTCGAATTTTTTTCCTTGGAACAACTCCTTCCTCAGAGTCTTTAAACATTTGCATTTGCTCATTATCAAAATAGGTGGAAGAAACAATCCTAGTATCGTATAGCTTGTAGCCGTCGTTATCATATATCCAATTCAATAAATTGTTTAATTGATTCTTGTGAACATGTAGTTTTTCTTCTTTTCTAAAGCTCATTGTGAGAATTCGATTAGCGAGCCTTGTTGCTGAAAAAAATGATTAGAGTGGCAGTTATGCTTTTCAATGGTTATTTTCCCACCCCAGAACTCCTGTTTTTTGTTGTACGCACTAAAACAGGTTTTGGTATTATCTACGGCAACGGTATTTGCCTTAATGATTGAAGAATCTTTAGCCACTAGGCCGGCATTAGAGTGTGATACTTCGATATTATTTATAGATAGTGTTGATTTTTCGCCGACAGAAACAGCCTTGTCTTTACATTGAGATAAAGTGGCATTTTGAATGGAATATTGACCAGAGGAAAAGTCAACACAATCATTTCCTGCGTTAGTTATACTGATTTTTTTAAAATCTATCCTGGAGAAGTCTGCATCAATAGCATCACTGAATGCATCGTCTATTGCGACGTTGTTTGCATTTCCATTCACCCTTATTAGGTTCAAACCATCTTCACAAGAGGATTGATCCACCTTAATGTTGATATTTTTGATCAACATATCTGCCATTGTTAAACATCCTGTGAGTAAATTTTGGTTAAAGCGCTGCTTACTTCCTGTTTTTGTATTTTTAGCACCAGAAAAATATATACTCCAGCCTTCCATCTTACCATTTTTTATTAAGATTCTGTCATTGCTATTAGACTGATTAATTCTAATTGTTTTGCTTTTTTTATTTATTATGATTTTTGGCTTTCCGTAAGCAGTAAGTTTGGTGTTCTGGTTAAGGTTAAATATTTGCTTTTCATCACTTGTTGCAACATTTAAGCCGGTTTTGTATTCTTGTTTATCGCCAATAAAGATATAGTCGCTACCTTTGTTCGAGTACCTTCCTTGCAATAACTTAGCGTATTTGTTGATGCTTAAAATATCGTATTCGCAGCGCGTTAGATCGAGTTCACAGATTTCAATACGCAAATCTTCTTCCGTGGAAAATACTAGTCGCTTGTTACGTTCAGTGTTTTTATAGTGAGAAAAGTAAGGAATGTACTGACTCTCTATTTGTTTTCCGGTAAATTCAATCATAGTTTTTAAGTTTTTGGAAACTCTATTAACAATTGTTGAAATATCGCTCAGCGTATAGTTTAGACCTAATTGTTTAAGCTTGTTATAAAAAGATTTCTTGTTAAAGGTTTCGAGGGATTTTAGGGCTGCTTTAGCGCCAATAATATCATCACCCTTTAGTCCTGAATTTCCGCGTAAAAAATATAATTTATTACCTAGACTTTGAAGTTTGTCAAGCGAGTCTTTGAGCTTGAGAATTGTAGAGTTCCCATCGTAATAGATAGGTTTAAATTTTTTGTACATTGGATCATAGTAAAACTTTCTGTCTCCAGGGTGAAGTCCATGACCAGCGCCAATAGCAAGCATAATGGCCTTAAACTCTTTATTTCTATCTATAGAGCTTTCTTTGTGTAAATGGTTAAAGAAAAGAGGATTTTCATCCTTGTAAATATGTTGGGCAGACAGATACTTAAGATAAGACTTGTTTAGTGTTGCAAGGGAATCTTTTGCAATATTAAGACTTGTCAAGCCTTTTTCTGCCCAATTCTTATTAACCACTCTTGCTAGAATAAATCTGTCGTCAAATGCTTTTTTATTGGTAAATGCAAATCTTTCGTCACCTTCTAATATAGGAGCTTCACGTAAATTTCTTATTTCAAGAAATTCTTTTGCAACCTTTTCTTGAAACATAAGATTGGCGCTCTGTCCATTTAACTTGATAGGGACATAGTACGTTATTGGTGATAGAAACCCAAGCTCTTTCATGAAAGCAGATGTAAAAATTTCGTTATCACCATCCCTTGTGTGTGGGATAAATAATTTAAATTTGACAGTGGATCCAATGTTGCCACTAGTTAATTTAACATCAAGGCTTGTGATAAGAGGTATGCCACTTATATGATCTTTATAATCGCCACTTATCCTGACTTTGGCAGAAAAAGTACACTCTGTATTGTTGTTAAATAATGTTTTTATGTTGGCATCAAATTTCTTTTTGTGTTTGTCTAATATCAACTCACCAGGACTCCTTAGGGCACCAAAGTAGTTTTTAGTCCATTTCTTGCTTTTAGGTATGGATATATCCAGATGTTTGATGTACTCCGACTGTATTATTTGATCAATATTGCTTGTATTACAAGACGGTGTGTTTGCCTTAATAGCAGATGAAGTCAACAGTAAGAAGGTAAATAGAAAAAAGAGCGTTGTTTTACTAAGCTTACTACAAATAGTATACATACCCTTTATTTTTTTCAATCAAGTTGTTAGTAAAATCTTACTTCAATATTGTTAACACTTTTATCTATTTCAGATATTTTTCTAATTTTTTCTATATCACTTCTATTTTTAGAGGCTAGTCTATAATGAAACTCTTTCAATGTTGTGTCATTGGCGTATTGAAGCAAAAAGACGCTATCATGTAAAGTTTGGATTGGCTTTGAGGATTGAATTTCAATAATATTGTTTGAATTTCCCTCATCAAACGATAGTGAAAATATATGAATATTGAATTTTTTTGCAACCATTTCAAATAGATACGATCCTAGAATGGTTAGATTTACCATACCTGCTAATAGTAGACCAAATCTAACATCAACAGACATACTAATTCCTGTCGTTATTAGTGCAAAAAATATGACCAATTCGAATGGGTTTTTAACTGGATTTCTAAAGCGTATGATTGATAGTGCACCTACCATGCCAAGAGATAGGGCGATATTACCACTAATTACCTTTGTAATTACAAAGGTAATTAGTGGTAATAAAATATACGACATAGTGTGGTGATAGGTAGATGCCCATCTCTGTTTAACTAAGGACAGCATAACTCTAATTGAAAGCCCTGAAAGCATTGCTAATAAGAGAGGACCTAATAGTGACGATGTTTTGTCTAGCAATAATAGTGTGTTGTTATCAATCATAATTTGAGTTTTTTGATAAGTTTTGAATATATATTTATTTAGAAAATAAAGAGAATTATTTTTTTGACTCTAGATAGAACCACTCCATTATAGATTCTCTTCCCTCTTCTAGTAATGTTTTTTTGGTTAGCAGGTCGTAACCATTAATTTCACTATAGTCGTATGTCTTGGCTTTTTGAATGTCGTCAATACTATAAACAATAGTGAGATTATGAGTATCTTTAAAAAGCCCGGACAAATATGACGAAATTTCAATATCAAAGATATCGTGTACTTCTATTAGTAAATCGTGGCTAGATAGAAAGTCTATAGACTTGTTTGTGAATAAATATTTTTCATAACCTTCACAGTCGCTAATGATTAGAGATTTTTTATCAAGAGGTAGGCTCATTAGAGTCTGTTCATCGCATAAACTCCCAACAAAGAATCGATCTTGATCTATATCATTGATTGAAAACATAGTGTTTGTTAGATTTAATGCGTGTGGATTGATATCATATGCATAAATAGTAGAGCCAGGTATTCTTGTTGCCATGCCTACTGCGTAATAACCTTCCGCGCACCCAATATCGATGATGTTGGCATATTCTTTATTGATACATGTATCAATAATTTGATGAAGCTCCGCTTCATAAGAGCCTAGTAGCTTTGGAAACAGTGCACTTCCTACTGAGCATTTTTCTGGGTATTGCATGCCTTGGAATGGCCC
>Ga0181562_10003556_pt1 | contig 11432 bp, 12 predicted proteins | sample 011ome_26_FD_139344 | JGI IMG/M metagenome (GOLD analysis project Ga0181562, IMG submission 139344) | Coastal salt marsh microbial communities from the Groves Creek Marsh, Skidaway Island, Georgia - 011511BT metaG (megahit assembly) | ecosystem: Environmental > Aquatic > Marine > Intertidal...
ACAAATTCCAGTAGAAGAATCAGCTGATGAAGATAAAATTAGATTTGATACAGCAGGAACAGAAAGATTAATTATTGATAATAATGGTCATGTACTTCCTGGTGCAAATAATACATATGATCTAGGTGCGACAGCAACTCGTTGGAGAAATATTTATACCAATGACTTACAGTTATCAAATGAAGAAGGCGATGCTAATGAAGTAGACAACACTAAGGGCTCTTGGACAATCCAAGAGGGTGCAGAAGATTTGTTTATTATTAATAGAAAAACTGGTAAGCAATACAAGTTTAAATTGGAGGAAGTTTAACATGGCACTATGGGGTGGAGGTAGAAATGGACAAACAGTAGGGTATGGAAAAACTTATCAACATGCCAGTATGGGCACTGTTATAAATGATTCAGGCGAGATATATGTAAATTTTAAAATACCGTGTTTTTCTAATGCATCTGATGTTATGCCAATGCAAACTTTAACAGATGCACAGGTGGGACTTGACGCAGATGATACATTATATCTTGCTAGTAGATTGCATATGGCTTGTCAAGTTTTAGTTGCTGAATATGGAACTTATTATGAAGGTATGACAGCAAGATTATTTAATATTCAAAGTCATTATGCATCTGCAAGCCCAGCAAATAGAATTAAAATTACTACTGTTTGGTCTTATCATAATAGAGTACACAGCGGGTGGAATACAGGAGACACATATCCTAGAATATATTCTGCAGATACCGCAACAGGAGAATTTAGATTAAATATTGGTGGTGGTGGAGAACCTGATTATTGGAACAATAATACCTTTACATTGCATATAATAAACGGCGGCGGCGGAACTCCATATATTGGAAATCAAACATATGATTCTAGATATGGACAAGACCAAGCATGGAAATAAAAGGAGAATAATATGGCATTAATAGGCGGAATGAAAGGACCAATTATCGCAGCCTTTAGCTCAGCAGAAAATACTGACAACGTTGCAAAACAAATGGATTTTGTAGTTCCTATGATAACTAATATAGATACATTACAATCATCTAAACCTACAAGTGGAACTAACTATACTCAAGACCCTGTGTATCTATATGCAAGCAATAACACAAATTCAACTATTGGGTGTGCTATAAAACTAGGAATACACGCAACAGGAAGTTATTATCATGGACAAGTTTATAGAGAATATATTTATTTTAGAAATCCAAATAGTGGTTCAAGTGGATATATTATGCAATTAAGTGAACAAATTGGAGATAATTATAGTAGTTTTGATTCATCATCTGATTTTACTTTAACAATTCAGGATAACGCTACTGCTAAATTAAGAGTCAGACAAGACAAAGATTATTTTACAGCAAACGAAGTTAAAGTATATTATTTAGGTGGTGGTACTGATGTAGTCTTTACAGGTAGAAATGCAGCAGCTCCCTCTGGGCTTGGTTCTCGAGGTGCAGATTATGATAGCAGATACTATCAGAGTTTTTGGATAATATAATATGGCATTAATAGGCGGAAATGGCGGAATAATGTTAGCATGTGCTAACTCAAATACATATGCTAGTAATGGTGGACATAATGGTTCTAATGGCGGAGCTATGGAGTTTGATTTTTATTTACCTGTAGATGTAGAAGATACAATAACTGTACCTAGCAATTCAAACGAAGTAAGATCCTATTTTAATACTGGATTTACTGTTCATTACATAGCTACTCATAATTATGGTACTTATTATTGGGGCAATAACTGGAAAGAGTGGGTTATCATGAGAAGATATGATAATGGTTCAGCTGGATGGCATGCATCAATCGCACAAGTATCAGAAGTAATTCATCGAGGCCATCCAAGTTTTAATGGTGGTGGTTCAGGTTCCGGAACTATGCCAACTCTTACTGTTCAGGATGCAGATACTTTACAAATCCGATGCAGAATAGGTGGAGACTATTGGAACAGTAACTATATAGAAATTTATTACTTAGGAGGAAGCGCTGAAAGTCCAATGATCGGACAGAACGCAACTCATCCAGATTATAATTATCACATAGACGAAACATTTAGTGAATAGGAGAAAAATATGTCAGCTAAAACAGTAACAGAAACAACAATTAATGGTAAAACCGTTAATATGATTTATATAAAAGAAGGTGAAACTGCTGGGGGTACTATTGCAGGAAAGTATACTTGCGGAAGACTTGTCGGTAATACGACTTCAAGTCCAGGAACTTGGGAAGAAGCTAAAGAAGGTAAAATTGGAGCTGGACCTGAGTATGATGAAACTCTTTATTCTAGTTTACATGAATATGCAGTTCATTTAGCAGCAGAAAAAGAAGGTTTAACAATTACAGGTAATTTTGTTCCTGTCGATCCTGAATAAATCCTTAAAATTGAAGTGTAAACTATTATAAATAGACTTATAATAGGAATTAATTATGGCTCAACCAAATAGTAGAACAACGCTTGTCGATTATTGTTTAAGATCACTTGGAGCTCCAGTGATTGAAATAAATGTTGATGAAGATCAAATTGATGATAGAATAGACGAAGCTCTACAATTCTATCAAACATATCATAGTGATTCTATTGAGAAGTTTTATTTAAAACACGAAGTTACAAATTCATCTTTAACATTGACAGCAGCTGTTGCAAGCAATTTTATTGTCGGTGAAAAAATTACAGGTGGAACCTCTGGTGCAGAGGCTATTGTAAAAACAGTCTCAGGAAGTACAATCACATATAATCGACCAACTGATTTAAATAAACCTTTTTCAGCTGCAGAAACAATTACGGGCGATGGCTCAAGCTCAACTGCAGTAATATCAAGTATTACAAAAGGAGATATTGAAAATGGATATATTACAATATCAAATTTAATTACTGATGTTGTAAGAGTTATGCCAATTCGCGATACTGTAAGTTCAAGCGATATGTTTGATATTCGATATCAAATTCATTTAAATGATTTACATTCAGTTGGCTTTATGGGTAACTTAACAGAATATGTTATGAGTCAACAATATCTTTCTTTATTAGATTTGGTAATTGATTCAGATAATAAACATATTAATTTTGATAAGCATACAAATAAATTAGATATCTTTATGGATTGGGATGAAGAAGTACAAAAAGGAGATTACTTAGTAGTCGAATGCTATCGTATTATTGACCCAGATACTTACACTGATGTTTATAATGATTACTTCTTAAAAAGATATGCAACTGCACTTATTAAAAGACAATGGGGAACGAACTTAATTAAGTTTGAAGGTATGGTAATGCCAGGTGGAGTTACATTTAATGGTCGTCAAATTTTTGATGATGCAAACGAAGAGATCACAAAATTAGAAGAAGAAGCAAGATTGAATTGGGAACAACCAGTCGACTTCATGACAGGATAAAACATGCCGAGAAATGTATATTTTTCTCAGGCCGTAAAATCTGAACAGAACCTTTACGAAGACCTGATAATCGAATCACTAGGAATATATGGACAAGATGTCTATTACATTCCACGCACTCTTGTCAATCGTGATAATGTATTAAACGAAGACCCAGCATCAACATTTGACGATGCATATCTCTTAGAAATGTATATTGAAAACACTGAAGGATTTGAAGGTGCTGGAGATTTATATTCTAAGTTTGGATTAGAAATTCGTGATGATGCAACATTTATCGTATCAAGAAGAAGATGGGAAACAAGAGTTGGTGTCTTTGATGATAATACAATAGATCCAAGACCACAAGAAGGCGATTTAATCTTCTTACCAATGACAAACTCATTCTTTGAAATATCCTATGTAGAAGATGATTCACCGTTTTATCAGCTCTCTAACTTACCTGTATATAGAATGCAATGTACATTGTTTGAATATAATGATGAGGACTTTGATACAGGTATTACATCTATAGATGATGCAACAGCAAAAGTTGCATATCAACTTCCTATGGATATTACAATTACTGGTGGTAATCATTTTGAGGTAGGAGAAACAATTGAACAAGTTCTTGTAGCTGCCGTTGGAGCTACTCCTGCAGTCAAAGTATTTGGCGAGGTTCAACAGAGAACTAAATCATCAGATATATTAAGTAAAATATTCGTATCAAATATTGGTGCCTCTGGTACTACCACAGCAAAAGACTTTACCGTTGGTGGTACAATAACAGGATTAACATCTGGATATACTGGTACTATTGCTACGATATATAGTGATTTAACAGATACCACAGGTCAAGCATGGGCGACAGATGAAGCTGCTCAAAATATTGATTTTGAATTAGATGCTGATGGATTTATTGACTTTAGTGAGTCAAATCCATTTGGTGATCCATCGGAGACATACTAATGTTTGGAGATCATTTCTATCATGCAACAATGCGTAAATCAGTGGCCGTATTTGGTACACTGTTTAATAATTTAAAAGTTATACGAAAAGCAACTGATGGAAGTGTTTTAAATCAGGTAAGAGTTCCATTAGCTTATGGACCTAAACAAAAATTCTTAGCAAGATTAGATCAAGAGACTGGTTTTGATGCTGGAATGTCTATTAAATTACCAAGAATGGCTTTTGAGATTACAGGTCTTTCTTTAGATACTACTCAAAAGCTTAATAAGATGAATAAGATTGTTGAGACACATGCCTCCGATGTTGGTAAAAAGAAAACAATAAAGCATCATACATCATATGATATTGGTATGTCATTATATATTATGGTAAAGAATCAAGATGATGGACTACAGATTGTTGAACAAATATTACCATACTTTCAACCAGAATATAATGTTACAATTACTCCTGTTGATGGATTTGCTTATAAGCAAGATGTTTCTGTAATACTTGGTGGAGTGCAAATAGATGATCAATATGAAGGAGAGTTTACAGAAAGAAGAGTACTTATCTATCAATTAGATTTTACAATGAAGATGAAGTTCTTTGGACCAACAGCCGATCAAGCAATTATACGTGAAGTTAATCTTGACTTCCATGATAAAGATGTTACAACTGCTTTATTTGAGGAAATGGACTTTACTGTTGGCGTAAGCGATGATGCAGATGACTATACAGTTACAACAACAATTACACAGGATGGTACTGAATAATGGACAAGCGAGAAAAAATGACAGCAAGTTTAGAGAAAAATCTACCTACTGTAGAAAAAAATAGACCTCTTAAAATAGATAAAGATATCAAAGATGATTATGAGTTTTCTCGTAAGACATATAAAGACTTAATCTATAGTGGCACAAGATCAATGGATGTATTATCTGAATTAGCAATCGAATCAGAACATCCAAGAGCATTTGAAGTTCTTTCACAAACAATTAAAAATATAAGCGATGTCACAAAGAATCTTATGGATCTGCAAAAACAGAAAAAAGATTTAACAAAAGAAGAACGTGAAGAAGCAAAAACTGTGACGAATAATAATATGTTTGTAGGAAGCACAACTGATCTACAAAGAATGTTATTAAATAAAGATAATGTGATCGATGGCGACGTTAAAGAATAATGAGTTTGGTTACCTAGGTAATCCAAATGTAAAAAGAGACGGAGTCGAAACTTCTTTTTCAAGAGAAGAAATTCAAGAGTATCAAAAATGCATGCAAGATCCTGCATATTTTGCTGTGAATTATGTAAAAATTATTTCGCTTGATGAGGGATTAGTACCATTTAATCTTTATCCATATCAAGAAGAAATGTTTAAGCATTTTAAAGATAATAGGTTTTCTATTGTTCTTGCTTGTCGACAAAGTGGTAAATCAATTTCATCGGTTGTATATCTTTTATGGTACGCATGTTTTCATCCTGAAAAAACTATTGCAATATTAGCAAACAAAGGTGCTGTTGCAAGAGAGATGTTAGCAAGAATAACATTGGCTTTAGAAAATTTACCATTCTTTTTACAGCCAGGTTGTAAGGCTTTAAATAAAGGAAGTATCGAGTTTAGTAATAATTCTAAAATAATAGCAGCTGCTACAAGTGGTAGTTCTATTCGTGGTTTATCTATTAACTTATTGTTCTTAGATGAGTTTGCATTTGTAGAAAATGATGCACAGTTTTATACATCAACATATCCTGTAGTATCTGCTGGTAAAGATACACAGATTGTAATTACATCTACTGCCAATGGTATTGGTAATGTATATCATAAACTATGGGAAGGTGCTGTACAAAAGACAAATGAATTTAAACCTTTTAGAGTAGATTGGTGGGATGTTCCAGGAAGAGATGAAAAGTGGAAACAAGAAACAATAAACAATACTTCAGAATTACAGTTTGAACAAGAGTTTGGTAATACTTTTCATGGAAGAGGTAATACACTTATAGGTGCAAATCATTTATTAGCACAACAAAGTGTTGAACCTGAGTTTATAAAAGAGAATGTTTTTATATATCATCAGCCCAGAAAAGAACATGAATATGTAATGTGTGTGGACGTTTCAAAAGGAAGAAATCAAGACTATAGCACATTTACAATTATTGATGTAACGACTCAACCATTTGAACAGGTTGCAATTTTTAGAGATAATAATATATCTCCAATGTTATTACCAGATATTATATACAAATATGCTAATCTATATAATAAAGCTTATGTTGTTATAGAAAGTAATGATCAAGGTGCTGTTGTTTGTAATGGTTTATATTATGATTTAGAATATGAGAATATGTTTGTAGAATCAAGTATTAAAGCAAATGCTCTTGGTGCTACAATGACAAGAAGAGTAAAACGTATTGGTTGTTCATCAATTAAAGATTTAATTGAACAAGGTAAGCTGAAAATAAATGATGCTCAAACAATTATTGAAATGAGTACTTTTGTAAGTAGAGGAAATAGTTATATGGCTATTGCTCCAAATCATGATGACTTAATGATGAACTTAGTTTTATTTGCATGGTTTACATCAACTGATATTTTTCAAGCATTAACTAATATTGATATGAAAGATATGTTATATAAAGAAAGATTAAAGGCTATTCAAGACGATATGTTACCATTTGGATACGTAGAGAGTGGGAACTACGAAAAGGATAAATATACTAAAGACCCTGATGGAAACATTTGGTTCGAACAAGAGTGGACAGGAAATGCAAAATTTTAACGAATATTTTACAGAAAAATTTGAAGAGCCAATAGAGCAACAAGATTTGCATGTTGTTGTATTAGGTAAAGGCGGTGAAGAAGGAACCTTTGCTGATTTGGCTGAAAAGGTTTCAAAGAAAAAGAATATAAAATTTGATTTAGTTCATGTTGATGAAGCTTGGATATCTCAAAAAGATGTAGAGATTGGTAAAGTTACAATTCAAAATGCTGATGGCGAAGATAATTCAGTAGAAATAGAAACTCGTAACTCAATGATTTTTGTAAGAGCTGGAGCAATTCAAACATTAGCTGCTCAAGCCATTGTATCATCATTACAAATGATAGGATTCTTTTTGATTAATGATTTAGAAGCAATGCTATCATGTGATAATAAAATGTCAAATGTTATTATGCTTGAAAGAAATAATATCCCAAGTCCAAGATCTTCTATTTTATCAAATAAAAAATCAGTTGAAGATGCTCATCAAAGAATTGGTGGTAAGTTTCCAGTTGTTATAAAAACGTTAACTGGAACTCAAGGTGTAGGTGTATCAATAGTAAATGATATGGCTTCACTGGTTTCTGTTGCTGAATCTCTTTGGAAATTTGATGCACAAATACTAATACAAGAATATTTTAAAATAGATTCAGACGTACGTACGCTCGTGGTGGGTGGTAATATTATAGGAGCCGCTCAAAGAATAAGAAAAAATCAAAATGATTTTAGAAATAATGTTCATTTAGGTGCTGATACAAAACCTTATCAACTCTCTAAAGAAGAAAAAGATATTATTATAAGTGCTGCAAGAAGTAGTGGAGCTTTATATTGTGGTGTTGATCACTGTGTATATAAAGGCAAACCATATATTTTAGAAGTGAATGGTTCACCAGGTATACGTTCGCATTTTTATGCATATGATTTACAGACAAAAGAAGGTATCGGTAAAAAAACTGATGAACAAATGATTAGTGCTGTTATTGATTTCTTTAGTAGTGATTTAAATCGAAGACCTTTAATGAGATCTGAGGCGGGTTATATTGAAACTATTATATTAAAAGGATTAGAAGATGATCCAATACGAGCTAAGTTTGATACAGGAAATAGTGCAATTGCAACAATGCTTCACGTAGATGAATTAGAAGCTGATGGCGATTTTGTCAAATGGTCAAAAAACGGCAAATCATTTAGAAGTGAAGTGATTGATATATCTGAGCCTAAAAGAGGATTAGTTGATTTTGATAAAAGACCGATTATTGAACATGAGCTAAGATTTAATAATAAAACTTACATTGCCGAACTTGGATTAACTACCAAAGATACTGCATCTGAAATGTTAGTTAATCGTAAGCTTATGACACAATTTAAAGTAGCAATTAATCCAAATCGAAGATTTATATTAAGTGAAAGAACTGAACAAAATGATGATAATGATCATTAGTTCATGGAAAACGTTTTATTATAAATAATACTATTGAATATTCGTATTATGAAACATATTAACTAACTCAACATAGAGGACAAAGCGATGGCATTTCAAGTATCACCAGGCGTTCAGGTCAAAGAGATCGACGCTACGAATGTAGTCCCAGCAGTATCAACCAGCATTGGTGGATTTGCAGGCTCGTTCAACTGGGGTCCAGTGGAAGAAGTAATTACAGTCAGTTCTGAAAATGAACTAGCTGCAACCTTCGGCTCACCAGACGACAATACAGCAAAATACTTTTTAGTAGCAGCGTCATTCTTAAAGTATGGAAACGCACTAAAAGTAGTTCGAGTTGCATCAGGTCACGACAACGCGACTTCCGATGGAACAGGACAGCTGATAAAGAATGAAGATGATTATGATAACGCTGGAGCTCTAAGTGTTGGAAATTGGGTAGCAAAATATCCAGGAGTATTAGGTAATAGCTTAAAGGTATCAATGATTTCTGCAGATATAACTGACTTTAGTAGTTGGACATATTCTACAAGCTTTGATGCTGAGCCAACAACATCACAATACGCAATAGATCAAGGTAAAGCTTCTGCTAAAGATGAATTACATATTGCAGTTGTTGATGAAGATGGTGCTATTTCAGGTACACCAGGAACAGTATTAGAAACTTTCGCATTTGTATCACAAGGTTCAGATGCTAAGAAGAGTGATGGTACATCAAACTTTTATAAAGACGTGATTAATACACAGTCTCAATATATTTGGTGGGCAGGTCATGATTCAAGTTTATCTGATGCTGGAGAAACAATTGCAGCCAATACAACATTTACGACTAACACAGCAGCAATTGAAGGTTCACTTTCAGGTGGATCAGACGATAACGCTCCAACAGTTGGAGAAATTGCAACAGGATATGATCTTTTAGAAGATGCAGACACAGTAGATGTAAATTTATTATTTGCTACTCCAGACGCCAATGGCGCAGAGGCAATAGCAGAGGATTTAATTTCTATCGTTAACGCAAGAAAAGATTGTATGGCTTTTGTATCACCTCCAATCGAAGACACAGTAGGTAGTTCAACACCAGCAACAGATGTGAAAGCATTTGCTGATGGTTTAACATCTACTTCTTACGCATCATGCGATTCCACAGCACTATATGTATACGACAAATATAACGATGTATACAGATGGATAGGAGCTGCAGGACATCACGCAGGATTATGTGCTAATACTGATTCAGTAGCAGACGCATGGTTCTCACCAGCAGGTGTAAATAGAGGTCAATTGTTAGGAGTAACAAAACTTGCATTTAATCCTAAGAAAGCAGACAGAGATACTTTATATAAAGCTCGAGTCAACCCAATAGTATCATTACCTGGACAAGGTACATTATTATTTGGTGACAAAACTTTATTAAGTAGACCTTCAGCATTCGATAGAATAAATGTACGTAGACTTTTTATCGCATTAGAAAAAGCGGTTAGCACAGCAGCTAAAGCGCAACTATTCGAATTTAACGACGAATTTACAAGAGCACAGTTCAGAAATTTAGTTGAACCGTTCTTAAGAGACGTCAAAGGTAGACGTGGACTTACAGACTTTTTAGTAGTTTGTGACGAAACTAACAACACTAGCGCAGTGATTGATGGAAATCGATTTGTGGCAGATATCTTTATCAAGCCAAGCAGATCTATTAACTTCATAACACTGAACTTTGTAGCAACCAGATCCGGAGTTGAATTCTCTGAGATCTCAGGTTCATAGGAGGACTAACACATGGCAATTTTAGGCGTAGATGATTTTAAATCTAAACTAGTAGGCGGTGGCGCAAGATCCAACCTTTTTAAGGTAACTATGAACTATCCAAGTTATGCACAAGGTGATGTTGAATTGACATCATTCATGTGTAAAACAGCTCAAATGCCTGCATCAATTATTGCACCTATCCCTGTATTATTCAGAGGTAGAACATTGCAAATAGCTGGTGACAGAACATTTGATCCTTGGACAATCACTGTCATTAATGACACTGGTTTCGAAGTTCGTAACGCTATGGAACGTTGGATGAATGGTATTAATAATAATAACGACAACACAGGGTTATCAAATCCTACAGACTATCAGGCTGACGCAATTGTTGAACAATTGAATAAAGCTGGAGAAGTTACAAAGAGATACGACTTTAGAGGTCTATTTCCAACTAACGTCTCTGAGATAGAAGTCAGTTATGATTCAGAAAATACCATTGAAGAGTTCACAGTTGAATTCCAAGTACAATACTGGGAAAGTAACACTACTTCGTAGGTATATAAATAATATTAGATGAGGGGATGCAAAGTCCCCTCTGATAATATGAGGTAAATTATGGCAGAATTTTTCGGATTCGAAATCAATAGAAAAAGTACAAAAGGTAAAGAATTACCTTCATTTGTACCAAGAACTGATGAGGACGGCACTGGCGTTATACAGGCCGGTGGGCATTTTGGTGCCTACATCGACATGGATGGCGACAAGGCCAAGAATGATAATGATTTAATTATGAAATACAGAGATATCGCTTCACAACCTGAATGTGATGCAGCTGTTGAAGATATTATTAATGAATCAATAGTCGGAGATAATGATGAAGCTCCTATTAATATTGTTTTAGATGAATTAGAAGTTTCAGATAAAATTAAAGAATCAATTAAACATGAGTTCGATAATATCTTATCGCTTTTAAGTTTTAATGCTTATGCTCACGATATCTTTAGAAGATGGTATGTTGATGGTAGATTACCATATCATATCGTAGTAGATAACGAGAATCTTAAAGCAGGAATTAAAGAATTAAGATACGTCGATCCAACCAAATTAAGAAAGGTCAAAGAGGTAGAAGAAGAAGTTGACCAAAAAACTGGTGCAAAAATAA
>Ga0181562_10003567_pt1 | contig 11410 bp, 13 predicted proteins | sample 011ome_26_FD_139344 | JGI IMG/M metagenome (GOLD analysis project Ga0181562, IMG submission 139344) | Coastal salt marsh microbial communities from the Groves Creek Marsh, Skidaway Island, Georgia - 011511BT metaG (megahit assembly) | ecosystem: Environmental > Aquatic > Marine > Intertidal...
ATAGATGAAGCTCGGGAGCATTTATTTCAAAGTATGCTAGTTGCCGGTGCTATCGCACGTTATGGATTTGTTAATGTCGGTGAGCCCGTGCTCGAGTCGGAGCCGCGCTACAATCTCACCGAAGACCCGTACTTCACAGATGGCCGGTTTCTGGTGGCGGAAGTTGTACACGGAATTTCGGTGCCACCGGATGCGGCGGTGCGAATTACCGATTAAACCGTCAGAAAGGTTATTCAGGCTTGAGAGATGCGTCGGACGCACTGCCTGCTGCAGGGTTATTCTAAGTGGTACCGGTGGACGGACTCGAACCGTCACGCTTTTAAGGGCGGGGGATTTTGAATCCCCTGTGTCTACCAATTCCACCACACCGGCACTGGAGCGGGAACCGCGGGCGCGGAGTATAGCAATTTGACGCAAAACAGCAATGATTTGCTGATGGCTGCGCAGGATTCAGTTACACTTCGAACTCACTCAGCGCGCCGAGAGTGGCTCGAGCGCACGTTTCTGAGTATCTCAAGCGGAGAAAAGACATGGCGATGACCCTGGTTAAGAAAACCAACGAATATAAAATCTTCAAGCGCGGTGATGAGCGCTTTGCTGTCCAAGGTGCCGACGGGAAGCCGGTTAACGGCGAAGAAAAGGTAAAGGTTCTGTTGGCCGAAGAGCTCATTAAAATTACCCAGCCAGCTGCACCCGTAGAAGAGCCAGCTGCGGCGGAAGAGGCCGAGGCCACTGAAGAAGAGGTTGCCGCAGAGGAATAAACCCCAGTACGCGACTCTAAAAAAAGCCGGCAAATGCCGGCTTTTTTATGACTGAGCTAGCCGGCGCGGCCGTGGGTTCAACGCCAAAAATCGACCGGCTTTCTCCGGCGTCAACATCACAAATAGCGGATTGGGAAGCGACTATGCGCCGCCAGGATTTTCATTTCGATTTGCCCCCTGAATTAATTGCCCAGGAGCCCCTCCCTGATCGAACTGCATCTCGCTTGCTGGTGCTCAACGGTGAAGATGGGTCGGTGCAGCACGGCTTTTTTAGCGATATTTTGGAGTTGCTGGACCCGCGTGATCTGTTGGTTTTCAACAATACTAAGGTCATCCCAGCCAGGCTGTATGGTGTAAAGCAAACCGGTGGGCGAGTTGAAATTCTGATTGAGCGCATGACTGTCGACGGCCATGCCCTAGCCCATGTCCGCGCGAGCAAGTCGCCCAAGCCGGGTGGATTGCTGTTGATCACCCCAGATGAGAACTCGGATGTGACCGAGTACAGCCTCAGGGTGGTGGGGCGTCAGGGTGCGCTGTATGAGATTGCTCCCGAGGTGGGTGATTGGCCCGAAATTTTAAGACTTCACGGTCACATGCCACTGCCCCCCTACATAGAGCGGAGTGACACCGCCGAGGATCGTGACCGTTACCAAACTGTCTATGCCAAGCATGAAGGTGCCGTTGCCGCGCCAACCGCTGGTCTGCATTTTGACGAAGCGTTACTGGCTGCGCTGCGTGCGCGTGGCGTCGAATTCGCCGAGGTGACGCTGCATGTGGGCGCCGGAACGTTTCAGCCGGTGCGATCAGACAACATTGAAGAGCATCACATGCATAGCGAATTTATAGAGGTGTCTGACGACGTTGTCGACGCGGTGGCACGCTGTCGCCAACGTGGGGGTCGCGTTGTTGCCGTTGGAACGACCGCGGTCCGCTCACTCGAGAGTGCGGCGCAAACTGGGCAGCTCCAGCCGTTTAGGGGAGACAGCGATATTTTCCTTTTCCCCGGGAGGCCTTTTCATGTGGTCGACGCTATGATCACCAATTTCCACCTGCCCGAGTCAACGCTCATTATGTTGGTTTCCGCGTTCGCCGGACGAGAGAACGTATTGATGGCTTATGCCACTGCCGTGGACAACCGTTATCGATTTTTTAGTTACGGTGATGCCATGTTTGTACTGCCCAGTCGGGAAGTTAAAGCGCTGAGGGAGGCTAGTCTTGAAATTTGAGTTGCTAAAAACCGATGGTTTGGCGCGAAGAGGGCGTTTGGCATTCGAGCGGGGCGTGGTGGAAACTCCCGCTTTCATGCCCGTCGGCACCTACGGAACGGTCAAAGGCATGACGCCCCGGGACGTTGTCGATATTGGTGCACACATTATCTTGGGCAACACCTTTCATCTGTGGCTTCGTCCCGGTACGGAAATCATCCGTCAGCATGGGGATCTCCATGACTTCATGGGTTGGTCGGGTCCGATATTGACCGATTCGGGTGGTTTTCAGGTATTCAGTCTGGGACAGATGCGTAAAGTTGCTGAGGAAGGGGTCACCTTTAAGTCGCCGGTTAACGGTGACACGGTGTTTTTGGATCCCGAGATCTCCATGCAGATTCAACGGGACCTCGGTAGCGACATCGTCATGATTTTCGATGAATGCACACCCTATCCCGCCTCCGCTGATGAGGCGCGCGTGTCCATGGAGCTGTCTTTGCGGTGGGCTGAGCGAAGCAAACGTGCGCATGGAGATAATCCAGCGGCCCTGTTTGGCATTGTCCAAGGCGGTATGTACGAAGATCTCCGCAGGGAGTCGTTGGCAGGACTGGTGGATATTGGTTTCGATGGCTATGCCATCGGTGGATTGTCAGTGGGTGAGCCTAAAGAGGAAATGATGCACGTCCTCGATGCGGTCGGTAACGAACTCCCTGCAGATCATCCTCGCTATTTGATGGGAGTTGGGACGCCAGCTGATTTGCTGGAAAGTGTGCGTCGTGGTATCGACATGTTCGACTGCGTCATGCCCACTCGAAACGCACGCAATGGACATCTTTTTACCAGCCAAGGTGTGATTAAACTGCGTAACGCTCGTCACAAAAACAGCACTGCGCCCCTAGATGCAAACTGTGATTGCTACACCTGCCAGAATTTCAGCCGTGCTTACCTACATCACCTGGATAAGTGCAATGAGATTTTGGGCTCGCAGTTGTGCACTATCCATAATCTGCGCTATTACCAAACGCATATGCAGGGCATCAGAAATGCGATTGAGGCAAATCGCCTCGACGCATTTTCGCTGGAGTTCTACGCGGCCCAGTCAAATCCTGAGCCCTAAGGGCCTAATTCAAAAGTATTCAGGGAGCAAGTCAGTGAAATATACGCTAGGGGACAAGCAAGTCAGGCTGGAAGGGGAGGGCCATTTTATTGCGCCCAATGCCGCTGTCATTGGTGATGTGCTCCTCAAATCTGGATCCAGTGTCTGGTTCTCAGCGGTAATCAGAGCTGATATGGAATACATTGAGATTGGTGAGGGCGCTAACGTGCAAGACGGCGCTGTGTTGCATGCGGATCCGGGTGGCCCCTGCATCGTAGGTGATCATGTCACCATTGGGCACAATGCCATGGTTCACGGCTGTGTTATCGGAGAGGGGTCGTTGGTGGGGATCAACGCCGTGGTGTTGGACGGTGCTGTCATTGGTAAAAATTGTTTGATTGGCGCTGGCGCTTTGGTCACGGGTGGAACGCAGATACCCGATAACTCACTGGTGTTGGGCTCTCCAGCAAAGGTAAAGGCCACGCTCAGTGAGTCCCAGGTGCAAGCGATGCGACGTGGTGCCACCCACTACGTGAGTAACGCTCAGCGATTCGTGGCTGAGCTGGAGCAAATGAATGACTGATACCGCCATAAAATCCCCCTGCGTAGCGGTGTGTGCGCTGGACGAAAATGACGTCTGTCTGGGCTGTTATCGGACAGCCAGCGAAATTACCGATTGGTTTATGGCGGATCAACAACGCAAGCGAGAAATACTGGCGGTGGCAGCTCAGCGAAGAGACCGCTTGAACCCCATTAAATTGAGTTGATATTCAGTTCTCGCTCGATACTCTTGAGGGGTCTTATGCGTACCTTGCTGATTAAATTACCCTCAATGGCCTCTACCTCGAGTTGATAATTAGGAATTCTCACTACTACCTTACCTTGGGGAAACGCCTCGAGAGCCTCTAGTGCTAAACCGCTCACCGTTTTTGGGCCATCAGTGGGCAGATCCCAGCCTTTCTGCTTGTTCACATCGCGAATGCTGACGGTGCCCGAGCAGATCAGGCTGCCATCTTTGATAGAACGCAGCTCTTCACTCTCCTCAGCGAGGTTGCTGGTGAATTCACCTACAATTTCTTCCAATATGTCTTCTAGGGTAACCAGCCCCATGACGTCGCCATATTCATCTACGACGATGCCAAGTCTGGCTTTTTTCTGCTGGAAATGGAGCATCTGCGTGTGCAGCGGGGTGCTCTCAGGCACAAAGTAGGGTGCCTCCATCTCTCGCTTTAGCGCATCTCTGCAGAGACTGTCTCCCGACAGCACTCGACTGAGATTACGCATATGCAAAACGCCTTTGATGTCGTTGATATCCTCGCTCCAAACGGGCAGCAGCGTATGGGTACTGTTTTGCAGCTGCTGCATGATGGTGGCGTCATCGTCGTCGAGGTCTATTCCGTATACTTCGTTCCTAGGAACCATGATGTCGTCTACGGTCACCTGTTCGAGATCAAGGATATTGATCAGCATGCGTCGGTGGCGGCTGGGAATCATGGTTCCCGACTCGGTCACAATGGTGCGGAGCTCTTCCTGTGACAGCGCTTCACCTTCCTGCATATCCGGGCGAAAGCCCATCAACTTAAGAATGCCATTGGTGATGCTGTTGATTGCCCAAACGAGGGGCATCATGACTTTGAGTAGGGGCAGCAATACGAAGCTAAAGGGAAAGGCAAGTCGTTCCGGATGCAATGCGGCCACGGTTTTGGGGGTGATCTCAGCGAAAATCAGCACAATGATGGTGAGCAGCACGGTGGCTATAGCGATGCCGGCATCACCGTATAGACGGATGGCAATCACGGTGGCAATAGCGGACGCTAGGATATTGACTAGGTTATTGCCAATTAATATCAAGCCGATCAGTCGATCAGGCCTTTCTAATAGCTCGCTGGCGCGACGAGCCCCTTTGTGTCCTTGGCTGCGGAGATGCTTCAACCGGTAGCGGTTGAGCGACATCATGCTGGTTTCGGAGCTGGAGAAGAAGCCGGAAACCAAGATGAGAGCGAAGAGAGCTGTAAAAAGAAATCCCAGCGGGGCGTCGTTCAATGGGGTTTAGCTACGTCGGCGAATGAAAGCCAGATGGTGGAGAAAAAAACTGTCAATGACAAGTCTTGGTTTCAGTCTCACAAAATTAATTCGACTACCAATTTTGAGCCGAAAAAGCCGACGGTGAGACAGCCAAAAGCCACTGATACGAGGGTGACAGCGGTACCAATACGCCAGCCGCGCAGCCAGTGAACGCCCAAGGTGATACTGAACATCAACCAGGCGAGAGTCGTCAAAACGGTTTTGTGCACTAATCTTTGGCCCAGCAAATCATCAATGAAGAGTCCGCCTGCCACGATGGCGATGGTCAGGAGTACCGTACCAGCGGTGAGCAACTCATAGAACATACGCTCGGTCATATCGAGGGGTGGGAGCATGCGAATCACCCCTCTCGTATGATGTTTCCGCAGGCGCTGGGTCTGGATCGAAACCAAAGCCCCCTGCAGTGTGGTCAGCGTGAGAACGCCAAAAGCGACCAGTGACGCGGCGATATGAAGTACCAAACCATCATTGAGGCCTTTAAGTGGCTGGTCTGTCGCGGGGGCAAACACGTTTACTAACACTGAGAGTGCTGCCAGAGGAAAGGTAACGATGACCAGGAGATGCAAGGGGCGGAAAAGCATAGTGGCCAGGCCGACTACGGAGATGGTCAGAAAGATCAGCGACGCGACCTTGTAGAAGCCCAGACTCAAATGCCCTGCAGAGACGTCAATCACTGCTATCATTAAGTGCACTGCCACTGCCGCTAGCGCCAAGTAAGCGCCGGTGGGGCTACTCTGCGCGCGATGTCGACTGTCGAGTAACAGCAATTGCCGAGCACCCGAGGCCAAATATAAAAGTGCGCAGATAATGGCCAGCGCGGCGTGGAGCAGGTCGATGCTGGGGTTCACAATGTGTCTCGCCTGATCATAGTCATTGGGTCATTTGATCGCTGACACGTATACTACGCTTTTCTTGGTCATGTTTGTGCCCCTATTGCAAAGGGGAGTAGAGGTTTCATGTTTGAAGGTTTAAGTGATCGGTTATCCAGTAGTTTGAAGGCCATGGCGGGCAAGTCCCGTCTGACCGAAGACAATATCAAGGATACCTTGCGCGAAGTGCGAATGGCTCTGCTAGAGGCCGATGTCGCCCTCTCCGTGGTAAAGGACTTCACCGATGCCGTGAAGCAGCGAGCTGTGGGAGCGGAGGTCGCACAAAGTCTCACCCCCGGTCAGGAGTTCTTGAAGATCGTTCAAAGCGAACTGACTGCGACGATGGGTTCAGGCAACGAGACTTTGAACTTCAACACCCAGCCGCCGGCGGTGGTTATGGTGGCCGGTCTGCAGGGCGCGGGTAAGACCACGTCGGTGGCAAAACTCGCCCGCTATCTTATTGAGCGGGAAAAGAAAAAGGTCACTGTGGTCAGTGCAGACGTTTACCGTCCCGCCGCCATAAAACAGCTCGAAACCTTGGCGTCAGAGGTGGGCGCTCATTTTGAGCCGTCCACAGGTGATGAGCGCCCGGTGGACATCGTGCAGCGGGCGGTCAACGCCGCCAAAATCAACGTAAGCGATGTGTTGCTGGTGGACACGGCTGGTCGGCTGGCGATCGACGAGCCGATGATGGATGAGATTCGCGCCCTGCACGCGGCGATCAATCCCGTAGAAACGCTTTTTGTTGTCGATGCCATGACAGGTCAGGATGCCGCCAATACGGCAAAGGCCTTTGGTGACGCACTGCCGCTGACGGGGGTGATTCTTACCAAGGTGGACGCCGATACTCGTGGCGGTGCTGCGCTATCTGTACGCGCTATCACCGGTAAGCCGATAAAATTTTTGGGTGTTGGGGAGAAGACTGAGGCCCTAGACCCATTTCACCCCGACCGTCTTGCCTCGCGAATTTTGGGCATGGGGGACGTGCTCTCTCTCATTGAAGAGGCCGAGCGCACCGTTGATAAAAAGAAAGCGCAGAAGCTGGCCAAAAAAGTTCAGAAGGGTGGCCGCTTTGATCTGGAGGATTTCCGCGATCAATTGCAGCAAATGACTAACATGGGCGGCATTGGCGCCATGCTGGACAAGCTGCCTGGCATGGGCAACATGGCCCAGGCGGCTCAGAACGTTGATACCAAACAGTTCGTGCGTATGGAGGCTATGATTAACTCCATGACTCCCGAAGAGAGAAGAAAGCCGGATCTGATTTCCGGGTCTCGCAAGCGCCGAATTACCGCGGGATCCGGAACCCAGGTTCAGGATTTGAATCGTCTTCTCAAGCAGCACAAGCAAATGCAGAAGATGATGAAGAAAATGAAGGGGGGCGGGCTACAGAAAATGATGCGTGGTATGGGCGGTATGATGCCACCCGGGGGCGGTATGGGAGGCGGTATGCCCCCCGGCGGATTCCCTCGATAATTACCGATTTGGCGCCCTTTTCTTTGTGGACCCTTTCATGTATTCTCCGCCTCCTTTATTTCAGGCTGTCACGCAGGACACCGTGGGCAGTTAGACAATTTTTATTGAGGAATCAACAACATGGTAACTATCCGATTGGCTCGTGGCGGCTCCAAAAAGCGTCCTTTTTATCACGTAACAGTTAGTGATTGCCGCAATTCACGCAACGGCCGGTTCATCGAGCGCGTTGGCTTCTTTAATCCTATTGCCCGTGGCCAGGAAGTGCGCGTCAGTATCGACCTCGAGAAGATCAATGAGTGGGTGGGTAAAGGTGCTCAAGTTTCACCTCGCGTGAAGTCATTGATGAAAGACGTGGCCAAGCAGCCAGAGGCAGCTGCAGCCGCCTAAGTGCGGGTTTATACAGTCGGCGAACGCTCCTTATGACAGAGCAATTAACGCTGGCAGATATCGTGGGTGTCTATGGCATCAAGGGGTGGGTGAAGATCCGTTGTTATCTTGACGACCCCATGACACTGACGTCAATCAACGTTCTCACAATGAAGCCTGGGAAAACAGTTCGGGAAGGTTCTGAGAGCGTTGTAAAAATAGATGCGGTGCGCAATCAAGGCAAAAGCGTGGTTGCACACATTGTGGGTGTAGAAGACCGCAACGAGGCGGAGGCTTTAAGGGGGTTTGTACTGCAAACTGACCCCGATGCTCTCCCGGCGCCGGCGGAAACTGAGATTTATTGGCGCGATCTCATCGGATTGAAAGTCTGGTGCCGCGACGGAGATCAAACAGTGCTGTTGTGCGACATCGACTACATGCTCGATACAGGCGCCAACGATGTAGCGGTGATCAAAGCATGCGAAGGCAGCGTAGATGATCGCGAGCGACTCATACCGTGGTTAGTGGGTGATGTCGTGAAGGGCGTAGACACCGATGTTGGGGAAGTTTGGGTGTCGTGGTTCGTCGATGCCTGATCCCGGCGCAGCGAAACGCTACGGCGTGATCACGCTCTTCCCAGAGATGTTTGACGCGCTGAGTCTCTGGGGAGTGACAGGTCGAGCTTTTGACAACAATCTCTGGACGTTGTCCCTGCATAACCCGAGAGATAACGCCACAGATCGACATGGGTCGGTGGATGACCGTCCCTACGGTGGTGGCCCAGGGATGGTGATGCAAGCGCCTATACTAGATAGGACGCTGGCGCAGGCAAAGCAAGCGGTTGGCGGCGGTGCCAAGGTGGTGGCGCTGACGCCCCAGGGGCGAGTGTTCAACGATACGTTGGCACGCGAGCTAGCGGTAGAACCGGCATTAATTTTTATCGCCGGGCGTTACGAGGGAATTGACGAGCGTTTTCTCGAGAGTGAAGTAGATGTTGAAGTCTCCGTTGGAGACTTTGTTGTGAGCGGTGGTGAGCTTCCGGCCATGGTAATCATGGATGCGTTAATTCGGTTGCTACCCGGCGTTTTGGGGCACAAGGACTCTGCGGCTGAAGATTCTTTCGCCGAAGGGTTGTTGGATTGCCCTCACTATACGCGACCCGAAGAGTACAAGGGTCGCACTGTGCCGTCGGTCTTGCTAAGTGGAGACCACGCCGCAATAGCGCGATGGCGCCGGGCGCAAGCTCTGCGACGCACGCTGGATCGACGCCCAGATCTGCTATCGGTATCTGGGCTGTCGGACAAGGATTTGGACCTGCTGCGTGAATGGGGTCTGGAGTAGTTTTTATGCGACGTGAGTCGCCTGAGCGCGTGAGCGCACTGTGTCAACTGGAGAGTGTCATGAACACCAACAAAATCATTTCTGAGCTCAATGCTGAGCAGATGGCTAAGGAAATTCCGGCTTTTGCACCGGGCGACACCGTTGTTGTCCAGGTCAAGGTTAAGGAAGGTAACCGCGAGCGGCTGCAGGCCTTCGAAGGCGTCTGCATTGGTAAGCGTAACCGCGGCCTAAATTCAGCATTCACACTGCGCAAGATTTCCCATGGTGTGGGTGTAGAGCGTACTTTCCAAACCTACAGCCCGCTGATTGACAGCCTTGAGGTCAAGCGTCGTGGTGACGTTCGTCAAGCCAAGCTGTACTACCTGCGTGAGCGCAGTGGTAAAGCCGCCCGAATCAAAGAAAAGCTGTCACGATAAATTCTTGGCTAGCCAGTTATTGATGAGCCGCCCGGGGCGTCCCGCTGGCGGCTTTCTTTATTGTGTCTCAGGCGGTTCTGGGTCCTTCGCTACTGGTGTTGCTCAGGTAGCTGCGCGGGTGTCTGGAGCTTACTAAGGGTCTCAATATGACGGATGATCCCACAGCGTTAGTCGACCGTTACAGCGATGCGCTCTGGCTCGAGAGAGGGCTAAGCTCGAATACGCTGGCTGCCTATCGGCAAGATGTGAATCAATTCGCCCTATGGTTGACTGAAACTAAGCGCCGGCATTTGCTCGAGGCGGGGCCCGACGATTTACAACATTGTTTGGGTGAGCGACTCAAGTCGGGTAACTCAGCAAGGTCAAGTGCCCGCTTCTTGTCTAGCATCCGCAGCTTTTTCCGGTGGGCCAAGCGCGAAAACCTGCTGGCCGATGACCCGACCTTGCGAATTGATAGCCCAAAAATAGGGCGGCCGTTGCCCAAATCCCTCTCGGAGGATGATGTCGAGCGTCTTTTGCAGGCTCCCGATCTGGAGGAGATTATTGAGTTCCGCGACCGGACCATGCTCGAGCTACTCTACGCCTGCGGTTTGCGCGTCTCTGAGCTGATCAGTTTGGAGTTGTCGCAACTGGGCATTAATCAGGGCGTCATTCGAGTGCTGGGGAAAGGCAGTAAAGAGCGTCTAATCCCGATGGGGGAGGAGGCGCAGACCTGGCTTGGGGAGTATTTGCGAGGTGCCCGCAACGAGATTTTGCGTGGCCGGGTCAGTGATGTGGTGTTTCCATCTAATCGGGGCACCGCAATGACTCGCCAGACCTTCTGGTATCGTATTAAAATCTATGCCCAGCGCGCTGGAATCGAAGCGCATTTGTCTCCGCATACAATCAGACATGCCTTTGCGACGCATTTAGTGAACCATGGTGCCGATTTGCGTGTCGTACAAATGTTGTTAGGGCACAGCGATCTATCCACTACGCAGATATATACTCATGTCGCTCGACAGCGAATGCAGGCGTTACATGCACGCCACCACCCACGGGGATGAGAGCGCACGCCATCAGCCCCAACTAAACTCGCCTAACAGCGATGGAGTCGTTATGAACATCCTTAAAACCCGTGACTGCCGCGAATATGTTTCTTCAGTGACCGCTGCCGTTGGGGCGATAGCGATGTCCTTAGTCCTACTGAGTGCTACGGCAACAGCAGAGACCTACAGCTCGAACCCCTACAAAGACTTGGAATCTAAATTATCTGCGGCGCTCTCCGGTGACGGTCCCGCTCTGAAAATCCTGAGTGTAAAAGAGACTGAAGCGAAGGGGCTTTTAGAGGTTACTTTGGAAAACGGCCTTGTCATCTATTCGACCCCCGACGGCGACCACTTCGTGGTAGGGGATTTGTATGCGGTGCGCAAGTCGGGCTTGGTTAATTTGGCTGAGGAAAAGCGTTCCGAAGATCGCAAAGCACAGATGGATGCAATTCCCGTTAGCCAGATGATTGTTTTTTCACCCGAGGGTGAGACGCGGGACTACGTCAATGTCTTCACCGATGTGACGTGCTTCTATTGCCAGAAACTGCATAAAGAGGTGGATCAACTCAACGCGCTGGGTATTGAAGTGCGCTACCTAGCTTATCCCCGTGCCGGCATGGAATCTGACGGAGCGCGTAAGCTAGCGACGGCTTGGTGTGCCGACGATCAGCAGGAAACCCTGACTAAATTGAAATCTGGCGTGGCCTTGCCCAATAACGTTTGTGATGCCGCACCCGTAGAGCAGCAGTATCAACTGGGAATGTCTC
>Ga0181562_10003575_pt1 | contig 11394 bp, 5 predicted proteins | sample 011ome_26_FD_139344 | JGI IMG/M metagenome (GOLD analysis project Ga0181562, IMG submission 139344) | Coastal salt marsh microbial communities from the Groves Creek Marsh, Skidaway Island, Georgia - 011511BT metaG (megahit assembly) | ecosystem: Environmental > Aquatic > Marine > Intertidal zone...
GGCGTGGAGAAGACGACATTATTAAAAACCCTCCTCGAAGCAGCAGAGAAAGCAGTTTTCTTCATCGTCGTCGTCTTCAAAGCTTCGTCGTTGAAAGAGGAAGAGGAAGAAGAAGACAAAGAGATGGATGAAATCGCGTGGGGGTTCATGTTCGCTTTGTGTGCGTGTCTCTTTTCTGTCTTTTGGCGAAAAAAAAAAAAATTTCTTCTTGTGGCTGTCGAAAAACTTAAAAAAAGGCGAGAGATTTTTACCTGCGAAGACCCTAAACTCGAGCAAAAAAGTATCAAAAGGACGCGAGCGTTTTTTTTCTCGCTATTCGAGAGCGAAAACAAATCTCTTCTCAAAGAAGAGCGGCGCGTTGGTGCGACGATGAGAACGACGAGTGACAACAACAACGATGCGAAGAAGAAGAAGAAGAAGAAGAAGAAAAAAAAACCTCTTTCGAGAAGAAGAAGAAGAAGAAGACGCGATGAAAGGAGTCGTTGTTTTATGCTTTTCGTGGTGGTATTCTCCTCGTCGCTCTTCTTCTTTTTCTTCGACGAAAGCAACTTTGAACGCGTGCGAAGCGCTTTTGCCCCCCTCGGGGAAGTCGACGACGATGCGACAAAAATGATTTCTTTCGTCTCGTTCCCGGGGGTGGTTTTGGTGGAGGCTGCGGACGCAGCGCAGGAGGCGGGAAAAAGGAGCACGAGTGGGAGCGCTGCGACTATCAACGAAGGGACGAATTCAATCGTGAATTTCCACCGGCACCACCGAGAGGTGAGGAAACGTTTGCGAGAAAGGAAGATGACGACGAAAGGACAACAAGAGGACCACCGAAAAAAAGTGGATTCTTCTTTGTCTTTGTCTTTGTCTTCTTCGTCGTCGTCGGAGAGGAAAGAGGATGAGAACAAGAATTTCGAAAACAACGAAAACAATCTAGGCGTGGAAGAAAACGTGGAAAAAGAAGAGGAGACTTCGAACGACGCGAACGTCGTCCTCGTCACCGCCGGGGTCAACAAAGACAAAGACAAAGACGAAGGAAAAAACAAAGAAGCAGAGGAGAACAAAAAATTAACCTCTCTCTTCAAAGAGATCAGCGCGCGACGCAGACAGGAAATCTTAGCCGCGATGACTGATTTTGCAAAGACGGAAGCGGAGAAGAACGGGGAAACGTTCGCGGACGTGCGACCGGAATTGGGCAAGACGCCGGCGGCGCTCGAAGAAGAGAAGAAGATGAAAGAGTACGCGAAAGATCCTTCGCTCGAACGGAAGGTGATGATTGAGAAAATTAAGGAGGAGGATCCGATGAATCCAAACGTACATGCACCAATACGAACGGACGAAGATTCAATCGTTAGAATTGACTACGGGACGTACGATTCGTGCGACACGTGCGAGTTGTGTCATTTAGGAGACGCGCCGGTGGACGGCGTGGAGGTGAATAAGCACCAAGAGATTCGAGGTAATCCAGGCGTGAGCAAAGAGGATATGGAGGATGAAAGTAACACGAAAAAGCCGGTACACTGCAAAGAATGTTACGGGTGCAACGTGCGCCTCTCTCGGATCATAAAACGCGCGGAGTTTAAAGGAAAATCGGTCCAAGTCTTCAGCGGCGCGAGCGGCGCCGCGATTTTGAAAGGGAAAATTTTGAAGAAAGATTTTCTACTCTCCGACGACAACGACTTTAAGAAGAACAACGATGAAGACGACGATAAAAAAGACAAAATCAGCGCTGGCGTCAATCACCACGAAGAGTTAGAAGAAGCGGACGCGGAGATGACCGTGTTTGTGAAGGCGTGGTGTAACTTTGGCAAATACGCTCAAACGCCGGACAATCCAAAGTCGGGCGTGCCGTCCAAATGTAGCGATTATGATAAAATTAATTTAAGCAAATACGGAGGTAAATGTCACGTCCAAGGAGGACGATACGGATTCGGAGATTGTAACTTTAAGTTCATCTCTTCTTTGGATAAACTCGCCCACGCGGCGAATTTATCCTCCGTCGTTCCTCGATCTTGGACCGTCGAGGTGAAATCGTTCTTGCCGTGGGACGGCTTCTCCACGGGCGGACACAAATTGCAAAAAGGTGTCAGAGCGCAATTCTACGAGAAAGCCCCGGGCGTGTCTATCGAAGCCGTTCTGGGTACTTTAGATCCGACGGTTAACTTTGGCGCGTTCAAAAATATCTCCCACGATAACGTTATTCGCGCGGCGACGTTTGATTTGCTCTTCTCCGAATCCGACCGCCACGGTCAAAACGTCTTTTTCAGCGACGAAGGCGAAATTACTTTGATCGATAGCGAAGGCGCCTTCGGCGAATCGAACACCATGCTCCTTCCGGGTCATCAAAAATACGAAATCAATCGAATTGGATTCTCGGCCATAGTCGGGTGCGGGCAAAATTGTCCGGGCGAGCCGAAACCGTCGGTCAGCCCGATGGCCACTTTAGATTACCGATGCCACGTCCCTCGCCAATACGTCGGTTTCGAGTTCCCATCCGGCGTGGAACCTTTTTTGAAAAGAATTCAGAGCATGTCCGCAAAATCCGTCGTCGAAGAGTTCAAAATGACCCGAGAAGAACACGCAAATCACTTGAAAAGAACCGTGGACGAAATGCTCTCTCTCGGTTTCGAAGGCGCCATGCTCTCCGCGCTCTCTCGCCAACGAGGCGGAAACGGCTACCCGATCGGCAAATATGGCTTACAATATTGGTACCCAATCACTAAAGCGTGCTGCGGCCTCGAAACGTGCCCGATACACACCACTCGCATGAAAGAAAAGAACATCCGAGACGATCTCGTGACGTTGAAAAAAGACGACCCGGGCGTCGAGGCGACGACGCTCTGGGGCGACCGGTACGAAGCGCACGCGACGACGTCTCCAGAACTCGGATTGGAAAGATTGAAGACGAAGGTTTTGTCCTCCTCCAAATCGTCGGCGTAAAATTGTCTTCATCGTGGTAAAGTTTTTTTAGTTAGTTCGCAGAGAGAGAGAGAATACGAGAGCGACAGCGCAGAGAGCAAAGAGTTGTTGTATACGTTTCACCACCATTTCTTTCTTTCAAAATCTCTTCCTCATTTTTATCCTCATTTTTGTCTCAAAAGCAAAAAAAAGAAGAAAAACAATAGACTGTAATGTTTGGCGCGACAGCTGCGACGACGACCTCTTCTGCCTGCGCTCAAAGCGCGCGACAGAGTTCGAGAGTCCTTTCGTCTTCGCTGACGAGCAGCAGCTCGACGTCGTCGTCGTCGGAATCCTCGTTATTGTTCTCGTCGTTAAGAAATACTCATCGTCACCGGCAGAGGAACGCGTCGTCACCGTCTTCGTCGTCATCATCATCGAAGAAAGGAAATGTAATCTTAACCTCGGCAAAACTGGCATTAATCCCGTCCTATTCCAACCTCCCGCACCCGGCGAAAACGGCGAAAGGCGGCGAAGACGCGTGGTTTATCAAACCGGACGTGAAAGGTGGAGGGGTAATCGGCGTCGCGGACGGGGTTGGTGGATTTGGCGATCAAGGCGTGGACCCGGGGTTGTACGCCAGAGTGTTGGCGTTTGAGTGTTTGAAAGCGCACCAAGTGTCCACGAATCCGTTGTTTGGCGGAAGCGATCCCAAAGCGATGATTTTGCAAGCGCAAAAGGAGACGAAATTACCCGGGGCGTCCACGTTGTGCGTGGTGGAGATTGATAAGAGCGGGCAGTTGCGCGCCGCGAACGTCGGCGATAGCGGGTTTAAGGTTATCCGAGGAGGGGAGGTGGTTTTTGAAAGCACCCCGAGTCAGCATTATTTTAACTGTCCGTTCCAGTTGGGATACATGCCGTTGAGCGCGGATGCGGACGATGCGAACGAGTGCGCGGAGCAGTACTCGTTTAAAGCGATGGAAGGGGACGTCATCGTCGTGGCGAGCGACGGCGTGTTTGATAACGTATTCAACGAAGAGTTGGTCAGAGTGGTCGGGAACAGTTGCAGTCAAGGTTTGTCCTACGAAACGATGGCAAAATGTGCGGAAGACATTGTCCTCGTGTCTAGGGCGCACGCGGAGGATAAGACGTACGCGTCGCCGTATTCTTTGGAGGCGGAGAAGTACGCCAAGGAAACCGGGACGAAAGTGAAAGTGCCGAGCGGCGGCGGCGGCGGTTTGTTTGGAGGATTGAACAAGATGATGGGCAAAGGTGGAGGTGGAGGAGGGAAGATGGACGATATCACGGTAGTGTGTGCGTTCGTCGGACCGACGGCGGAGGCGCAAGGAGAGATTATGAAATCAGTCCAGTTAGCGGCTGGGTTGTACGACGATTTGATGCAAGCGAGGAATAAAGCGAAAGGAGAAGAAGCGAAGACCTTGAGAACGGTACAGTTGAGGAAACAGATGGACGAAGCGTTCGAAGAGTCGAAAGCGAAAGCGGATATGGCGAAAAAGCAGGAAGCGGCGGCGCCGTCGGAGTTTTCGAAGGCGCAAATCGACGCCATGGATTCAGCCACCGTGAGACGGTTGTTGCAAGAGAGAGGCCTGCCGACGAGCGGGAAGTTGGAGCGGTTGAAAGAGCGCTTGGCCGGCGTCAAACGCATGTGAGTGAGAGAGACTGTGTGTGAATAAAAGTGCCTTTTGCTCGTATTTATTATCGTGTCCATTTTGTTTTATATACATATTGGTTTGCACCAGAGTAGTACTTAACTTCGCAATAGAGTAGTACTATCTTCGCAATCTCTTCCTTTTGTCATCAAATGATCGTAATGGATCCGCCGTTTATACTCACTTGTTCAAGAAACACAAGGGCAACGGTCGCCGCGTACGTGCCAGAAATCGCCCCAAACGCCTCTGATTCCCCACCCGTCGGTGTGAACTGTCCCAAAACGTTCTGGAGACCACCGCCACCAATAATTTCAGGTCCAATCGGTCCTTGTTGCAGAAGTACACGTCGTCTTCGGCGTTGGCCGTCGCCGCTATCAACACACAAACCATCGCCGTTTTCACATGAAGCCGTATCAGGGCTGTACGAATCTTTCCGAGCGCGAACAGTGTCGTTCATAGAAATCGGTTTCACATACTGCGATAGTTCTGTAACGTTGATTGTTGACGATCCATCGTCGCCGCTTTGCGCCTCGACTGATCCATCGCTTTCCGCGCCTCGGATATTTTCGCTTTGAATGGCATTCACGGTATCAACGATTTCTGTAACCGCTCCGACAATTTCAGTCGCGTCATTAATCGCCTCAGCAATCGCCAAGCCTTTGCTCGCAGATCCCGCGATTGCGTTAGCCGTCTCCCACGTAGAAGCAACATCAATCGCAGCATCGTAACCGTGTAAAACGACTTGTCCGGTCCATTCAACTTCACTGGCGACTTCAGCCGCCGTAGTACCGCGACCGGGTTCTGCGACGCCAACAAGTGCAACGATAATTTCAATTTCAATACGAATTTGAGGATCAACGATGGTTTCTTCGAGAAGCGCGAGAAAATTATCTCTGATGGAAATCGGTAACGCATTGGGAAACGAATCAAACCATTCAGTCGTGAGGGCTTCCACGTCGTCGAACGTTACGTTTCCTTTCCTGGCATCGTCACCATTCTCGTCTTCGTCGTTCACAATTTCTTGCAAACGTCTTCGTTTTTCTTCGTCGTTAAAAAAGGATGGATGCTCGGAGTGGTCGTTTTGTTGTCGCGCCTGATGTCTGTTCAGCGTGTGTTGCGCAGCCGCTTTTTCGAGAAATTTAGGCACCTTGACCCTCTCATGAACGAGAATTTTCTGCACGTTCTCTGGCATCTTTCTCTTCTTCAAATCATCTTTAGTGAGCTGCTGCAACTTCCGTCTTTGGCCAACATTTTCTTCTTCTTCTTCTTCTTCTTCTCCTTTTTGATCGCCTTTATGAAACATCGTCGTGTTCGTACAGTTTGAAAAATCATTCAAACTCTGCGCCGTCTCGCTCGCCATCTCTGTCCCATCGTCATGATAAAACGTCTCGTTGAAATGATAAAACGTTCCGTTTGTATCGCTGTGACACTCCATGAGTTCTTCTTTGAGCTCGTTAAACGGGTTCGGTTTCAAAAACTGCGCAATCGCCGCCGCCGCGTCGCCCGTCACCTCAAAACCAACCCCGAAAAACTGTTCGAGTCCGAACGCTCCGCCTACCACGAACTCGCTCGCCTTTGAGCTCGTAAATATGCTCTCGCCATCAATTACCCATTCGTTTCCGATGGAGCTCGAACTCGACACGCCTTGCGAGTAATCTTGCACGACCCCTGCCGCTAAAGATGCGAACACGTTCGAGAACCGCGTGAGCGCCAACTCCGTGTTCAATACCATTTGAAGAAACCCAGCGGTTGGATTGTTCAGAGCTGCGTTCTGGATTATGAGAAGCGCAATCCTTAAAATCGTCGTCGGCTGTATGATCGGGTTCCACACGGACGCTCTCGCCATTGGTCCACTTTGTGCAGTCACCCCATCGTTGGTTTCGGTTTCTTCTTGCAACAACGCGCGCCTCGACGACGACGAAGACACCGACGACGACGCCTCGAACAGAGAAGAAAGAAAACTCCCGGGGCTGCTGCTTGCGATATCATCTCGCGAACTTTGGTGGTCGAACGCGACGAGGCAACCGAGAAGCGTCCAAGAGAGCACGAGCGCGAGAAAGATTTGCGATTTGAACAGTTTTGTCGATGGTGAATGAAACATCGTGAAGTCGTATTCGAGCAAGCGTGCGTGCGCGAATGAATGTGTTGTGTTGCTCTCTCTCCGCGTATTTTTTTTTTCAATTGTGTTAAATTTTGCCTCGATTACAACAAGATGTAAAATGTCTCTCTCTTTCTTTCTCTTTCTTTCTTCATCTCTCTCTCTCTCTCTCTCTCTCTTCTCCCATTCCTTTCTAGCGCACCGTCTGCAAGGCGAAAGGTGTTTTACTCTTGCATTTGCTCATCAGCTTGCCCCGCGGGTGCGGTCGCGACCACGCGTTCTTTCAACTCGCTCTCCGTCGTCTTTTCAAACTGCGGCGTCAACTCTTCCTCTTTCTTCTTCTTTGAACCGAGTTCGCGTTGTTCCGGAGACTCCCAGTGTTGGAACAACGCGAGAATGTCCACGAGACTGACGCATCCGATGGGTTTTCTATCGTCGTCGACGACCCAGATTCTGTGCACCGCGCCCGTGCTCATAAGCTCCAAAACGTCTTCGAGTTTGTCTTCGAGTTTGCAATAGACTCTCCATGCATCGTAGAGAGGATTTTGAAGAGCGGCGTCGAACGCGTCTGCGCCGGCAAACACGCCGTGGGTTATCTTTGGTAACGCGTTGTGACGAAGGAAGAGAAATTGGGAAACCGATAAACCGAGCGCCATGGCAAAATCTGGATCGGCAAAGTAGGAGATATCAGTCTCCGAAAAGGCACCGAGAAGCTTTCCGTCTTTTTCACTCACGATGGCCACGGCTGAGACCGAATTGTTACGCATAACCCGGAATGCATCAATGCACGACGTCGAAGGCGTGACTGATACGATACCGTACGTGGAGACTGGCTTTTGGTCCGAAACGTTCGCTTCGGTGACGCCTCCTCCCTCCACGCGTCTCGACAACGCCGATCTCCCCAAACCGAGATCGGCGAGAGACGCGCCCATGAACTCGGGGTAAATCAAGCTCCTGTTCGTGTGCAAATACATCACCAGATCCGACTGACAGACAATTTCCGTAATTTTATTCGTATCTGTCGTTTGCACGGCGAATCTGTGGACGGCTTGCAACAACTCCCCGTCTCCCGGTTTCGCTTTCGGCGAAATCAAAAAGCAGTCGTTGATTGTCTGCGCCAAGTTCTTGTCGCACTGGTTCTCAAAGATCACCGTCCCGTCGAACCGGCTGGGAATAGTTTCCAACCTCGATTGCGCGAATTCTCTCCCCAATCTCGCCAACGCCGCGCACCGTCTCGATTGATCTGCGCCTTGCACGTCAAAATAAGGACTCGCGTCTACTTTCGCGACCAACGCGTCCACCAGATCGCCAGCGGCGAGGAAATTTTGCGGCTCGTAAAGTTGGTTACTCGGGTGCATCTTCACCACCGGCAACGCTTGCACCGAGAGCTCGCCCATGCGCTTCATCGCGTCCGAAGTCGTGTGCGTGGTTGAAAGAATGGACACTTGCGATCCTGAAAGTGAAAAAAGAAAGAGCGTGAGATTGACAACATCGCGCGTTTCCTACTCGCGTTGTTGCGTGTTGTTCCCGCCGAGAGAGAGAGAGAGAAAAATATCGAGAGCGGGTACCACACATAAATAAATAAATAAATATAAGACGTTAACGCGCACCTCTCGTCGGCTCCCCGCGCTCTTCTGCTTTCACCGCGAGTTCCTTTCGATCTCTCAGGTACACAGACAAAGGCGATTGCGACAAAAACTGGATCGGAGACGAGTAGCTTTGCGACATGTTTGTTCTTGTTTTTGTATCTATTTTTTCTTGTTTTGCGCGTATTTTTTTTGTGTGGTAAAATTCGAAAAAAAAACAGTTTCAGAGCAGTTCTCTCCTCAGTGCTTTTGTTGCATTGTGTTCGTTGCTCGCATCAACTACAACACAAACGAAGCGTCCTAATACTACTTCTTTCTAAAAAAAGTAACTACAACAACATCATCTACGTATTATTAAATTCTAGCAGTAAATCTATTCTCTCGTTTTCTACTCAGAACTCCCGAGGATGAGGGGGCGATGAGGGCGCCGCGTTTGCGTTGAAATACCGCATCGCTTTCTGCTTCATTTCCACGAGCTTTCGAACTTTAATGCGAGCGAATCGCAATCTTTCCGGCGTGGCGTCTTCCATTGCTCTTTGCACGGCGCGATGCATCTCGCGTTTTGCCTCGAGGAGTTCGTCCGCGACGGGAGATTCGGATACGGATGAGGAGTATGGGGAGGACTGCGGATTGCTATATTCGTCCGTGGCGGGATCGTACGAGGAACGAAAATGTGCCGACGGCGAGTAGAAATCTTCCAGGACGTCGTCGTCTTCGAGCATGACTTTGAACGAGACCGATTTTCTCGCCGCTCTCCTTTGGTTTTTGTGCACCTTTCGGCGCGAGTCGTTTACGTTTCCTAGGTGTGCTTCTTCCTTATCCTCATCCAAAGGACTTCGGTGATAGTAGGCGCTGAAATCGTCGTCGTCGCTCGATAAGTCTTCCGATCGCGCCGTCTTGTAACTGCTCGCTTGCGTCGAATTTGTCTTTGCTTCTGAAACCGGAGACGCCCCTGTTGAAGCCGGCGACTTTGCTCTTTGCTTCTTCAACGAAGAGCGAAGCGCAGTTGGTGACGACGCGTGCGTGGGAGACGGCGAGTTGAACTTTAACGTTCTGTTCGCGGCAGGTGTTGAGAACGTTTCAGCAGCTACTTCGAGCGGTACATCACTGTTCTTGCGCCAACTGGAAGAAGGCATCGTCGAAACGTCCTCGAGTATTTGCGTTTGACGTTCTCGCGCTGGAAAAGAAGGGGCTTCTCCGTTCGCGTCTACTTTTTCAGAAGGCACAAACGTCGAAACGCTAAAGAGTCCATTCCCATCCCCGTTTCCCCTTCCTCCTCCCGCGTGTCCTTTACGATCCTTCTTTCTCCAACGTTCCGCGTAAAATCGCGCGCACACGTCGCGTAAATAGTTACCCAAAAATCGCGCGTTTTCGTCGCTCGCGTTTAAGTATAGATTTTCGTACAACGCGTTCATGGCTAATCCTGAATCGTCGCGAAATAACATCGTGGACGCAATCTCTCTGCTTTCTGAAGACACCGGCGCACCATCGACGGATTGTAATCGTCTATTTTTTCCGAAAGCAAATGCGATCGCGGCGACGTGATCGTACTCGTAATGCTGCGACCGCAGCACGAGCGGATTATCCGCCACACAAACGTGCTCGAGACGTGGAAAGAAACATTCGTCGCCGAGGAACCGAAACTCGGCGACGACGGAAATATCGTTCGAGGAGAGGTCAATCGTCTCCAATCTTTCCATGTACCGCATCCTTTCTTGGGCTTTGGACAACGACGAAATCGCGTTATTCTTCAAATTTAAGCACTGTGCGTTAGCAAACAAACCAGTCGTCGTTAAATCTGGCACGTCCGGGCCTAACCCGTTATTCTCCAGAGAAACGTGCGTTAAATTGGGCAAAAGAATCGCCTTTTCTCCTCCCGTCGCCCTCTTCGCAAACAAATTCTCACGTTCAATCTCTTGAATCTCCTTTTCTTCTAGTTCGCCCCCGCCTAGCCACCCGCACGCGTCCAACTTCACGCGCTCTAACCTTTTCGGCAACACCGTCTCTCCTCTCCTCACGCTCTTCCCTATCCTCGTTTCGCTCGCGTCCAAATACTTTAGATTTTTGAACAAATGTAAATCCAGAATCCCGGTCAAGTGCTTGTTTTTTGACACATTCAAGCAGCGCACGTTCGATAGCAGCGAGTGGTTACGTCGCGAGTAGCTTTGCGGATATTTGGATGCATCGTTTGGAGACGAAAAAAAACGCACCGCGTCTCGGAACACGTTCCCGCTCACGTCTAAAATCTGAATTTTGCCAACACCTAACACGAACGAGGAGGACAAACTCTCGGGAATCTTTCGTAAACCGAGAGAAGCGAGTTGCAGACGCCCAGTTGCGATATTCGTATTGGCATCGTCGTTACTCATGTTGTTGTTATTCTTGTTGTTATTATTTTTAAGCGCGCGATACCAATAGTCTTCCTCCTCGTCGTCGTCGTCGTCGTTCTCCCTCGTCTTTCGTCGCGTTCTCATCATCATCGTCGTCGTCGTCGCTTTCAACGTCACAACGTCTCCACGCGCTCTGATTTCACCACCATCCCGCAACAACACCTCTGATTTTGCAAACGAACGTCATCGTTTGACTCGCTTCTCACACCACGCAGGAGGAGGTAAAGGAGGAGAAGAAGAAGAAGAAGAAGAAGAAGAAGAAGAAGAAGACGACAGTGCTTCTAAAATGACCTCCTTTTTACGCGCGCGCGTGTGCGTGTGTGTGCGTGCAATGACGATGAATCCCCAAAGAAGAAGAGAAAAAAAAGAGAGCAGAGAGAGAGATGAGAGAGCAACCCCTACGCGCGAAAAAAACAAAAAAAAGGGGTGTCGTTTCTTCAAAAAAATTGTTTAGGGTTGCACCAAAAGAAAAAATGAAAGAAAAACCAACCGCACTCTCTCCACTGTAAAGTACACACTCCCAAAAAGCATCAGATATATCATCGATCTCACGCACTCACGCACGCACGCATCATCATCATCATCATCATGAGCAAAAGCTGCGCGGGAATGCTGGAGGAGATGCTGAAATGCGCGGAGCAGTCGAAATGTTATCTTTCTCGTTCTCGTTCTCGACGAGAAAACTCCAACTCGGAGGAAGGAGGAGGGAATGATGATGACGCGTTGGAGTTTTGCGTGAACGCGTTGATGAGGACAACAACAACAAC
>Ga0181562_10003580_pt1 | contig 11385 bp, 26 predicted proteins | sample 011ome_26_FD_139344 | JGI IMG/M metagenome (GOLD analysis project Ga0181562, IMG submission 139344) | Coastal salt marsh microbial communities from the Groves Creek Marsh, Skidaway Island, Georgia - 011511BT metaG (megahit assembly) | ecosystem: Environmental > Aquatic > Marine > Intertidal...
CCGTTGCTACTATTATGTGACCTTGAGCAAGGGATTTTCTCATATTGTCTTCAAAGAATGTTTTGGCTTTTGGGAAAGCTTTTGCGTATGCTTTGAGGTCTTGTTCGTTTTCGATAACGTATCTTTCAAATTCTTCGGTTCCCGATTGTGGACTTGTGTAAATTCCACGTTTAAGATTTTTGTGTTTCATGGCTTGTGTTTTTAATTGGTTGATACAAAGATAGTGATAATATTTGTACCAACCAAATCTTTTATGTTAAAATTCAACATTATTTTCAATCAATCTATTTTCTAGGTGTTCTGTGATTGACTGAATGTCTTGGTCATCTGCCCAACGACTTAAAATCTCGATTAACAAACCGCTATCGTCAAAGTGTTTTGATACTTTGTTGAATTTCTCGATTGTTTCTTTATCGTAACCTCCGATTGTGTCTAATTGAATCGCCATATCTTTATTGTTTTAATTGGTTAAGCAAATATAGTGATAATATTTGACACTACCAAATTATTTCTTGGTTTTTTTACTGATAGTGTAATTTCTTTTTAAGTGTTGTAACAATACATTTGCATCAACCATTCTGATATTACCACCTAAAATGGTTGGATTTTCTTTTCGCTCCAACCATTTTTTTATCTCGTTTATTTCTTTACTTTCTGACATAACTTATTTTTTTGGTCAAAGATAAGAATTTTTTTTGACTTATGCAAATCTTTTTCTGATTTTTTCTAATTCTTTTTTTGCGTTTTCTGCTTTGATTGTTTGTGATTCCAATTCAATCAGAGTGTTTTTGTTATCCAATTCAGCTTCTTCCAAAGGGTCAACAAATTCAGAAATTACACTATCTTTGTACCATAGCATACGCCATTGGTTAAATAGTATTTTTTCTTTGCTTGGTTTTAATTCCCACGTTTCACAAATCCTTTCAACTTCTTTGTGAGTATAAAACATAAAATCCCCTACTCGATATTCGCCATTACATACATACACAATGTAACCATTTTTTTGTTTAGACAAAAAGATTAACATAATGTTTTTATTTCTGCGAATATCTAATCTATCGCTAGGATAATAAACTTTGTTGGATTCTTTTGAACCGATTTCATTTCCTAATTTATTTAGCAAGTTTACTTGTTTGGTTGATTCTAATGTGAACTCAAAGCCTTTATTTAATTTCATGGTGTATTTGTTTTAATTGGTTAAGCAAATATAGTGATAATATTTGACACTACCAAATAAAAAAGCGGTTATTTTAGTAACCGCCTGTAAATGTTATTGTGATTGTTCCGTCTTTTTGTTCTTCTGCTTCAAACGTCACTCCCGACTGAATGAAACCCGAAAGCATTTTTGTAAATGTTTCGATTGATACGTTTAGTGTTCTCATTAGTTTAAGCAAATCATTGTTTCAAACACTTGCATTTTTTCTTTTTTAGGTGTTACGTTTACCATAACATGAAATGGTTTTGGTGTGTTAGCGTTTGCCATTTCTTCTAATTGAATTCTTTTTGTTTCAGCTAATAAAATTTTTAAAAAATTCATAATGTATTTGTTTTAATTGGTTAACGATACAAATATAGGAATAAAAAACGAAACCACCAAATAATATGGTGGTTTTTTTATTAGTTTTTAAATCCGTTTAAAAGCTCATCTAATAGGATATATCCAACCCCAGTAAACGGAACGCCTTTACCATCATAGTTATAATTGTATTGTAAACGAATTTCAATTTCTTGGTTTTTGTTACGTCTAAAATTCGTAAAACATCTAAATCCATGAATTGCATTTCTTAAGATTGCTGTAACCTCATCGAACTTGGTTTTTTCTTCTTCTGTGAACGTTTCTTTGTTAAGTGTTTCGTAACCTTTGTTTTGTAACGTTAAATTTGGAAAGTTTGTGAAAATGTCCAATAATTGTGTGTGTTCTTTTTTTGTGATTAAATTGATTTTCATTGTATTTGTTTTAATTGGTTAACGATACAAATATAGGAATAAAAAATGAAACCACCAAATTTCTTCGGTGGTTTTTTAGTAAAAAATAATATAAAATAGAAAACAGATTAGTCTTCGGCAACTCTCACCCAATAGATTGGTAAATCTCCGTATTGTTGTTTAAATTGTAAAATTCCTTTTTCTTCAGCATCTTTTTTGCTTGTGGCTTGTACGAAATAACCATATTTTTGGTGGTCATCTCCTTGTTCTCTTCCGTGGTGGTCATTCGGGTCGATTGACATAATAGTCACATAATACTCATTCATAATATTGGTGTTTTAAATTGATAGTACAAATATAGGTAATTTATTTCAATCTACCAAATTTTTAACCAGGTTTTTTTTCATTTATTTTTATTTAATTTTTTTGCTATTTTATTTGGTAGATTTAAATATTATGGTTATATTTGTAGTGTACAAATGCGGTACGGGTCACGACAAGTGAAAGAGTAGACTCCATCGCACCCGATGGTGTGCTCTGTCGGTCTGACAACACTCCTTCACGTCTATATGTTTCGAGTGGGTGCATAAAAAAAATCGGAGAACACAACCCCTCCGACTTTCTGCATTGCATGTAATGCAACCAATTAAAAAATGTGTTTAAAGTCTTTTGATATCAACATCGTTAAGTACTACTGCTAATATTACCATTATACTAAATAATAAAAACAATACAATACTAAAGATAATTTGTTCATTTGTTTCTGAATATAGGAAACTAAAAAAACCTAAATAGATTCCAATAAGTCCTATAATTGCAATTATTAAATTTAATTTTTTCATAATGTTTTGTTTTGATTGGTTAACGATACAAAGATAGTGAATTTATTTTAAACTACCAAATTAAAACCGCTTTTTTTAAGCGGTTCTATTTTCTAAAATTCGCTCAATATAATCAGCCGTTTCAAAGTCTTCATCGTCTAAATATTGACCTTGTAACTCAATTAGTTCTTCCGATGTAAGGTTTTGTAGTGATTTCATTTTCTTTGGTTTAATTGATTAACGATACAAATATAGGAATAAAAAAAATAACTACCAAATATTTTGATAGTTATTTTTAATTTTTTTAGTATGCGCTACTTGGCATATTTTGATTTTGTTCGAAGCTTTGTCCTTCCCATTCTGTATCTGGGTTTGTTAGTTCGTGAAAGTACTTTTTAAGTCTTTCTGCTATTTTGTCTAACTTTGCGGTTTGTTTCTCGGTGCAAGGTTTGTTGTAGGCTCTAATTGTATCATTTGCGTTGATACGCCCTAACAATCCACCACCTAAATAGTTTTGATAAGCTGACATTTTTTCGCCTTTGAAACCGAAACGTGTTAAGTCGATTTCGATACCACCACCACGACTTGAAATTTCTTGTCTTAGGGTTACTTCTGAAAATTGAATTGCTTTTGCCATTGTGTATTGTTTTAATTGGTTAACGATACAAATATAGGAAATAAAAATGACACTACCAAATGATAGTGCCACTTTTTTTAAACTTTTTTTTGATTAATCAAACTCAACCTCAACCCTTGCGTAATTTGCTTTTTTCTGCAAGAAAGGCTTTAGTTCTTTGACAAATTGTTTCTCTAGGTCACTAGTCAACAAATTCCCTACTGCTGACTTAACCACCTCTAGTATTGGTGTGTTTGTGGTTGTATCTGCAAAGATACAAATCAAAGAAACTCCCCAATCTTTTGGTATGCTTCCATGGGTGCGGTGGTTTACCTTAACTCGTTTCAATCCACGTTGGATATTGAATCGTGGTGTTTCGTACACGTCCACCTCATCATCGTACCAATCAATCTCATCGAAAGATAATTGTAACTTTTGAAGCTTTTTGGTTTTGATACCTTTCCAAAAGTCTTCGACTTGTTTTGCTAGTCTTTCTTCGTTGACATACAACTGACTTTTGCGACTGCTTCCCGAATAGTCTGAACTAATCTCTAATCTGATAGTTCCGTCTGACATTCTGCTAGTACCAATTTGTAGGCACTCACTTGTAAATACATTTCTCATGGCTTGTGGTTTTAATTAGTTAAGACAAAGATAGGAATATTTTTTTAAACATCCAAATTATTAGATAAAAAATTCACAACATTTTCTTCTTTAACACTTTTCATTGGTTGGTATTTAAACTCTTCGATTAAAGCTTTTAGTTGTTCCGTTGTTGTAGGGATATACTTCTTAAACCAATTAGGGTTATCTCCCAAATGATAAACCAATGGAAAAACGCTAACACAAACTCTCTCCGTTGCTATCATCATACCTCTTGAAGAAATATCATTGTCGTACTTGATTTCGCTTACATACGAACCTAAATGAATACATAGCTTTGGGTTACTAATTGAACGTAATGTGAAGCCTATACTATCTTGACTTGCAATAAATTCATTTGATAAATAATCAAAATCTTTTAATTCTAATTCGTATTTGTTACAAGTTGTTCCGTTGAAATATCTATGTTCGCTGATTTTCATAATAATTTATTTTAATTGGTTAAGACAAATATACAACAAAAAAATAAGACTACCAAATAAATGATAGCCTTTTTTTAATTTATTTTCTTGGTGTATATCTATACGTTCCAAAAGAAACGATATACTTTTCAACTATTGCGTGTATTTCTTTTGTCGTAGCTTTGCAATTTTTTGCAAGTCTTCCTATTAATTGTCGGTAAGTCAAACAACCATTATTAAACAATTCTAAAATATAATGTACGTTTGCACAATTATCATTATCTCTATAAAATTTTACTTGTGGGAAATAAGTGTTATCTAATTCCTTTGCTACTTTGTTAAAAAAATCTTGTGTTGTGTGTATCATGGTATATCTTTTAATTGGTTAATGATAAGGCAAATATAAGAATAAAAAATGAGACTACCAAATAATTATTCGATAATTTTTAGTGTTGCTTTTTTTAATTCCATAGTTGGAAATTTCTTTTTAATACGACCTTGCCAAGTTAACGCTTGTTTCTTATTTAACCAAAAATCAGCCTTATTGATATTTTTAGTTTTTTCAAAATCTCTAAAAAAATTACCCTTGTTATCTACGTATACCCAAAACATAATACATTTAATTAATTTGTTAGTGCAAAGATAGATAAAACTTTTTTAATATGCAAGAAAAAAAGTTGTTTTTTTATTAGGATATTAATTTTTTTTGTTTTATATTTGTAGTGTACAAATAAGGTACGGGTCGCTGACAAAGTGAGAGAGTATACTCCGACACGTCCATATATTACTAGTACTCACAAATAAAAAAAGACTTCATTAGAAGTCTTTTTCGCATTCTGCTTTAAGTTCAGCTTCAAACTCAGCAGTATCCAACATAATTGGCTCATGGAAGACCAACTCATGGTCTAGGTAAGTAAAACGACCATGCTCATTAGAATACCTTGCTAAAAGCGTTCTAATAGCGTTAATGGATTGTTCTTTAACATAAAGAAAATTATCTCCTTCAACACGCAAATTGAATTGCATAGTACCTTTGGCTTTCCAAGTACCACCACCATAATTTTCGTGGTATTGTGCTGTAATCTGAACTAATAATGACATATTGTATTGTATTAATTGGTTAACGATACAAATATAGTAATAAAAAAAATAACTACCAAATATTTTGATAGTTATTTTTAATTTTTTTTATTGTTCGTATTCTTTGATACGTTCCACTTTGGTATCAATCAATTCTGCCAAGTCATCACAATAAACATTTTCAAAAACCGCTTTTTCATTCCACTGACTAGATAATAGTCTAACGGTATATGTATCGTCCCATGCTAGAGTAATCAAAACAATACCTTTGTGGTGGTGTCCCGATACTGTAAAAAATAATGCTTTACCATCAAACTGTGTAAAGTTTCTTGCACCCCACGTCATAACCCATAAACGGTTTCTAGTTAACCATTGCATGGTTTCTTTTGGGTCAAAGTTTCTTTGTACTGCTGATTCTAATACTGCGATTTTTTTCTGTGACATGATAATGTGTTTTAATTGGTTAACAGTACAAAGATAAGAAAAAAATCTGAACTACCAAACTTTTATGCAATTATTTTCGAAAAAACTTTTTTTTATTTTTTTACCAAAAAACTTGCACAGTAAAAAATAATGTTATATATTTGCACCGTTAACCAATTAAAATAATACAATATGAATGCAAGACCAATTTGCGAAATCGCACAGGAAATCAGAAAAGACTGGAAAACTGTTAACTATGGTGCAAAGCCTTATCTGGATGCAATGGCTACACTAGACAGTATCAATGACCGTTACGGTATGGACAGCGCAAAATCCATAGTGTTATACTTCCTATCAAACGCAAGCTCTTGGCGAGGCGAAACAGCCAAACGAATCAAAGCGGAACTTAAAAAAATGACGGGGCTGAAATAAGCCCCTTTTTTACTATGAAAATACAAGTAGCATACTGGTATAACAGTAATCTAGGATTACCATACCAACACCTAGAAACGTTTGAACACTCAATCGAGAAAAGAAACGAAATAATCAACGCCTGTTTAGACAAAGGACTGTCTGTTATGGTTAGACCCATAAACACCGATGACTTTACAGGGGAACTTATATGGATAGACAAAGGTAGATTCGGTCAACGTTAATCCAGCTCCAGCTTATAATACAGCTCCAGACTTATCTGGGGCTTTTTTCGTTTGCATTCTACTACACATTGTGTAGCAAAGCGCAAATAAAATATAACGCAAAATAAAGTGATTTAAGAGACTTTCTCCCTATGGGTGGTGCGACAGGCTACCTATGTACACAAATGTGTATGAGAGAGGCTGTATAAATGCAGAAAGGCTGCCTCGATGAGACAACCTTACTGTTTGAGGGAACCACCCCTCGTTTTGTGCAAGCCATGCAACAAATATTTTTTCTATGGGACCATGCATATGCTGGCCTTATTCCGCTGGCCTTATACCGCTGGACCGTTTGTTGATGCCGAGGACTCGAACCCCACTTCCCCGTTGTACGAGGCGTGCTCCACGTATTACACCAGACACCATAAGACATTGCAATGAATCGCTACTTGAGTTTCGAACCTCGTTGGCTAACTATTGGCTGGACCATATGCAACCCTAACACCGCTTACAGCGAGGCTAGGTATGGACCTGTCTCTAGTTTATCTTTAGTTCTATTCAATGTACTATGTGTGAAAAAAAAAAGTGTGAACCCCATATGCCTACAGGGCTCACAGCTTCATTGCCTCACAGCACGTGCACATACTGCTTTGTTTTCCGCTAGGCTAGCGTTTCAGTCGTGAAACCATTCAAGTGGTCGTCTGTAACCGCAGTGCTCATCCATTAGAGTTACGCATATACCAATCGTTCCGAAGAACTCAAACGTCTCATACCACTATTCTGTGGCGATTACGGAGGTGTCAGAGGCTGTATCTGTGTCTGTTAGGTACGAGAGACATAAACCGTTACGTTGGAAACGGAATCGGACTTTCAACTATAGTACTTTTAAAGAACGTTATCTCATTTTGTTGATACAAAGGTAAGAAAGATTTTTGACATTTCCAAATTTTTCTTAAACTTTTTTCAAACTTTTTTTGTGATTCGGACAGGATTCGAACCTGTGACCTACTGCTTAGAAGTTAAATATCTATCAATAATTCTAATACCACCATGTTCACCAAACACTAACTTATTTGCATAAGTTTCACAAACTTTATTTGCTGAATCACGTCTAACAGTTTCTGTTTTTCCGTTAGGGTGGATAAGCCAAGTCTTGTAGTTTGACCCTTCGGTGCATTGTAGTTTTGAACCATTTTTAAGTGCTTCAAAAATCTTTTCTTGATACTTTAATCCCATTACAATAAATTTTATTCTACAAATATACAAATAAATTTTCATTTAACCAAATAATTTAATGGAAAAATTTTCTTCTTTCATAATACAAAGGTAAGCAAATTATTTTAAACTTCCAAATATTTTCTACTTTATTTTTGCAGAATTTTCTATCTGGTCTGGTGTAAAGTTCTCACTAGCTCCCACGCTGGCTTTGTACAGCCCACCAGTTACTGGATGATTTCTGTGGCGAAACTCATGGATGACAGCTTCTTTGTTTTTGTAGCTTCCCATGTATTGCCATGCTTCTCCCTCGTTCTCTGCCACCTGTGGCTCATCTAGTCCTTGGTTGACTGGATGACTGGCTAACCAGCCCCACATATATTCCCACTCTGGGCTATCCTGTTTGATTAATACTAATTCCATGATACAAAGATACGAAAAAGATTTGACACTAACAAATCTTTTAACGAATTTTTAGTGCCAAATCTTCTCTGTTAGTTCCCCATTTAGGTACAAGCGTACCATTTCTACGCCAAGTCACTACGACATTTAACCATTTATTAACTTTACTATTTACATTTTTCCTCCAAGTAACGATATTTATAATAAAAGAAAAATGAGAAAAGAACTAACCGAAGAACAAAAACTCTTAAAAAAACAAAAAGATAAAGAGTACCGTGATGCTAATAAAGAAAAGGCAAAAGCATGGCGTGAAGCTAATAAAGAAAAAATCAAATCTGATAATGCAAAATGGCGAAACGAAAATGCTGATAAAAAGAAACTTAGTGATAAAAATTACAAAGAAGCCAACAAAGAAAAAATCAAAGAACAAAATAAAAAATATTATTATGCAAATAAAGAAAAACAAAAACTCTATAAACAAGAAAATAAAGAAATCTTAAACGAAAAAAGAAGAATCAAATACAAAGAAAATCGAGAAGCTATACTTGAGAAAAGAAAAGAATATACAAAACTCAATAATGATAAAATAAAAGCAACGACTAGAAAATACTTAAATGATAAGTATAAAAATGACCCATTATTTAAAATCAAAGTGACGTGTAGAAATTTAATTAGAAAATCAATAAACAAAAAAGGTTATATTAAAAACTCAAAAACTGAAACAATACTAGGTTGTACGTTTGATGAATTTAAAAACCACATTGAATCTTTATGGCAACCATGGATGAATTGGGATAACTACGGCTTATACAATGGTACATTGAATTATGGTTGGGACATCGACCACATTACCCCATTGGTCACGGCTACCAATGAAGAAGAGTTGTTGAAACTAAACCATTTCAACAACCTCCAACCATTATGTAGCAAAGTTAATAGGGATATAAAAAGGGATAACTTATCTACGAATAGGTAGATTTAAGTCATCTCTATTAGTACCCCACTTTGGTACTAATTTTCCTGTTGCTCTCCATGTAAGAACAACAAAGCCATTGTGCAAGTTCTCTCTACCCATTACAGGGTCTTTAACTCTACCTCGAATTACGTTGTCACGTTGTAACCACGTTAACTCTTTTACCTCGTACCCACCAACTGTGTGGGTTATCTGTTGTAAGATTGATTGTTCCATGATGCAAATATACGACAATTATTTTAATCCACCAAATAATTTAACAAAAAAATGAGGAACTTTCGCCCCTCATTTCTCTTCGTGTAACCAATTAAACAATTTATTCCTCGTTGAGGTTAAAACTGATTTCTTTATAACCTATTGGTGCTTCGGGTTCAACACTTATTAAGTTTCTCGCCCACGTTCCAATGATTTTGTTTTTGTCTTTTCCGAAGTAGTCGCCCCCACCTTGACCGTTGCCCTCGCAAGTCAACAATGGCAAAGGGTGTATTCTAAAGTCGTGACCACTCGCCCATTTTGCAGTAATTTGTTTTACCTTTGAAGTATCAACAAATTCTTTTTTGGTATGGTTAACCACAAAGCGACAATCTTTATCGGTTAATTCGGTTGTTGGTTTGATTTCTTTTTTGTCAATGCAACGTTGATATACGTTTGATTTTCGACCTTTGCAATGTTCGGCATAGTCGCCACCCCAAACTACAATTTGTGGGTTCTTAAAGATAAGGCTTTCAAAGGCTCTAACAAAGTTGTTACCAATCCAAGAATGCTCCATTAGTTTAAGTCCGTTGCTGTAAGCGTGTGAATACAAAAACGACAAAACTGTTTTTTTGTTTTTAGCCAAAATTACTGGCTTGTAATACTGTCCCATAATATAATTGTTTTAATTGATTAACGGTACAAAGATAAGGAACTTTTTTCAAAGTTCCAAATCTTTTGAGAACTTTTTTACCAATTTCTAGTAAAACTTGTTTTGGTTTTAATCCAATCCATAATCTTACCCGCATGGTAGCTTGTGGTTAAGTCGAATAGAAACCAATCCACTTTGCTTTCAGCCGATGGCTCACTAGTTGATACTTCAAGTCGGTTCCACTCTTTGGCGTTGCTTTGGTTACTACCTTTGTTACTGCCTTGTGAAAAATCCCACTCTTTAGCAATTACTGTTACTTTGTTTGCTGTGGCTTCTACTGTGATAACTCCACCTCTACAAACTTCTCCTAATTTCCAAGTCTTTGTTGCCATACTATTTTATTTTAATTGGTTAACAAAGCAAAGATAACAATAAAAAATAAACCTACCAAATATTTTGATAGGTTTTTTAATTATTTTTTCACTATTCTTGAAATTTGATAACCATAAGCCCAATGACCATTGGTTAAACAAACAACAATTTTACCCTTTTCAACGGTCTCCCATTTACAGCTTTTTATTTCTTTACCATATTTGCTACCAACAGGACATAATTGAATACTCTCAATAATAACCTCTTTTGGCGGTTCACTACCCCAAGCACCACGCCACATTACTTTATCTCCAATTTTTAACATAACTAATAGTTTAATTGATTAACAGTGCAAAGATAGACAAATTATTTTAACTACCAAATTTTTTAGCAACTTTTTTACGAAATTTTTATAATTCGCACATTATCAAACTTATACAGGTCAACGCCTCTGGTTTCCAGTATATCAATTTTCTTGGTAAATCTAGCATTCATAGTATCTACTACGGTATAAACACCACTCTTCTCCCCAGCATTTTCTATTCGTATGGTATCTCCATAATCAAACTTTATTAAAAATATGTTAATTTTAGTATTTAAACCCCATAATCAAATATTTATAATAAAAGACTTATGAGAACAAAACTAACAGAAGAAGAAAGAAAACAAAAACGATTAGAATCTAAACAAAAATATCGTGAAGCTAATCGAGAAAAACTAAAAGAAGCAAGTAAAAAATACTATGAAGAAAACAAAAAAGCTTACCAAGAAAAACGTGACGCTAATAAAGAAATCCTTAAAGAAAAACATAAAGAATATTACCAAAAAAATCGAGAAGTTATTAAGGAAAAAGTAAAACAATATGTCAAAAACAACCCCGATAAAGTTAGGGAAACACAAAATAAGTGGCGTAAAAATAAACTGGAAAGCGATATGTTGTATAAATTATCTTATAACTTCTCAAAAAAATTAAGAAAGATAATCAAAAGAAATGGTCACAGTAAAAAAGACAAA
>Ga0181562_10003582_pt1 | contig 11382 bp, 5 predicted proteins | sample 011ome_26_FD_139344 | JGI IMG/M metagenome (GOLD analysis project Ga0181562, IMG submission 139344) | Coastal salt marsh microbial communities from the Groves Creek Marsh, Skidaway Island, Georgia - 011511BT metaG (megahit assembly) | ecosystem: Environmental > Aquatic > Marine > Intertidal zone...
ATCGATCGATCGATCGATATTTTCATCGATCGATATTTTCATCGATATGTGTCACGCACTCGATCGATATTCTGTCGCTTTCGATGGGCGACGTGTGGTTTGGACTCGGCGTGACGATTGAACTTCAATCGATTGCACATCGATCGTCATCGTCGCGTCGCGACGACGCGCGCGTGCGGGAAGGAACGATGGCGTGGACGATGATGATGATGCGGGTGGCGTGCGTGCGCGCCGACGCGCGGCGCGGCGACGCCATGGCGCGCGTCGTGGGCGTTTTTTCACGGCGTGCACGCATCGATGCGTCGCATTCGAGCGTCGACAGTGCGCGACGCGAGTGGCGGTGGGATGGACGAGGCGCGCGCGTCGCGGGCGCATGCGCCGCGCGGCGATGGCGATGGCGGTGGTGGCGGCGTCGGCGGCGTTGGCGGCGTCGGCGGCGGCGCGCGCGAGGCGAGTGACGTGTTGGTGGTGCTCTGCGGTGTTCCAGGAAGCGGCAAAACGACGTTCGCGCGCGCGGTGTGCGCGATGATTGACGCCGGCGAGGCGGTGATGCCATCGATGTCGTGTGTGTCGTCGTTTGAGGCGCATCATGTGAGCGTGGATGCGCACGAGCGCGCGCTGCGTGACGCCGCGGGCGCGCGTCCCGAGGACGCGTTCGACGCCGAGGCGTGGAAGTCGGCGCGGGCGCAAGCGCGCGCGCGCGCGGCGGAGCTCCTGCGCGATGAGGATGGTGGTGATGATGGTGGTGGAGCGTCGACGAGTCGGCGTCGGCGTCGCGTGCGCCGCGTGGTGTTCGCGGACGATAATAACTATTACGCGTCGATGCGCTGGGAATGGTTTCAAATCGCGCGCGAGCGCGGCGCCGCGTGCGTGTGCGCGTACGTCGTCGCCGGGGATGACGAGAATGGTCACATTCCTGCCGGCGGTGTCGATATCGCGCGCGAGCGAAACGCGAGGCGCGCGAGCGATCGGGTTCCAGATGAAGCGTTTTCGCGCGCCAGACGGACATTTGAAGCGCCGCCGACGCGTTTGCGGCTCGATGACGGATCTTCCCTGTCATTGTCGTCGTTTCCCACCGTGCGCATCGATACACACGCATGCGGTTACGACGTTGCCGTCGCGTGGGCATCCATCGTCGCCGCGTGGGGCGCGGCGCCGAAGAAATTGCGTACGGCGGAGGAATTGGAGTCGGCGCGCGAAGAGACGCGCCGAAACGCCGCGCACGCCGTCGACGTGCGGTCGCGTAAAGCCGTATCGCTCGCCATCGCGCGCGCCGACGCATCATCGCGCGCACACGTGGCGGCAATCGTGAACGACGCGCGTCGTGAGCTTGTAGCGCGCGTACGAAAAGCGAAAAGCGCGGATGAACTCGAAGCGCTGGAGCGCGCGTTTTACGCCCGCGTCGACGCGTAGACCTAGCAGTAGCCACCATAGCCTCGTCGTCGCTGAGCGATACATTTCCATATACATGTGCATCACATATACCACGTCGTTTTATGCGTCAAATGCGTCGTATCATCCGGCGCTTTGAGGCTGAGCCTCAGAGCGCGACGCGCCCGTAGCCAACATGTACCTCGCCCGCGCGTGGGCGCGCGCGAGCGCCATCGGCGACGTCCGCGAGCGCGAACGCACCGACGTCTTCGCCGCACGCATCGCCGACGCCGACGCGTCCACCACCGCGGCGTCGGCGCGCGATGACGACGACGAAAAGTCCCGACCGAATCAACAGTCATCAGCAGCAGCACCATCACCGTCGTCGCGTCGTCGCGACGCGCGCCACGGATGCGCTGCGCACCGCGAAGGCGCCTTCATCGCCGCCTTCTCCGGTCCCGTCATCGCATTCCGCGAGCTCGGCCCGCGCGGTTGCGCGATTGGCGAGTGGCGCGCGGACGCCGACGACGCCTACGTCGCGCTCGCGTGGCAAGAAGACGCCCCCGACGACGACGTCGACGATCTGCGTCGCCTGCGCCGCGCCGCATCGGCACCGTCGCCATCGTATGCGCGCACCGCCGCGCGCGACGTCGAGGAGCGCGTGATGGCGCGCGCTTGCGCGGTGACGGAGAAGGGCGAGGCGCACGCGTTTCGAGCGACGTCGAGCCGAGCTCCGTTGAACGGCGACGTCACTGGCGACGTCGAGCTCGAGCGCGTGCTCGCACTCGATGACGGTGAACGTGCGACGTGCGTGGCGTCGGATGAGCTCGAATTCGTGCTCGGAACCGATCGCGGGCGCGTGGTGTTTATCGACTGGAGCCGCGGGACGGAGACGCGAGCGGCGGACGTCAGACGTCGGGAATCGGATGGCGGAGCGACGAGCGTGGATTGGTGCGCGAGCACGTCCACGTGTGTGGTTCGTTTTGACTCGGGTGCGGTGTGTGCGGCGGAAATTGATGGCGACGGGGGCGTGCGCGCGATGAATTGGATTGACGCGTTTCCGTGTCCGTCGACGTGCGCGGCGTTTCATCGACGGACGCGTGCGTTGGCGCTTGGCACCGCGGATGGTGAAATACGCATGTATGACGATGCGATGACCGCCGAGGCGAGTAAACCGAGACGTGTGTTGAACGTGCGCGCGTTTGGGTTCGGAGTGGAGGACACGGGCGCGGTGGCGCATATGAAATGGTCCAACGACGGAGTCGCGCTCGCGGCGGGATGGCGTCGGCGAGGCATCGGCGTGTGGAGCAATTCTGGATGCTTATTAATGTGTTCGCTCCATCACGGCGCTGCTGCTGGTGCTCATGGAAACCCGCGACGAAACGTGACGTTTGCGGACGACCTCAAAGGCAATGACGGCGACGACGACGAGGATGAGCCGCGCGTTGGCGCGTGTCTCGGCGTCCCGGCGTGGGGTGTCGGCGGATTGAGCCTCTTCTTCGTATGTCTCGTCGACGACCAGCACCACACCGGCGGCGTCGCCAAGCTTTTGGAGTACTCGCTCGTGAGAAATATTTCAGCGCCACAAATTTGCGCGCGAAGCAGCGTCACAGACGACACGAATGCGCAGATATCTGACGGCGAAGCGCACGTCTTGCTCGCCGACGACAGAGCGTTCGTCATTCGCGCCAACGCGAACGGTCAACTCCATATCCATCAAGCGATATGTCCAGCGGCATACGTAGACGCGCAATGGCCCATGCGGTTAGCGTGCGCCAGCGCCGATGGCAGTCGCATCGCCGTCGCTGGCGCGCGCGGATGCGTCGCGTACAACGCCAGGGATGAAAAGTGGACCATGTTTGGCAGCGTCGCCGAAGAACACGAATTCGAAGCGCTCGCATTGACGTGGATCGACGTCCCGCGCGGCAACGCGCGTAGTCCAATTTTAGCCGTCGCCGCGAGGTTTGGCAAGCCTCGGTTGTTTAGCACATCGCTCAAGGTGTCGCACCGCGTGCAGTTTTATTCGCGGGATCGCTTGGGCGGTTCGGCGACGTTGGGGTCGCTGCCTCTTCCAGCCGAGCCCACGCACTTGAGCGCGTGTGGATCGCATTTCGTGGTGGGTTTTGAAAGTGGTGAAATGGCGGTGTATAAGTTCGACATGCACGGAGACGAAGGCGCGGTGCATCCGGTGCGAGAGTCGTCGGGGCAGCGGCGAATGACGACGACGCGAAACGGTCGCGCGCTCGTCGCGTGCGCTCTGACGCCGGATATTGCGGGTGACGCTCCGAGTGAGGCGCTCGTGCTCACGAATGCACGAGAACTGCTGCTCGTGGATTTAACGGACAATCACGCGCCGGTGACAATATTACGAGACGTGACGGACTTTTGGGTGTCGCCTCGAGCGCGGGAATCGAGCGCCGCGGGCCAGAATCGGGACGACGGCGACGAAAGTAGCAGTGGATTTGAGAGCGCGGAGGATCTGAGCAATGGCGCCTCGGTGTCATTGGAAAACCCCGTCGACCGCGGGTGCGTGTTTGCGTACGGTGCCGACGGCATGCGCATTTGCTATTTTCCGCGCGACGGCGCGCGGCAAATCTTTCGCCTGGGCGCGGTGTGCGTCGACGTCGACCGTTCGACGAAGAATCCCGAACTCGAGTTCGATCGCGAGCTCTACCCGGTGCATGTAAGTGTGCGTCTCAGTCGTATCGTCGGCGTCGCACAAAAGCTATCGTTTTCCGATGCTCATGGAGAGTCGCCGTATTTTTCCATAGCGCCAAAGTCGCACACCATTGTCCCGTGCGTGTTGCGCAAATTATTGAGCGCTGGAAGTCACGATGCGGCGTTGCGATTCGCTCGAGCTGAGAGACGACAGACGCCATACTTCACGCACGCGCTTGAATGGTTGCTGTTCACCGCACTCGAGAGCGCCAATCGTGACGCGATGACGCACGCGGCGTTGAAACAGTCGTTGGCGTTGTTGCGAGAGCTTCCAAATTATCTCGAGATTGTCGTCTCCGTGGCGCGTAAAACGGACAACACGCGTTGGGAAGCGTTATTTACCGCCGCTGGGTCGCCAAGTGATTTGTGTCGTCACGCATTGAGGGCTGATAGATTGCGAATCGCCGCGTGTTACATTCTCGTCGTTGATAAACTCGAAGGTGAAGTCGCCGGCCGCGCCGTCGCGATTGAAGTCATGCGCGAGGCACTCGCGGCGCACGATTACCGCCTAGTCGAGGATGTCATCAAGTTCTTGTTGAGACCCGTGCGCGTGACGGCGAGTGGAGAAGAAGACGTCAAGCCTGGTTTAATTGGGCGCGTATTAAATATCATCGTGCCGCCGCCGAATAGCGTACTGGCGCTCGGCGCTCGAGCGGACCGCGAGCTCACGCTTGACGTCACGGAGCAAGGGATTTTAAAGGCCCACTTAGACGCATTAGCGCGAGAGAAGGATATTTTCAACATGGGGGCGTTCGTCTCCGACACCTCGTTCGATGGCATCGGGTATTTTACGCATGAAACCACTGCGGGCGGCTCGGCGTACATTGACAACTTTTCCACGGCGCTCGAAGCCGCGGTGATGTCTTTACGACGCCGCGTAGCCGAGCGGCGAGAAAAAGCCACAGCGAGTGCTGCGCAACGGCGCAGAAATGAAAGTAAAGATAGCCTGCTCGCGGGAGACGTGTTCGATTTGTCGACATCGAGTACGGATACGGCGCGAGCGAACGCGTTGCTCGACGTCGCGCGAACGGCCCGGTGCACGGATTGGTCGCTCTTGATCGCCACCACGCTCGGCCGCGTCGATGTGCTCGTCGACATGTTTCGAGCCGAGCGCGTGTTAGTAAAACCATGGCGAGACGTGTGTGAGAAATGCGCCGCGCGTTCGGGTGATCAAGAGTTCAAAGAGTTTCTGAAAAAGACTGTCGACGAGGTCGACGCCGCGTGCGGACGAGGATGAACTCTCGCTCTAGCATCGTAAAATTTAGTAGTCGCAAATCATGCGGTAGGTTCTTACATTTTAATTGTCCAACACATCCGAAACGTATTGTTTGATTTCGTTCTTGCGTTCGGAAAGAGAAACCGCAAATTGGGTCTCGAGAGACTGACGAATGGTTTTCATCGAGACTTCCTCCATGTTTGCATCTTTGAGCAAGCTCTTGATGGCGTCTTTGATGGCTTCGCTCGACGGTTGCTGTGGTGCTGGCGTAGGTGCGGGCGCTGGAGCCGGCGCCGCGGGCTTTGGCGCTGGGGCTGGCGACACAGGCTTTGGCGCTGGGGCTGGCGACGCGGGCTTCGGCGCGGGCTTTGGCGCGGGTTTCGGCGTCGGCGCCGCCTTGGCCCGGGGCGCCTGTTTCGGCTTTTTCGCTGAAGCCTTAAATTCTTCATCGGAATCAGATTCGTCTTCGTCTTCGTCCTCGTCCTCGTCCTCGTCCTCGTCTTCTTCTTCTTCTTCTTCTTCTTCTTCTTCTTCTTCTTCGTCGTCGTCGTCGTCTTCCTCCTCATCGTCACCTTCGGCTTTGGGTTCCTTTTCGCCCGTCAATTTGGCGATTTTTGCCTTTAACGCTGCGTTCTCCGCCTTGAGCTTCTTAATCAAAGCCGCCTGTTTATCCGATCCACCGCTCGCACGCTTCGGTGCCTTGGCTTTCTTCGCTTCAGTGCGCGCACGTTTACGATCTCTCGCCGCCTTCTTCTTCTCTTCCACCTCGGCGAGCGATTTCTTCCCGCTCGCGCTCGGTGCGTCCAAAAACGCGGCTAAACGCTCCACTTGCGCCTCCTTCTTCCCATCCGCACCCGTCCCGCGCGCAAGCTCAAACAAATCCAACAACTCATGCAATGTATCCTTATACGCACGAGTGAGCAAATCAATCTTCATCTCGCGCTCACCATCCGCTTCAAACACCCACCCGCTAAACTCGCCGATGCGCGCCTTCACCGTTTGCTGCTTCGGCACCCCCTTATACAAGATGCGGTACAAAAACTTCAAGATATCCTCCTTGCGAGAAATCTTCGACAGCTTAAACGCAACGTTCGGGATATCGGCGAGCTTCGTCCCGCGTCCGCGCTTGATGTCGAGCTCCTTCTTCTCTTCCACGACCGGGGCGAAGACTTCTACTTTTTTGCGCTCACGCTTCGCTGGGGCGGTGCTGGTCGTCGTCGGCGTCGTCGTCGTCGGCGTCGGCTTCGCGGGCGCGGGCGCGAATTCCATCGGCGCCGTCGTGTTCGTCGTATCCATCATCGTGTGCTCCATCGTCGTCGTCGTGCGGCGCAAGGCTGCGTCATTCAATGCGGTCGTTGAACTTTAATTTTTAAACTTCAAACGACAGCTCACCGCACGCGGGTATCACCGCACGCGTGTTCGCGCACGTGCGACGTCGGGAGACGAGTGAAATGGTATTTCGCGCCATCATAAACGCTATAAAGACGTACCGCGCGCAGACGCGGGCGTTGGAGCACATTCGCGCGGAGCGGGCGGCGATACAGCGCACGGCGGATGAACTCGCGGCGATGGAGCGCACGAATCGCGCCGCCGAGGCTGACCTCGCAGAGTTCCTGAAGTTTTCAAAGGAAGAGATGGAGGCGAACTCGGCAGCGCTGGAGGAGGCGGACCGGGTGTCGACGGAGTTGGCGAATCGATTGGGCGAGCTCGGGGAGATGCAGATTCGGGACACGTACGAGGCTGAACACGCGTTGGCGGATGCTGTGGAGGGTGCGTCGAGCGCGGCGCGCGTGAAGGAAGTTATGGATCGCATCGTGCGTGGACATGCCTCGGGTGGAGGTGATGGGAAGTCGTCGCCGTAGACGCCTCACGGATTTGGTTGGAGTCAGTCGACTCGAGCGATATAGAACGAAATAGTTAGAAGAAGCGGCGTGTCGCGTCGGCGTTGACGTGTACACATGTATTAATATGTCATAAGAATTTATTTATTGCAACAGTTGTCTTTTGAGACGATCATTCCGTCGATGACGGGGGCGGATTTTGTTGAACGCGCATCGCTGGCTTGGACAAAAGTCGGCCCGTGCCGCGTCGAATACCTTCCAATTCTGGGCGGCGAGACAGTACTGGCCGGGTGCTGGTATCGGATTTCGCTGGACTTTCGAATCGCATGTGCTTTTTTAGCGGTTGTCCGGCGTCTGTGGATGGGCTACCAGGCGCAGCGGCGGCGTTCACAGCGCTTAAAATGCGCCGCGCCGTGCCCATTGTGCCGGGCGTTTTCCCTGGCGTTCTGCCCGGCGCCGGGCGTTTCAACGCTGGCGTGCGCGACGGCGTCCTTGATGCCATCACCGGTGGATCGATACCTTTGAGTTGAGCAATCTCCGTCTTCGCCGCGTGCAAAGCGACTTCTAGAGACTCGATGCGCGCGTGCGCCGCGGATGATTTGGTTTTGGATGCCGCGGCAGCCTTTTGAGCATCTTCAACATCATTCATGAGCGCAGTCATCTTCGCCTCCATGTCTGCCGCCCGCTCTTCAGCACGCTTTCTCGCTGCCTTTGCTACTTCTAATCTCGCATCTGCTCTAGACTGCGCATCTGCGGCCCACGAAGCGTCCTCACCGGTAGTGTCTGAATCGCTTCTCGACGCCGACGCCAACCTCCGCTCCAAATTTTTCAATTCATCATCCTTGGCTTCGAGGTCGGCTTGAAGCTGGCGAATTTGCATTTGTGCGTGGCCCGCGGCGGTGAACTCAGCCGCGGCTGCGGTTTTTGCTTTGTTCACTTCTTCTTTCGCCATGGCGAGCTTCTTCTCCGCATTGCGAATATCCGCCGCAAACGCCGCGCTGAGCGTACTCTTTTGTTCCTCGAGGGCAATCTCATGATCCGCACGAACGTCTTCGAGTACCTTGTTCGACTCCTCCGTGATTTTCACTCGCAAAGATTCTTCGACATCAACTTGCGTCTCATCCATGGCTGCCATTTGAGAGCGGAGCTCATCAATCTCACGTGCGTGAGTCGCCTTCATCTCCTCGACGCGTGCCGTTAAGCGCATCTCTGCGTCTTGGCGCTGTTCGAGAGTGTGCTCCAGCGCAGCGATTTGAGCCTTGTACTCGTTCTCAAGCGTCTCAAGCGCTTCGTCGTGCTGTGTCTTCACAGCTGCGAGCTCAGCAAAATGTTCTTTGCAATTCATCGTGTCCTCGGCTACGTCGCGCGCTTCGGCAATCGCCAGTCGTTCCTTGAAAGCAGCCATTTCACCCGCATGCTTGACTTCGAGCGCTTCAATCGCCGATGCGTGCGTGGCATTGATTTTCTCGATTTGTTCCGCGAACGCTTCGGCCTGGGCCGAAAACTTTGACGCGTGCGCGTCAACCAATTCCGCCTGCGCGGCGCGCATGTCTGCGCGGATTTTGGCTTCGGCTTCGACATGCTCGCTGTGTAGCGCCGCGAGAGAAGCTTCGTGCGCGGTTTGAACATCAGTCAACTGCTTGGCAAATTTGGCTTCGAGCTCAGCCGCTTGCGCGCTCAACGCCACAGCGTGCGCCGCGCGCTCGGCGTCAAATGCGCTCTCAGCGTCCTCCTTGGCTTTATTCACGGCTTCGGCTTGGGCGTTAACCACGGCTGCGATCTCGGCATCGCGGGAGGACTCGAGTGCGCGTAGTGCGCTTTGATGTGCGCTAGACATCGCCGCAAGCTTGGCTTGGTGTTCAGCCACGTGCGCGGACAAGGCTTTTTCGTGCTCGGCGCGTTGCTCGTCGAGCGCCGCGTCGATGTCAGCCTTGGATTGTTCGAGTTGCTTGCGCGCCGCAGCGAGTGCCGCGGTGGTTTCTTCGAACGATGAGCTCGCACCTGCGGCTTTTGCCGTCGCTTCGGCGACGAGGATTTCGAGTTCAGCCTTTTCGCGATCAGCTTGTACCTTGTACGCCATCAACGTTTCTAGCTTACCAAACATTTCCTCCATGACTTCCTTATTCTCGGCAAAAGTCGCTTCGATGCGCGCGCGATCAGCCTCGGCGGCTTGTTTGTTCATCTTATGTTCGTGTTCGAGTACTTCAGCAGCAGCTTGCGCCGTACGTGCAGACTCAGCGGCTTCCTCGCTCTCCACCGCGCGTCGTTCGGCGGCTTCGATGGCGGCTTCCAAAATTTTGTTACGTTGCTCGATTTGCGCGTGTGCCGCCAACGCCTCAGCTTTTTCGTCCAGTGCCTTGGCCGTGAGTTCGCCTTCGGCGACGACAAGCTTACGCAAGTCCTTCAATTCTGCTTCTGCAGTGGCTAATCGACCACGGTTTGCCGAACGCTCGTTCTCTGCTTGCAACGCGTCGGCGCGCTCTTGCAACGCCGCGAGCTCCATGCGCACGCGCACGACTTCGGGAGGATGTTCGACTTGCTTCCGAAGTTCAGCGTGCTCAGCGTCGAGCAACTCGGGCGTGAGCGCCTTTTTCTTCAACGCTTCGTCGCGCAAACGAATCACCATCTTAGCTGACTGCAAATTTTTATCCAAGCACGTGCACAGCTCCTTGGCGTCCGCGAGCTTGGCTTTGAGCTTTTCGAGTTCGCCTTCGCTATCTTTCGCCGCCGCACTTGCCGCTCGATTGGCTTTGGCCATAATCGCCTCGAGTTCTAAGATTTTGACCTTGGTGTTCATGCCACCATCACCGCCGCCTTCGGCGAGCAACGCGCGCAGTCGACTCACCTCGGCGGCGAGCTCGCTAGAAGAACCAACGGCTTCTTCATTCGCCACGGCGCGAACCTTCACCAACTTGGCGCGCTGCGCAAACTTTAAAGTCGACAAAGTTTCTTCCACGTTAACATGTGCGGGAGAAACACACGCGAGAAGCGAACATCGTGCGCGCCCGCCGAGCGCGTCTTTGAGTAAAAACGTCAGCTTGGAATCGCGATACGGCACGTGTCGCTCTTTACCGTCAGCCAAGTCCACCAACGCCTTGATCACGTTCCCCAGCGCCGAAAGCGACTTGTTGATCGCGCTCGCTTCTTTCAAACGCTCTCCCGCGGCATCGGTGCTCTTTTGTCGCTCACTCCCGGCTAAATCCACCAAGTGCAACAACGCGCTCTTCTTCGTCACCGGCGCCGTGGGATTCGCCTTGGTGCGACTCTCCACGGAAATTGTAAACACGCTGTGCGAACGAGATGAATCAGCATTCATATTCGTCTGCCCAACCCGTCGATTCGCGGCGCCGCGTAAGAATGTCTCGTACGTTTGCTCAGCGCCCACCACGCGCTCCTCCAACAAATTCTCCACAAACGTCCCGCGCTTGTTATCCTCGCGAATATTAGGCGCCGGACCATCGTACTCGGAATTCATCAACAAATCCCTCAACGTTTCGTTATAAATCTCCAAGTACGAACACTTGACGTCAAATTCCGCGTCACCACCCGCCTCGGCGACGCGCGCGCGTTCGCTCTCCACGCGCGCGAATAACCGACGCAACACGCGCGGAATCAACCCGGCGTGCGCGGCGTTCAAATCCACCTCACCGCCACCACCCATGGCGACATCGCCGCCATCACCACACCCATCGTCGTCATCACGCCCATCGTCGTCGTAATCCACCCCTTGCATCGTATACGTCTTCCCCGCGCCCGTTTGCCCGTACGCGAGCACGCACCCGTGAAACCCCTCCACGACGCCATCCACGATGGGCGCCCCCACGCGCTCAAATATCGCCTCCTGACTCTGCGTCTCATCGCACACGTAATCATACGCAAACGATGACGACGACGTCGTCCCCTGCGCCCCCGCATGCGCCGCAGATCCGGCGCGCGTGACGCTTAATTGCGTGTCGCTGTGCGCGTGAATGGATTTCGCGTACCCGCCATCGAGCTCACGCGCGTTCGGCGGGCGCACGCGCACGAGCACGCGCACGTTCTCGCTCATGATCACCGCGTGCGGCGGTTAGGTTAGGTGTCCCTCGCGCGCTTCGGTGCGCGTGTCGCGATCGCGTCACGCCGTCGTCACACCGCGCGCGTCGTACAGTGCCGACACCCACGCGACATCGACATCGACATCGACTCGACACACACACACACACCGCGTCAGAAAAATAAATACATAGCATAGTAGAG
>Ga0181562_10003598_pt1 | contig 11355 bp, 7 predicted proteins | sample 011ome_26_FD_139344 | JGI IMG/M metagenome (GOLD analysis project Ga0181562, IMG submission 139344) | Coastal salt marsh microbial communities from the Groves Creek Marsh, Skidaway Island, Georgia - 011511BT metaG (megahit assembly) | ecosystem: Environmental > Aquatic > Marine > Intertidal zone...
TTCGTATGCCTTTGGAGTATTGTTTCCCGAGTTTGTTGGCGATGGTGCCCCGAAAATAGGCGAACGTTTTCGCGCGTTTCACTTCTTTCTGTTTCCGCAAAGATCCCGACCAGAACGCTTTTTCCGGTTCTAAACCTGGGATGACAACATCTTTCCACGTGTTAAACTGCTCGGACAACGATCGATCGCCTTCTGGAGTTAAAAAGATGGATTTCTTGATGTGCTTTTTCCAATCCTTAAATATGTGCGGCCCTCTAGCTCCCGCAAACGTAAACACGTGGTCTCTTCCTTGCGTGCGATTCCAAAACGGATATTGATCCGTCACCAATTTCATCGCTTCCAGCCACCACGAATTCGTTTCTTGCAAACCTTTCTTCGCCCCTAACGTTGCTATATTCTCAAACAATTTACACTCCCCGTACACAGGAACGTAAAAAAACTCCGCCTCTAACGGATCTAAAGTATACATCTTCGATTGCATGATATTCGCGTGAATGCGAATTTCTGTCCCGTATTGATCCGTCACGCACCTTTTGTTCTTCTTCAACATTTCCACGTGAAACTTTGGTGGTAAGTTGTACACAAAAATCTTAAACGATACGCCGTCGTTCGACAAAGGCTGAAACGTCGGCGAAGCCGGTCCCGGTTGATACTTCGGTATCGCATCGAAGTAGTGCTTGTTTTCAATCTCCCCGTCGTTGCCACCGTTTCCAAACTCCGTCGTCGCGAATTCGTCCCCTTCTTCATCTTCGCCTCCTGCAGTTTTCGTTACTTCCACCGCATCATTCGCGTTCTTCGCCTCTTCCTCCTCCTCCTCTTTCGAAGATATCTTTTTCCCGTCCTCCTTGTGTGGTTGTTTACTCTTCCTCTTCCCGCACGGCTTAAACTTCTCGCACTTCGGTTCCGGAGGACATCTCTCCGTCTCCTCGCGAAAATTCTCCAGCATCACGATCTGCATCTCTCGACTGACCCGTTCGCTCGCTCTTTTCCGGTACTTTGTCAGGTACGTTTCCCACTTCAGTCGGTTTTTGTGTTCCAACGAAACTTGCGTTTGCAACGAGGAGAAGTAGGAATTGGAGTGCGCCAAGTGGAGAAGCGCGAAGAAGAGGAGGAGCGCATCGACGACGGCGAGGAGACGGACGAGGAAAAGAAGCGAGGAGGGTGGGCGCATGAGGCGTTCGGGGGCGTCTCTCTCTCTCTCTCTCTCTCTCTCTCTCTCTCTCTCTCTCTCTCTCTCCTTCTCTCTCTTTTTGGATGTTTGGAGTCGTGTTCTCGTAGTGAGGTTGTGCTTCTTTTTCTCGTTTGAAAAATTATGCGCGCGCGCGCTCGACTGCACATCTCTCTTTTGCTTGTGTGTGTGTGTGTGTGTGTGTGTGTGTGTGTGTGTGTGACATAACTGTGTGTGTATATAATAATATTTACAACAACAGAAATTAATAACTGCACTCGACTAAAATCGACGCGCACTCGCCGAAGAGCTCTGGGCGCTTCTTCCCGGTGTACATGCAATGGTGACCGTACATGTCGTATAACGGGACGCACTTCAAACCTTTTTGCAAGTTTTCGACGGAGCAGCAGTAATAGCCCAACAAATCGTCCGCGTCGGGGTCCTGGTCGAAGACTTCAAACAGAACTAAATCGAGTTCCGGGCATTCGGATTCGAGTTCGATTTTTTCGTTCCAAACCGGTTGCGCGTTCGGGCCGACGCGCGCTTCCGAGAAGACTTTGGTTTGAGCCGAGGAACCTTCTCTTCCACAGATTGAGATTTTGACGTACGTGTCTGGGGCACCGACGAGATCGGCGTTTTTGAACGCCTCCCATCCAGAACCAGCGAGAATGTTGAAGGAAAGTTTCTTCGGCGACGCTCCGGATTTTTTACCGTCCAAGAGAAATTTCGGTTTCTTGACGTAGCCAGCTCCGCCGTTGTTGGCGAATTTACCTCGGTTCATGAAGACGGGTCTGTCCATGCCTTGGAAGTTCAGCGCAACTAAGGAGGCACCGACTGACCACGCGGCGTTCGGGTCGGCGTTGTCCGATAAGACTCGCAAACCTCCCGGGTAACATCTCAACAAGTGCTTCTTCGTAAACGCCAACAACTCCTTATATTCGGAATCACTCGCCATGGCTTTCTTGATCATCTTTTCGACTTTTTTCTCGCTCCAACTACATGATTTTACACCCAACCACTTTTCCGCTTCGTCGTACCCGTGGAACTTAGCGTTGCCTATGGCGACAACGTTTTTCAACTTGTCCGCGACGTTACTCTCTTCCACGACATCTTCTTCCTCCTCGGATTCTTCTTCCTCCTCGTTGTCCATCATGGACGCGTGCAACTCGGGCGCTAACGTCTTGGAAGTTTTCAAAACCGCCGGATTTTCCTTGTCCGAATGCTTGTTCGTCTTCTTCTTCTTCTCAGAACCACTATTTTTAGCGGAATCTTGCTTGTGCTTCAACTTATCTCGAATGACCACTTTGCCTTTCAATTGGTTCGGACTCGGCCACTCCTCTTTCGTGCCCGCACCTTCAGGCGGTCTGTACAACATCCCATCGCAGAAAATCTCCTCGAGCAAATTGCCCATAACTCCCCGCTGTTCCACGTTTACGTGGTTCTCGAAAGTGACGATGACTGGATATGGCGTTTTCACGAAACCAAACTCCTTGATGGCTTCCAAACACGTACGAAGATCGACTGGTTTACACGCCGTCCCGCCGTGCGTAACAATCGGTGTCCCTTTAGGTCCGTCGTAACAATCCAACTCAATAACGCGCCCACCGTGCAACAAAATATCTTTTACCGCTCTACCGCTCGATACGCCGGTCAATTGGTTCCCTTCCAAGTACGAGTTATGACTAGAGTTACGTTTCGATTTTAAAAATATTAAAAAGAAGTTGTTGTCAGTTTTTTAACGCGCCGTTTACAAAAAAGGTACGAGAAGGTAAACACTATACACGACCATTGACTCGAGAGAAAAAGTAGCGATAACTCGCACGATGTTGTTGTTGTTGTTGATATTATAACGATTTGCGCGCGCCTCGACAAAGAAGAAGAAGAAGAAGAAGCGAGAGGAAACCCGCTTTAAAAAATATCTACCACGAAACCAAAATTTACTCACCTGGAGTTTATAAAGTAATGACTCAAAGGCGCGTCCATATCTTCCTCGTTGAGCTCGCTCGGTTTCCCGATAAAGTTCGTCTCGTCGATCACGTGCGCTCTGAGCACGTCCTCCGCGCTCACTCCATTCACTCTCTCTTCCTCGATTTCCACGCTGGACGCTTTTCGTAAAAATTGCGCGGCGTCGTCGATCGAGTTTTCTCCCTCGCGAATGGACCCACCGTTGTTGATTATCACATCTTTCACGTCGAAGGTCGGGTGGAACGAGGAGCCGTTTTTGAACGGGCGATCGATGTTTTTGTTCGCGCGGTGGTCTTTTGAAAGCGCTATTCCCATTTTTCTTCTTTTTCGTTGGTTTCTTCTTCTTCTTCTTCTTCTTTACGGGTGCACGAACGCCGTGGTGCACTGAAGTCTTCTGGGTTTCGCGAGGGCGTTCAACACCAAAGCTCGACCAAAAAGTCGAAATATTTAGGGTTTTATACTGAATCTGTTGAAACCCTAAATAGCATGTTCCTGTTTTTGGATACGCTCATCCGACACAAACCACCACCACACAAAACCGTTGTTGTTGTTTGTTGGTAGCGGGAACACGCGTTCACGCGTTCACGACCGACCGACAAAGATGGCATCATCGTTCACCGTTGCCGCCGCGCAGCCGCAGCGCTGCGGCTTCTCCTTTCGAGCGTCGTCGTCCTCGTCGTCGTCTTTGAAAAGAGAAAGAAGAAGCGCCGCGACGAGAATAAAAAACGAAAGAATGAAAGTCACGTCGAAGGCGTACATCTTGCGAAACGTGGGCGATTTGGACCGAAATCATCTGGAGGAGGAGGGACAAACGACGGATATTCCGCGGATTTTACGACTGACGGGCGCGAAAAGCGTGGTCGGGAGAGTGTCGTCTTCCGCGGTGAATTTAGCGGTGGGAGTGGCGACGGTGAGTTCCGCGCACGCGATGGTGGATTTGACTCCAGGTATGTCGTCGTCGTGCCACGAGGAGAAGGATGGCTTCTCTGATGGTTTTTGATTTTGAAACGGGAAGAGATATTTTCTTTCGTCGCGCGCGCGGCGCGAGCGCGCGAGAGAGGAGGCGTTTTCATTCTCGTTTTCTTTCGTATACGTATACGTGTATATATATACTCTCTTCTTTCGTTTACGAATGCGATTTAACGCACCCATTATTAATGTATTAGTATTGTTATCGTTCGCTGACCACGCTCTCGGTGTTCTTTCTATTTCACGTCAACAGATGGGAAAGTTATGGTGACGGATTTGACGTCCACGAACGGCACGTACATCGACGGAGAAGAGCTCCTGCCGGGTATTCCCCAGGAGTTGTCGGAAGGCGGGGAAGTCATCTTTGGCGATGAGCACTGCGCGAGGTTTGAGTTGGTCATCGAACCGTAGAATGAGAGAAGAAGATATCGGTTTGAATCTCCTTCTTACCCGGATTGTTGTTGTTATTACTATTATTTGATTACTACATTTTCGCAGCGAAGTTTGAATGTTTGTTCTACTACATAAAAAATGTACTACCTACCTAGCATGCAACTCTTCTATAGATTTTTACAAAACAATTCTCTTCTAAGTGTGTCATATTGATGATCTTCATCGTCGAAACTTTACGAAGGATATGATGCACTTGCCTCCTTCGAAGCCGCCTCGCACTTCTTCTATTGTTCCGGCACTCGCGTCGTTCTCTTTCAAAAAAGCTCGGCAAACTTTAGCGACGTTTTCGCACGCTTTTACCCGTTCGTCTTTGGAAACGCTCAGAGGTTCTTGGCTGTACGTGACTCTTTCTGAGGTGACTTTGCCGAACCAAGGGGCAGTTTTTCTCGACCGGGACGCTTCAGAAATGTTGGCAAACGTTACGGTTTCGAACGCATCGTCTGCATTTTCGACTGCCATCATCGTCCACCCGTCCTCGTCGAAACGAGGAGAGCAGCGAAGGCCGACGCGCATTCGAATAGCACGAATTTCGTCGCCATCATCCCCGATCGAAACGGCAAAGCTCCGCTCGAAATGATTCGCACAACGAATGACTACGGCAATAGACGCATCAGACTGTCGTATCTTATGCATGGCGCGACGCTTAACGGATTCAATCGTCCAAAGCGATGCCCAGATATCCGAGATGGCTTTGGATATGGCTTGCGAGTTGTTCGCTTCGCAATACGTCTCTGTTGAATCGAGCGTGGCATCATCGATGTCGTTGTTTGAGGAACCAGAAGCGGATACCGCAATGAACTCGTTGGAAGTGTCGTTTTGTACTCCTGTCAGCGCGTTTTCGATGAATTTTTCCGGCAAAGGATTGTTCTTGATGATCTCTTGAATGTCGTCGCAAGCTTGCGCTGCCAGTCGTTCGTCGTCCGCGTTGGAAAGTAAACCTTCGCCGTACGATTCGAGCTGCTCAATGCGTTCGGCAAGCGATGTTTCCCTGTTGAAAATATCGCACATGCCAAAAGGAACGACGATGCCAACATTCTTGAGCACGCGAAACGTATCCGCCGCTCTACCGCACGTCTGACGTGTAGCCTCGTCGAGTGCGAGGAAACATCCGTTGCCGGTTTCCCAGGCGATGGTGTTTGCATCCAATCGTTCGTGATCAGTTTTTGAAGCCTTTGCAAAAATAATGCTCTCATCATCGTGTGCAGTAATTTGCACACCGCGACTGGGCGAGATGGACACCAACGCGCGCTGGCCAATTTTTGCCATGCTCATCAAGTTTAGAATCTCGTTGGTATCGTTGGTGGAGATGACGGGATACTTGATGCTCTCGTGATTTCTCGCAGACGTTTTCATCGCTTTCATGAGAAGTTTGTCCACATAAAGAATATCCGTTTCGTCGTATGATTTGCCCGTGAAGTTTGGTTGTTTGGATGATGCGCTCTTCTTCGGCGTCTTTTTCTTCTTTTCTGCGCCCGACGAGGACGAAGAAGACGCCGAAACAAACGCAACGCATTTAACGCGATTTGCATATGCCTCGCCGAACTCAAATTCAGTTTCGTTGCGATAGGCGGCATCTTCGTTACTATTTCTCCGCACAACGACAAACAAGTTGTCGTTTTCATTTTGAGCTACTATCGCGTCATCCTTCTTCTTCCTACTCGTTTTCGTCGTCGTCGTCGTCGCGCGTTGCAACGCCTCCTCGTTCAGAGGGCCTTCAATGACGACTATGCGACACGCATCTGTTCTCGCGGTATTCACTGCAGTCGAAGATACAACCTTGAACGTTTGCGCATTCTCACTTATGAATGAGAACGAGGAAGAAGACGAGTTCTTGCGAATTGCCGCATCGATAGCTTTTTCGCACGCATTTAATAAAAGGAGGATCTCAAACGAGACATCTTCTCGCACCGCGAACTCGACGTGGTCTTCGCCAACGTTTTCCGGTAATCCGAGCGCATATCCTAAAATCTCCGGCGTGACAGCGAAACCTTCCACGATTGAGTTCAATTTGCTTTCCACAATGCGCCGAGCTCTGGTAAAACTCCCGCGAAGTCTTCGAAGCGATTCGACTGATTCAGTCGGTGAACTATTCTTTGAACTCCCGCGTGATTTGACGTTACACCAGGTTTCTAATTCGCCGGCGACGGTTTCGCACTCCCGTCGCTCATATCCACTCATTCCAACGTGCCTTAATCCGATAGCAAGAATTTCACCCATGCGTGCCCACTGCGCGTCGACGTTTGGACCAGAAGAGGACAACATTTCGTCGTAAACGTTTGAAGTTCGCGCCATCTTCTCAATGGCTGCCAATCGCAAAAACGCATACTGTTCCAGCGCCGTTTCGCACTGACGCCATCGATGGCGCTCGTTAATCGCCTCGTCCGGTGCATCGTTGCGTAACCCAGTGACTAGACCAGAGCAAAAGTGCGCGCGAATTCTCGTCGCCGCTCTCAAGGCGTTCAAAGTTTGTTCGCCTTCCTCAGAAAACCAACCGCGGCTCTCGTTGATATTTTTAGCGTCATCCTCATCGTCATAGTTGTTGTTTCTACCACTGGTACCGCTCGTATTGAAAGAGGACGTGATCCGCGCCGATTGCGCGGCAAAATGAGCCGAGTACAACGTCGCCACGCTTTGCATGACGTCGCCTTCATCGTCTAATCGATCCCTCACGTCGTCCAATCTCTCAAACACTTGATCGCCGCCTAGAAAGGATTTTAACTCCACGTAAAACGCGTTCAAATCATCCACAACGGTTTCATCAATCGTCGCTTCTTCGTTTTCGTCAGCGTTGTTTAATCTTCTAACTTCGTCTAAGATTCGACGCGTGGCAGTCAACGCGTCCACGTCAAAATTCTTGAGCAAGTTACCCTCGATGGACTGTTTCACTTCCGTTCTCAACCATTCCGGCACTGCGTATTGATATCGATCGTTTTCAACGGCGTTGCACAAGTCGCGAATTTTAGTCAAAGGCGCTACCGGAGTGAACCTCGCGTCAAAGCTTGGCAACCACGGGTTGATGTGTCTCACTAAGCTTGCCTCAGACGTGGTTAATTTTTGACCAAACTGGTACGTCTCGCCTTCGACTTTCTCCACGCTGACAAAAATCGAACGCGCTTCAATCGCCGCTCGTCTTTTCTCGTTGTACTCTTCCGTGTTTTCAGTTTCGTTGCGAGGGATCGCACCTTCAGGGTGCGTGCACTTAATCGTACCCGCAGAAACCCACCGTAAATACGTAGCTGCCGTCGCGAGCTTCTCGTCGTCCAACTCTGGAACGTCGAAACCAACGATGCCTTTGACTGATTCTAATTTCAAATGCCATTTGCTGTTCATGGTGTCGGCGTTGGCGACGCGCACCACAGACGGAGTGAAATTCGATTCGTCTATGCTTTTCTTTCTTCTTTCTTCTCTCTCTTCGCTCTCCTCCGATATTGGTTCTTCTCTTGCATCTCCTTGTTCAACGTCTAAAACTTCTGATTCGTCATCGCGTCGCGCATTCGCGACTTCTTCGTCGGAACCAGAACTACCGCCTTCACCTTTTCCTTTCTTTTGTTCCTCCTCCCACTCTATCAAGCACTCTCGACTCCGCGCCGCCACATCCATCGCCTCCCGTTTCCCTTCTTCGCTCTCGTTTTCCTTCCTCACTTTCTTCGCGTCGTTTCTGCTGTCGTTAAAAACAACCGTAGTCTCCCCCGGCTGGCCAAACGCTCCCGTCACCGCGGCGTCCGGGAACCTCAACTTCCCGTTCACGCACGCGACGTCGTACGTAAACAACTCGACTCCTCTGTTCTTCCCTTCTTCCCACACGTACGTGGTGCTGTTGTTGTTATCGTCACCATCATTCTCCTCCTTCTTCTTCTTCTTCTTCTTCTCGATGACGCACTTCATCGTCACCGGTTCGTCACAGGAGGAAAAAGAAGAATCGCCACCACCACCAAAAATCGATCGTCCGATTTCAATCGCACCTTTCCACCGATGATTTTCCGACCACGTCAGCTCATATCCTTTATTACAGTCCCAATTCCCGAAGTCATCGTTAGAACCGACAATTTTCAGCGTCTCGCCCGGTTTGAGTTTCGCGACGATATCGAACGAGAGCCGCGTTTTCGCGACGTATTGATGATTCTCGTCATCGTAATTCCGTTCGTTATGCGAAGAAGACGCCAAAAAAGTTTCTCGTCGTCGTTGTCTTCTTCTTCTTCTCTTCGCGGTGGTGGTGGTAGTACCGACGAAAGAGAAACTCTTCTTCTTCGGAGCAGAAGAAAAAGAAGAGGGAGAAGAAGACGCCACCGCCGCCACCGGCGTTGTTCTCGTCGTCCACGCGCGCATGATTGATTTATATATTGTTAAGTTTTTAACGAACCGTGGGGAAAAAAAATCGCCCTCGAAAGACACTCGTTTTGCGAGACAAATGCAGAGACCTGCATCAAAAGAAAAAAAAATTTGCCCCCACCGCCTTTGGAGTCGTCAAAACAAGTTTCCCCCTCTTCCACCATCAAGTATCTGCGCTCTTTTAAGTTTCGCGAGCGCCCACCATGGGAGAGCACGACGCAGAGCTAAGATATAAATAAATCTCTCTCCATCATGCCGCGACAAAAGTCAGCGCCTAAGCGCGGAATAAAAGATCCACCGACGCTCGCGTCGTCTCCGGATGACGCTAAAGAAGGTAAAGAAGAAGCGATTTCGACTGTGAGCGATGGGACCGATATGACGAGGGAAGCGGACGGAGGAAGCGTGCAAAATGTTCACAACGTTTCCAAAAACGCGAAGAGGGAAACCGAATTGAACGCTGACGAAGGAGAAAAAGAAATGGACGTGAACGCGCTTTTATCGACGCTGGAAAAGTCGCACGAAGCGACGGAGAAGGCGCTGACGGAGGCGATTAGGGTGACCGTGCTCGCGAACGAGGCGCGCGCGGAAAAGACTCGCGCGGGGGGTGTTGAGAAGGAGAAGAACGGAGGAAAAGCGATGACAATCAACCACGAGGGAGAAAGGACTATTAAATATTACCCAGGGGAGTTGCTCGTTTTAGGGGGAACAGGAGCTACGACTACGACGACGCGCGAGAACGAAAACGAGGGAAACAACAACAACACAGCCGCTGCTGCGCAGCAGGCGCTGTTATATTCTGAGTTACTCGAGAGGCACCGCGAGCAGATACAGCGACAGAAAGAGCAACAAGAGCAGCAGTTGATGCGGATACAACAACAGTTTCATCAGCAGCACGTGCGGCAGCAGTTGATGCAGCGGTTGCAGCAACAACAGCAGGCGCACGGCGCTTTGAGCACAATCAACGACGATATGCCGTACGCGGTCGCGTTGGCAAGGCAGCAAGGACTCGTGCGGCAGCAGATGCACGCACAGCAACAACACTGTGCGCTTTTGCAGCAACAAGCAAAGCAACAGGCGATGCTTGCTAATCCGGAGTTGATGCTCACGAATAGCACGCACCCGGGAGCGCTCACGTATCCGTTTAATGCGGCTGCACAAAAACCAGAAAAAGGGAAAAGAGGAAGAAAGAAAAAGCCGTACATTGATCCAGATACTGGGTTAGAGCCGGTGTGTGCATTCAGTCAAGACGGAACGTGCGCGTTTGCCCTCGCGTGTAAGAAAAAAGGGAAGCCGGTGAAGTACTCCAAGTTGAATTTGAAGGTACCGGCGTCCGTGGGAAAGTACATCGGTAAGTTTTGTTGTCAAACGTGTTATTACCGGGTAAAAGCGGCAAACTTGAATTGCGCGTTTTTTAACGAAGGGTGCAAATTCGCGGCGAAGTGCGAGGAGAAAGGCATACCGGTGAAATACGCGAAATTGAGTTATAGGGTACCGAAGGATCATGCAGTGCACCCAGGTGAGGCGTGCTGTGAGGCGTGTCATTATAAGATCAAAACGAAAGGTTTGACGTGCGCGTTCACGCAAAACGATACGTGCGTGTACCATAAAAACTGCGTGAAACGCGGTGTGGAGAACATACAGTTCAACAAGTTGAAGTATATAGTACCGGCAACGCACCCGCTGTACCCCGGTCAACGAATTTGCGAACCATGTCATTACCACTTGAAGACGAAAGGAGAACGATGCGCGTTTCACAAAGACGGAACCTGCGCGCAATTGAAAAGGAAAGATATGTACGACGAAGAAACCGAACCATTGGCGTACAAAGTCTTATCGTATCGAGTTCCTGATTTCCACCCTGTTTTTGCTGGCGAACGCTGTTGCGATACGTGTTATCGGCGGTGCAAAGCGACGGGCCAACAATGCGCGTTCGCCAAGGAAGGCTCGTGCGCGTTCGCGAAATCGTGTCAAAAGAAAAACGTACCTTTGGTTTACAAGCAGTTGAAGTATCGCGTACCGAAGATGAATCCGAAATTTCCGGGCGAGTTGTGTTGCGAAGCGTGCCATTACAAGTGTAAGGCGCAAAACGAAGTGTGCATATTTTATGCTACCGGCGAGTGCCAGCACATCAAGAACTGCGAGCGCAAAGGCGTTAAGGTGGAATACAAGCAGTTAAAGTACCACGTCCCGAAAGATAATCCGCAATACGCGGAATATGCGGGAAAAACGTGTTGCGATTCGTGTTACGTGAGAATCCGCTCCATTGGTAAAGAGTGCGCCTTCGTTCAGGATGGGCTGTGCGCGTACTCTGAGATTAAAACGAAGAGTGCGAAGGAGGGCGTGAAAAATGAAGACGCGAAATCAATGGAGACATTTCAGCCACTAGCCAGACGCGTGCCGGCGACACACAAGAGGCGAGCGGGAAGTTTGTGTTGTAAGTCATGCTTCGAGAAGTGCAAAGCGGGTGTAAA
>Ga0181562_10003605_pt1 | contig 11338 bp, 13 predicted proteins | sample 011ome_26_FD_139344 | JGI IMG/M metagenome (GOLD analysis project Ga0181562, IMG submission 139344) | Coastal salt marsh microbial communities from the Groves Creek Marsh, Skidaway Island, Georgia - 011511BT metaG (megahit assembly) | ecosystem: Environmental > Aquatic > Marine > Intertidal...
GCGCTACACACCAGCTGGGGGACAAGACAGCAAAGCGTTTGAAGATATGGGTAAGAGTATCTAAGAACTTAGTCAAGTACGAGCAAGCACTTGGGCTGTGCCAAGCAGTTGACGACAAGCCTAAGACACGTGAGTTTGAGATTCGTTTAGACAGTAATGCGGCACCGCGTGAGATCATGCAGACACTGTGTCACGAAATGATACACATCAAGCAGTGCGCATTGGGCGAGTTCAAGATGGGATTCGCAGAGAGTCGCTGGCAAGGTCGTCGTATACAGCACGACAAGCTAGATTACAAGCAACTACCGTGGGAAGTAGAAGCGTTTACTAATGAGAAAAAACTATACCGCGCATGGCGAAATAGTGGTTGACAACTAGCACACAGATGCTATACTGTATATAACAGTTAGGCAATGAGGGCAAAGCAATGCAAAACTTCGTAATCACAACACAGTTTCTTGAGAACTACGGCGCACACTGCGAAGACGGTAAGTTCAAGAGTGGTAACGCATACTGGAAGATGAAGGGTGGTACGGACTACCTTGTGAGCGGGTTGGACCGCATACAGGATGCAGTTGCGTTCGTTGCAGCCACAGCAATGGAGAACAGCCTCTATGCTAAAGAGTTCCCAGTAGAGTGGCAGACAGAAGCTGAGTGGACGGCCAAGCTGCCTGAAGATGCAGACTATCGTGAGTTCCTGCTAGAGCAATTAAAAAGGGTTGACCCAACACTAGGGGTTGACAACAGCCACAGTTGATCATATACTAGTAGCATAAGTTAACAAAGAGGGCAAACAAATGGATCGCAAGGACTTGATTGAAGCGGCCGTAGAGCAGATCATTACAGACTGCCGCGTAGGAGACTTCACAGCCATATACGAGCTGTTGGAGCGTGTAGATGAAGACACACTAGCAGGCTTCATTCCAGAAGAGAAATTGGTAAAATAAAGGTTGACATTCTCCCTAAGTGACCATATACTATATATAACAGTTAAGCAAAGAGGGCAAACTATGCAAAACCTAAAGAAGTTCATTAACGATCAGAACACTTGGAGAGCGATCTTCAACACTGCTCCAGTTACATTCCCACTAAGCCAGTTCCACGTAAACGATCTAGCCAAAAGCCTAGACAGCAAACTATCTCCAGAGAACCTACACTGCGATGGAGAGATCAGTCGTGCAGAAGCAGGTCGCAAGTATCGCTTCCTTGCTACAGTATGCAAAGAGCTAGAAGCATACTGCGCTAGCAACAAGCTCGCAATGCCAACTGTATACGAACTGTAAGGAGCACACTATGAAGACTGTAGCACACACACTAGAGCAGTTGGACAACACCTTGGACACAGTAGAGCAGTTGATCCATGAACTGCCCATCAGTGCCGAAGGTCATCGTCAGCTCACCAGTCTAGTGTACGAACTGTGGATGCAAGTAGAAGCAACAATTGAGCAAAAAGAGGTTGACACTGTAGCTGAATGAGGCTATACTGTATATACATTAACAAACATAGAGGGCATACACTATGACAATGACAGTAACACAAATCCAGCAAGCAATCCGTGAAGCACAAGAAGCAGCATATGAAGCAGCCGACAACAAGCATCGTACAGTATACGGTGGAGTTGATCAAGGTGCATGTGGCTTTGCTTGGGTTAACATATACGAGCACAACGGTGCTAAGATCAAAGGCAACACACGCATTGGCAAGGCTATGAAGGCTGCTGGTATAGGTCAGGACTACACTCGTGCGTTTCAGATATGGAACCCTAGTGGCTACCCTGTACAGAATGTAGATGTACTTGAAGCGGGTGCTTATGCGGCTGCTGACACACTACGCAAGTATGGCTTTACAGCATACGCAGGCAGCAGACTAGACTAACGGTAGGGGGCATAGCCCTTTACAGCAGACTGATAAACTGCGTTAGTAATTAGAGCAATCGGAAACGGTTGCTCTTTTTTTTTGAAAAGAAAAAAATATTTTTCTCGAGGCGAGGGGGTAGGTGGGGTATAAAAGTCTTTTAAAAACAAGCACTTAGCTGTGCTTAATGATTTGAAAACGGACAGAGGCAAAATCACCACCTCACTTCTGTAAGTACTTCACCCTAAAAAAATGCGCAACAATTTTTTTTACTGTGTAATACCCATTTGGGCAAGCGTAGCGTATACAGTGAGTAACACGAAACTGTAAGGCTAGCGCAGCTAGACTTTTATATACGCAAAAACAGAACCTCTTAACTATGGCGCACGGTAGTGTACGCTATAAATACTCATAGCACACACAGTGTATTACTCACAGTTTGAACATGTGTCATAGTTGCTTATAGTAAAGCTATATTAGTTAAAAGCAAACTCGTTGACAGCACTGTGTGTGCTATCTTACTAGGATCATAGTTGCGTGTATGAAATAAAGTTAGTGTACGATAACACACCAAGAAGTCTTACGCTCGTCGAAAGTATTACATACTGTGCTACAGTAGATCTATTCTTACGAGGAATACACACTGCTCAGACGTCTGCAACACGCATAGCATTTGAGTCTGAGAGAGATAGACTGTTGGGCATACTAATACTGAGTGATAGTAACAGCTATACTCCTGTGTGCGTGGAAAGAGACTCATCTTTTAGTTAATCAGCATTTGCGGGGTGTTCTAGGGCTATGCAATTAGTCTGTCGCTATGGTTGTGTCAAAACGGTTCTTGTATATGCTGTATAGTATCGTTGCACTGGAGCCTGGTTAAGTGCGTAGTTTAAGGTGCAAAAAATTGCTTTAAGTCTAACTAGCGTTAGCTGCTTCGCAGCTTGTAGGAGTTGCGCTAACCGCTTCGCGGCTGTTGGGCTTTAGCGCAGGCGCTTCGCGCTTTTTTGGATTAAGGCTGGCCCACTCTTACAATGATTCTGTCGCCTGGTTCTAGCAGCAACTGAGTGCGCTCTAGTACACCACGAGGAACTATTGATGTGTTCCATTCTATAAACTCTGAATCAAGAGGAACATCTGCTTTGGCTATTGCAATGTTAACATCAGTTGCTGCATCATCTGATCTGTTGAGCACTGAGATCGCAGCAATCACATATTCAACTGTACCTGGTATTGTGTATATGATATTGTCTGAACCATCTGTGGTTGTTACTTCTGTGTTGGCCCAACGACCGTTTTGATTGGGTCCTGCTACTGTTGCTATACCGTGTACTGTTATGCTTAATGGCATGAGTAATTCCTATCTTGTGGTTCTTGGGTTACGTATCTGTGCTGCTCTAACTTGTGCGCTTGGCTTGTAGTCTTGCAATGGATAACGTGCTACCCAGTCTGTTGCACCCTGGTGCTTGATTTTATTTAATCGTGTTGCTAGGCTTTCTGCTTTCATTCTGGCTTCGCGTTCTTTTACAGTGTGCTGGTATGGCGCAATCAGAGCGTCCTCGTCAAACTCTTGCTTGAGCTTGTTTAATGTTTTTGAATATGCTTGTATAGCATAAATTTTACTAGGTTCTCTTTTGGCCATGCTTACATTCCTTTAGTGTATTTATACACAACATCGCCTGCACGTTCTTGTAGCACACTGTAGCCTAGACCTTCAACTGTTGCAGCAACTAGATCATCATTGTGCTCTGCTATTATAAAAGGACGATGCTGCTGTATGGTATGAACTGCGCCCTGTATAGCTGCATACTCGTATCCTTCTAGATCCAATTGCAGTATGCTTAGGTTATCGTAATCAAAGTCGTCTATCATATGCTGTGCTACTGTGTGTTCCGTCCATGTCCATGAACCTTGTGTGAGTCTAGGACTTGCTAGACCTTGTTCAGTAATCACACAGCTATCTCCACCCAGTAACTCTGCACCTTCGCAGCCTGTGGTCATTTGTAACTTGCGATGACTTTTGCCTAGGGCTGCTCGTCGTAGTACTACGTTGTGAATACCGTTTACAGCTAGCATACGCTCTACACAACTGTAGTGTTCGTGTATAGGTTCCCATGCATACACTATAGTTGCATGTGCGCTTAGAGGCGCAAGCAAGCCGCCAACATATGCGCCTGCACTAATAACACTGCCTGGACGTTCTGTTAACAGTGTACACATATACTCACGCAGCCAAGGCTCGCTACCGTTAAGAGTAAATCTATCTATCTTACGTTGCGGTAATCCATGCGGCAGAAAATATGTTGCTTCGGGTCTTTTAACTTCGATCATGCTACAGATATATAGCCGATTACATTATTTGCACTAACAGTTATCGGTTGCTTGCCGTACTGGCTGTATAGCATTCTATTAGGAGATCCTAGTATACTTGTACTAAAAGATCTATAGTCAGTGTCGTTGTTAGCAGTTTGATATATAACAGGGTTAGTTTGTGCAAACATACGACTTTGTAATTGTGCCGGTGTAAGGTTTGGTAACACTTGTAAATGTAATGCACATAGCCCTGCTACTTGAGGTGCTGCCATACTAGTACCACCTATGCTCATAATCTTATAGGTAGGATCATTTGGATAGTCAACTGGAGTAAACTTGCCAGTGTCGGCATTTCTACTAGTAGTGCTCATAATGTTTGTACCAGGAGCCCATATATTAACCGCAGGTCCTTTTTTACTAGAGCCAGCAGTACGATCAAGATTATCACTGCCAGTAAAGAACGTTGCAGTATCAATGTTACCTACAATAAATGCGTTTGAGGAGTATGGTGAACTGGGTCTATGATAAAAGCGAGTTACGCCGCTAATAGTAACTTCGTTGTTGTAATCGGCACCGCCTGGTAGATCTGATTTGTAATAATCATTACCTGCTGCAATGCAAATGTGTATACCGTCTGAAATCATATCTTCTACTTCAGCATCTACACTAGCTACTTGACCAGGGAAGCGTCTAGAACCATCTCCGTACTTAGAAACTATTCCGTAGCTATCCCAAAGTTCTTCATCTGTTTCCGATAAGTAGGTCCAAGATTGTCCGCGGTATATGCCGCCTGTTGGCTCAGTAGGACTAGATCCAGTATATCCCCAACTCATGTTTACAACAGTAGGACGACTTCCGCCTTTACTAGTGTGCCACAATCGTATTGTATCAAACGCATCTGCAATTGAAATTCCACTGCCCGGATCAAAGAAGCCTTCTAGGCCTGATAATTTTTGTGCAAATATTCTAGCACCCTTAGCCCAGCCATAAGTTTTACCTGCTGCAATTCCTGCACAGTGTGTGCCGTGGCCGTCATAGTCATCATAAAAGTTAGCATCCTGTGTTCCAGATAGGCCGCTTTCTGTGTACCAATCTATCTGCTGCATACGAGTAGGGCTTCCTGGTGAAAATTCTACAAGTGGCATACCTATTGTAAAAGTGCCGCCCTTACCCCCTATTAAATTTGATAGTTCTCTGCTGGTTTCTCCTACTATTAATCGACCCTGTCCGTCAAAACCAAACTCATTAGCTGCAGGACTGTTAACTGATCCTCTAAACTTTCTATCTGCTTTTACAAGAACTTTACCTGTGGTTCTATTTCTATATTCTAAACTGTAGTATGCACCTATATCAAGAACTCCGCTCGTAGGTGGATTGTATTCTGATTTCATAGCAAAATATGTAGACTGTGCAGAACCATCTATAAAATTACTCGACGAGGTAACTGTATGGAAAACATAATTCTTAGGATACAACCATTCAGGATGATTAGGGTCTATGCCAGAGTCTTGTATTACAACATCTACACCCGTGCCATCTAAAGCGTAATCATATCCGCCTGTTGTTGTAGGATTAATACCATAGACATTTATTGTTTCAATACATCTTCTCAGGCCCCAGTTAACATCAAGATTGTCACTACTACCTCTAATATATTGTCCGGGTTGAGATGCGTGTAGTCCGATGCTAATATCATCACGTTGCTCTGGTGGAATCTCTACTGCCCTAACCCTAGGGTCTGCACGTAGAGCTTCTGCTTCAGCATCTGTGAGCATAAAGTGTGTTTGTATCTTTGAACCCGGACGTGGATTGGCAATGTCTACGCTACGATTAGGAATAGGGCCTGCTCCGCTGCTGGCAGTAATGTCTGCTTCCAGTGCGGGCAAGTCTTCTCTAGTGTTTGCTATTACTGTGTATTCTTTTTCCATTATGTTGAATAGTTCTCAGTTACTGTTCCGAACGCAACATATGTGCCGCCTGAACTGTAAATTATAAATTCTGTTTTGTTAGGTCCTGTAAATGTTACACCGCCGCTGCCCCCAGGATAAACTGATGTAATTGCTGTTCCGTTAATGCGTACTTCAGTAGGTCCAAATCCAGTTGCACTAAAGTCTAAAACAGTTGCTCTAAAGAACTGCTCGCTGAGTGACGGTACGTTTGTAAAATTAACTGAATAGTCAGCTCCAAACGTGTTATTGACAAAAATAAACAATGTATCATTTGTGCAATCACAATCCATTACTTGCTGATTAACTGTGCCGCTATTTGGTGAAGTAATTCCGCTTAACACTAATCCTCTTGTATTAATACCGTCTGGTGCTGATAGTGTAATCGCACCGTTTGAAAGCACTTGAGCATTAGAACCGCCTGCTATGTTAACAGTATCACTTGCGATTATGTTAATACCGTCGCCTGCATTATATCTTGTAATACTTGCTCGGTTGCCCGGAACAATACCACCATATGTTGATACTATGTTATCGTATTGCTTAATAGTAAGAGGTTGTCCACTACCGTCAGATATATCAACAGTTCCATTAAACGTTGAATTAGTTGCTCTAACATTTAGATTTGTTAAATCGTCTCCTTGCAATCCTGTTAGATATAAAGTTCCGTTATATGTTCCTGGACCGGTTCCAGCTGCATCTGCTTGAATCCATAGTGCATCGTCTGTAGCAACAACTCTATGTTTAATGTCAAGCCCGTTTAGTGTTTCACTAAATTCAATTTGCGGAGTAGTTGTTTCAAGCCGTATACTACCTTCAGCAATAACAACATTACCAAGGCTATCTGCAAAAGTAACACCGTCTGGTGCTGTTAGTGTAATTGTGCTTGCACTTGTAATTACAGGTGCGCCTACACCTGTATTAATAAATTCAGGAGCAGAAACTGTGTCAGTAAATGTGCCTGCTCCTGTTATATCAATATTGCCAGAACCTACAATATCATTTGTATTAAGCTCTAGGTCTCCACCAAGTTGTGGTGTTGTATCATTAACTAGATCAGCACTTATACCTGATAAGTCAGCTGGTCTAAATGTAAATTCACCTGTTGTATTATTATATGTTAAACTTCCGCCTGCATTTGCAGTAGATGTTAATATTGATAAGTCTGTTAATGCAATGCCAGCTGCGGAAACATCGGGTGGTGTAAATGTAAATACGCCATTTACATTATCATATGAAAGCGAGCCGCTACCAGATGCTGCACCTGTTGAAACAGAAAAGTCTGTTAATGCAATGCCACCTGTAGGCGCTGTGTTAATCCATAGTCCACTGTTATACTGTAACACATGGCCATCTTCGGGCAACGCTACAGTTACATCAGATATGTCATTCATTGCAGGAGCAGCACCAGTGTTATCTATTGTTACTTCATTAGTATTAGTAATAGAAACAGTAATACCTGTACCGCCAAGGATTGTTATAATGTCTGATACTGCATTACTATCAACTAGGTCTAAGTCTACTCCGTTTGTAGTTGATGTTAGATCTAAACCGTATGTAGTATTAGTATCAGTAAGACCTGCTACAGTGGTATTGATCCACTTAGCGCCATCATATTCTAAGAGTTGTCCAAGTGCAGGAGTATCTATTTCAACATCTAATAAATCATTAATATTAACGGCGCCACCAGTTTCAGCAGGCGGCAAATCTGCAAGTGTAATATAACCTACGTTGTTTGTAAAACTGCTTAATGCAGTAGGTGCTCCGATTAGGTCAGCGTATAAACCACTAAACGCATTGTTTTCAATTTCAGTAGTTGTCCAAGAACGTGTAGCAAGAACAACCTTTTCGTTAGCATTGTTTGTGTATATGCGAAGTGTAGCACTGTCTACATCATAGAAAATTTCACCACTTGCTCCAGACAAGGTGTCTAAACTCTTTGCGCTTCTCTTTTCTAGTCTTAGGGATCGTTGTGGTTTCATACTTATTCCTTTTCAGTATTTATCCTGATAAGTAATAGTATGAAAATGAAGCCTTATTATCTAATTCAATCCTGGAGCAATCGTGCTAAAAAATTGCAAACACAATATTTGCAAAACGAAATGTCTCCAAGCGATCGTTGTCAAAATTTAAAAGAAGCACACAGAAGAAGTATAGAGTTTTCTGCTAGTCTCCGAGAATCAAAATTTGCAGGAGCAATTGATTGGGAACCGCGTGTACGCCTAGTTAATGATTCAGGTAACTATTTACTAGACGCACAAGCAATATTGCAGTCTACTCGTCGCTAAGGTTATTAAGAAAAGATCTTAATTTAGTACTATCAGTTTCTGCACGTATCTTAGGAGCCGTTGCACCTTCACTAGGTGTATCCAAAACAGTGTTTGTTCTTTTAAGAGAATTAACAATTGAACTTGCTCCAGAATTATTACTACTACCTGCAGAATTTTCTTGTTCATCTTCTCCTAGATCAAAGATACGCAGAGTGTCTACATCAAATCCTAAATCAATTTTACTGTTAACACCACTTGAGCTACGTGTCTTCATAAGCTGAATCTGATAGCGTCCACGTTCACGCATTGCTCTACTTGTAAAGATACCAATCAAGTTATCCGCAGTATTAATCTTTGAAATACCGCCCGAGATGTGCGAGTGATCAAACTCTATCTCTTCTACTGAGCTTCTGTTCAACTGCGATGCTGTAACGAAGATACAGTTAAGTTCCATTGCCAAGTTGCGTAGTTCTTCTGATACATACTTGTCTTTAACAAACAAGTTCTCTGCACTAATCTTAGTACCGATCGGATGCATCAAATCTAAGTAGTCAATTAGCAATGCGTCTACCTTACGACCTGTTTTAATCTCATACTCTTTTAAGTAAGCACGTACATCGTTTGCGTTCTTGCCTGTAGGCATATACTTAACCTGAAACGCACCTGACTTCTTACCAATCATTCGTACCTTCATCTCAACATCGTCAATATTCTTAAAGATGTCACGACTTGGGATTTCTGAAGTCATTGCATCTAGTCGCATACTAACTAGATTTTCACTAAGCTCAAATGTCAAGTACATAACGTTCATGCCTGCTAGAGCCCAGTTCACGCCCATATTTGCCATGAACAACGATTTACCTGAACCTGAACCACCTGCAAAGATATTAAGCTCACCTCTGTTGAATCCGCCAAACAGTTTCTTGTCCAGCGTAGGCCAACCTGTGCTTACTTGTCCGTTCTTGTCTTTGATTGCTTCCAGCCTTGCTCTAGGATCAGCCCAATAGTCTGTACCTAGATCTTTTTGTAAACCTATCTGGACTGCTTTCTTGACCAAGTCTTCAACTGGTCCGTACTCACCTTTCTCAAGTAGATCTGCGCTTTGTAAGATAGCGGCTTCGAGTGCTTTGTGTCTGCTGAATGTTTCAAACTCTTGGAGCAGCCAGTCATAATGATTCTCCTGTAGCTGTCCTGGTGATTTTAGATTACTATCTGTTGCAGCATTAACCATATCAAATGTAGGCAATGCGTTATGTTCTTCTACATAGTTTTTAAGAAACTTTGCACTTTCTTGTAACCGTCTATCAAATGTATTAGGATCAAACACACCCTGACAACGTACAAAGCTCTCAGCATCTGTCATAAACATTTCTAGATATACTTTCTGTATATCATAACCATAATCTGTGTTTTGTCTAGTTGTCATTCTCAGCCTTCGTAAATACTTTTACATTATACATTGTAGCAAACTCTTGTGCATCTGTCAAGTCGTTAACCATAGGTTTGCCTTTGATATTTAAACTAGTGTTTAGCAACATAGGACAGCCTGTTAGTTCAAACCATCTTTCGAGCAAAGCTCGTATTCCGCTACCGTCTTTTGGTACGACTTGGACTCGGGCTGTACCGTCGGCGTGGCAGATCGCAGGATACAGGTCTGGATCTTTGACTCGGGCGGTATACTGCATATACCGTCCGGTGTATCCGTCAAACAAGGTGTCGGCATGTTCTGCAAGGACAACTGGTGCGAAGGGCCTAAATCGCTGTCGCTGTTTGATGTCATTGACCCTATCTTTAATATCGCTACCGCGAGGATCAGCAAGAAGACTACGATTACCAAAAGCTCTTGGGCCATATTCGGCTTTTCCGTTTGCGACTCCTGCAATGCCTTCCGCCTCGAGTTCTTTAATGATTTCTTCAACCGGATACTTTCCTTCTATATTGTAGCCCAAGTATGCATTGTTAAATTCTATATGCTTTTTCTTATGGGCTAGGACTGCACCAACTGCACTCCCTGCATCACCTGGATTAGGCATAATCCATATGTTATCAAAATACTTGTAGGCTAAATGATTAGCACTACAGTTTAGAGCACACCCTCCCATAAGCACTAGGTTCTTGCTCTTACTATTCTTCTGAACCCATCCTAATATTTGCTCTAGGGTAAACTCGTATGTCTTTTGAGTTGCTGCTGCAATATCAAACATATCTTGTTCTGTGGTTAAATCTTTGCGCCAGTCTAAGCAGCCTCGATGAAAATTACGCTTATACTTAACTTCAGCACCATCGACGTAATCAAACATTTCATACATGTCATTCCAAAGACGTTTAGGATCACCATATGCTGCCATGCCCATTAAGATGTATTCGTCTTCGTTAGGTTTAAGTCCTACACGTTGTGTCATAGCACTATACCATAAGCCTACACTGTGTGGATAGCCTTGACTGTAAGTCTGTTTAAGTTTGTCACCCTTGCCTTCCCAAACAGTTAGGGTTTCAAATTCTCCAATGCTATCAATACATACAACAGTGGCATCACTAAAAGGGCTAGTATAATAACCAGCGGCAGCATGGCTATGATGGTGGCCAGTATACCTAATAGGAGCACAAATGCCGTAGCTATTAAGATACTTTTTAATATCGTTCTCTCTATAATTCCAGCCTTGTCCTGCTCGAAACTGTCTAAGAGTTTTGACAAAGGGTTTTTCATACCAAATAATTTCATCAGGTTCTCCCCATTGACTTGCGTAGTCAATTAGTTCTTTATTTAAATGTGCATCATTTTTAATGCCGCTAAAACGTTCTGAATGACTAGCAAACTTTAATTCAAGAGAATGGTTAGGCCCTAGTCCTTTACGTTTATATTCAAATACTGCTAGAGCAGCATCATGACTGTTAGCACTTATACCCCAAATAATCATTTGTAAATAAACGGATCACGTTTGCGCAGTTCTGCTAGA
>Ga0181562_10003608_pt1 | contig 11334 bp, 10 predicted proteins | sample 011ome_26_FD_139344 | JGI IMG/M metagenome (GOLD analysis project Ga0181562, IMG submission 139344) | Coastal salt marsh microbial communities from the Groves Creek Marsh, Skidaway Island, Georgia - 011511BT metaG (megahit assembly) | ecosystem: Environmental > Aquatic > Marine > Intertidal...
ACCTTCCGCGAGATTTCTTACGGACGAACACGCGGCTTCGAACGAGTTTCGAACGTCGACCGCGACCACTCGGGAATCGATGACGGAGACGTTTTGTGAAGTGATTGGCGAATCGCGAAGCGGTTTCGGCGAGCGCGCGCGCGAACGCGGCGTTCGTCACCGCGCGCGACCGCGGGTCCACGCGGTGGTCCACGCGGCGGTCCACGCGGACTTCGCGCCGCGCAGACGCGCGGGTTCGTCTGGTCTTCGTCTTCCGAAACAACACTGACGGTATCAGATACCGATACAAGACAACACGTATAGGATAGTCCCGCGCGTATGAGCTACCTTTAGTCGAAGACGACGGTCCTCCCTTCGTGCACCAGGACCCTGCTCTCCAGGTGGTTCCGCAGCGCCCTGGCCAGCGCGACGCGCTCGACATCCTTCCCCTTGCGCACCATGTCCTTCACCGTGTCCCGGTGCGACACCGGCGCGACGTCCTGCACGATGATCGGGCCCATGTCCAGCTTGGCGGTGGCGTAATGCGCGGTGGCGCCGATGAGCTTCACGCCGCGCTCCTTCGCGCGGTGGTACGGCTTCGCGCCCTCGAACGCGGGCAGGAACGAGTGGTGGATGTTGATCGTGTGCGCCGCGTGCCTGTCGCAGAACCTGTCCGACAGAACCTGCATGTACCGAGCCATCACCAGCGTGTCCGCGCCGGCCTTCTCGACCACCGCCTCGATGCGCGCCTCCTGCGCCGCCTTCGCCGCGGCTTTGTCGCCGCCGTGCTTCTCCGGCTCCATGGGGAGATGGTGAAACGGAATCCCGAACTGGTCCGCGATGTACTTCAAGTCCGTGTGGTTACTGATGATGAACGGGATCTCGCACTTCAGCTCGCCGTTCGCGTGGCGCACGAGCAGATCCCACAAACAGTGGTCGATCTTGCTCACCAATATGCCGACGCGACGCGGATCGGCGCTGTACGAAATGTCCCACGAGTCCAGGTCGAACTGACGCGCCATGTTCTCGATGTTGCTCTCGAGCGCCTCGCGGTTGTCCGCGCCGCTGAACAGCCCGGAGAAGTCGATGGAAAGGCGCTGGAAGAACATCCCGTCGTCGCTGACGTACTGATTCGAGCTCAGGATGTTGCACCCGCAACCGAACATGAGCTGCGTCAGGCCCGCCATGAGCCCTTTGCGGTCGGGGCCGATGAAACACACTGCGAAGTTTGGATCGACCGATAGTGGATGAGTGGAGCGACACGCGGGAGCGCGCTCGTCAGTTTCGGGTCGGTCTCGGGAAACGCGTCGCGCGAGGGTCTCGTGTTGGGGCCCGTCTCGAGACCACGCGGGGTGGCGAAGGCGCGCGAGCGGAAACGGGGGGAAGAGACGGACGGGGCCGTTCTCGCGTTTCGACCTTTCAGGTGGGCGTCGCTTCGCGCGAAAAAAGGACACGTCGCGTCGTTCGCACCTTTCGCGATGAACGTCCTGTCCTCGGGGGGGGCGTTCGACGGCGCCGTCCCCGGGAGAACGTTCGAGGAGAGTTTCACTTCCTCGACGCGAGCGGCTTCGCTCGAGGGCTCGACGACAGCGGTCGCGACCGTGCGCGCATCGAGCCGGTGTCGCTTCGCTCGGACCGACGAAAAGCGCGCGGGGGTTTTGATTCCCGAGAGCGCCCGAGCGCGGCTGAGAGGCTCGCCGCGATGCGGCGCGCGCGCGCGCGAGAGGGTCGCGGCGGGGACGTGAATGGCGTATGCGAGCGTGGAGGTCATCTTCGGGAGGTGGGGACGCGAGCAATGTAGTGTGAAGGCTTTTGGCACGCGACCGATGGAAACTTGCGAGCGTCGTTTGGCGCGAGCGCTCGCGCGCTTTTTCGTCTTCCGTCTTTTCCGGCGAAGATCGGCGTAGGGGTAAACAGTCTTGCGAATTCGCGCTGAATCGAAACGCACCGATTTCTCGAAAGCGAAACCAGATTTTTGGCGTACTTTTCCACTTGGGCGCGTCCGGTTGATCGGGGCGAGAGTTGCCGCGCATCTTTTCTCGGCGTTCGTTTTCCGGACGGAGAGATTCGCGAGCGTCACGTTTCCGAAGCTCGCGAAGAGATCCAGCTCACAGTGCATGGTCCAGAGGCACCGACGACCGACCCGACCTGCGTGTCGCTGCGGCGCGTGCCCCTCCGACGGCCTCGGCGATCTAGACGGCCTGTGCGTCGCGGTCGCGGACCCGCGAGACCCGACTCTTCGCGAGGGACCCGTCCCCATCATGGGCGCGTCCGAGCGATTTCCCGCGGTCCCCAAGCGGTGCGTGGTGACCGGCGGGATGGGCTTCGTCGGGCGCAGGCTGGTGGAGATGCTGGTGGAGCGCGGCGCCGAGCGCGTCGTGGCGTTCGACATCGCGCCGAAGCCCGCGGACGCGGGCGACGACGGCCGCATCGTCTGGATGCAGGGCGACCTGACCAACCCCTCCGACGTCGTTCGCGCGTGCGAGGGGGCCGATTGCGTGTGGCACATCGCCGCCCTCGTGGGCCCGTACCACGCGCTCGAGGCGTACGACGAGGTCAACTTCCAGGGCACGGTGAACGTCATCGAGGCGTGCAAGAAGCTGGGCATCTCGAAGATCGTCATGAGCTCGTCCCCCTCGACGCGCTTCGACGGCAACGACATCAACGGCGCCAAGGAGAGCGAGCTGCGCTATCCGAAGCGCTTCCTGCAGGCGTACGCGGAGAGCAAAGCCAAAGGCGAGGAGGCGTGCATGGCGGCGTGCGACGGCGAGACGTTGTTCACAGTCGCGGTGGCGCCGCACCAGGTGTACGGGCCGAGGGACTTTCTGTTCCTGCACAACTTCCTGCTGAACGCCAGGCGCCTGCGCGTGTTCGGCTCGGGGAAGAACCTCGTCTCGGTGTGCTTCGTGGACAACTACTGCCACGGCTTGATCATCGCCGAGCGAAAGTTGCACCGAGGTTCGCCCGCGCTCAAGAAGTTTTACATCTGCACGGACGGCGCGCCGGTCAACTTGTGGCGGTTCATCGACCGCGCGATCGTGGACATCTTGCCCGGCGCCAAATCGCTGTTCAGCAAGCTGCCGTTGCCGGGCTGGTCGTTCATGTACCCGCTCGGGTACGCGTGCGAGAGCCTCGGCGCCGCGCTGGGCAAAAAGTTCAAGCTCACCACGTTCAGCGTGCGCATGTTGCTCATCAACCGGTACTTCGACCCGTCGGAGAGCGCGCGGGATCTGGGGTACGAGCCCATCGTCTCGCCGGACGAGGCGTGGGCCATCACCAGGAAGTGGTTCAAGGAGGAGTGGCTGCCCAAGCACGGGCCCAAGAAGTGAGCGGAAGACGCGCGCGCTCGTGTACCTGATACCTGATGTCATATTTTTCGCGTTTTCGCCTGCAGGTGCGACGGTGTGTGCCTGCCAGCGTGTCCTATCTTTTGGGAGGAGATCTCCTGGAGCGCTCGTTTTCTGGGTGAACCGGCACAGGGATCCGCGCCCGCCTCGCCCGTTCGCGATGTCCGCCCTCGCCGCCCCCATCGCCGCTGCCGTGCGCGTTGCGGCACCCGCGCGCCGCTCCGCACGCCGCGCCGTGCGGAGCGCGGCGACGATTCGGGGCGCGCCCGACGCGACGCTCTCGGAGGCCAACTCCATCACGTCGGACGACGTGTCGTCCTGGGAGGAGATCGACTCGCAGGTGGCGGTGATGTGCGCGACGTTCGCCGGGGACTCCAGCGTCAACGGCCGCATCTTCGCGGTCACCGAGCTGGGCCCCGACAAGACGTACGAGGCGCTGGACGACATCACCGTCGTGGACGTGTACCAGGCGGCGTACGACGGTGGGCTCGACGAGTGTACCACCATCATCGACGTGCACCTGCGCATCGTCGCGGAGTGCATCATCAAGGAGAACGTCGAGCTCGTCAACGCGGTGTACGACAAGTTCCGGAGGATGCCGCCCATGCTGCAGAAGAGCTCCCTGGTCGCGACCGCGGCGGTCGCCGAGGCCGGGCTCCTTTACGTCAAGGAGGAGTACGACCTGATCGAGTCCATCCTGCGCGACGACGTGAGCGGCCCGGAGGCTTCGGACGAGATGAAGCTCGAGTACGAGAAGGTGACGGTCATCGCCGAGTACATCGACAAGGTCATCGCGGCGATCCACGCGGAGAAGGGCGAGGTGGATGGCGAGCTCGTAACGGACGCGATCCAGATCCACGTCGAGACCATCGACGCGCCCATGATCACGCCGCCCGACGGGGTCATGTGAGGCGCAGAGCGTGATTCGCGAGAGGCGAGAGACGGAACGCGCGAAAACGCGCGGCGGCGGATGCCCGTCTCGAAGGCGAGGCCGCTCACTCTATTCTTTCGCGCGCGCGCACGCGCTTCGGGACGCGGGCGTCTTCGAACGCGCGCGCGCGCGCGCTCACGCGTGGCGGCCGTCGCAGTCGTCGCCGCCTGATCGTAATACTAACATGATATATGGCTTTTATAAGAGCGTTTTTCGCCTTTTCACGCGACGACGTCGCTCCCCGGCGCGCCGTACACCAGCGCCGACACGGCGAAGACGAAGAACAACAATCCCCCCGCGACGGCGACGAGCCTCTGTGAGATTTTCAGCGCGATGATTCGCCCGCCGATGACCGCGAGCCCGGTGCAGAACGCGTGGCCTATGATACCGCCGAGAGTCACGCCGTACGGGTTCTTGTGCGCGGCGAGCGCGATGGTGGTGATCTGCGAGCGGTCCCCCCACTCGGCGAGGAACGTTAGGACGAACGCCTCGAGGAAGATGGGCGTGCAGATCTTCGCGAGCGCGCGTCGTATCCGGCCCATACTCCGTATGCTGTCGTTGCTGCCGGGCAGGCCCGCGCCGAGCTTCTCCTCCACCTCGGACATCTCCTCCTGCATGGTGGCCTGCGGGTCGGCGCGCCACGCGATGTACAGCAGCCGGAACCCGAAAAACGTGTACAGCACGAACGCGGCTTTGTTCACCACGCTCTGGCTGATGAGGTTCGGGACGATCAAACCAAGCGCGGTGGAGAGCACGGTCATGACCGCGAGCGCGCCGATGGCGCCCGCGAAGACGATCACGCGCGGGTGCCGCATGGCCATGATCGCGGCGATGATGAACGTCTCGTCGCCGAGCTCGGACACGAGGATCATCGCCAGGCTCGAGCTGAACGCATCACCGAACCCCCCCGATCCCTCCGCGGAGCCCAGAGGCTCGCCATCGCCGCGGGCCTGCGCATGTGAGTGGCGAGTTGGGTGAGATACGAGATACGAGGTACGGCGGTTCCACAGAGGGGGTCGAGGGGGAGCTCGGTCAGCCGGCGTCGATCGCGTCAGACGCGAGGAGGGGCTCGGGTCACATTTGAAACCTCGCGCGAGCGGAGGCGCGGAGGGAAACGCACCGCGCCGAGATCGGCCGCCATCGCGCCCGGGCGCGCGTACGCCGTCGCGAGGGGCGCGAGGAGCGCCAGGAGCGCGAGCGCGAGCGCGGCGTCCACGACGCGCGCCATCTTGTGTCGACAGCCGGAGACAAAAAACACAACGTCTGTCAGAGCCTGGCGAGAGCTCTGAGCCGCAGAACCCGCGAGCGAGTGTCGAACGGGAGTCAACTTGGGTCACAGACGGTCGATTTTGGGCTCGACCGCTCAAGTTCAGAAGTTCAAGACGACAGTTTCATGGGTCCGCGAAAAACTCTTTTTGTTCGCGCGAAGGCCTCTCTTGGCACTTCTCGATGAAGCGGTTCTTCGCGCCCGTCGGCGGGTCTTCCGACCCCAGCAAGCGCGCGCGGGGCGACGGCGGGGCCGAGGGCGACGCTGGCGCGGGCGCGGGCGCGCCCGATGCCCCAACGCGCCAGCCGAAGAGCTTCATGACGTGGAACTGCAACTCGTTTCTCGGCCGGATGCGCAAAGAGCTCGACAAGAAATCGTTCCTGCGTTACGTCGAGGACCACGACCCGGATATCATCGCGCTGCAGGAGACGTGGCTGCCCGCCGCGGCGCCCGATCGGTACGATACGCCCCGCCGCGTCGAGAAAAGTCGAGATACCGCACGCGCGTCCCTCCGGTCTCCGGCGTGTCGATTCGCGAAGGAGCCGGATCTCGCGATCCACGGCGTCGTGGGCACCCCACCCCGATTTTTCTTTTTCGAAACTCGCCCCGCGTCTCGCCCTGACTGACTGACCGAACGGCCCACACACGCGCTGGCTCAGCCGCGGCGAGTTGCGCGACGACACGAAGCAGTACCGCGAGGACAAGGCGCTGATCGACCTCGTGATGCGGCAGAGACCTCTGTCCGGGTACCGCGCGTTTTGGGCGTGCGCCGACATCAAGCGCGCGGGTTGCGGCGTGCTCGTCAAGAAGGACGTCGAGGCGCCGTTGCGCGTGACGCGGAGTTTGACGTCGCGCGCGCGGCACGAGGCGCACGAAGAAGGGCGCGTGTTGCTTTTAGAGTTTTCCACGCTCGTGTTCCTCAACGTCTACGCGCAGAACAACGGCTGGACCGCGGAGAGCATGGCGAAGCGGCGCGCGTGGGACGAAGAGCTGCGTCGGTTCCTCGTGGTTTCGAAGGGAGAAGAGAAAGACGCGAAGGAAGAAGATGCGCATCTCGCATCTCGTCCGACGCGCCCGCGCGCCGCGGACGGCTGTTCTTTAAAGCCGCTGATCTGGACCGGCGATCTGAACGCGTGCCACCGGGAAATCGACGTGTCGCACCCGGCTTTTTTCGCGAACCAAAAGGCGGAGGGCAAACCCGGCAAAAGCGGCAAAGCCCCCGTCGCGCTCCCCGCCGATCCCGACGATCGCGGCCAACCTGGGTTCACGGCGAACGAACGGCGGCGGTTCGACGCGCTCGTCAAAGACGCCCGGTTGGTGGACGCCTACCGCTTCCTGCACGGCGACGCCGAGATGCGCATGACCTGGTTCGGGCACCCGGGCGTGACACAGGTGGGGAAGTACCGCGGGAAAGGCATGCGCCTCGATTACTTCTTCGTCGACGACGAAGAAGTAATCGAGAGCTGCGCGCAGGCGACGGACGGCGTCTCCGTCGCCGAGCTCGCGGAGCGGCCGGATCGCGCGTTTTTCGGGAGCGACCACTGCGCGGTGCTGCTGCGCCTCAAGGGCGCGCGCGGGGGGGGAGGGGCGAGTGCGTCGCGACGAGAAGACACTCCGTAGGCCGTACGTATATTCGGGGCGTGGCTTCGGGTCTCGAGACGACCGCGCGCGCGTTTCGCGGTGACGGTATAGTTATAGCACCGAATGGGCGCTACGTCGGCTCGGTTCACGCGTCGCGTTCGCCGTCACCGCTCTCGCGTTCCCGCGTGTCGAACCGCAGGAGCTCCGCCGTCCCGCCCGCGTTTTTCGCCGCGAGGATGCGCTCGCGCAGCGCCATCCCCGAGGTGGACAAGAGTTTCTGGGGAGGCGTGTTGAGCACGTAGTTGTCCAGCCCCCCCGCCTTATCGATCCAGCGCAGCGCGTTGGTGGTGACGTTGAGCGGGATCATCTCGTCCAGCGTCTCGCTGTACAGCCGCTTTCGGTGCGCGTTGGGCTTCCACGTCCGGCGGCTCTTGTTCCCCCCGTCCTCGGAGACGCGGTTGCCGAAATGCGTCGTCTTCCCCGCGAACAAGCCCTTCTTCGCGCGCTTCTGCACGATCCGGCCCCAGTTGATCACCGCGCCCTTGCCCGACATCGCGCGCGGACGCGTTCGGAACGCGGTGTCCCCCGACGGCCACCCGCGCGACGCGCCTCGCACCTCGTCGTGCGCCCACCCGGTGCGCGCGCGAGTGGCGACGCGCCCTCGGCGAAACACGCCACGCCCTCGGTGAGTTTTCACGCGCGGGCGCGCGAACGCCTCCTCCGACGCCAGGCGCTGTCGGGCAGTCACACGAGACCGCCGACGGTTCACCGCGCGTGACCGGTGGAAAAACCCGCGCGCCTTTCAGACCGACGGTTGAAAACGAGCGAACGCGCGATCAAACCAACGGTTTCCCCCGGAAAACGACCGAACGCGAAGACTCCCTCGCGCGCGCACGAGTAAAAGACCGATTGACGCCGCGCGCGGAAACGAAAAATTGAAAACCACCCGCGCGTCACTGAACGACGAGTCATCACTCCCCGCGTCTCGGGTTTCGAGAGCAGATAAGGAGCAAACTCAAAATGAGCCTCTGATTTTCGCGTCCGAACGGGGGAGGCGAATTCGTCTCGTTCCGTTTTTTTTTTCTTTTTTTTTTCGGTGCGCTTTCGGAATTTCCACGAAAAAACCAGATCGTCGGCCAATCGCTCGGCGATCACCGCTCGGAATGCCGAACGCGCACCAATCAGGAACCGGAAACGCCCGACGCGGCTCCCCCGACGCTCCGCTTCGCACCGAACTTTTACCCGAACCTTACCCGAACTTGTTCAACTTTTTCTGCCTGTATCGGAATTTACTGAGGGTAAAGTAACCGGAAATTTACCCTCAGACGCGGTAGTAGTTACCAGACCGGTGGTCGCATCCTCACCCCCGGTGGCAGTCCTCACCGCGCGTGGCGTACGCGCGCGAAGGCCCGGCCCGTTCTCGGGTTCACGGGACCCGTCTCCACGCGCTCCAGTCGCGCGCCGACGGTCGGGAGCACCGCCCGCGCGCGAAGTCCGTCCGCGAACGCCGAGTCACGGCTTTGCTTTCGGGTTCTCACGCGATGGAAGCCACGAGCCGGCCGGGAAGCCTGCCTCACGTGCGCGTGGTGGGGTTCGAGCCCGTGCCGAGCATGAGCGCGCCGGAGGACGCGCGCAAGCCCCTGTTCGCGGGTTTGCTTGGCGGCGAGACCATCGCCGTGAGCTCGCCGCTATCGCAGATGCTGGGGGGCTCGAACGGGAAATCGAGAAGCGCCGATGGATCCCCGCAGAGCGGCTTTTTCTCCGCGCAGAGCAGCGATTCGGACCGGTCCGGAGACGTCGCGCGGCGGTTCGACAACGAGCACGCCGCGGGCGAGCTCAGCCGCCATGCCTCGATGGAGGGCACGAGCGACGTGCAACACCACGCGCTGGCCTTCGCGGGAAGGGAGACGCCGCCCATCGACATACCGTACGCGCGAGGGTACCGACATCCGAGGAGCCAGAGGTGCGCGAACGCCCCTTTTTTCGTGCGCTTTTTCACGGACGGTGGGCTTTTTCGCCCGAACCGATCGTCGCGACGCCCGCCTCACGTCGCGTTTCCCGCGAAAAGCGCCGTCGCGCGCCTCCGGAACCGGGCCCGCGCGGCGAAACGCGCGCGTTTCCGCGGTCCGCGCGAGGCGGCGACCGGCGCCGGCGCGCGCGCGCGAGGCGGGACGCCACCGCGTCACGCGTCGCGTGGCAGAGGCGCCGCGCCGCGTTCGCGGAAGGGCTCGCACCCGGTCGCATGCGGTTTTTGGAAGTATCCCGGAAGTATCCCGAAAACCGAAGTATCCCGGCGACGGGTGAAACCCAGGGCCGGTTTGACCGTCGATCGCGATCGATCGAAGACTCCGTGAACGCCGAGACTGACGAAGCGCCCTTCCCGTTTGATTTTTTTCCCTCTCGACAGGCAACCCTCGCAAAGACGGAGAGATGACCAATATTAACCCCGGTTGTCCTCCGCGTGACGCGATAAGCCGCGCCTGATACGCCGCGCGCTCCCGACACCTCGCTGTCGGGAGGCACGGACCCGACGGGCTGTACACCGCATATATTTTTTACCCTGGGTCCGGCGCGCCGCCGCCAATAATATTATTACCAACATCATTATTTTATTGCGAGACCAGAGAGACCCTACGTTATTAAGGTGTCTCCTGGGCTTCCGGTCGCGCTTAGAAAGCGACCGAGCCCGTGTGACTGGTCGATCACTCACCATGACCGACATTTTTTACGAACCGATTCGAGGCGGGTCGGTGCGTAGCTACTTTCGTAAGTAATATTACTTGAGAGTAAAGTAGACAACCGCTCGTTCATCACGCTACGCTCTCTTTCGCGTCGCGCCGCAGCGCGCGCGACGCGAGCGGGCCGACGCGGCGCGCGAAGACGTCGCTCAGCGCGGCACGCGTCTCCGCGGGCGTCGACGCGTTTCGCGCCAATCGTGTCAGCGCGCCGTAGCCGTCGCGTTTGACTCGAGAGACACCTCGAGAGACCTCTTTTCCGACCGCGAGATGGCCGCTCGAATCCGCCTCGTCGAGAGGAGAAAACAGCGCGCGGCGAAACGCTTCGTCGTCGAGACGCGCGAGCGCGCGCAGCGCGTCGGCGGCGAGCGGCGCGCGCGCCGCCGTCTCCGCCGCCGACGCGCTACGTTCGAGCCCAGACGCGAAACGGTCCAGGATACCCACCGCCAGCCGCGTCAGCGCGTCGCGCGTCGCCGCGCCGCGTTTCATCTGCGCGTCGGAAAAGCCGCGCGTTCCGTTCGCGTTCGCCTCGGTCGTTCCGGCGGCGTGCAGATGCAGCAGCACCGCGAGCGTCGCGCGGCTCGCCTCCGTCTCCGCGGAGGTTTTCGCGGCGTCGCTAATAACAGTCTCGCGCGACGCGGTTTCGCGCGTCGCGACGGAGATCAGCGCGCCCGTCAGCGTATCGAGCGTCGCCGCGCTCAGAACCGAGCCGCGCGCGAAGTACGTCTCCGCGGCGGCGTGCGCGAGGAGCGCGCGCGTTTCGCCTTTTTGGCTCGCGACGCGCGTTTGCGCCGACAAAAGCTCCTTCGAAGCGTTTTTTTTACGCACCACGCCCATCGCCGCCGCCAGCGCGTCCACCGCGATTCGCCACCCGTCCGCGTCCATCGCGTCCCCGGCGCCGGAGAGCAGCCGGTGCATCGCGCCGACGCCGCACGACGCCACCGCGGGTCGCGCGCTCGTCGCGAGCGCGGCGAACAGACCCACTAAAGCCTCGAGCGTCGACGGACGTTCAGTCGACAAAGTCACGATGCGCTCGTAATGCCGCAGCGTGAGGTCGACCAGCAAATCCAGACAGTGCCGAGTCGCGCGGAAACGCCAGGAGGATTCTTCCGAGGACTCTCCCTCGGGTCCGTCCTTTTCCTCCTCCGTCCCCGCCTCCTCCGCCTCCTCGAAGCGCACTTCGTCGAAGATGGGGAGCAGGACCTCGGCGTACACCTTCCCCCAGAAGCCGGGCGAGAAGCGCTCGCCGTGGAAGTCCAGGATGTCGAAGAGCACCTCCAGCGCGGAGCGGCGAATCTCGGCGCGCGCGTCGAACGTCAGCTCGGCGAGGCCCGCCAAAAGCGGGAACCAGTAAAAGACGTGCGCGTCCGCTTCGGTAAACGCGGTGGCGCCGCGCGCTTTCTCCGCGTTCGGAGGTGCGCGGACGACACCGTTCGAACCGCTCGATCCGGAATCCCGAACGTCCGAGACGTCCGAGACGTCCTCCTCGCGAAC
>Ga0181562_10003618_pt1 | contig 11323 bp, 10 predicted proteins | sample 011ome_26_FD_139344 | JGI IMG/M metagenome (GOLD analysis project Ga0181562, IMG submission 139344) | Coastal salt marsh microbial communities from the Groves Creek Marsh, Skidaway Island, Georgia - 011511BT metaG (megahit assembly) | ecosystem: Environmental > Aquatic > Marine > Intertidal...
TGTGAATGCCAAGGCAGATGCAGTACAGTTTCAAATCTTCCATACTGACGAGATTGTTGTGCCCGCACACCATTTACACCCTGTACTCTTAAAGATAGAGTTCTCAGAAAAGGAGTGGATTGATCTAGCTATTTATGCAAAATCAAAAAAAATTCATGTCATGGTGTGTACTTATGATGTGAAAAGTGTCGGATTAGCCGTCAAAATGAATGCAGATGGGATAAAGCTTAATTCAGCGGATCTTTTGAACTTTGATGTTTTAAGGGCTGTTTCAGATAGTGGATTGCCATTTACCTTAGGTACAGGGGCCTCTACGGTTGATGAGATAGATACAGCGCTTACCTTTCTAGGAGAGTTGGGTGCTAACAATGTGATCTTAATGCATGGTGTGCAGAACTTTCCAACAAAAATTAATAATTTGAATATTAAAAGGATTGAGCTTTTAAAAAACCTATTTCAAATACCTGTTGGATATCATGACCATACAGATTCCGAAGAAGTTTTTAGCAAGTATGTTGATCTTATTGCTATTGGCTTGGGTGCAAATGTGATCGAAAAACACATCACCTTAGATAGGAGTGTTAAAGGCCTAGACTATCAGGCCGCTTTAGAGCCTGAGGAATTTAACAATTTTGTACAAACAATTCACATGGCATACGTTGCGTTAGGCTCTATGAAACTTACAGCGCTTAGCGAAAGCGATAAAAAATATAGAACATTTCAGAAAAAAAGTATAGTTGTGATTTCTGATCTTAAAGTGGGTGACATATTAAGTCGGGATAAAGTTATGTTTTTAAGAAATTTAAGCAATGGAATTTCCCCAAATGAGTTTGAAAGAATGGAAGGCAGAAGGATATCTAAAGACATAAAGGCTTATGAAAATATTACCTGGGAAAACGTAGAATATGAAATATGATAGAAGTGTAAAAATGTATGATGAGGGATATACCCCGTTACAACTAGAGGAGTTGACCAAGAGTAACACACTTGGCAAGGGTTCATTTATAGACCCGTTTTTTTCTAGTTCGTATATGACGCAAATGCGTGAGATATACAAGCTCAATCCAGCCAGGGCACTTGAAATTGGACCAGGAGAGGGCTTTGTGAATAATTATTTATCGTATCTTGGCATTGAATACAATACACTGGACATAAAAGGAGATCCAACATATAAGAGTACATTAGAAGAGTTTGATCCGATTAAGCTAGAATTGGGAGGTAGTTACGATCTTGTTTGCTGTTTTCAAATGCTAGAACATTCGCCTTATCAAGAGTTTAAAAACAATTTAAAAAAGTTTTATTTTCTATCGAATAAATATGTATTTATATCGCTTCCTTATGACTGTGTTGGCTTTAGAATAAATTTTAACTGGCATCAGGGGCAGAGGAAAGATTATAAGTTTAAGTTTCAGGCACACTTTTCAAAATTTAATAAAAATAGAAAATATAGAGATGAATATATTAAAGAATTTCCATGGGCCGTTCATTATTGGGAGATAGGAAGATCTGGCTATCCTGTCAAAAGAATTAAAAACGATATATTAGATTGTGGCTTTAAAATAAAAAAGATTTTCTTTCAGATAATCCGTTTCATTATTACTTTCTTCTGGAAAAAGGGTGAATTGCATTCACCTTGAAGCCAATTATTGTTGAATTTAATAAATAGCATGAACAAAATAAGTTTTTTTAGAAAAATATTAGCCATACTGGGTGTACGAAAGAAAAAATTACCTTGGTTGGTTCTAATTTTTATTGCCATTTCTGCAATTGACCTAATAGGAATTAGCGTTATAGGTCCATATATTGCCCTTATTCTGGATCCATCATCCTTCACGAAAAGTGATCTGTATATATTTTCAACATCTATTGGCATGCCATCAGATTATGGTCAATTGGTTGTTATTTCAGGTCTAGCCCTTATTGTGGTATTTGCCTTTAAATCGATAGGCGGAATTACGATGAATTGGATTATTTTAAAGTTTTGCTTTGAACAAGGGGTAATACTGCGATCTCTTCTTATGAAGAAATACCTGAATTTACCGTATCAAGAATATTTAAATAGAAATAGCTCTAATTATATTTACAGTGTAAAAGATTTAACAAGATTATTTTCTGAAAGTTTTTTACTATCTTTTATGCGTCTTATTATTGAAGGCATAGTGGTGACTGTAATAGTATTATTTTTAGCATGGTATCGTTGGCAGGAGCTTACAACATTAGTAGCCCTATTGGCAACGACAATCTTTTTCTATGATTATATTTTTAATAACAGAATTAAGAAATATGGAGCTTTTTCGAATAAATACTCAACCTCACTTGTGCAAGCGATTCATGAAGGAATTGATGGATTCAAAGAACTTAGAATACTTGGAAAACAAGGATATTTTGAGAAGATGGTTGACCAACAATCAAAGGGGTATTCTGATGTCGGTGTAAAATCCCATATTATCTCTACAATGCCACGGTATTTGTTGGAATTCATACTGATTATTTTTGTGGTGTTGTTGATACTTCTCTCACCATCAGATAGAAGTAGTGTTGATTTTGTTTCAACTTTGGCTGTGTTTGGTGTTGCTTCTATGAGACTGGCGCCATCAGTTAGTCATATATTGCATGCAATTACACAGATTAAGTACGGACAACATACTGTTGATTTGCTATATTCTGATTTACATGAATTATCGAATGCCAGCCCGAGAAGGAAATATGAAAAGTTAAATGGCAGTAGTGTATTTGAATATATTGAGTTTAAAAATGTTTCATTTTTATATCCAAACACAAGAACCACCATTATAAATAACGCATCTATTAGGATTAATTCTGGAGAGTCTATTGGATTTGTTGGCGGATCTGGATCTGGAAAGACATCTGTGATTGATCTAATTTTAGGACTTCTAGAGCCTCAAGATGGGCTAATTCTTTATAACGGAGATCCAATGCGAAACCATCTTAGAGAGTGGCGATCACAGGTTGCATACTTGCCTCAGGAAGTGTTTCTAACCGATGATTCACTGCGATCCAATATAGCAATGGGAGAATGTTCAGAAGACATAAATGATGATTTAATACATCGGGCAATATCACAGGCAGATTTGAGTGAATTTGTTCACCAATTGCCAGAGGGGATTGACACAATATTAGGGGAAGGGGGTTCAAGAATTTCTGGCGGTCAAAGGCAGCGTATTGCATTGGCGCGTGCTTTTTATAATAGAAGAGATGTATTAATTATGGATGAGTCCACCAGTGCTTTAGATAATGATACAGAAAATGAAATTCTGAATGAAATTAAACGATTGAAAGGTAAAAAAACTATAATAATAATCGCCCATCGATTAACAACTTTAAAGCACTGTGATCGTATTTTCCATTTAAAAGATGGAGTATTGATTGAAAAACAATAAGAGTATTCTAAATTTGTAATGTCGACAATAAGTAGAATAATTTTTTTTAGAGAAACTCCTTTAAGATATGAGGAATGCCAAAGATTATTAGGTGTAGATCTTCTCAAAAAACATGGCTATATTGTTGAAATATGGGATGTTTCTTTACTTGTTTTCCCTGGTCTCAATAAAGATGATCGCTCTGTGATGGAATGTGATGAGGGGAGGTTTTTTTCAACAAAAGAAGATTTGTATAATGAAATTTCGACTTTATCAAATAGAGATTTTGTCATTAGCTTTCTATTTTATAACGTAAATGATTTTTGGATATATAGACAGATGAGCAGATCTAAGTCTGACTATGCCATAATTGCAACGAATGCAAGGCCAAACAGTCATGTAAAATTATCAAATGCTTTCTTTAAAATTGGAGGGAATTTTCCAAAAAATTTTCGCACCCTTTTTAATTTTATTCTAAGAAAAATACCCTACAGGCTTCTTGGAGTTATACCCCCAAAGCTTCTGATTGCCGGTAGTATCAAGTCGGTTGAAGCAAACAAACTTCCAGTGGATAGTAATACTGAAATTGTATGGACGCATGATTTGAATTATGATCATTACATTAGATCTACTGTTAAAGGCAACAAAAAAACTATATATTGCAAGGAAAAATATATAGTTTTTTTGGATCAATATTTGCCATTTCATTTAGATTTTTCTATTGCCAATAATGGAGTGAAAATTAATCCCGAAAAGTATTATGGCTCACTAAGAAGGTATTTTGATCATCTTAATAAAACAACGGGATTTGATATTATAGTTGCAGCACATCCATCATCCGAGTATGAAAACTCTTCTCGTTATTTTAATGGCTATGATGTTTTTAAAAACAGAACGGCAGATCTTGTTGCAAATTGTGAATTCGTTTTACTTCATTACAGCAGTTCAATTGTTTTGCCGATTTTATATAAGAAGCCAATGATGTTTTTAACAAATAATTTATTAAAAGCAATGCCATTAGGGAGTACTATAGAATCAGTAGCGTGTTATTTTAATTTAGAGGCGGTAAATATAGATTTAAATCTTTATAAAAAATCATCAGAGCGACACTTGGCGTTAGATGAATATAAATATAAAGAGTACAAAGAGCAATATATTAAGTCTCGTAATAGTCCTAGTTTATATTTCTGGTCTATAGTGGCCAATAAATTAAAAAGTTTAAACTTATGAAGAACCTTAAAGAAAAAATAAAAAACAAACAGCATACAATTGGATCATGGATAACCCTCGGCTGCCCTGGAGTGGCGGAAATTATGTCAAATGCTGGATTTGACTGGCTTGTGGTTGACCTTGAGCATACTACAATATCTTTAGATCAGGCGGGAGATCTTATTCGCACTATAGAGCTTTCAGGAGTTTCGTCTTTAGTTAGATTAACAAGTAATGACGAGAATCAAATTAAGCGAGTAATGGATGCTGGCGCACAAGGTATTGTGGTTCCCATGGTTAAAAGCGCCGATGACGCGATGCGCGCAATTGCCGCAACTAGATATCCTCCACTGGGGAATAGAGGAGTTGGCTTAGCTCGTGCACAGCAATATGGCTCTTCATTTAAGGAATATCTTACTTGGCAAGGGAATATAAATTCTGGCCCCATTGTAATTGTTCAAATTGAGCATATTGATGCAGTTGATAATTTAAAGAAGATTCTTAGCGTAGATGGTGTTGACGCGTTTATTATTGGCCCTTACGACCTCTCTTGTTCTATGGGGATTCCAGGAGAGTTTGAAAACCCTAAATTTATACAAATTATGGAGAAAATTATGACTATCAGTAGTAAATTGGATTCAGTGAGTGGTTTGCATGTGGTAGAGCCAGATAAAGAAAAATTAAATGAAGCCATCGAGGCAGGACATAAATTTATTGCTTACAGTGTTGATATTCGAATGTTGGATGTGACAGTAAGAGATGGTATAAGTGAGTATAGGAAGGTTAAAAAATGAACATAATTGGCATTATTCCCGCAAGAATGGGGTCGCAAAGATTTCCTGGTAAGCCGCTGGAAAAAATTCATGGCATGCCCATGATTGGTCACTGTTATCACCGGACTGCAATGGCTTTGGGTATTGATGCTACTTATATTGCAACCTGTGATATTGAGATAGCTGAGTATATTGACTCGATTGGTGGGCGTGTAGTAATGACATCCAATACTCATACTCGGGCCACAACAAGAACTGCAGAAGCACTAGAGAAAATAGAGAAAGAAATCGGTAAAAAATCGGACATTGTGGTAATGGTGCAAGGGGATGAACCATTAATATTGCCAAGAACAATAAGAGAAATCGCTCCTGTATTTAATGATGAATCTGTCAATATTGTGAATATTATGTCACGCCTTACAACAAGAGAATCGTTTGAGGATGTTAATAACGTAAAAGTAGTTGTGGCCAACAATAATGACGCGCTTTATTTTTCAAGAGAGTCAATACCATCGCCATGGAAAGGCTGGGAGAATGTTCCTAAGTACATGCAAACAGGCATTATTGCATTTAAAAGAGATGCATTGATTGCATTTAATGCCATGGAAGAAACTCGATTAGAGCAAATAGAGTCAATTGATATGAATCGGGTTTTAGAAACCGGTGGCAAAATTAGAATGGTGTTAACAGACGCCACAACTATTGGGGTTGATGTGCCAGAGGAACTTAGCGAAGTGGAAAAAATGTTGGTGGGAGATGAAGTAATGAAGGCCTATATTCAATTATGAAAGAAATAGATATTAGACCTAGAGGGCTGATACAGAAGTATATTGAACTAAGCGCCAAAGATACAGACTTGTGTTTTAATGGGAAGCAAAGACGCGATTTACCGTGTGTTTCATGCGGCTCTGAAAATATAACAAAGGAATTTTCCAAAAGCGGCTTTGGATACGCTTCATGCAATGATTGTGGAACGCTGTACCAAACGCCAAGGCCGCCTATCGAAGAATTTGATGCATTTTATAAAAACTCTAAATCATCACATTATTGGGCAGAGGTATTTTTTCCTTCAGTGGCTGAAGCTCGTCGTGGAAAAATATTTAAACCAAGAGTAAGGAAATTATTAGAATTATGTGAAACTACAAATTTGAGCGTTTCAAAGTTAATCGATGTGGGCGCAGGTTATGGTATTTTTCTTGATGAATGGCGAAAAGTAAGCCCAAATACTGAATTAATTGCTGTAGAGCCATCTGCTTCACTTGCCAAGGAGTGTCGCCATAAAAATTTAACTGTTGTTGAGTCACTTGCAGAAAATGTAGCGGGTTATGATGATTATGCGGACTTAGTTGTCTGCTTTGAGGTGCTTGAGCATGTAGATAGCCCATTGGAATTTATTGCAGTATTGAAAAGGATGGTGAAACCAGGAGGATATTTGTTTATTAGCACTTTATGCATTGATGGTTTTGATTTACAAGTGCTATGGGATAAGTCTAGTCAAATTTCACCACCGCATCATATTAACTTTCATTCTATAAAAGGTTTTGAAAAATTATTTGAGAGGGCTGGTTTAACGGATGTAGTAATTAGCACACCAGGTCAGTTAGATGTGGACATAGTGAAAAATTTCATGATGTCTTCAGATGGAAAAGTGTTAGAGAATAATAGATTTCTACAGTCAATAATAGATAGCGATGATAAGGCTGATAAATTCCAAACTTTTTTAGCAAGCAATCAGCTTAGCTCACATGTTTGGATTTTGGGAAAGAAGCCAGATAAGTGTGATTGAAAATGGATAAATTAAGAGTTGGAATTGCCGGATATGGCGTAGTAGGAAAGCGTAGAAAGGATTGTGTCGATTTGCATCCAAATATGGAAATGGTAGCAATTTGCGATCAATTTTTTAATGATAGTAGTGGTACTGTTGACAGTTTGAATAGTTATCAGAATTATAGTGATTTGCTAAAAGAAGATTTAGACGTTTTGATAGTTTGCCTTACTAATGAAATTGCGCCAGAAGTAACAATAGCAGGACTAAAAAAAGGTCTACATGTTTTTTGTGAAAAGCCACCCGGAAGAGATGTTGCAGATATTTCCAAGGTAATTAAAGTTGAAAAACAATATCCAAACCAGAAACTAATGTATGGATTTAATCACCGTTATCATCACTCCATTCAAGAGGTAATAAGAATTATTAAGTCAAACGAACTTGGGAAAATGATCAATTTACGCGGAGTCTATGGCAAATCTCAGTTGGTCACATTTAATCAGCCAGATTGGCGCACAAAAAGAGAAATTGCTGGTGGCGGAGTTTTGTTAGATCAAGGTATACATATGGTTGATTTGATGCGATTATTTGCAGGTGAATTTGTTGAAGTTCATAGTTTCGTTAAAAATAGTCATTGGGGTTACGATGTTGAAGATAATGCTTATGCATTAATGCAAACGAAGGGTGGGGTTGTGGCAATGGTGAATTCTTCTGCCACTCAATGGAGGCATCGCTTTCAACTGGATATCAATTTTGAAAAAGGCAGCTTAGTTCTTGGTGGCATACTGTCAGGATCTAAGAGTTATGGTTCAGAGACATTGACAGTTATTATAGCTAATCCAGAAAATGATCAGGGAGATCCGAAAGAGATAACTACACGTTACAATTCAGATCCGTCATGGTATTCTGAAATAGAGGAGTTTGCTAATTGTATTATTACTGATAAAAGTATTACTAATGGCTCATCAGATGATGCGCTACAAACAATGAAGTTGGTATATAAAATATATTATTCAGATGCCTCTTGGAGGGATGCATACAATATCCCAAATCCTGATAATTACTAAAAAAATTCGAAGTAAAGATATGAAAATCAAACCGTTTGTTGCGAACTATTTAACAAGATTAAAGTTAATTTTGGACGATGTTGATCCCGATGTCGTAACCAATATTGTGAGTATTCTTGAAAAAACTGTAGCAAATAATTCCAGAATATTTATTATGGGAAACGGGGGAAGTTCAGCAACAGCGTCTCATATGGTTAATGATCTAGGTGCAGGCTTGAGGAGGCGTAATATTATAAATTTTGACGTGGTAAGCCTAGATAATGGCCCTGTAGTTTCAGCAATAGCGAACGATATTGGCTATGAAAATATTTTTTTCATGCAAATGAAGGGCTTGTTAAGTCCAAACGATGTAATTATTGCAATATCGTGTAGTGGCGATTCGCCAAATATAGTTAAAGCAGTCGACTATGCGAAAGATTTAGGGTGTGCGATTATTGGTCTTACAGGTTTTGAAGGTGGCTACCTAAGAAGGGTTTCAGATGTAAGTTTCCATGTAGATGCACCTAGGGGCGAGTATGGGCTTGTTGAGGATGTCCATATGATCTTAGACCATATTCTCTATTCGTATTATATTCAAAAATAATGAAAGGCCTGATTAAGCATAGTGAAATGGATTTATTAGAATTGTCCAAGAATGCAGTCATTTGTGCCTTTAATAAATTAATAGAGTTGAATGAACAGGGAATTAAGCAATATGCTTTTTTAGATGAAGTGCCGAAAGAAGCCAAAGCCAGGGCAGATACAATTATCGAGGAAATACTTATAAATAAATTATTAGTAGCGGACTTGAGTATTCTTAGCGAGGAGAGCGGATTGTCAAAGGCAGAAAGCGGCTCTACACTGCGATTTGTTATCGATCCTATTGATGGAACGGTAAATTTTGTAAGAGGTATTTCCAATTGTTCAATTTCAGTTGCTTTACTTGATGGAGATTTGCCCATATTTGGAGTATTGGCATCTTACCCAAGCGGAGCTATAGCATGGGGTGGAAAAGAAATTGGTGCATTTATCGATAATTTGGAAATAAAAGTCTCGTCTATAGATAATTCTGAGAAAGGCATTCTCTGCACAGGGTTTCCTTCTAGGTTTCAATTTACTTCTGAATCTATATTTAAACAGATTAATTTAATGAGTAGGTTTGGCAAGGTTAGGATGTTAGGGTCAGCATCCCAGTCGTTATTACAAGTGGCACAAGGTTCGGCCGAAGTGTATGCTGAGACTGATATTATGGTGTGGGACGTCGCCGCAGGGTTGGCTATTGTTGAGGGAGCGGGCGGTATTTTTTCTACAAGCTTTGGCAATTGTGAATATGCGTTAGATGTAGTTGCTTCAAATGGATTGATTGGTAATATGGGAGATTGGTAAAAGTATCATGGTAATAAGTAAAAATAATATTTTACATTTAAAAGTGTCATGAGATCCTTAGCTGTAGCCTCACGCTCTTTTTCAAAACATCCTGTTTTACGTCAAGAAGTTTTAAAACTTTACCCCGATGCAAAGTTTAATGATGATGGCCTGTCATTAAGTGGAGATTCTTTAGTAGAATTCTTAAATGGGTATGAGAAGGCAATAACAGCTTTGGAAAAAATAGATGATTCTATCTTATCAAAGCTCCCCAATCTAAAAGTGATTGGAAAATACGGAGTTGGTCTGGATATGATTGATCTGCATGCCATGAAGAGGTTTGATGTAAAGCTTGGATGGACGGGTGGAGTTAATAAGCGCTCTGTCTCTGAGTTGGTTGTATCATTTTCAGTATTTTTATTGCATCGTGTGGCATTTGCGAATGCAGAAGTAAGGAGTGGTGAATGGTATCAGGTAAAGGGGAGTCAGCTGTCAGGCTGCACATTTGGTATTATTGGTTGTGGGAATATTGGAAAAGATTTGGTTAAGCTATTAAAGCCTTTTGGTTGCGATATTCTTGCACATGATATTTTGGATTTTAAAGAGTTCTATCAAGAAAATAATGTAACCCCCGTCGGATTGGATGAACTACTTCAGAAGTCTGATGTTGTAACACTTCACTTGCCTAAAAACGACTCAACCAATAACATATTAAATAAAGATCGACTTCATATGTTAAAAAAAGATGCCATTTTAATTAATCTTGCTCGTGGCGGACTGCTAGATGAGTTAGCTTTAAAAAAAATATTGATTAATAAAGATATTGCGGGGGCGGCTTTAGATGTTTTTTCTGTGGAGCCTCCTACAGATGTAGAATTTTCACACTTAGACAATGTTCTTGTTACACCACATATTGGTGGCAGCACTGAAGAAGCTATTTTGGCAATGGGAATGGCTGCAATAAACGGCCTAGATAATGCAAAAGACCCGTTAGATTTTTTATCTTGTTAAGAGATACAAATGCATATTATTGCCAATTTCATACTATACAAACACTAGAGTGCTTATTAGGATACGAAAAAATTCAATACATTTGGATGTATGTATCTGACCCTTTTAATTTTGTCACTATGGCATGAAAAATTACATGAAAGATTTAGATTTTAGGGTTCAAGGAGAATTAGATGATTTGTTACTTGTAAAGTACAGAGATATTTATATAAATATACGAAAAGAATATGTTGATTGTATTAATCGAGCATCAAATAGAGAAATAAAAAATTTGGCTTGGTGGCTTGGTGGTGGGAGTTCAAGGGACGATGGAACTAGTAACATTTATCATTACATGGTATGCACCTTATTGTTACGTGAAATATTAAACAAGAACTGTAGAGTTAACACCATTCTAGTGGATGATATTGCATTTAAAAAAGCATTATTAGAAGCCTTTCCTGTCTTACTTGATCAAAATACAAGGGTAAAAGTTTGTGAAAGGGTGGCGTATCAAGCCTTTTTGAAATTATTTCGTCCAGTGTATATTTTTTTGAGGGGGTTGTTGGAGTTTTTCATAGCAAGGGTGTATGCGAGCAAGGCAAAGCTACCCAAGAGAACTACCATTATATCGACCTATGTCCAGCCTACTGTAGATATAGATAGTGATCGATATTTTCCAGGATTATTGGAAAATACAGCGGAGGATATTGGCCGCTTTTACTTTGTTCCAAGGTTCCATGGTTACAGTATATTTGAGTATAAAAAAGTATACCAAACTATAAATAAATCAAA
>Ga0181562_10003620_pt1 | contig 11320 bp, 10 predicted proteins | sample 011ome_26_FD_139344 | JGI IMG/M metagenome (GOLD analysis project Ga0181562, IMG submission 139344) | Coastal salt marsh microbial communities from the Groves Creek Marsh, Skidaway Island, Georgia - 011511BT metaG (megahit assembly) | ecosystem: Environmental > Aquatic > Marine > Intertidal...
ATTGGGATTGGCGCGCATGACAACCGGCGTGCCTGGCTGCAGGGCATCGCGATCAAGCCCATCAACAAGCGCCTGGGTAATGGCAAGCCCCTCACCTTCGACCAGTGCCGGCTCACCATCCGGCCCGATTGTTTCTACTATGAGATACATATGGGGATTAACCCAATCAAACCGATGCACAATCCCTTCAATAATGATCTCCTGTGTCTGGTCAAACATGGCCTGGCTGTGATGAGCGGACACCGGCATACCAAATAGAAGTGCTGCTATCAGTAGTGGAATAACCCTAAGGAATGTTTTCATGCTGATTTCTCTGGACAGTTTTTCTCAAGAATAAACAGTCATTCCGGGCGAGTCCAGACTCATTTCCCATTAATAATGAAGGGACATTGCTATCATTACAGTCCTGACGCTGATTTTTATCAATTGCGGAATTCCTGATATCGCTTGAAAGATCAGCTGATTACGTATCAAATGATTCCTGTTGTATACACATGAATTGCATTGCCAACATCGAGGAATCAGCCATGACATTAAAGGTTATTGGCGCCGGACTGGGGAGAACCGCTACTTTCTCCATGAAATTTGGCCTGGAACACCTGGGGCTGGGGCCCTGCTACCACATGTCAGAGGTATTTACCGGGGCACGCAGAAACATCCCCCTGTGGATTGATGCGATCAATGGCAAGCCCGACTGGGATACTATTTTCCAAGGCTACCAATCCACAACTGACTATCCCGCCTGCAGCTATTGGCGGGAACTTGCTGATTACTATCCCCAGGCAAAGATAGTCCTAACAGTCCGTGATCCCGACACCTGGTTCGACTCGGTCAGTAAAACCATTTTTTCGAAAGAGATGAATGATTCACTGGCTGGCTCACCAGCCGAAGTCATGATGCAGGGAGCCATATTTCGACATTTCGGTGATCGGATAAATGACAGGATATTCATGACCGAGTGGTTTGAAAACCGGAACAAGGAAGTTATTGATACCCCCCCCCGGAAAGGTTGCTGGTTTACTCCCCGAAAATGGGTTGGGAACCTCTATGCCACTTCCTTGACCTACCCGTACCTGAAGCCTCTTTCCCGCGGGTTAACAGCCGTGATGAACTTGACCAGGCCTCCAGCCAGGAAGGGGGAATTCCCCCTGATCCGGAAACGGCGGAACGTTTTGCCAGAGACTATATCAGGCAACTGAAAGACAAAGCGTTCAGTAAGCAGGAAGACTAACCAGAACTTAATGGCCTAAAGTCTACATACCCCCCAAGCAGTGCACCCCTGATTCTGGCGATGTTATTCAGTCTGTGATTCCAGCTTTCTGTATAACGAGCGCTGACTGATACCCAGTATCTGCGCTACCTTTTCCTTATCACCGTGATGCCGACCCATAAGATCGTCAATGTAGTTCTGCTCCAGGGTTTTAAGATCCACATCATGTACAACCAGTGCCTGCATGCCTTTGTCAGATACCAGCCCTTTCTGGGCAGCCCGATCAAAAAAGCAGTTCCTGATAGTCCTGCCTTCAATTTCATCGGTATCGGAAAGCACCAGGGCCCGGCTCAGGATGTTACGTAATTCACGGATATTCCCCTTGTAGCGATGTTCCTTGAGCGCTTCCATGGCATCATCGGATAGTGAAAATTTTCCTGACGGAGCAATACGTGAAAGCAGGGCATTGGCCAGTAAAGGGATGTCATTGACCCGCTCACTCAGTGAGGGCAAATGAATGGGAAAGACATTGATACGGTAATACAGATCATCACGAAACTCTCCATCCTCCACCATTTGCGGTAAATTGCGATGGGTTGCACACACAAGCCGGAAATCCGAACGTCTGACCTCTGCGCTGCCAACCGGGCGAAAAGTGCCGGTTTCCAGAAGGCGCAAGAGCTTGACCTGGGTGCTCAGGGGTACATCACCGATTTCATCAAGGAAAAGCGTTCCGCCATCAGCCAGTTCTGCCAGCCCTTTCTTGTTGAAGGTGGCACCTGTGAAGGCGCCTTTTATATGACCAAACAATTCACTTTCAAACAGTGAGTCAGTCAACCCGGTGCATTCCAGGGTAACCATCGCTTTATTCTTGCGATCACTGGCTTCGTGAATAGCCCTGGCTGCCAACTCTTTACCCGTTCCTGACTCACCGAGCAACAGGACAGAAATATCGGCTTGACCAACCCGTGAAATTTTTTCCAGCATGTCATTGAACGCAGGGCTTTCTCCCACAAGCGCCTTGTTCTGGATATCACCGCTGGCCAGAGGCACGGGATGCAGTAGTTCCACAAAATAGACCAGTGTCCCTTCAGAGTTGTGAATAGGCAGCATTTCCACATCGACATGCTCTTTTCCACGAGGTGTCTGGTGGATGTGTAATACACGCTCCTTGTGCCCGGACTGTTTCGCCGCGCCAAGTGGACAATCCTCTCCCGCCTGGTCACAGGGCACATCATATCCATGGGAAATCTGAAAACAGCGATTGGTGCGTGAGAAGTCGATATGGCCGAAGGAATCCTCGTACCGTGAATTGGTCGCCAGGATGGTGTAATCCGCCGACACAAGAATCGCCGGACAATCAAACCCCTCCAGCATGTCAGCCATGGGGGATTTGTCAGTCGCAATCAGGTTCATGAAAATGCCATATTTGTCACAATTTGTGTCAAATTTGGCAGAATAAGCAAGAATGTCAAGCTGTACAGTTAGTAAAATACACCCCTGAAGCATATAATATTCATATTTTTCAATAATTTACAATTAAATAAAAAAGTTGGCACAGACAATGCTATTTATATAACAAGTTAAGCGAATACAGCGCAAAGCTGCCGTTCAGAATCGAACACGATAATTGAAATTGAAGATTAGTTAAGAAGGAGTACTAACCATGATGAAGATAAGAAACATGTTTTTGCTGATGCTCTTACCCCCGGCTGTTACTGCCGCTGCTCTTATGTGGGTTGCCTACTTTCCAAACCCCATGATGTAAGCGCCGTCGGGATATTACGTTTTTGATGTAAGGGGCAGGAACTCCTACCATCCCCTCCTCTCCTGCCCCTTATTTTTAGCCTGAAAAGGTTTAAGACAGTTACCCTGTTACTTTTTTTTCTGCCTAGTCCTTTGCCAACAGCTGCCTGACCAGGGCTTTCATTTCATCAGTACCCAATCTGTCAGCCCGGCCACCAGCATTGTTTGCCGTTGCGGCATCGAGCAGTGTTTTTTCCCTGGCATCTGTCACATGCACATCGGCTCCGTGATCCACCAGCCATTGCACAACCGTTACCCAGTTCTGCTTGGTGGCTGCGAAAACAGCCGTCTGTCCCTGGCGATTCGTCATGGTGGACATACGTGCTATCCGCGCTGTATGGCTTGAGGTATCTGACACCCGTCGATTGATATCAGCACCTGCCTCCAGCAAGGCTTCAAGTACCGGAATCACCTTTACCTCGCGACCGGGCTCATAGGTTCCACGTAATTCACCACGACGATTTCCAAACCCCGCTGCTGCCATAAACGGGCTAACACCCATGACATTGGGCAAATCCACATCAGCACCATACTCCAGGAGCAGCCTGATCGATTCAAGGTCATGGGAATTGGCTGCCCTGAGGAGCGGTGTGGCACCGGTAGTCAGATGATCATCCACGAAACGTCCACTATTACCTCCGCGTCCGGGACGGTGAAAGTTTAATTGCGGGTCGGTATCAACACCAGCATCCAGGAGCATCCGCGCAATATCCAGTGGTGTGGAAGACGACGCCTCATTACCTCCCTGCCGTGTACGTCTTAATTGCGACATACCCTCGTAGGAATTCATATCGATTGCAATGTACAGGGCGGTTCGACCCCACCAGTCCCACAGATGCGGGTTGGCACCTTTTTCGAGCAATATCCTGGCAGCGTCATAACGCCTGTTATCCAGGGCAATCATTAACGGGGTCACCCCATCGGGAGTCGGCCGGTCTATATCTGCCCCTGCTTCAATTATTGCGGATACGCAATCCAGGCATCCTGTTCGGGCGGCATACAGCAGGGCAGTCAGCCCGCCGGTTGGACGGTACTGGGCTCGGGGCTCTGATGTAATCTGGCTACCCCAGTCAAAAACATGAGCCCTTGGTGAATAGGCAGCTCCATGCTCGAGTAGAAGCCGGGTCATCGCAGGATGGTTATTGGCCGCAGACCACATCAACGGAGTTTGACCACGCCATTGCTCGCTGGCATTCACATCTGCTCCTGCCTCTATAAGCAGTTTCCCTACCTCCACCACTCCAGTGCGAGCCGCCAGCATCAAAGGTGTCTGTCCATCAGCATTTGCAGCATCCGGATCAGCCCCGGCATCAAGCAGCATTTTAACCAGTGCCACATTCCCCGCCTTTACAGCTTCGCCAAGCGGGCTGGCTCCAAAATTATTCAGCAAATTCGGGTTTGCTTCCCGGGACAATAATGCCTCGACCATCTCTGGATCGATGTTATAAACCGACCATAACAGCGCGGTTGAACCATCGCCCTGCCTGTCGTTCACATCACTGCCCAGGCGAATCAGCTCCATGGCCTGCTCACGTTCACCATTTTGAATCAGATCGGCAAGGGAGTCCGCCGCCAAACTCAAAGGCGTCTGTATCAATAAAATAGAAATTAACAGCAGTTTTTTCATCACGGTGTTACCGACTGACTAAAAGTTTGTGAAACCGCAGAGCGCGCCGCAAAGGCAAGGTAAATAGTTTTGCAGAACCGGTGACCATAAAAACAGGCGACCAGTCAGGAAAAATATTTAACGCGGCATTCACACGCGTAATGGGTTTCAAACAATATTGGGTTCCAGTTTATTGTGGTGGGCCCACAACCCCTTATGTGCGTCATACAAAAATTTCTCCGTATTATCGAGTTGCCTTGGAGCTGCATCCATCATGCCTGACGCCAGGCTGTCCCGATAATCAAACCCCATACGGATCTGGTCTACCAGCGTGTCATAAATGTATTGCATGAAATCTCTTTCCGCCTCTACATTTTTCCGAGCAATGGCAGGACCATAGGCAGGCACTATGACAGTTTCGTTATCACAGAGATCAAGCAGCCCATCCAGGGCATCCACCCGGCCTCCTACCCAGCCACCACTGAACCAGTCAAACACCGGATCAATCTCTGGAGAAACAACATCCCCTGCAGCAATCACATTGGCATTGACGAAACGTACGTAAATATCACCATTGGTATGGGCTGACTGCAGGTAGGCATATTCAATATTGTCACCAGCTATTGTCATTTGCCCTTCCTGATAGATAGTTTCGGTGGGCATGGCTGCTTCCGGTACAGGCTCCTGGTAACGCTTTTCTTCAAACAGGTAGTAGGGGGTAGAGAGATACTGGCGGGTTTTCTCATGGGCAATAATGTTGGCACCCTGCCCCCCGAAATATGCATTGCCGCCGACCTGGTCCAGGTGCCAGTGGGTATTGAAAACAGTATGCACTCGCTCTCTGCCATCCAGGGCATCGAGGGAATCAAGCAGAGAGGAAATTGAACGGACATTACCTGTATCGACCAGAATCAGGCCATCGCCAATACTGCATGCCAGCACATTGCCACCAAGACCACTGATCAACACCATATTGTCAGTAATATCAGTATGAGAGGTCGTCTGCGCATGCAATACCCCTGGCAATGCACTGGCGAAAAGCCCCGTGGAAATGCCTGACAGCAAATGCCTTCGCGTGAGTACCATTGGCTTTTTTCCCTGCATGGTTATTCCCCTAGGGCGGCAACACTGGCCGCACTGCCGGGTTCATCATGGGGCAGTGCCTGCATCCGGAATGCATCACTGTTAACAATCCCGCTTATCAGGGCCGACAGGCGATATTCCTGACTTTCTGCATTTCGCACGATGGCGCGAACCTGGGGCATATCGAAATACTCAAGTTCCCTGTTGAGTGCATACATCATCAGTTTCTGGGTCATCGCCAGGGCGAACTGCTGGGGTCGGCTCGCCAGCTCTTCCCTAAGTTCTATAACTCCGTTAATTCTTTTTCCATTGGGCAGGATGGTCCTTGCATCAATGGGTACCTGTGCAGCCACATCTTCATCGCGCCATTGTCCGGTCACCGTAAAGTTCTCCAGTGCCAGACCAATGGGGTCAATAACACCATGGCACTGATTACATCCCGGTTTCTCACGATGCCTTTCCAGCCTGTCCCTGACGGTTGTGGGTTTCTGGCCCTCAGGTACTGAAAGATCGGTCTCAACGTTGGGAGGTGGCGGAGATGGCGGTGTCCCCATAAGCTTTTCGAGCACCCAGGCACCGCGAAGCACGGGTGATGTACGATCTCCATAAGACGTTCTCAACAACGCAGCACCCTTGCCAAGTATTCCCCAGCGCCGCCTGTCTTCAAGAGCTACTCGCCTGAACTGGACGCCATGCACTCCTTCAATGTCGTAATGATTGGCAAGCCCTTCGTTCAGGAAGGAATAATCTGCCTGGATCAAATCAATCAATGGACGGTCTTCCAGCAGCACACTGGCCAAAAACAACTTGAGCTCCGTGTTAAATAAGTCATACATCTGTTCACTGAAATCCGGAAATAGTACAGGATCCGGTTCAATGACCTCTATCTCATCCAGATTCAGCCACTTCATGGCAAAACTGTTTACCAGGTGTTCGGTCCGTGAATCAGCAAGCATTCTGCTGACTTGTTCAGTGATTATTTCCTGGTCCAGCAGCTGGCCCGCTTCAGCAAGACCCAGAAGTGTTTCATCAGGCCCCTGCCCCCACAGGAAAAAGGACAGACGAGTTGCCAGTTCCAGATCATTGAGCGCAAACACCTGTGCATCCCCGATATCACGTACAGGTGATATCCCCCGGTAGAGAAAATCCGGGCTGGCCAGAATCGCCGCAATCATTTGCTCAATCCCTTCATCAAATCCACCGGGGCCCTGCCTGCCCATTTCAAAAAACGGCAACAACAGGTCAAGGTCTTCTGCTGTTAATGGTCGACGATAGGCTTGCGTAGCCAGATCACGCGCTATACGGGTAGCGCAGGTCTGTTCCTCTGACCGTGTTGCTGGATAACAGGAAAATATTTTTTCACGGCTGGTCGTCATCGATACGCCCGTTGCATTGAAGGGGCCAACAATCTCAATTCCATCAAGCAGTCGCGGCACTCTCAACGAACCTGTAAATGAAAATCCACCATATGGGGTGAATCCACCGATATTTTCATCAGTTTCCACTCTGGCACGCTCAATAAAAGTGACAACAATGTCATGGACACCGGCGGTGATATCAATACGAATATCATCAAAACGCTCCATCAACTGAGCAACTGCCGGCGCGCCTCCCTTGTTCACCAGATCAAAATCTTCCGGACCACCAATGTTCTCCCGAAAGACTTCCTCTCCACCAATCAGAACAACAAGAGTCTGCTCAGTCTCGATTGATCGCGGATACAAACCGACATCCAGATCGAGAATATTGAGTCGATACTCTCCATCCGCCGGAAAATTATGGGACACCTTCATGCCCCCCCGGGTGCCCAATGGAAAACCTGGCTGGTAGGTATCCTGGTCACCACTCTGGACCTGGTACCAGGTGTTGGCTACTTTTGGCGCAGTCTGGCCTACAGCCAGTTTGGCCACTGCACGAGCAACATTGATGTACTGCTCAAGAAATGACGGAGAGACACTCAGCGCTGCAGCAATATTATCGAAGCCATCTACCTCAATATCAGTGGGCAGGAAGTCTGCCGCATTGATTTCAACACCCAGCAACTCCCTGACAGCAATAGCATACTCAGTCCTGTTCAGGCGCTGAACCGGAACATGACCTGCCAGGGCACCATGGCTTTTTTCAATGGCTTCATCAAGCTGGCCTTCCATCCAGGTAACAAAGGTATCGATGTCCGACTGGTCAGGCTGGTCGCTTCCCGGAGGCGGCATTAAACGGCCACGCAGTTTTCGTACGGCGGCTTCCCACGTCGACGCATCACTCCCCACGTTTTCCAGAGACATCAGATCAAAGGCAACGCTGCCTGCCCAGTCTTCATTGTTGTGGCAGTTATTGCAGTATTCATCAAGGAGCTGACGTTGATGTACATCAGCCTCCTGTGCATTGGCCTGCAGGGAAACCCAGAGAACGCCCAGAAAGAATAGCGGTTTTCGAATCATTTTCAGAAATTTAACCTTTGGAAAACAGATAGTTATGTTTTTCTCTGTTGAGCAACACCCGATTCTAGCAAAAGGATGAAAAATATACCTGACCTCTATCAATTCACTATCCAATCAGCATACCTATCTTGCGCTTGCGGGCAGAACAGTTAAGCGTGGGTAATTAGGAAAATGCCAGAACAGGCTGTACAAGCCACACTCCCTTCACCATAATTAAAAAAAACAAGGATATATAGGCACTTGTATAAGGGTGCTGAATGCCGAACCCTATAAGACCATGGCAAGATGCCTTGAAAAAGAACAAGTGGCCAGGAGCATCCTGTGGCGAAATCAGCTGCTAGAGAGAGAGTGTTGTTTTACTGCCTGGCGGCAGCGCTTCCCCTCTTTCTCATGGCATCCCTGTTCAACTACAGCCTTTTGCGCGGCGAGGGTCATTATCTTTTAGGCGCTAACCTGGAAATTCTGGGCTACATTATCCAGGCGGAATTTCTCGCGGTCGCCAGCGGCATCCTCATCCTTATACCCCTTCTGGTTCAGGCCAACAATCGATACCTGCGCTGGTGTTTTCTGGCGATCTTTCTGGTCATAGCAGGGGGCTTTGCCTGGGTTGCCTATGAAGTGGACGGCCCAATCGGCATGGTTTCTACTCCCTTCTGGTTTTTGTGAGTTATGGAGGCGCAACCCTGCTGGTTTTCGACTGGTATGCCGATGCTACCCGAACCTTTCTCTCGCTACTGCGCTGGTCAATGGGCATTTTTATTTACGTAACGCTGCAACTCTCACTGGATCTGGAGTCCGATATCAGCCTCTGGAAGAATACGCGAACCGTGATTCCTTTTGGCGCGGCCTTTTTCTACATACTCAGTGTACTGGAACTGATTCTCTATACGCCGCTAACCTACTATCTTGAGAAAAAGCATAACCATGATGTCCTCCTCTCGAAGGGGATTAACAAAATGCTAAATAGTGAGATAGCATCTGAAGAAGCTAAACCGGACCAGGATATCAGCTGACTGCTGATACATTCAGGGATTCATTACATCGACAATTCGCCCGTTGGGAAATAACAACCGGCACCAGGACATCTGGCTGCCAATGTGGAGCACACTATATGAAACGTGAAATTATCAATCCCTGGACCTGGCAGGAAGCGCTGGGCTTCGTTCATGGTAACAAGGTCAGCGATGCAAACGAGGTGTTTTACCTGGCCGGCCAAACTGCCAGTGACGAACACGGCCATTGCCAACACCAAGGTGATATGGAAAAACAGATCGACACGGTTCTTGAAAACATAGCGACCATCCTTGAACAGGGCGGCATGGATTTCAGCCATGTGGTTCGGCTGAATATTTATACCATAGACATGGACGCTATCCTGAAGGCCCATGACCACATGACGGCTAACCTCAAAGCGCGCAATTGCCAGCATACAGGCTGTTTGCTTGGCGTCACTGCACTTGCCTCTCCGGGCGCCCTGCTGGAAATTGAAGTCACTGCCGTCAGGTAGTATCAGGCCTTCATGATTGCCAATTTTGTTCTTTACCTGAGTGCCAGGGTACTGGTCTCACTCGCCAGCTCCATGTTGTCTGTCGCACTTGGCTGGCATCTCTATTTATACAGCAATGATCCCTTTGACCTGGCCCTAGTTGGACTCCTTCAAATCACACCAATGATCATGCTTTTTATTGTCAGTGGATGGGTCGTGGATCATTTTCCACGAAAGTTTATTCTGGTTACCTGTGCATTATGCGAGGCCGGCATCCATTTCGGAATTGGATATAACATGTTTGAAGGGGAATTGAACAAACCATTCATCTTCACCCTGGTGTTTATCCACGGCATGATAAGAGCTTTCTATTCCCCTGCATCAGATGCTGTACTCACACGGATTGTCAGCAGGGAATTTCTTTCCAGGGCTGTAGCCATCACCAGTTCTACATGGACAACCGCCCAGACCCTGGGTCCTTTGGGGGCTGGACTGTTGATAGCCTGGGTGGATTACCAGGCCTATAACTACCTCGTCGCTTTTGCCTGTACCGGGGCAGTGATATTCACGTTACTCCCCCCCATCACTGTCAACAAACCAACGGAAAGAGGCTTGAAACAGCTACTGGGTGGAATCGGCTATGTCTTCAAAAACCCCATTGTCCTGCCCAGCATTACCCTGGATCTGTTCATTATGCTCACAGGAAGCGTCATGGCTTTGCTACCCGTTTTTGCAGTGGATGTATTGCATGTCGGTTCAGAAACACTCGGCCTGATGCGGGCCATGCCGGCACTGGGAGGCGTCATGATGGGACTGCTACTGGCGAAGCTGCCTCCCATGCGCAAAGCCGGAAAAAGACTGTTCCTCGCACTATTCATTTTCGCCGCCTCCGTCCTGGTCTTTGCCATGTCCGGCAACCTCTTCCTTTCTCTGGCAGCACTCTGGGTATACGGTGCCTCTGATATGATAAGCGTCAACATCCGCTCTACCCTGATACAGATTGCCACCCCTGATTCCCTGCGTGGCCGTGTCAGTGCTGTGAATATGCTATTTATTGGCATTTCCAACGAGATGGGCGATTTCAGGGCAGGCGCGATGGCCGCTTTGCTGGGTCCGGTACTGACAGTAATCACAGGAGCCGGTATGGCATTTGCTGTGGCATTTGGCGGATATGCTCTTTTTCCTGGACTCCGCAAGCTTGATCGACTGACTGATGCCCATGTAAAAGAGGATGCTAACGCTTCATGAAACATCTCAACATCACTGTCAGGGGAAAGGTCCAGGGCGTATGGTTTCGCGCAACGACCAGGGAACAGGCCGATAACATCGGAGTACGTGGTTTCGTGAAAAACCAGGCCGACGGCAGTGTATACCTGGAAGCGGAGGGTGACGAAGACCAACTCAACACGTTGCTGGCATGGCTTGGGGAGGGACCTACACAGGCCCGCGTCGATACGCTGGAATCTTCCGAAGGAGAACCGAAAAACTTTTCTGACTTCAGCATCACACGCTGACAGTGGCTAGTAAGTCTCAACCTCACCAAGCAACCAGGCAAGAAAAAGAGGGTTCAGACCTGACTGTTCAGGTTACTGCAAGTGAAATTATCAAAGAGATTGTTAAGTTATTAATAAAAAGCCCGAAAAAAGAAATCAGGGTTGATGCAGTATCCAGTCCATACAAATGATCATGAC
>Ga0181562_10003623_pt1 | contig 11315 bp, 4 predicted proteins | sample 011ome_26_FD_139344 | JGI IMG/M metagenome (GOLD analysis project Ga0181562, IMG submission 139344) | Coastal salt marsh microbial communities from the Groves Creek Marsh, Skidaway Island, Georgia - 011511BT metaG (megahit assembly) | ecosystem: Environmental > Aquatic > Marine > Intertidal zone...
CGTCTCCGTCGTCTCCGTCGTCTCCGTCGTCTCCGTCGTCTCCGCCACCGATGGGAGCATCGGTCACGTCGCCGTCGCTTCGCTCGGCGGCGGCGCCGCCGCGGAGGACGGCAGCGCGCACACGAACGACACGAGTCGTTTCCGCGCCGTCGAACGCTCCGCCTCCGCGGGCGTCCAGACGTCCAGACCCATCGCCGCCGCGAGCGGCGCGTCCGGGACGCCGCCCTCCGCGTCTCCCGCGCACCGTCGCCAGTGTTCCGGGATATCTCTCGCCTCACCAACGGCGCAGCTCTCGCCGCGCCGCCGCAGCGTCTCCGCGGTGTCGCACGTCGCGTTCGGGTCGAACGTGAACAGGTCGCGCAGCTCCTCCTTAGAGAACGCGTTCGGGTTTCCGCCGCCGCTCGGCGAAGTCCCCGCGACGCGCCCGCTCGGATCGCGACTTCCGTCGCCGCTCGACGCGTCCGCGGACGCGCTGACGTATCCCACGGCGTTCGCGACGGCACCTTTCAGGATCTGCCGCTGGAACACGCGCTCCTCCACCGTCCCGGTGCTGAGCAGGCGGTAGATGGTCACCGGCTTCCGCTGGCCCTCGCGCCAGACGCGCGCGAGCGCCTGCAGGTCGTTCGCGGGGTTCCAGTCCGAATCGAACAGCACAAGCCGGTTCGCGCCCACCAGGTTCAGGCCGACGCCGCCCGCCTTGGTGCTGAGCAGGAACACGTCGCCGCCGCGGCCGGCGTTGAACGCGTCTACCAGCGCCTGACGCCGGTGGGGGGGCACGGAGCCGTCCAGCCGCGAGATTTTGGCGACGCCGGCGGCGGCGCACGCCGCCGCGATGACGTCCAGCGTGGACGTCCACCCCGAGACCACCACCGCGCGGTCGCCTTCGCGCCCGCTCTTCCCCGAGGTGGGGTGGTTTTTTTTCAAAGAGGCGAGCAAGGACATGAGCACGGCGAGTTTTCCGCTCATCGCGCGGTGGTGCGCGGGAACCGAGCCGTCGCGCGGGTCGGGATGGCCCGAAGGGAGCCGCGACGCGAGTCGCTCGCGCGTCGCCTCGTCGAGCGGCAAAGTCGCGGGTTTTTTCACAGGCGGTGCGTCCTCGCCGCCGTCGCGCGTCAGGAGCTCGCCGTCGTCCCCCGCGTGCGTCCCGCGCATTAGGAGCGTCGCGCTGGTGCACAGCCTCTGCAGGTTCTGCAGCGCCTGCAGAGGCGCGACGCCACCGGCGCCGCCCCCGAAGACGGCGCGGGAGCACTCGCGCAGGTACGCGGCGTACATCGACGCCTGCGTCTCGGCGAGGCGGCAGAACACGACGTACTCGGTTTTCGGGGGCAGGCGGTGCCGGTTCACCTCCAGCGCTGACGCGCGGTGCACGAACGGCGAGGTCATGCGCCCCAGCTCCTCGCCGCGCGCGGCACCGAGCGCGCGTTCCTCGCCCGAGGCGTTTTTGTCGCGCGACCGCTCCACGGGCGCGGCGAACACTTTCCGGAACTGCGCGAGGTCGCCGAGCACGCCGGGGCAGGCGAAATCGAAAACCGCGAAGAACTCGCCGAGGTCGTTCTGCACGGGCGTCCCGCTGAGGAGCACGCGCTTTTTGCACCGCAGCTTGCGCAGCGCGGCGACCGTCTGCGTGTCGCCTTTCGCGTTCTTCAGCCTGTGCGCCTCGTCGCAGACCAGCAGGTCGACGCCCCCGGTGGCGGACGCCACAGTCTCGGCGTGCGCGCGCAGCGTCTCGAACGAGGTCACGAGAACGCGCCAGCGCTTCTGCTGCGGCAGCGCCCAGTCCTCGAACAGCGTCTTCGCGTCCTTTCCCTTCTCGCCGGCGCCGCTCTCTACCAGCAGCGGCTCGAGGCGCGCGCTGCCCAGCCACTTCCGGAACTCGGCGCCCCAGTTGCGCACCAGCGACGCGGGGCACACCACCACGGCTTTGCGCGCCGCCGGCGACCCGCTCGGGCCCTGCTTCAGCAGCGTCCACAGCAGCGCAATCACCTGCAGCGTCTTGCCCATGCCCATCTCGTGCGCCAGCAGGCACCCGAAGTGCGGCGCGCCGGTGTGCGCGTCGCGGCGCAGGCCGCAGACGGCCTCGTACATGAATCGCACGCCCTCGCGCTGGTGCGGGCGCAGCGCGTCCGCCAGGAACGCGTCCACCACCACGTGCGCGCGCGCCGCGGGAACGCCGGGGAAGACGTCGCCGGCGCGCGACAAGACGAAGGCGCCCGCCGGGGGGTTCTCGCTCGGAAGCGGACCGACTTCCCGCGGATGCTTTCGGGAGGGCACCGACGCGTGAGACGAGCCGCCCTCCCGAGACGTCCCGGCGGTGGAATCGTCGGCGACGTTCGCGAAAGGCTTGCTGAACGGCGCCGCGGTCGCGGCCGAGGCGCTCGCGCCGGCGGCGCCGGCGCCGGCGCCGCCGCCGGAGAGAAACGCGCCGGAGAGAAACGCGCTCTCGGCGCTCGGGTCCTGGATCTCGACTTCCCAGTTGCCTATTTCCATGGTGGTGCCCGCGACGCACGTCCCCGCCTTGGCCTTCGCGACCGGTTTTCCGGCGTCGTCGAACAGGGTCGTGACCGGCGGGACGGTCAGCGCCACCCCGTCCAGCCACGTCTTCGAGCTCCGGTTCTTCGCTGACTTGCGCTTCGCGTACAGGCAGGAGAAGTACGACTTCGCCGCGGCGGACGACGGCGTCGTGGCCGGCGGGGGGGGGGCGGAAGCGGACGCGGCCGAGCCCGGCGCCGCGCCGCGCTTCGGGGCGGCGAAAGCGTGGCTCGTGGGCGGCCGCGCGGGTTGCGCCGCGCCCGCCCCTCCCGGCCTGACGAAGGGCGATTTGAATCCGGCGGAGGGGTTCACGCCCCCCGGCGGGCGGAAACCGGCACCGCGCATCACCGGCCGAGGTTTGAACGCCGCGGCCGGACCCCGCGGGGGATTTGAATTCGCGCCGGCGCGTGACGGCGACAACGGTGCGCGGGGCGGGTCCGCCGCTGGCGCGGCGACCCCATCCTCCCCGCCCGCCTCGTCGGGCGCCGCGCGCTTCATATGAAGCGCGTCGCGCGGCGAGATCTGAGAGAAAGGTGCCCACCTAACGATATCGAAATTGTGGGCACCTTCGGGGAGGCCGACTCTCGAATGTGACAATGTGTGCCTCCGTTTCGTGACGTTCGAACGCGCCGCCGCTAGAACCCTCCCCCGGACGACTCGTCGTCTTCCCCCGACGCCTCCCCCCGCGAGTCCGTCACCGATTCCTCGTCCCCGTCCCCGTCCCCGGACGACAGGCTCAGCAGCACGCTGTCCGACTCCGTGTCAGAATCCGTGTCAGAATCAGAGCCCGACGACCTCTCCGACCTCTCGTCGCCGGCGGAATCGTCCTCCTCCGGCTCGAGCGAAAACTCGACGTCGTCCTCGTCCTCGTCCTCCTCCTCGTCCTCCTCCCCCTCGGCCACACCCGCACCCTCGGCTTCCACAGCGCCCCTGATCCGATCGGCGACGAGTCCCCCCAGCAACGCACGTAGGCCGGCCAACGCCGCACCGTCCCCCGCGATCGCCGCGGCGGTGCGCGCGGCGCGCCGCTCGTCGTCGTCGTCGTCGTCGTCGTCGCGCATCGCCTCCAGCGCGGCGTCGTCGAGCAGACCCGCGCCCTCGTCGCCGAAGAAGAACTCGTCGTCCTCCGCGTCGCCCTCGGATCGGCCATCGCCCGCATCGCTGTCCTCCGCGTCGCTGTCCTCCTCGCTCGGCCGCAGCCTGCCCGCCTCGTACACGCGCACGGCGGCGTCCGGCCCCGCGTCGGACGCGAGGTCGCACTCCGCCACTAAAAGCGCGTCGTCGGCGCCGGCGTTCCAGGCGACGTCGAGCACCGCGCGGTCGGCGTCGACGGTGGCGATTTCCGCGTAGTCGCGTTCGCCGTCGACGGCGCGGAACGCGCGACACAGCGGGTGCTTGGTTTTGCGGAAACTCGCGAGTACGCTCTCGTCCCGGGGCGCGCGGTACGAAGCCACGCAGCACTCGCCGGTTCGCGTCCACGCGAGTTTGCACCCGTCGAGCGCGCGCGCGCTGCGCAACAAACGCTCGCTGCGCAAGTCCCAAACCTCCGAGTTGAGCACCACCTCGTCGCCGCGCGGGTGGAAGCACGCGCCGCCGCCGTCGGAGAAGGCGTCGAAGACGCGCACCGGGTGCGGCAGCCGGACGTCCCACAGGGTGTCACCCCACAACACGAGCGAGCTGCCGGTCGGCCCGAAGTCGACGTCTGCGAACCGACGCGCGGACGTCGCCCGCGCCACAAACCGGCGCGACGAGGCGTGGGCGTTTTGTGAAGTGTTTTCGTCCCAGGCGAAAAAACGCGAGACGTCGCGCCCGGCGGCGACGTCGTACAGCGACGCCGTGCCCGGCGTGTTCCCGCCCGCGTGGAACACGTACTGGCAACAATCGTCGAACGCCGCGGAGCACGCGCCCTCGAACGCCGCCACAGGGCCGTCGGACGCGAACTCGGGATTGGACACGTCCCACAGGAACGTCTCGCCTTCGGAAGAGGAGAGCGCGAACGGCTTTCCGCCGCCGGACGAGACGCGCGACGACACCGAGCGCACGCCGCCCGAGTGCCCGGCGTCGACGGACTCGAGGACGTCGCCGTTGCTCGCGTCGAACAGACGCAGCGTTCCGTAGGTCGTGCCCGCGAGCACGCTCGCGTCGCGGTATCCCGAGGGGGATCGGGATCCCCCCACGAACGCCGCGCACGTGAACGTCGCGCCCTCGTCGCGCAGAGCGCGCACGGGGCGGAACCGACCGAACACGAAGTGCCGGTCGCGCGCGCGCCCGCCGGGGCCGCCGCGCGCGCCGCCTCCCCACGCGCCGCCGGCGCCGGCGAACCACTCGCGCCGGTGCACGCGCCGCGTGACGTTCGCGGGCGCGACGAGCGGGTGGCGGGGCTCGGCGCACGCGTGCGGCTCGAGAAGCGAGAAGGGCGCGCACGCCGCCGCCGGGGACGCGCATTGCCTGTGCTGCGCTCGCAGGTACGTCGTCATCACGCCGTCGAGCTTGCTGCGCACGCCGCAGCCTTCGCGGTCGCCGCGGTCGACGACGCCGCAGCGCACCTCCCTCTTCTCGTCCGCGTTCCCCGCGAGCGGCGAGAAACGCGCGTGCACGCGCCCGAAGCCGGTGGGCGAGGCGGCGTCCGCGCCGACGAGGAGACCCGGCGAGCGAGCCGCGGGAGCGACGGGCGGATCGGCGGTTTCGGGTGTCTTTTCCCCAATCGCGAGGGCGCTCGCCTTGCGTTTCGACCGGCGCGGCGGCGCGCTCTTCGCCGCGGGCGACGTCGCGGGTCCCGGCGGCGCGCGCATCCCGAGCGTGAACGCTCCGGGGCGAGGCGTGGCCGTGCCCCCGAAAACGCCCGCGAGGGCGGTGCCGGGCCGCCTGGCGAGCGAGCCGCGGCGCGAGTCGCGTCGCGCGCCCGGCGCGGCGCCCGGGAGCGAGCCTCTGGGGGACGGTTTCCCTTTCGCATTTTCGATTTTCGTTCCGGCGGCGGCGCTCGTCGTCGGAACGCGTCGTCGCTGCCCGAGGAACGGCGTCCCGAGCCGGTCCGCGGCCTCCGCGGCGAGCGCGTCCGCGGCTTTCGAGAGCCCGGCGTTCGAGAGGTGCTCGTGAATCAGCCGGAGCAAATCCTCGTGCGGGTACTGCACGCGCGTCGCCGCCGCGATGGCGTGGCGCTCCATGCGGCGCAGGGGCGCCACCGCGACGGCGTTCGCCGCCGCCAGCGCCGCGCTCCCGCGCGCGGCGCCTCCGGCGGTGAGCGCGATGAGCTCCACGGCGGCCCTGTGGAACTCGGCGCCAGCCTCCGCCGCGGCTGCCGCGCCCGTCTCGCCCGGCGCCTCGCCCGCCTCCCGTACATCCGCGGCGCCCGTTTGCCCGAAACGGGTCCCGGCGCGCTTATGCTTGTGCTTGTGCGAGGACACCATCTCCGTGAGCCGCCGCGCCACCTGCAGCGTCTGCAGCGTCTGCGCCACCGCCGGGTCGCGCGCCATGGCGATGAGCGCGTCGCAGCAGAGCGCCCTCGCGGCGTCGTCGCTCGGCGGCGGCAGGCGCCGGGCACCGCGGGTCAGCATGGCGAGTAGCGCGCGCAAGCCGCCGGCTTCGCGGAGCGCGGCGCGGCCCGGCCGAAGCGCGCGATCCAACGCCGACTCTTTCTGCTCCGCCGGGTTCGAGGAACGCGGGTCGAACGACGTCCTCGAAGGCGTCCTCGACGACGGACCCGCGGACGCGCCGGCCACCAGGCTCCCGCGCCGGTGCGCGAGTTTCTTGGAAGGCGTCGTGGAGACGCGGCTCCGGTCGCGCTGCAGCTTGCGCGCCGGCGGCGCGGACGCCGCGGGCGCCGCCGCCTTGAGCGCCGGCGGCGGCGCGACGAGCTGCCGGACAATCTGCAGCGCGTCCACCGCCGCCTCGGCGTCCTGCGCGCCCGCCGCGCGCGCGGCGATCTCCAGCAGCACGTCCGCCGCGGAGAGCGCCGCGGGCGCACCGACGCAGGCCGCGACGGTGGCGTCCCTCGCGTTCGGGTGCAGCGTCGCGATTCTGAGCGCCGCGAGTCCGGCCGGGACGCACTCGTGGAAGTGCCGGTCGCCGGCGGCGACGCGCATGAGCGCCAAGACGATGTCGTGCCCCCCCTGCGCGACGAAGGCGTCCACGGGTAGCCACGACGTCTTCTGCATCGAGGACGCCGTCTTCGGGTCGTGCGTGGCCGCGCGCAGGTTGCGGTCCGTCGCGGCCTGCCCGAGGTCGATGGCGCGGTGAGGGTTCAGGTTTAAAGCCGAGAGGGAAACGCGCCGGTGCAGGTGCGCGCGCGCGTACTGCCGCAGCGCGTGGCACGCGTGGCACGCCGTCTGCTTCGCCGCCGCCGTCGCCGCCGCCGAGAGCTGCGCGGCGTGCCTCAGCAGGTTGAGCAGCGGCCTGAGCCCCCCCGCGGCGTCAAAGGCGTCCACGACGGCGGGGAAGGGGAAGGCGAGCGCCAAGAACAGCGCGGCGTGTCTCCTGGCGGTCTCGTGGCCCCCGTCCAGCGCCTCGAGCGCGACGTCCACGCACCGCCGCGCCGCGCCGGCGGACGCCGCGGCGTCGCGGCCCGGGGCGAGCAGCCGCTCCATCGCCGACGGCGTCTGCGACACCGCGAACAGACACCGGTGGAACCCGTCCACGGAGAGCGCCCCCTTCGGGATGCGCAGCAGCGCGGCCACGCCACCGCGGTCCACGAACGTCACCGCGAACTTTCTGTGCGCGAGCAGCGAGCACACCGCGGCGAGCGACTCGGGGAGCTGCGGCGCGCACGCCGCGGCGAGCCGCGCCGCGTCGGGGGTTTTTTTGTCCCCGTCTCTCCAGCGGAGGCGGCGCGCCGCGGCTTCCTCCGGCCAGGCGGGCGCGTCTTCGCTCCAGTACGTGCCTCTGACGAGCGCGAGCGCGACTTCGACGGCGCCGCAACGCAACGCCTCGCCGAAACACTCTATGTACTCGCCCGTCGCGGCGAGCGCGCGCAGACGCGCCTCCAGGAGACGCGCCGGAAGCGCGCGCGCATCCGCCGGCGCGCCCGCCGTCAACGCCTCAGCCAACGCGCGCGCCGCGGCGTCTCGGTCGCCGGTCTCGGTCCCGAGCTGCTCGTGAAACGCGACCACGCTCTCGTCGTCGTCCGGGACGACGACATCGCGTGCGTCTCCGCGCGAGGGGGGCGCGTCCGCGCGCTTCGCGTGCGCGAGGTCGCACGCGAAGAACGCCGCGACGGCGCCGGCGCCCTCGGGCGGCGCGCCCTCCACGAGCGCGCGCCGCAGCGGCGTCACGATCTCCGCCATCGCGCCGTCGCGCACGAGCGCGGACGCGACATCCTCCGCCTCTAACGCCACCGCGAGGCACCCGAGCGCGTACGTCTTGACGCGCAGGGCATCCGCGGCCGCGACGGCCGCGGTGGCCCGCGCCAGAGGCGCGGTGGGCGCGCGCGCCGCCTCCGCCGCGGCGGCGGCGCGCTCGGCGGCTTCGGCGGCGTCCTCGGCTTCGCGGCGCGCGCGTCCGGGAGGCGCGGCGTCGGCGCGCGGGCGCAGGTCGCCCAGCGCCCAGGCGCGCAGGCGCTCCACGAGCCGCTCGTCCGTGAGCGGGAACTGGAAGCCCGTGACCGAGACCACGGAGCACAGCAGGCGCAGGCTGGCGGCCTGCGCGCGAGGCGGCGTCGACGGCGAGGTGAGCGCGTCGAGGCAATACTTCGAAACCACGTCCACACCGGAGACGTCGTCCTGGACGAGGGACAGGATGCGTCCTATGGCGTACCCCGCGCGGTGTGACCCGCCGCTGTCCCCGACGAGGCGCTCGTACCGCAGTTCCTCCACCTCGATGAGCCGCGCGAGCGCGTGCACCTCGTCCACCCGGTCCGAGGGGCGCACGTCGCCCGGGCTCATGAGTCGGTCGTGGAGCTCGCGAGCAGCCTTCACGGGGACGTGCCCGCCGGACGCGCTCACGCTCTGACGGAGGCCGCGGCCCATGGCCTCCGCAGCCTCGCGAGCCGCCATGGCGAGTCCCGCGCGCGCGCGACCGGTTCGCCCCCGCGGCTGGACTCCGCGCACCACGCGACGCCCGCGCACCTCCGGATGGAGAGACGCGCTTTCTGATGATGCGACTTTGTGTCACTGGCGCGAAGCGAGGCGAGTGATGACCTGAAACTCCATCATCGATAAAGGTCCGGATATCTAAACGACGATGGAGCACGTCGCCGCGCGCACTTCGCACGACGCACTCGTCACCTTCCTGTGTCGGAAGTTGTTCGAGTTCCACGCGTACGTTCCCAGTAGTATGAGCTACTGTCCCATCGGAGCGCGCGCGCCCGCGGTGGTCAGTGCGAGCGCCGCCCGCGTCGGCAAAACCAACATGATGGCTGCAGCCGCGCGTCGCGTCGGGTTCGCCCCGATGTCGCGAGGCGTCAACGCCGCGGCCGCGCTCGCGGGGTCTCGCCCCGCCGCCGTCCCTCTGGCGTCGGTCGTCACCCCTGGAGCCGCCTCCGCCTGGAGCCGCGTCGCCGGCCGACGCCACGCCAACATCTTCTCCAAGGCGGTCGCCGAGCCCGACGCTTCCGCGGCCGATGCGGCCCCCGAGCCCATCAAGCTGCTGACGAGCGACGAGTCCGAGGAGCTGCTGAAGATCCGCCACACCACCGCGCACATCTGCGCTATGGCCACGCAGAAGCTGTTCCCGGACGCGCAGTGCACCATCGGCCCCTGGTACGACCTCTCCGTGATGCCCGTCTTCAGACCCCGGTTCGCTCGCTCCTTTTTATCCATTCCGCACGAGACGTGGCCGCCGCCCGAACCGCCGAGCGCACGGCTGACATACCCACCCCCCCGCGCCCATCTAGGATCGACCGCGGCTTCTACTACGATTTCTACTACCCCGAGGGCTTCTCTGGTGCGTCACCACCGCCGCGATTCCGATTCCGCGAACACCCCGCGCGTCACGCACGCGCGGTCGCTCCCCACCCGCGTCGTTCGTGTCTCGACGCGTCCGTTCCGAGAACGCCTCGACGACTCGACGAGCTCTCACGGCCGACCGCTAAAAAAGCCCGCGCGTCGCCGCGTTCGCGTCCCGGAACCTGACCGAAGCCACCCCTTGTTTTGAAACCCCGCAGACAAGGACCTGAAGTCCATCAAGAAGCAGATGATCAAGATCATCAACAAGGATTACCCCCTGCGCCGCGAGGAGGTTTCCCGCGAGGAGGCGGAGCGCCGCATCCGCGAGATCGACGAGCCGTACAAGCTCGAGATTTTGGAATCCATCAAGACGGAGCCCATCACCATCTACCACATCGGCGACGAGTGGTGGGACCTGTGCGCGGGCCCGCACGTCGAGTCCACGAAGAAGATCCACCCCAAGGCCATCGACCTGGAGTCCGTCGCCGGCGCGTACTGGCGCGGCGACGAGACGCGCCCGATGCTGCAGCGCATCTACGGCACCGCCTGGGGCTCGCCCGAGGAGATGAAGGCGTACAACGCGTTCAAGGAGGAAGCGGCGCGCCGCGACCACCGCAAGCTCGGGAAGGATTTGAACTTGTTTTCCATCCAGCAGGAGGAGGTGGGCGGCGGGCTGGTGTTCTGGCACCCGAAAGGCGCGCTGATGCGCAACATGATCGAGAACTTCTGGAAGGACACCCACCTGGCGCGCGGGTACGACTTGCTGTACACGCCGCACGTCGGCAAACTGGACCTGTGGAAGACGAGCGGGCACGCTGATTTCTACGGCGAGAACATGTACAAGCCCATGCAGGTGGAGGACGAGATCTACCAGCTCAAGCCCATGAACTGCCCGTTCCACGTCGCCGTGTACAAGGATGGGTACTTCTCCTACCGTGACCTGCCCATCCGCTGGGCGGAGATGGGCACCGTGTACCGCTACGAGCGGAGCGGCACAATGCACGGTTTGTTCCGCGTGCGCGGGTTTACGCAGGACGACGCGCACATCTTCTGCTTACCTGGACAGATCGCGGATGAGATTCTGGGCGTGTTGGACCTGACCGAGGACATCCTGAGCCAGTTCGGGTTCACGGACTTCGAGGTGAACCTCAGCACCAAGCCGGAGAAGAGCGTGGGCGGCCCCGAGATTTGGGAGCGCGCGGAGGGCGCGCTCGTCGAGGCGCTCGCCAAGAAGGGGTGGGGCTACGAGGTGGACGAGGGCGGCGGCGCGTTTTACGGCCCCAAGATCGACATCAAGATCACGGACGCCATCGGGCGCAAGTGGCAGTGCTCCACCGTGCAGCTTGACTTCAACCTGCCGGAGCGCTTCGACCTGTCGTACGTGGACCAGGAGAACGTCAAGCAGAGGCCGATCATGATCCACCGAGCCATCTTCGGGTCGCTCGAGCGCTTCTTCGGGATCCTCACCGAGAACTACGCCGGCGCCTTCCCGCTGTGGATGGCGCCCACGCAGGTCCGGCTGCTGCCTGTCACGGACGCCGTCACGCCCTACGTCGAGGAGACCGCGCGGCTGATGCGCGAGGCGGGCGTGCGCGTGGACATCACCACCAACGAGCGGCTGGCGAAGCTGGTGCGCAACGCCGAGAAGGCGAAGGTGCCGGTGATGTGCGTGGTGGGCGAGCAAGAAGCGGCGGACGGGACGCTCACCGTGCGCACGTACGCGGACGGAGACCAGGGCGCGTTCAGCAGGGACGACGTCATCAAGCGCGTCGCGGACGCCAACGCGGGGAAAAAGGAGAAGTTTTGAGACGTTTAAAAAATATACACCAGATATATACGTACGCGCCGAAGCCGAAAGAAAACGCGCGGCGCATCAATCGAAATCGCTGTCCTCGTCATCGCTGCCCA
>Ga0181562_10003629_pt1 | contig 11303 bp, 14 predicted proteins | sample 011ome_26_FD_139344 | JGI IMG/M metagenome (GOLD analysis project Ga0181562, IMG submission 139344) | Coastal salt marsh microbial communities from the Groves Creek Marsh, Skidaway Island, Georgia - 011511BT metaG (megahit assembly) | ecosystem: Environmental > Aquatic > Marine > Intertidal...
CCAAATGGTCTTTGATATATTTTACCCTCTTCTGTTCGAGAGAAAGGTACGCCATAGTGTTCTAGTTCAATTATTGATTCGACTGCATTTTTACACATATATTCAATAGAATCTTGATCGCCTAGCCAATCAGAACCTTTGACAGTATCATACATGTGCCATCTCCAATCATCTTCGCCCATATTGCCTAATGCGCCACTGATGCCACCTTGTGCGGCAACTGTATGGCTTCTTGTTGGAAACACCTTAGATATACATGCTACTGACAAATCTGACTGTGATAACCCCATTGAGGCTCTCAATCCTGATCCACCTGCACCGACTACGAGAACATCATGTTCATGTTTTACTAAATCCATTTTTATATACTCGCTAAAATTAATATTGTTAAAAAGAATGAAGTAATATGCAATAGTTTTGATATTGATATTATATTTTTTTGAAGATTTTCATTATGAACATAATCTTCTATTATTACTTCAAGCCCCATTGAACTGTGAAACAAAATAAAACTAATGAAGAAAACTGATATGAGAAATCCAGATATTGAACTTAGGTCATCAATTAGTTGAAGATAGGAAATAGATGTAATATTAACTATATAAAATAAAGAAAATATTACAACAGGTATCATGATAAGAGCGCTAATCCTTTGAAGCTTCCAATGTTCCATTAAAATGCTCCTGTTATTAAAAGGATTAATAAAGTTAAAGATATCGATACTCCAAGGACAATATAACCAGATTTATAGCTGGAATCTAAATCAAGACCATAGCCTGCATCCCATGCGAGATGTCTTATACCGTTACATAAATGATATATGAGACCAAAAAGAGCCAAAGAAAATATCAGCTTTATAATGCTATTCTGCAATAAGGATATAACAACTTGATGGGTATCCGCTGAATTTGTTAAAAAATAAATAATCACAGGTGATAATAGAATTATGATACTCAAGGCAAAACCTGTCATACGATGTGAAATAGATAATACAGATGTTAACTGTGGTTTATATATCTGTAAGTGAGGTGACAGTGGTCGATTTGATGTATCCATAATTAAAAATCTATACAACGTCCATTTTTTTCCCAATCACCATAACGAGTTGGATCAGGCCCTTTTCTTCCACCTATTTCTTTAGGTTTTTTATTTTTATCAACTGGGATTATAAGCTTACTTTTTTTAGTTTTATTATTCATGATTATCCCTATTCACATTGATGCCTATTATATGAAAATATTTTTAAAATAAATAGTTATTTATTAGGATATACTTATGTTAGAGTTTAAACGCTTAAATGAGCTATGATTAGTCATACTTTTCAATAAGATATATGAATAAATTAATATCTGAAATACTAGAGAACGGAAAAGGATTATACCTTGATGAAGGACTTTTATTGTTAAGAGTGTCAGGAGAAGATAAAAATAAATTCCTTCAAGGACAGCTGACAAATGATGTAGAAAGCTTAATTAATGGAGAATATTTACTAGCATCATATTGTACCCATCAAGGAAAGGTAATTACAAATCTTCAGCTACTGCAAGATGACTCAGATATATTGATATTAATACAGGTAGATTTAGCAAATATCTTTATAGAAAAAATATCTAAATATATTTTAATGTCTAAAGTTAATTTTGAAATAAATGAACATGTAAGTATTTTATCTGCGGTTGGTGATGAAGCGAAATCTATAATTAATAAATATGGTTTGGAAAAAAGAAAAAGTTATAAAAAAATTGATGGAAACAAAATATATATAAACATGTCGTCTGCAAAATTAGTAATGTGCAGATGTATATTGCTAGAACCGAATGATTTACCTCAAGATATTAGAAGTACAAGAACATGTTTAATTGATCTTTTAAGTAATATTGTAAGGTTCAATATTGAAAACACTGAAAAATATATACCTCAGGTATTAAGAGCAGATCAACTAGATACAATAAACTATAAAAAAGGCTGTTATACAGGACAAGAAGTCATTGCTCGAACACATTATCTTGGTAATGTAAAGAAACACATGTATTTAGTGAATATTTATAGTTCTAAAATTAAAGAAAAGAATATTATCAACAATGATGGAGAAAGCGTTGGAGAGATAATTGGTAAAACTTATGAGTACAACAATAAAATCCTAACACATTGTATACTTAGAGATAGTTGTGATTTTAATGAATTATATCTCGGCAAAGATAAAGTTGAATTAGTTTTTATGGAAGATAAGACTTAACAATATCCCTTTCTTTAAGAAGCTCTTTCTCAGTAAGTTTAATTAATGTCTCTATGTAAGTATCAATCTTTAAATCTTTAATCACTTGATAACCTTCGCTTGTTACATTTAAAGGAAGGGAGAACATTAATCCAGATTCTATATCGTATTCACCAGATGTCATTATGCCAAGAGATTCCCATGAGTTTGAACCATTATCAATAATATTAATATGATCATAAATCGCAGATGCAGCTGAAGCTGCACTTGATAAACCTCTATACTCAATTATTTCTCCACCTCTTTTTTGTACTTTGGGGATAAATATGTTTTGAATCCATGTATCATCCACATTTATTTGCTCGGCATTTAATAGACAATTTGATAAGTCAGGAACTTGTGTTGTGGAGTGATTACCCCATATTATCATTTGCTGTATATCTTCAACATGTTCATTTATTTTTTCTGCTAGAATGCTTTTAGCTCTGTTTTGATCAAGCTTCATTAAAGATGTTATGTTTTCATTAGGTATAGAAGGGGTATTATAGTTTAGTATTAATGCGTTTGTATTTGCTGGATTACCGACAACAATCACTTTTGTAGATGGTGAACACACTCTATCTATTATTAATGCTTGAGATTTAAAAATATTTGCATTGTCTAGTATTAAATCTGATCTTTCCATACCTTTAGATCTTGGTTTTGCTCCAACCATAATAATGTAATCTGATTCTTGAAATGCATTTTCAACATTATCTGTTACATTGATAGAGTTTAATGTTGAAAAAGCACAATCCTCAATTTCATAACGTAGTCCGATTAATGATTTTTGTGATTGGGATATGTCCAAAAGCGTTAAATTAATTTTATCTGTATTTTTAAAAGGTAATTTTGATAGTAATCTAAAAATTAAAGAGTATGATATATTTCCTGCCGCTCCAGTAATGCATATATTTTTAATATTCATATATCTCTCTGGCCTTTCTTAAGTCTTTAACAGAATTAATTCCTACAGATTTATTATCTTTGATCTGAATACAATGTATCGGTATATTATTCCAAATCATTCTCAATTGTTCAAGTTGCTCCTCTTTCTCGTAATGACATTCTTTATATTTAGAGTATCTTTCCAAATATTCATATTTAAAAGCATATACTCCTAAATGGATCATATATTTTTCTCCTATTGACGTTATAGGTTTTCTAGTAAAAGTAATTGCTCTGAGTTCTTTATCAACAACTACTTTCACATAATTACTATCTAAGTACTCTTTCTTATCATCAGTCTCATATATCAAAGTCGATACATTAATATTGTTAGATAACTTGAGTACTCTAATTAACTTTTTAATATCATTTGGGTTAATATTAAACTCATCAGCTTGAAGGTTAACTACAATATCGTTTTTAGATGCATTTAATTTTTTTGCAGTATAATAGCAACGCTCAGATCCGTTTTTAAATTTTTTACTCGAAAAAACAGATTGAACATTATGTTTAATTGCATATTTTTGGATTATTTTAGAATCTGTAGTTACAGTAATAATTGAATTATTTATTTTTTTTGCACAGATAATCATATGCTCAATAAGTACTTTATCGCCTATCTTTTGAATAAGTTTTTTTGACAATCTAGATGATTCAAGCCTTGCTGGTATTATTACAAATGTTGTCATACTAATTTCTCTATCATTTTAATTAGTTTATCATTTGGAAAGACAGATTGTTCTAAAATATAAATATTATCAAGATTATATTCTTTTAATTTTGTAAAATCTTTCTCTGTAACAAGTATAGGTCTGGTCGTACTGGGGATATCTCTCAGTGTAAAATTGTGATGGTCAGGGTATATCTTTTTATCAAAACATAAATTATTTTTATGAAGTTCTTTAATAAGATCTCTACTATCTGCTATCGCTGTCAATAAATAACTATTATTAAATAGATTATCTTTAAAAGAGTAATATTTATGATTTTTTCCATTTCGAATTTTTGATATTTTTGTATGAAATCCAGGAACATCACTATCGTAATAATTACTGAGAATATATTTATCTTTAGAATGAAAAGCTTTTGGCTCCCTTAAAGGTCCGCAAGGTAGTAAAAAATTATTATGATATTGATTAAATTTAGTAATTATGAATTCGTAATTTCTATTCATCTTGTAATGCTGTAATCCATCATCATGAATAATATAATCAAATTTTTTGTTATCTATATACTTAGTAGATTTAATACGATTATTACTAGAAACTATTACAGCTGAGGTACTTTTCTTTAAAAGTAAAGCTTCATCTCCAACCTGGTCTGCTCTTGATTCATCTGTAATTATACTAACCTCTCTAGCTAATGAGCCATATCCTGATGATACAATTGCAATTTTCTTTTTTTTGTTAGATAAGTAATTAGATAACCAAATAGTAAAAGGCGTTTTTCCTGAACCGCCAACAACAATATTACCAACTATAATTATTTTATTGACTGGTGAATATCTAGATATTAATTTTGTAAAATATAGTTTCCTTATAAAGATAATTATAAAAAAAAATAATGATAATGGCAGAAATGGAATAAGAAATATTTTTGGTAAGTTATGCCAAATATATAATATTACTTTGTGCATTAATTTTTAAATTGTGAATTAAATAAAGTGAAGTATACTCCAGATTTATTTAATAAATCATTGTGAGTACCTTTCTCGATAATCTCACCATTATCAACAACTATAATCTGATCCGCATTAACTATCGTTGAAAGTCTATGTGCTATAACAATAGTAGTTTTATTAGCTGCAAGCTTATTTAAAGATTCTTGTATGAGTGATTCAGATTCAGAATCCAATGCGCTAGTGGCTTCATCAAGTAATAAAATTGGTGCATTTTTTAGAATAGCTCTTGCAATAGCTATTCTTTGTTTTTGTCCTCCAGATAAAAGAATTCCATTCTGACCGACATGAGTATTGAATTTATTAGGCAAGGAATTAATAAAATTGAAAGCATTAGCTTTTTTTGCTGCATCTTCAACATCAATTATTTCGAATTTATTTAGCTCTCCATATGCAATATTATTTAGAATTGTGTCATTAAATAATGTGAAATCTTGTCCAACATAGGAAATTTGCTTTCTTAGAAAACTTAAATCAAGTTTTGAAATATCTTGATTATTGAAAAATATCGATCCACTGACTGGCTTATACAATCTAGGCAGAAGATCTAGTAAACTTGTCTTACCGCTTCCAGACTTACCTACAAGTGCAACAGTTTCTCCCGACTTAATATGAAAACTTATATTTTTTAATACTAAATCTTTTGATGTCTCATACTTAAAATTAATATTTTTGAAACTTATTGATATCTCATCAATTATATCATGATTATCTTCATTATCTGGTTCACACTCAGAATCAAGTAATGCAAAAATAGATTCACTAGCTGCAATGCCTCTTTGCAAAGTTACATTAACCTCAGATAGTCTTTTGATAGGAGCAAATAACATAATCATTGCAGTAAGATAAGACATAAAGGTTCCTACAGAGATCTCATCAAGATAATTAGCCGAGGTTACATAATAAATTATACCAGCAGCAAATAAAGCGATTATAAGCTGCATTAGAGGTATGCTTAAACTTTGTATAAATATTAGTCTAAGATTTTTGCTTCTGTTATTTGTATTAACATCGTGAAAGTTTTTCGTTTCATATTCCTGTCCTCCAAATATTTTGATAACACGATGCCCAATGATAGATTCCTCAACAGCATTAGTAAGCTGTCCCATTGATTTTTGTATATCGCGACTAATGGATCTGAATTTAGAGCTCATAATTTTTAAAAATAATCCAATTAATGGTGCTAACAAAATAAGTCCTATAGATAAATAGAAACTATAGTAAAACATCAATGCTAAAAGACCAGCTATCGTTAAGCCATCTTTAATTATTATAGTTATTGCTTTCGTTGCTGCCTCAGCTACCTGCTCAGCATCAAAAGTAATTTTAGACACTAACTTACCTGTGATTGATTGATCGTAAGATTGGGATGATTTTTTAATAATTTTATCAAACATATCTTTTCTTATATCTCTAATGATACTTCTACCTACATATGCCATACCATAATTAGACAAAAATGATCCCAATCCACGAAATAAGAAAATGAGAATGATCAATATTGGCATAATAGATAAAAACTCTTTATCTTGTTCAATGAAACTTCCATCTAATAGAGGTTTGATAAGTGCGGCAAATGATGTATCCGCCATGGCATGGACTATCATCCCGAGGACAGCACCTATAAAAATTTTTTTATAAAGCCTAGTTCGACTCAATAGCCTCTTGTAAAGCGCGAAACCGTTATTGTTATATTGTTTCATTTTAATGTTTGAGATTTGAAGATATTTCCTTATGATACATGATATTATTTAAGCAATAAAATATACATACAATTATTTCCATATATAGTTCTAAATAATGAAAAACTTTTTTAAAGATAATTTACCAAAACCAGAAGATCTCAAGAAATATAGAGCTCTTAATATGCTTGGTAACTCTATTTTTGAAAAAGAGCTTTGGTCAATAAATAAACATACATTGTCTAGAGCAGTTGCAATAGGTCTCTTTTGGGGATGGATGCCAATGTTTTTTCAAATGATACCTGCTGCATTTTGTGCAGTATATTTTAGAGCGAATATACCGTTATCACTAGCCGGTGTATGGATTAGTAATCCAATAACAATGCCTCCAATGATGTATATAGGTTATGAGTTTGGAAATTATATACTTGGAATAGATCCTCTCTTTGATCAGTTTGAGGCGAGTATAGATTGGATATTAGGTATTTTCTCATTAATATGGGAGCCATTACTAGTTGGAACTATGGTTATCGGTATTACATCAGCGATACTAGGATTTATAGGGATACATTTATTTTGGAAAATTATAGCTTATAGAAAACTCAGAAAAATTAAGAGAATCTCTAAATAAGTTCTCCGTTAATAAGCATTCTGCTATTATCAGATAAAGAAAGTATAGTTTCATCATGTGATACTGTTATTAGAGTGACTTGATTATCTCTACATATATCAAGCAAATTATTCATTATAGATATAGATGTATCTTTATCTAAATTACCAGTTGGTTCGTCAGCCAAGATAACTCTAGAATTCATTGCTAATGCTCTTGCAATTCCAACCCTCTGCGACTCACCGCCAGACAGGTTGGTTACAGGATTATATTTAGTATAAGCAAGGTTAACTATTTCGAGTGATTTCATTGCATATTTTTCAGAAGCTTTCTTTGTGTATCCTTTATATCTCAGTGGTAAAGTTATATTTTCAATGACGTTGAAGTCTCTTAGTAAATTATTTGATTGAAATATCAAAGATATATTTTTTAATCTAAATTGAGTTTTCTCATTATTTGATAAATCTGAAAAGCATATATTATCAAAGTAAATTACACCATTATCAGGGTCATCTAATCCAGATAGAATATTTAGAAGTGTTGATTTTCCTGTACCTGATGGGCCAGATATAGATAGTGAGCTGCCTTCATCAAGAATAAATGATAAATTATTGAGTACATTTCTTTTTTTAGCACGTCCTATGCTATATGATTTTGAAATTTTGTTGCATGTAATCTTCATATATTAAGAGATTGAATAGGTAGTTTTCTAGAAGCTTTCATTGCTGGATAAATAGAGGACATTACAACTAATAACGATGCAATTGATATAACGTTATAGATATCAGATTTAATTATTATATGCGGAACTTTATCTAAATGGTAAATATCAGGTGATATTAGAGAGATATTAAAAATACCCTCTGCAAATATAACAATTTCATTTATGTTAATTGATAATAGCAAGCCAAGAATTACTCCGAATGAAATACCAAGCAGCCCAATAATTATGCCTTGCATCAGAAATATTGATCTAATGGTACTAGCTTTCAAACCAATTGACATCAATATAGCTATATCCTTTTGTTTGTTCATAACAAGAAGTGACAAAGATGAAATAATATTAAATGCTGCAATCGCAATTATTAAAGTGAGTATTATGAACATCACTCTTTTTTCATTATTTATGGCTTGAAAAAGAGCATTGTGTGTTTCTGTCCAGTTACTAGTGATTAATGAATGTGAATCAAATAAGTTTCTAGATATATTAGATGCTTGTAGTGCATCTTTCAGTCTTAGTTTGATATATGAAAAGTTTTTAGCTGGAATATAATTAGATTTATTTCCATACATGAATCTTGCATTATACTCATTAATGCCTGAATCAAAAATACCCTTTATAGTCATGATATTATTTTTGAAATTTTTTTTATAATTAGTGATTGATATTTTGTCACCAATAGAAACATTTAAATTATTTGCCAATACAGTCCCGATTATTACATCAGTTGATTTATTGAGAGAAAAATCTCCCATAATAATCATGTCAGATATGTTAGTTGTTAGTTTTTCTTTTTCACTTGATACACTATGAAAGATAACAGGATAGTTACTTACTGAGTCTGATGAAATTAATTCCTCATCTCTGTTGATAAACGAATAAGAGACAATCTCTTCTTGAGATTTAATAATTGATATTATCTGATCAGATGTTATGTGATTATGCGGATAAATATTAACGTGTGATGTAAATCCTAATATTTTATCTCTAAGTTCTTTTTCAAAACCATTCATTACTGATAGAACAGTTATTAAAATACCTACGCCTAACATTAATCCTATAATTGATACTTTTGAAATTATAGAAATAAATGATAAATTATAACGAGAAAATAAAAAACGATATGCTATAAACAAATTCATAGCTACACTATAGCAAATCCTCATATAAATATGACAATGTTAGATAATAAATTATTTGCTGATTATGAGTCAAATCACATTGTTATGACATATCCCGCCATGCATACAGAGTTGGAATATTATAAAAAGATAAAACATGTATATATCAATTTATCAAAAATCTTATCTCATAATAAAATTCTGCAAAGCTTTATCGTCCCAAAAGATTTTAAAGAGTCGAAGTCATTTTTACATGAATTAAATCAACAAGTAAATATCATAAAATATGATTGCGATGATATATGGATAAGAGATTATTATCCTAAAATTTATCTCAAGAATGGCTCTAAATATAAGTTAGAATTTGACTATAACGCTTACGGAGAAAAATATCCTTTTAGGAAAGATAATTATTTCAAATATACATTGAATCAGTATAACACTGAATTTGATTTAAGTGGCTTTGTAGTTGAAGGTGGCAATTTAGAATTCTCCAAAAGAGGTGTTGCAATTTCTAATTCTAGATGTTTAAAAAAAAGTAATTATAAATGCTCAGCTCAGGATGTTTTGGATAAATTGCTATTTATAAAAAATAAATTATCTTTTAATGAACTTCATATAATTGAAGTAGGCAATATACAAGGTGATGATACTAATGGACATATCGATAATCTTGTAAGATTTATTGATGATGAGAATATAGTATATTTTGCCTCAAATGATAGACAATATATTAATTTTGATATAGCAAAGGAATTAGAGCATCAACTGTTAATAATAAAAAGAAAAAGTAAGATTATTAAAAATATTTTCCCAATATTTCACAATGAAGAAGATACCTTTATTTATAATAATAATTATTATCCATACTCTAAACTAAATTTCGTTATCACATCTAACTGTATTATTTTTCCATCAATAAAAAAAAATCAATCATATTTATCAAATTGGGTAGAAAAGATAGCTTCAAGTAAGAAAAAATATATTATTAACTGTGAAGGTATTTTAATAGAAAATGGAGGGCTACATTGTTTAAGCGCAAATATTTAGATTTGGTTATATTACAGTATAAACCTGTTTCAGATCAAAGTAAGAATATTGAACACATAGACTATTTACTGAATAAATACGCGATAAAAAAATACTCATGTGTTGTTTGTCCTGAATTATCACTTCAAGATTATTTTTGTATCACTAAAGATGTGAATAAGTTTAAAAATGCTATCTCTATAAATTCAAAAATAATTAAATCATTAAAAGATATTTGTAATAAGTATAAAATTTATCTATGTGTAACGATTTTTGAGAAGTCTAGAGATAAATATTACAATACGGCAGTCATAATTAATACATATGGGAAAATAATAAAAAAATATAGAAAAAAAAATATTCCTTCAGAGATATGTTATGAGGAGAAATATTATTTTGATGGCCCAACAAACGATTATGAATTTTTCTCTATCGATGACTTTAGGGTTGGAATATTAATTTGCTGGGATCAATGGCATTCAGATGCTTATCAAAAACTTAAAAAGAAAAATGTTGACTGTATAATCTGTCCCACAGCTATTGGAACATGTAGATATAAAAATACTGAAATCCTGATTGCAAATGAAAAAAAGAAATGGATTAACGTTATCGAAGCTAATAGTTTAATGATAAATACACCCATTGCTATCGTGAATCGCATAGGTGTGGAAAAACAAAACGACAAACAAATTATCTTTTGGGGTATGAGTTTTGTAACAAATCCGCATGGTACTAGTCAAAAAAAGAGTGCTAAGAAAGAAAGTGTAATAAAGCATACAATATTTAAAAAAGATGCCATTTCAGCAAAAAAAATGTGGAATTTCACTAATATGACCTAAAAGGGTCAATATGAACGAATAAAAACATGTCAAAATATCTAGTTAGATATTATAATATCTGACAGAACAATTAGTTCTTTTAATCATGGAGGGAAAATATGAGGATAAATTTGATAATACTGATGCTAGCTTTCGCGGTTATGTCAGTTTCTCAACCAACATACAGTGAAACTATCTCGGAAGTAAAAATAATATTTTCTGCTGATGATGGTGAAAAACCTGCTGATGAAGAACCGGATTGCGAATAATTAATTGGGAGGAGATATGTTAAAAATAAATAATTTTTTATCAGTTGCTTTATTCTCTTTAGTCTTAGTCTCGTTTACTGCCATAGCAGGTAAACCAGTAGCTATATCTAAAGCAGATGGACCAAATTCATTAGAACTAGGTTTATCAGTTTCAGTTGGTGAACACAAGATTA
>Ga0181562_10003633_pt1 | contig 11292 bp, 11 predicted proteins | sample 011ome_26_FD_139344 | JGI IMG/M metagenome (GOLD analysis project Ga0181562, IMG submission 139344) | Coastal salt marsh microbial communities from the Groves Creek Marsh, Skidaway Island, Georgia - 011511BT metaG (megahit assembly) | ecosystem: Environmental > Aquatic > Marine > Intertidal...
AGGAGTGTCGAATCGAGTTAAACTATCCTCTACAGGGGCTGTTTCCGCGACCCTTGAAGCATCTGATTGGTCAGGGTCGGCAATCGCATATCCCTCAAGACCTTCGATTTTGGTTCCTTTTTTGTTGAGGGCTAAAAGCTCACTCACTTGGTCTTTGTGCAGGGCAAACCAATTGGTAGCGTCATTCTTATACGTGAACCAGAGCATCCCTTTGAAAATGTCGACCTTTTGACAGAAGGCGGTTCCTTTCTCGGTTTGCAGCCTACAATCGGTTGGTGGAAAATCTTTGAGGGCGTCGAGGTAGGTGTCAAGTTCAAAATTCAAACAACACTTGAGCTTTCCGCATTGGCCTGCGAGTTTTTGAGGATTCAGCGCCAATTGCTGATAGCGTGCCGAAGCCGTACTGACCGCTCTAAAATCTGAAAGCCATGTAGAACAGCACAGTTCTCGTCCGCAAGATCCGATTCCACCGAGGCGCTGTGCCTCTTGACGGTATCCTATTTGGCGCATTTCAATACGCAAATTGAAGGCGCGTGCCATGTCTTTGATAAGTTGTCTGAAATCAACCCTAGATTCAGCGGTATAGTAAAAGGTGGCCTTCGAGGAGTCGCCCTGTAGCTCAACATCACTGATTTTCATCTCTAGGTTGAGTGAAATCGCAATTTCTCGGGCGCGCTTCTGAATCTCAGCCTCTCTAGACCGAGCCTCTTGCCAAATATCGATGTCTTTCTGAGTAGCTTTCCTATAAATTTTGAGCTGCTGTGCTTCTTCAACAGAAACACCTTTTCGCTTCATTTGAACCTTAACGAGTTCTCCTGTAAGCGTCACAATCCCCACGTCGTGCCCTGAAGCAGCTTGAACCGCAACCACGTCTCCCATCAATAGGGGAAGATGGTCTGCATTGTGAAAAAACTCCTTGCGGCTGTTTTTAAAGCGTACCTCAACAAAAAAGAAGGGTTCTGTCCCCGAAGGGAGCGCCATGTTTTCGAGCCAATCGAAAACTGTTAGCTTGTTGCAGCCGTCAGATCCGCATGTGCCGTTGTTTTTGCAGCCTCTAACCTTACCGTCTTTCCCAGAAGCACACGTAGCACACGACATAATTAATAGGGGTATAGGGTAAAATTACAACAAAGGCCTAGTGCACACAACCTGATTTGAACTTCAGTTTTTCTGATCGGCCCTTTTTAAAGATCTTATTGCTAACTGTTTTGCCGCTGCGAAGGCGTTTTTGTTCTTCGTAAGGCAGTGCAATAATCTCTTGACATTCTTCACTACAGCAGTGCTCCATAGCCTCTGCACAACTATCGCATTGAATGAAAAGCAGGTGGCAGCCTTCGTTCGCACAATTCGTATGCGTATCACATGGGGCGCCACACTGATGGCATTTAGAAATAATGTCGTCTGATATGCGCTCGGAACGTCTCTCGTCAAAAACGAAATTTTTGCCCAAAAATTTATTTTCAAGCCCTTTGGCGCGCACCTGGCGCGTATACTCAATGATGCCTCCTTCGAGCTGATACACTTGCTTAAAACCCTTGTGTTTGTAGTAGGCGCTCGCCTTTTCACAGCGGATACCTCCCGTACAATACATTACGAGTTTTTTGTCTTCTTTGTGCTCTTTGAGCTGTTCTTCAATAAGGTCTAAAGAATCTCTGAACGTATCAACATCGGGGCAGACCGCATTTTTGAAATGTCCGATCTCGCTCTCGTAGTGATTGCGCATGTCAACCAATACCGTCTCAGGATCTTCAATGAGCGCGTTGAACTGCTCTGCGTCTACGTGAACCCCTTTGTTGGTCACGTCAAAAGCGTTGTCGTCTAATCCGTCAGCAACAATCTTCCTGCGCACTTTCACTTTAAGCTTCAAAAAAGACATGTTGTCTTGTTCAATCGCGATGTTAAGGCGGATACCGTTTAAAAAGGTAATGCTGTCTAAATGCGCCTTGAAGCGCTCAAAATTAGGCGCCGGCACTGACAATTGGGCGTTAACACCTTCAGTGGCAATGTAGATTCGGCCTAATACGTCTAGTTCGTTCCAGGCGATGAACAAATGGTTTCTAACCAGTTCGGGGTTTTTCAGGTGTGCATAGGTATAGAACGAGATGGTCAACCGGTCAACCCCGGCACTCTCGATGAGTTCAGCTCGTTCTTTTGCACTTAGCGTATTGTACAGTTGCATGCTATACGAATCGTTTTAAGTTAAAAGAATCAAAATCAGGGTCAAAAGTACATTTTTTCAACAATTTGGCTGCCCTGCAACATTCATGCACCATAAACCGTTAATTTTGATTTCTACCAAAATATTGAAGGCGATGAGTAAAGAACAAGAGGCCAAATTAAAGGCTTTACAACTAACATTAGACAAATTAGATAAAACCTACGGAAAGGGTTCTGTGATGAAAATGGGCGATAGCGTCGTTGAGGATGTCGAAGTCATTTCATCCGGATCTATTGGCCTCAACGCAGCACTCGGAGTACAGGGCTACCCTAAAGGACGCGTCATAGAAATTTACGGTCCAGAATCATCGGGTAAAACCACCCTAACACTTCACGCCATCGCTGAAGCACAGCGCGCGGGAGGCATTGCTGCCTTTATTGATGCAGAGCACGCTTTTGATCGCTTTTATGCAGCAAAGTTGGGCGTTGATATAGACAATCTTATTATTTCACAGCCGGATCATGGAGAGCAAGCGCTAGAAATCGCAGATAACTTGATCCGATCTGGGGCTATTGATATTGTGGTTGTCGACTCTGTAGCAGCCCTTACGCCAAAAAGCGAAATTGAAGGTGAAATGGGCGACTCTAAAATGGGACTTCACGCCCGATTGATGTCACAGGCACTTCGTAAATTAACCTCAACCATCAGCAAGACAAACTGTACGGTCATTTTCATCAACCAGTTACGCGAAAAAATTGGTGTGATGTTCGGCAACCCAGAGACCACAACAGGAGGAAATGCTCTCAAATTCTATGCTTCAGTTCGATTAGACATTCGTCGTTCAACGCAGATTAAAGATGGCGATGGCAACGTTCAAGGAAACCGCACCAAAGTAAAAGTGGTAAAGAACAAAGTGGCGCCACCATTCAGAACTGCAGAGTTCGATATCATGTACGGCGAAGGAGTTTCAAGGCTAGGTGAAATCATCGACCTTGGTGTAGATTACGAAATCGTCAAAAAGAGCGGTTCTTGGTTTAGCTACGACGACACTAAACTTGGGCAAGGACGCGATGCCGTAAAAGCACTACTGCAAGACAACCCAGAACTTGCAGAAGAAATCGAGCAAAAAATATACGAGGCCTTAAGGCTCATCAACAACTAGCCTGGTCTTCCCTTAACACTTCAAGCATTGTGTTTCGAACATGGTGCTTGAAGTCTTCTAGTTCTTCTATGTTGTAACTATTTGCCGGAATGGTTTCTAAAATAGTATAGCGCAATATCCCAGGGCCTCCTTCAAAAAGCTCCCAATTCAAACGTTTCTTACAGTCAAAATTTACTATTGGAACCAATGGTAGTTCGTGCTCAATCGCCATTGAAAAAGCTCCGTCTTTAAAGCGGTCCATGTCCACTGAAACGTGTGGAACGCCTCCCTCTGGATAAATAGCAATAGAACGATTGTATTTGAGCTTCTCTCTAACGCGTTCATAGACCCGTTTTCGACTGTTTTTATCTGACCGATTTACCAATACCGCTGCCCTTTTATAGAAAAATCCGAAAAACCAGATGCGTGCGAGTTCTTCTTTACCGACAAAGACTATGGGCTTTTTGCAGATCCGTAAGAGCAGCATAATGTCCAGCATGCTGGTGTGATTGGCTACCACAATAAAAGGGGGCGCTGGCAATGCTTTTGATCCGTCCACTTTTCGAACGGGAGTTCCCATCATGAACAAAATAAAGGGCGCCCAGATCGATCGCGCCACCCAGTAGAGCACGGGGTAGGTGCGTTCAGAAAGTATACCAATTACTAAAAGAGGCGAACAAACAAATACAGGAATGGCCGTTACGAGATAAAACCATCCCTTGTAGATTAAATGCCCTAAGTTTTGAATCCATCTTAACACGGGAACCGAAAGTATAACTTTTTAATTTTTTGTATCTATGTACGCAAATAAAGGGCTATGGCACGAATACTCACCGGCATACAAAGTACAGGGGTTCCTCACTTAGGTAATATCCTAGGCGCAATCATCCCGGCCATCAAAATGGCCAATCAACAAGAAGAGGCTTCGTACTTGTTTATTGCCGATCTGCATTCATTGACCCAAATCAAAGATGCCCAACAGCTCAAAGAAAACACCCAGGCAACAGCTGCCGCTTGGCTCGCTTTTGGCTTGGATATTGAGAAATCGGTCTTTTACCGTCAAAGTGATGTGCCAGAAGTCACTGAGCTTACTTGGTATTTGAATTGCCTCTTTCCCTATCAAAGATTAACGCTTGCCCACTCGTTCAAAGACAAAGCTGACCGCCTTGAAGATGTCAATGCAGGATTATTTACCTATCCCATGCTCATGGCCGCAGATATTTTGCTTTACGATGCTGAAATCGTTCCTGTAGGTAAAGACCAGCTGCAGCACCTCGAAATGACTCGAGATGTCGCTCAGCGTTTTCACAATGTTTACGGAGAAACCTTTGTTTTGCCAGAGGCTCAGGTCAATGAAGCTACCATGTATGTCACCGGAACAGATGGTCACAAAATGAGCAAGAGCAAAAACAACACCATCAATATTTTTGCAGACGAGAAGGTGCTCAAAAAGCAAATCATGGGAATCCTAAGCGACAGCAAAAGCCTAGAAGAGCCTAAAGACCCTTCGACAGACGCCACATTTGCCCTATACAAGCTCATGGCCTCTCAAGAACAAATTGAAGAGATGAGCGCGCATTACCTCGCCGGAAACTACGGGTACGGTCATGCGAAAAAGGCGCTCCTTGAACTCATACTTGAGACTTACCGCGAGGCCCGAGAAGAATACAATTACCTCATGCAACATACCGATGAGCTAGAAGCACACCTGCTTAAAGGGGCAGAGAAAGCTAGAGAAAAAGCACAAGAAGTGCTTTCAAGGGTTCGCGCACAAGTGGGACTTCGCGCCTAAACCTCATAAGAATTGTCGTTGTGATGCGTGATGGCCCCAGAAAGGGTCAGTCTTGCTAATACCCCATAGAGTTTAGTTCGGTCTATCCCCGATTTTTTTAGCATCCTGCTTGGAAACGAGCGGCCATTTTTCACTAAAAACGCGTAAAGTCTTTTCTCTTCTGATGTAGCTAGATGGACCGTAGGCCTCGTTTTTATATCGTTTTTTGCCCGAGTTATCCCTAAGGCTTCAATAATTGATTCTGGACCTGTATAACACTGCGCCTTTAAAGTTCCTAAGAGTCTATTACAGCCTGCACTGTAGCGATCGGTCAGTCGACCTTGAACACAGAGCAATTCTTTGTGATAGCCATGCGCGAAGTCTGCCGTAGTGAGACTGCCTCCAGACTGTGCCGATTCAACCACCAAAGTGGCGTCAGCGATACCCGCGATAAGTCGGTTTCTTGAAATAAAATTCCCAGCTAAAGGCGGGACACCTGTGAAAAACTCAGAAAGGGTACATCCGTTGCTCTCTATAAGCCCCCGCAGCGCACTATGCCTGCGCGGATAGGTGATATCTAGCCCATGAGCTACAAGGGCTACCACTTCGAAACCTCGCTCAGCAGCGAGCTCTTGTGCGAATCCGTCAACACCCAATGCCAGTCCGCTCGCAATAACCACCTCGTCAGGACGAAGCGCATGTAAAAGCTCTTCTATGACTTTCTTACCATAAAAGGTCATGGCTCGCGTACCCACAATGCTCAGCACCTTTTTTCGCGCACTGATAGGATTGCCGGTGGCGTAAAGCACCATGGGGGCATCGCAGAGAGCATTCAGGTGCCGAGGATAATCGTTTTGTCCTTTGTAAAGTAACTGTATGTCTTTTGCTTTGAGAAGTTCTCTCTCTTCTAGTCGGTTCTTTCTCCACACAGGATTAGAGAATTCTAAAAGCTTCATCTGTGCGCTCTGACCCATGTTACGGAACGCCTCTTGTGAAGCGTGGAGCAGCTCTTCTGAGGTTCCAAAATACTCCAACAAGGCCTGAGCGGTCTTGGGGCCAATGCCACTGATTCTTGATAATAAATAATAGGCTTCTTGGTCGGTGACAGTCATGCAGGCAAACCTACGGTGGCCGAATGCATTGTTCGTGCAGTGTAAGCAAAAGTGGTACACTATTTTTTAGGATATTTGTTTTATGGTTCTCGCCCCTTATATACAAGAGCTTTTAGCTCATAGAAACTTTATAATCTTACCAGGGTTCGGCGCCTTTCAGCCAGGCGAGTTATTGCCGGTGCAGTTGACAGAGAACAACGAGCTGCTTCCGCCAAAGAGAGGGGTGGCCTTCAACGCGCTTCTCAACAACCAAGATGCCGTATTGGCTCAATTTATAGCAGAGCGTGAGCAACGCGAGTCACAAGAGGTTATGCTTGAGCTCCAGCAATTGGTATTTGACTGGAAGACTAGACTCAATAAAGGAGCCTCTGTAGAGGTTGAAGGAATAGGAACCTTTGTCAAAGAAGATACACTCGTTCGCCTCCTTCCTTTAGACGAACTCCGGGTAGATCGTGAAAGTTTTGGCTTACCGGTTGTGGAGCGACCCGCAGTTGAGGTTGATGCCCCTGTCTCAGAAGAGTTAGGGCCTACCCTAAAAACGATAGAGCCCTCATTGGAACCTAAAGAAAAAGCGAGTACACCAAAGCCTGCTAAGGTTGTTGAAAGAGAACCCGTCGCTTCTTCAGATCCGTGGTTTGCAGCTGCAATGATTGCGTTTGTATTAGCCAGTGCTAGTGTGGCCTATCTTTTTTTGAATCTATAATACCCCCTTCATGAAACCCAAAAGCACAAATGAGTCCAGGACCATCACAACAGACATGGTGCTTCCTTCAGAGACGAATCATCTGAATCACATGTTCGGTGGAGAGCTACTCGCTCGAATGGATAGGGCGGCTTATATCACCGCTAGAAGACACAGTCGCCGCATAGCCGTTACGGCTTCGGTAAACCATGTGGCCTTCAACACCGCTATTCCTGTAGGTAGTGTAGTTACTATTGAGGCTCACGTGTCAAGAACCTTTAAAACTTCAATGGAGGTCTTTATCGATGTATTTCTTGAAGATCGCATTAGTGGGGTGCGCACCAAAGCAAACGAAGCCATCTATACTTTTGTGGCCGTTGATGACACCATGAAGCCTGTTGAGGTAGCGCCCATTGCTCCAGAAACTGAAATTGAAAAACAGCGCTACGATGCTGCGCTAAGAAGACGTCAGCTCAGTCTGGTGCTTGCCGGAAAAATGAAGCCTTCGGATGCTCACGAACTAAAGGCCTTATTCGAGTAACCCTTAATTAGAGTTGATACACCCATAATTCTGGGTTCAATCGGGTAGTATTTTGGTAGAGGTAGAACTTTAGAGTGGTTTGCTTGTCAACCTGATCGGTATGTATCCTTCCTATTTCTTGTTTCGCTTCTAATTGTTGGCCCTCAGAAACAAAGACCTCGGCGAGGTTATAGTACATGGTTATGTAGTCACCATGACGTACATAGACCCCTTTAATGCCCTGGCGATTCGACATGATTTGCATCACTTCTCCTTCAAAAATCGCCCTTGCTTTTGCGCCTGAAGCAGTGGCAATAGTAACCCCGTTGTTAAAGTGCTTTAAGCTCGGATACAACTTATCTGCATAGGTGCCGTAGCCAATACTCTTGATGCCCTTTTCAACAGGCCAGAGATGCCTTCCTTTGTTTGCCTCAAAGCTTGCTGCAATCCGCTTGGCTTCTGGAGTGAGCACAAAGGCGTCCTTGGCATTAGACTTGGCCTTAGCTTTCTCGCGATTAGCCCGTGCAATAGCTTCTCGAATAAGCCTGTCGATCTCTTGATCTATGCGTTTGCGTTCTTTTTCACGCGAGGCCAACTCGGCCCGATACTTGCGTTCTTGTTTGCGTGTTTCGGCAACCAACTGTTCTTGGGCCCTCTTGTCTCTTTCTAATTCATCCCGCTGTCGTTGATTCTCTGTAATCTTTTCTTGCTGTGTTACCAACTGTGCTTGCAGTGCCTTTTCTTTTTCTTGAAGCGCTAACTGCTTCTCCTCTATGCGCTTCGCCTGTATGGTTCGGTATTCGGCATATTGCAGCAAATAATTCATGCGTCTTCGCGCCTCATTAAAAGAACTGGCCGAGAGCAAGAAAAGCAACTTGTTTTTTTCAAGTTTCTTTTGATAGGCAGATTGAATTACGCGTGCGTAATCTTCTTTTAAACGCTTTAGTTCCACTTCTATGGTGTTGATCTCATTGCTGCTCTGATCTATTTGGCGCTGCAGAAACTGGACCTCACGTGCTGAAAGTGCAATGAGGTTCTCAAGTGCGCTTTGCTTTCGATCTAGAATACGGATACGGTCTACCACAGAACCTCGAACCTTTTGCTGCTCTTTCACCCACTCCGTTATTTGTGCAATCTCTTGAGTTAAGGCAGCCTTACGTTCTTCAAGTTCTTTTTGGGCGGCGGATTTTTGTTGACCGTAACCCATGGTGCCTAGTAAAAACAAGAAAAGCAGGAGTGTCTTTTTCATTTTTTGCGCAATGGGCGGTATCCGCTTGGTATTTGAAAAGGTAGGTTCACGGCCTTTTGTGCCTCAAAATCACTGAGTGCAAGAAGCAGTTTCTTGCCCGCACCTGAAAGCTCAATAGTACTAGGCAGGGTCTCGTCTTTTTGATAGGTATATAACACGACTACGGTGTCTTTGTAGCGTTCTGAAACTAGTTCTTGGCGCACAATGCGCAAGGGCTTTAACTGTGCTGTTACCTCGTAAGAAACCTCTCCAAATTGTTCAGAAGAAAAGGTCGACGAATAATTCGCTGTGTTCTTTGACGGTCTACGGCGTAAATGCTGTTTGATATCATTCAGATCTTCAGAGAACACCATTCCGCCATAAAGCAGGCGTTGTAATTGCTCAAAATTAAACGAGACGGGTAAGAGGCTGTCTAGTTGCGACATTGCACCTTCAAAATAGGTGCGATCAAGCTTGTTGTAGAAGGCCACCTGTTCGGGGGTTACCAGTAATTTCGCCATGCCAAGAGGAGCGCTAAACAACAAGCCTTGGTCCGTAATGGCTCTAACGCTAAGCGTTACCTCTTTTTTTGAATTGGGCTGAATGAGTGTTGCGCGAATTCTTCCTCTGTATCCCGGGGCCTCATTCATTCCGGTAGCAAGGCGTTCGATTTCTGCGTCTCGTGACATCAGTCGTCTCTCCGTTTCGGATGGTTTGACCAGACTCGTCTTACATGCGGCCATTAGCAGCACCCCTAATCCTACAACAAAAATCTTCGACTTGTGCATCATTTACTTTTCTATCACAGTGTAGTCCCCTATACTGAGTTTAGTAAAACTCCCGTCGTAATGAACGTGATTGCCAATCATTGAATCTGCTATGCTGCAATTTCTTACGACAGTTTTGGACTGTATGATACTGTTGGTAATCGTGGTATTTTCAATTCGGGTTCCTGCGCCGATAGAGACGTGTGGTCCAACCGTAGCATTGATCAGTTCTGCCCCTGAGGCAATAGAGCAAGGCGGTATAATTTTAGCATTCTCAAGACGCACATCCGAGGCGACTAGTGCCTCTCCCTCTTTACTTAGATAGTCTAACATTTTGGCGTTGGTTTCAACGGTGACTTGTTTGTTACCGCAATCCATCCAGTCGCTAACCTCGCCTGGAACAAAGCGCTTGCCGTCTGCCATCATCATTTTTATACCATCGTTAATCTGGTATTCTCCTGAGTGCGCAATCTTCTGCTCAATGACCTTAGCAAGGGACTCTTTGAGGCGTTCAATTTCTTTGAAATAATAGATTCCAATGACAGCCAAGTCCGAAACAAATGTTGCAGGCTTTTCAACCAAAGAAACAATCTCTTGCTGATCGTTGAGTTCAACGACACCATAGGCTTCAGGATGCGCGACTTGCTTTACCCATATTACACTATCGGCATCCGGATCTAATTCAAAGTTTGCCCGAATCAGGGTGTCTGCATAAGCAATTACTGCCGGGCCTTTCAGCGAAGGCTCCGCGCACATGATGGCGTGCCCTGTTCCTAACGGTTGGTCTTGGCGGTAGATAGATGCTTTAGCATTTAATGATTCGGCTAACTCCTCAAGCGACTGAACAATCTCATCTCCAAAAAACGCAGGATCTCCTATGACAAAAGCCACTTCATCGATAGGCTGATTCAATACCTTGGCAATGTCTTTTACCAAACGGTGAACAATAGGCATGCCAGCAACCGGCAACAGTGGTTTCGGGACGGTTAATGTGTGAGGGCGAAGGCGCGAGCCTCTACCCGCCATAGGTACAATAATCTTCATGACTTAGCGAACTCCTGTGCTTCCGAAACCCTTCTCTCCTCGCTCACTCTCTCCAAGTTGATCGACTTCAATCCATCGCGCCTGCTCGTGCTTGGCAATAACCATTTGAGCAATCCGCTCTCCACGTTCTACCGTAAACGGATCGTTTGATAGATTGACCAGAATCACCCCAATTTCTCCTCTGTAATCGGCATCTATAGTACCCGGACTGTTCACTAAAGACACACCCTTCTTTGCAGCGAGACCGCTTCGAGGGCGTATTTGCGCTTCGTATCCTGAAGGCAATTCAATAAATATACCAGTCGGTATAATTGCGCGTTCCAATGGGCCAAGCTGTATAGGCTCGGGATTATTCGCTCTTAGGTCCATACCTGCAGATAAAGCTGTTTGATAGCTCGGTAAATCGTGCGCTGAGGTGTTGATGATTTTTATATCGATCATAGTTCGGAAAATATTCGTTTAAAATCTTTGGTTTCTCTGACTGCTACAAAGCTAGCAAATACAAGAAGGAGGCCATACTTGACCAAAGGTTGATTGGCAAAGAGGTCGTAGGCTGCCCATCCCATTCCAAATGCCAAGAGCAAATAGACTAACATGGCTCCTACTCGGTATGGAATCCTGTAGACCCTTCTTCCCCAAAAAAATGAAACACACATCATAAGCAAATAAGCAGAAAAGGTGGCTGCTGCAGAGGCAGAATAGCCCCACTTCGGAATGAACACTATGTTAATTACTAGGGTGACTAGGGCACCCACTCCCGAAATCAAGGCTCCAATATGCGTTTTATCCTTAAGCTTGTACCAAACGGACAAGTTGTGATACACCCCTAAGAATAAAGCGCCCATAAGCACCCAGGGAACAACGTGGAG
>Ga0181562_10003637_pt1 | contig 11286 bp, 8 predicted proteins | sample 011ome_26_FD_139344 | JGI IMG/M metagenome (GOLD analysis project Ga0181562, IMG submission 139344) | Coastal salt marsh microbial communities from the Groves Creek Marsh, Skidaway Island, Georgia - 011511BT metaG (megahit assembly) | ecosystem: Environmental > Aquatic > Marine > Intertidal zone...
ACTGAACGCGTCGAGCGGGACGTCCACGGACGCGCCCGCGCGCACGAAGCTTCGTTCGCCGCGTTCGCGCGCGGTTTCCTCGGCGGATTCATCTTCCAGCCACGACGGTAAGCCGCGGAACGCCGCGTCGGGGTCCGACGCCTCGAGCTCCGAGTCGTCCGTGTCCACTCGCTCGCCGGGCATGGGGCGATTCTCGTCGAAACGCGCCGCCGCCTCCGCGGCGATGCGCGCCGCCGTCGCGGAAGGCGTCTCTTCCGCGTCGCGCCAGCCTTCCGCGGACCGGGTGCCCAACGCGCCGGGAATCTGACGGACTCGTCCTGTGGAGTCCACCCAGGCGTCATTCTGGACTCCGCCGGTGGCCCGTCCGCGCGCGTGGCGTCGAATGATGGGCGCCACGGGCTCGGATGACGAAGCGGGCGGTCCTTCGGGCGCGAGCGGCTCATGGCGCTCGAGCACCGGCGCCCAGCCCACCATCGCGGTCGACTCGCTCTCCGTCAAAGTTTAAATCTGGCGTCTCAAGCCGTTCCCATGGCTAGTGGCGAGGTCTCCCACCCGGCGAGCGTCTCCTAAAGCAACCCTAAAACCACTCCCTACGCCGCACCGACTCGCACGTATCCCTAGTGGACGCGTAGACGCGAGTCGTCGCGCGGTGTGGTATGCGTGTCCTACAGAGAGGTGCAGCTCCTTCGAATTCTTGGAAGTCGTCGTTGGCGCGTCCAACGCGGGTCGGTTTCGTCTCTGTCGAGCGACTCGATTGGCGTGCTGCATTTGCGGATACTTGTCGGCTTGCCGTCGCTCCCCGCACTTCCACTCGCGCGTATCGCGACGAAGGGACGCGCGGCCGAGGCTCTATCGTCCGTCGCGTTCCAGCTCGCCCACCACGAGGCGTCGCCTGGTGTGCTTCGCGGCGCGGGTCTGGTCGCGACCGCGCGCCGAAACCCCCGAAATGAGCACCCTCGCGCTCTCCGCCGCCGCCTCGGGGCGCGCGCACGCGCAGCACTCCGCGGCGGTGTCTCGCGCCCACGCGTCACGAGCCGCGTCCATCGCGCCGACGGCGTGTCACGCGCGAAGCGTCTCCGCGGTCCTCGCGTCGCACCGCCGTCTCGGCGACGCCGCCGCCCGCTCGCGCGTCGCGTCGTGGGCAATCAGCCACCGCCGTAAAAGTGCCACTTCGGCGTCCGCCTCAACCGCCGACGGCCCGTCCTCCCGCGAGCGCGCGTCCGATCCCGACTACGGTAGCCACGCGGACGCGGTGCACGCGTTCGAAGATGACTCAGAAGACGACTCGTACGAGGCGTTCGTGGCTTCTTGGCGCGCGTCTCTGCCGACGATGGAGCCGAACGAACGCGCCGAGGCGCACCGCGAGTCGTGCGCGGAGGGCCGGCGGAGGGCGAACGAGAAACGACGAAAACGAGCGGTGCGTTCGCGGACGTCTCTCCCTTTCCTCCTCGCGATCGTCGGCGACGCGTCGAGCACCACCCGCAGTGCTCCCTCTTCCTCGTGATTCATCAATACTGGCACCAGCCCGACCGTTTGGTTCCGTGGGGAACTCCCCGTGACGAAAAAACAGTTCCGCTCGGTTGGCGCCGAGCCTCGATATGAAGGAAACGACGACGCGCGGGTTTTCGCGACGCGGCCGTCGCTCACGTCGGCGAAACGCGACACGCTACGTTCGGTCGATAGCACGACCGCGACGCCGAGGCGATGGACTGACCCACGTGAACCTAATCGCGACGACCCCCTCCGAACGAACCACCCCCGCGCAGGTTGAGCCGATCGACGGCGAGGTGTTCCGCCCGCGCGAACGCATCAAGTCGCAGACCGACTTCAACCGCGTCGGTCGGTTCGGCCGGAACTTCAACGGGAACGTCGTGCGCGTGCAGTGGAGCCCCAACGAGTCGGTGGGCCCGGACGTGACGTGTACGCGCCTCGGGATCAAAGCCCCCAAGAAGCACATCAAGCGCGCCGTGGACCGGAACCTCGTCAAGCGGCGCGTGCGGGACGTCTTCCGCAAAAACAAAAGCCGGTGGCCCGCCCGCGCCGACGTCGTCGTGTACTGCTCCGCCGCGACGCTGGCGGCGCCGTACGCGGAGCTCGAGCGCGAGATGCTGTACTGGGGCCGGGAGGTGGTCCCGCGCGTCGCCGAGCGGGACGCCGAGAAGAGCGCGGCCGCAGCGGCGCGGTCGGAACGGCGCGGCCGGAACGGCGAGAAGGGAAGCCGTGCGCCGCGGCGGACCGCCGGCGGCGACGAGGACCGAGCGCCGCCCGCGCGCGGCGGGGACGCGAGCGAGAGCGCCGTACGTTCCGAGTCGACCGGCGCGGTGGCGACGGCGGAGGAGTGAGGTGGTCAGACTGAACGGCTGAGACCTGGAGACGACACGACGTGCGAGACGATACGTGAGATCTCACCGTTTGGAGCGTGAAACATCATACGATGACGCGCGCGGAGAAGTATGATAAACAGTCTACCGAAGACGCGAAACTAAAAACTAAAGCGTCTCTCCTCGCGCCGCGAGCGCGTCCTCCGCCCTCCGCGCGCGCCGCTCGGCGCGTTCCGCGGCTTCCAGCGCGCGTCTTCGGTCCTCCTCGCCTCGTTGCAACGCCGCGTCCCGCGCATCCAGCTTCGTCGCCGCCTCCGCGAGCGCGGCGCTCGCCTGCTTCAGCTTCTCCTCTGCGCCGGCGAGCCTGCGCCGCGAGATGCCCTCGCGGCGCGCGGACTCCGCCGCCGCCGCCTCCGACGCCGCAGTCTCCGCCTCGAGCTCGCGGCGCATCTCCTCCAGCACGGCGTCCGCGTCGCGCGCCGCCGCGTCTTCCGACACGCCGCCCGGCCGGCGCCTGGCGGCGTTCCGCGAGTCGCGCGCCGCCAGCTCGGACGCGCGTTTGCGGGCATCCTCGAGCTTCAGCTCCAGCGCGCGCGCGTCGGTTTCCGCCTTCTGCCGAGTCAGCCAGAGCTCGCGCGCCAGACGCGCGTTGGAGGCGTCGGCGGCTTCCGCGCGCGCCGCCGACGCGCTCAGGTTCTTCGCCGCAGCCGCCTCCGCCGCGGCGACGCGCGCGGAGGCATCCGCGAGATCCTCACGGCCGCGCGACGCGACGTCGCGCACGCGCGCGATGAGCGACGACTCCGTGGCGGCGGCGGCGCGGAGGCGCGCCTCCGCCTCCGCCAGCGCCGACGCCGTCGTCGCCGCCGCCGCGCGCTCCTCAGTCAGCGTCGCGCGGAGCAGGTTGACGTCGGCGACGGCGGCGGCGGCCGCCGCCGCGTGCGCTTTCGCATCCGCCACCGCGAGTATCAGGCGCGTCTGCAGGCCATCCACGTGGTCCGTATCGGCCGATGCCTCGATGCTCTGCGTTCCAGCGCTCGCGGCGACGGCCGCCGCCGCGCTTTTCGCCTCCGCGTCGCGTTTTTCCAGATCCGCCGATTTCGCGATTTCGCGTTTTCGCGCCTCGGCGAGCGCCTTCTCGAGCGCGCTCTTCTTCTCCGCCCACACCTCCTCTGCCTCCTCCTTCGCAGCGTTGCGCGCCCACGAAACCGCGAGCGTGTGTTCTTCCTCCGCCGCCGCGAGCTCAGCGCGCGCCGAAGCCAGGGACGCGCGAAGCGCCGCGACGTCTTCTTTTCCGCCCGCGCCGGGTTCCGCCTCTTCCCCGGCGGCGGCGTCCTTCTCGCGACCCGCGAGGCGCGCCGCCAACTGCGCGTTCGCCGCCTCGAGCTCCAGGACGCGCGCCGCGCGCGCATCGCCAGCCTCGCTCGTTTCCCTGAGCGCGTCGTGCAGCGCCTCCAGCTCCTCGCGCGCCGCCTCGTGCAAGGCCCTCGACGACGCCAGCTCCGCCGCCGCCTCCGCCGCCTCCGCGCGCGCCGAGGCGACTAACGAAGCGTTCGTCGACTCGGACTCGGCGTCGCTCGGCGTCGCGCGGCGAGCGTCGCGTTCGTCCGTGTCAATACATCTCTTCGTCTCCGTCTTCGTTTGCGCGGCGTCCTTCACCGCCTCGTCAAGTCGCGCGCGCGTCGAGGTGAGCTCGGCGCGCGCGTCGTCGAGCGCCGCCGCCGTCGCCGCCGTCGCCGCGCGCTCGGCAGCTCGTTTTTCGTCCACCCGTCTCGCGCGCGTCTCGAGCGACGCGACGCACTCGCGCAGCAGTGCGAGATCGCGCGCGGTCTCGCTCTGCGTCTTCGCGTATGTCGCAAGCTCGGCTTCGGCGTCCCGGAGTCGCGCGGCGAGTCCTTCCGATCCCTCCGTCCCCGACGACGCGCCCGCGTCGCGTTCGCGGCTGAGGATCTCGATTCGCGCATCCGAAGCGCGCGCGTCCGCGGCGGCGCGCTCGAGGAGCGCGCGGAGACGCGTCGCCGCGTCGACCGCCGCGGTCGCGCCGGTGGTCGTGGCGGACGCGGGCGAAGAAGCGCCGTTCGTGCCTGCATCCGCGAGGGGTGCGCGGCTCGCGTCCGCGAAACGCTCCGCGAAGAAACGCTCGGCATCGCAGATGGGTGTCGTGGTGCCGGCTTTCGATTTAACGCCGAGGCGCGACGGCTCCGACACGGCTGCGCACGGCGTGGAATCCGCCGCCGCGGGCATCGACCGCGCGGCGACGCTCACGGCGTCGCGCGCGCGGGACGAGACCTGCTGGTCGAACGACGGCATCGCCGCGTCGCGTGGTGTGGCCGTAACGAGGCTTCGCAAACACACTTGTTGTTCGTTCCCCCTTTTCTTTCTTTCGCGTTCTCGGAACCATCGGGAGTGGCGTACACGCGTTGACCCAAAAATGGAACCGGCGTCCTCAGCACGTCCACCGCCCACACCGGTTCGCGCAGCACCAGCTGCGGTCCCCGTCCGGAAGCCGCGATGTCGAGCGCGGTCAAAGTGTATCTGCGGGCCCGGCCGACCAATGGTGCCGCGGAATCCTTCCGGTGCGTTCTCGCGCCTCCGCCATCTCTCTCGCGAGCACTCGGCTCCTTCCCCCGTTTTCGGTCGACGGGCGCTTCGATCCGCGAGGCGCGACGTCCGCGGACGAGCCACCGGCTCCCACCGCCGACGCGCTTCGCTTCCACGCGTCGTCGCGCGCGCCTCCCGCCTGCGAACGACCCTGACACCTCCCTCCGTGACACACGTGCCCCGCGCAGCGTCGGCGAGGACAATCGCACGGTTTCGGTGAGCCTGAAACGGACCGAGCAAGGGCTCATCAACAACAGCGCGGATGCGATCCAGTTCGAGTTCGACACCATCCTGCACGACGCGTCGCAGGAGTCCGTGTTCACACAGTGCGCCGCGGAGGTGTGCGAGAGCGTGCTCGCCGGGTACAACGGCACCGTTTTCGCGTACGGCCAGACGGGCGCGGGCAAGACGTACACCATGTCCGGCGACGCCGGGAGCGACTACAAGCAACGCGGCGTGATTCCGCGCGCGGTGCATCATTTATTCCGCGAGATGGACGTGCGCGTGGGCAAGGACATGCGCGCGAGCGTTTCGTACCTGGAGATTTACAACGAGGGGATGTACGACCTACTGGCGGACGAGATCGTGCCTGACTCGGACCTCGTCGTGGTGGACCGCGACGGCGAGATGGAGGTGAAGCACCTCACGAAAAAGAAGTGCGGCGACGAAGCCGAGGCGCTGCGTTTTTTCTTCGCCGGCGAGCGCAACCGCGCCGTTGCCGACCACGTCCTGAACAAGACGTCCTCGCGGTCGCACTGCGTGTTCACCGTGCACCTGGAGAGTCGCTCGACGGGGGACGGGGACGACCGCACGGTGGTCTCCAAGCTGAACCTGGTGGACCTCGCCGGGTCGGAGCGGGTGAAGAAGACGCACGTCACCGGCAAAGCGCTCGTGGAGGCGACGCACATCAACAAGAGCCTGACTTTCCTCGAGCAGACCGTGAACGCGCTGTCGCGCGGGGACAAGCACGTGGCTTTTCGGCAGAGCAAGCTCACGTCCGTGCTGCGCGACGCGCTGGGGGGGAACTGCAAGACGACCATGATCGCGTGCACGTGGCCGGATGAGGCGCACGCCGAGGAGACTATCTCCACCTGCCGCTTCGCGTCGCGCGTCATGACGCTGAGCACGCGCGCGGTGGTCAACGAGAGTAAGGACCCGCGCGTCTTGGCGGCGAAGTACGAGCGGCGGTGCGAGGAGCTGATGCGCGAGCTCGCCGCGCGGGACACCTTCGCCGGGAAGGCGCCCGTGAACTACGGGCCCATGGGCGAGGTGGAGCGCCGCGAGCTGGAGGACGTGGTGCGGCTGTTTCTGGAGACTGAAAACGCCAACGCCGACGACGTCCCCGCCGAGAGCCTGCGGCAGGTGCGCGAGGCGTTCCGGCTGTTCAAGAAGGCGTACGTCGAGGCGGTGGCCGAGACGGACCGGCGGGTCGCCGAGGCGCGTGAGGAGGCGACGGCGGAGGCGGCCAAGGCGGGCGTCGGCGCCGAGAACCTCGCCGCCGAAGGAGAAGCCGAAGGCGAGGGCGAAGCGGCGGAGGCGCCCGCGGAGGGCGAGGAAGCCGCCGCCGCCGGCGACGACGACGCGGCGGTCGGCGACGAGGACGCGCACGCCTCGGGCTTCGCGGCCGGCGTGGCGCCCGCGGTCGCCGTCCCCCCTCCGGAGAGCCCCCAGCGCGCGAAGAACGACGTCGCCATGACGCGCGCGGCGGAGACCGCGCGGAAGGTTGCGGCGAGCCGCGTCGAGGCTGAGCAGCGCGAGCTCGCCTTTGCCGAGTACAAAAAGTCCGTCTCGCCCGAGCGCGCGGCGGAGGCTGCGGCGGCGAGCGCGCGCTTGAAACAGGCCAAGGCGAGTTTGAAGGAGGCGGTGGAGACGGTCAACACCCTGAAGGCGGAGATCGACGCGCTGGGGGTGGCCGTGGACGAGGCCAAGGTCCAAGCCGCCGCGGAGCGAGGCGCGGACGAGCCGGCGGAGGTTGTGGATGCCGAGACGTACGCGTCGATGGTGGCGCTCAAAAAGACAAAGGCGAGGTACAGGGCGACGTTCGAGGAGGTGAAGCGTCTGAAGGCTTCCTTGCCGGGTCTGACGACCGCGGCCGCCGAGACGCGCGCCGCGCTGGTGCAGGCGTTCCAGGAGTGGTACGAAAAGGGCGGGGGCTTGGATCTGCTCGTGCAGCGAGACGCGGATGAGGACGACATGGACTACGGCGAGAAGTTTGACCAGCTGGAGCTGCAGAGAGCTTTGAACCGCGACCCCGAGTCGGGGGCGTTTTTCGCCGCGAAGAAGGGGCTGCTGGGCTCGACCAAGCGCGTCCCGGTGACGCGCACCGTGCAGCACATGCGCGCGCTCGCCAGCACGCAGAGAAGGGCGTTCTGAGGAGGGCGGAGTTCTGAGGACGCGCGGAGTTGAAATGTACTTTTATTCGTCGCGGCCAAACGCTTCGCGAAACGTGCGCGTGAAATCCCGGGGATTCGAACGTCGTCGTTTCACTTCAGCGCGCGCGATGGAGCGGCTGGACCGCATGTTCATGGAGGCGGCGGCGGCGCGCGCGTCGGAGGAAGCCGGCCCCTCGCGCACCGCGCCCGTCGTCAGGGAAGCCGCGGAAGGCGACCCCGTCGGCGGCGGGGGCACGGTGGCTTCGCAGATCCTGAAACACATCGACGGCGGTGACATCTTCTCGGCGCTCGTTTTGCCTCGGCCCGAGTGCGACGACGCCGGGCGGCCGGTGTGGCACGTGACGGACTCGGAGATCAGCAAGGCGTTCCGCAAGCGGTCGCTCGCCGTGCATCCGGACAAAAACCCCAGCGCGGAGGCGAAACAGGCGTTCGACAAGCTCAACGACGCGGTTCGTTCGTTGCGCGACCCGACACGCAAGGGCGAGGCGCTCCGACGGTTCGCGGACCGGGCGTTCGAGGAGAAGCGCCGCGCGGACCCGACGTTCACCGAGCGCGCCAAGAAGGCGCAGGAACGCGCGGACGCGGTGGACTTCTCGTCAGACATCCTGCGGCAGCAGCGAGAGCACCGCGCGCGCGTCGAGGCGAAGCGCCAGAAGGCGATGGCGTTCCGGCGACGCGAGCGGTCGCCGGACGAGGAGAGCGACGAGGAGAGCGACGGGAGCGACGAGAAGGACGCCGCGCCCGCGCAAGTACTGCCGACGAAACTGACCGGCTCGAAACCGACCAGCTTACCGACCGGCTTGAAACGCGGTCGCGGTCGCGGTCGGGTCGGTCGCCCCGATTCCGACTCGGACTCCGACGACGCCGGGCTGGCGCGGCCCGTGCTCGGGAACCGCGGCGGGCGCGGGCGCGGGCGAGGCAAAGGCCCGAGGATCATCCTCTAGCGAGCGAGCGATGTTTCTTGATCAAGAAAGAAGAGTTTATTGATACACGCTAGGCGGCTCGGCCGAGCCCGAGACGGGTGGCGTTCGTCCGTCCCTCGCGAGAGGCACTAGTCCAGGCTCTTGATCTTGGACACCACCTTCCCGTACATGTCCTTGAACTCGGAGGCGTCGTCGGACGACATCTTCTCGCCGCCCTTCTGCGCATCCGGGAGCACGAGCATGCACGACGTGGGCCGCTTGGTCTGCCCCGCCGCGCCCAGCTCCTCCTTGCTGTGCACGTAGATGTACGGCACGCCGCTCTCCTCGCACAGGATGGGGATGTGCGTGATCACGTCGATCGGGGAGATGTCGCCCGCGATGACGCAAAGGCTGCGAACGTCGAGCGCGTCGGAGAAAAACGGGGCGGGTCAGCGAAAAGAAAAGCGCGCCGCAGTCGCCGAACGCGCGCGCCGGAAAAATCGCGCCACCGCCGGGCGGCGGTCGGGGCGGCGGGGCGCCCGATTTCGGGGAAACCCCCGCGGGGTGGGGAGCCGGGGACGCACCCTTTAACGTCCTTGCGGAGCGCCTTGACCACTTCCTTCACGCCGCGCTTCACTTGCTTGTGCTTGGAGGCTGCGTGTTCGGATCGAGCGGGGAACGGGGGCGGTGAGTCGAGGGGTGAGACGAGGGATTCGTTTCGTGCGGAATCGGCAACGCGCAGCATTCGTGCGCGTGGTCGTCACGGCGAGCGGATGGGTGCTGGAAGGCGAGACGTGACTTCGCGCGTCGTACCTTTCTTGACAACCTTGAGGATTTTCTTGTGGAAGCCGACATCCGCGAGGGGCTTAGCGATCGCGCACACGGGGCGAAGCTCGTCGCCGCCGTCGCTGTCCTCCTTGGACTTGGACGGGGTCTTGTCCTTCTTCTCCTTCTTTTCTTTGCCCATCGCGGCGAATCGGGCGGCCGGCGCTGGTTCCGAGCCTCCGGGGTGTACCGCTGAGAGAGCGGCGGGACGAGTCGACGCGAGCGCGACGAGCCGGGAAGCGACGAACACGCGAGGTACCGCGCGCGGGTCGTTGTGATGAAGGCGACGGGGAGGCGACTTGGGACTCTTCTCTATTGTCTCTCTTTCCGGAACATTCGAAGACTAAAAACACATACGGTAGTCTACTGTATATGTTCACGTGCTAAAATTTTCGCGCGGTCGAGCGCGACACAAACGTGTTGAGCAGCAGTCTATGTATAATGCGCAGCTAGAAAAAACGTCGCTATTCGTCATCCAGTATCCGCCGCGTGCGCTCGGCGATCATCCTCTGCCTGGCATCGGACGCGTTGGTCACGCCCGCCGCCGGGCCGTACCGCCGCGTGGTCACCGTCGTGTGCTCGGTCACGGCGACGACGCGTCGGGTCGGGTCGAACCTCCCGGCGGCGGAGGATGATGGTTTTTTTTCGTCGGCGCGCGCGTTTCGGGTCGCGTCCCGCGCGCGCGGCGGGGACGGCGAATCCTCGCTCGTGGTCGGCGACGACAAATGCGTGGGCCCGACCGTAGCGTCGGCATCGCGCTTCGCCACCACCGACGGGAACGCGGCCCGCGCCGCGCGCGCCGGCCGCACCGCCGCCGGCGAGGGGCGACGCTCCGCCGCCGCCAGGCGCTCGGGCGTGGTCGCCTTCCTCGGCGGCGGCGACGCCGGCGGCGACCGCGCCGCCGCCGCCGCCGCGCGCGCGACAGACGCCACGCCCGTCTCCGGGCTGCCCGGCAGCTCGGTGATGGTCACGCCGCTGGTTCCGCGCGCGTCGGCGCTCGACGCCGCGGCGCGCGCGCGCGCGGCGCGCCCCCCCCCCCCCGTCAGGAACATCGTCGCCGCGGCGAGTCCCAGCAGCGTCCGCCCGGCGAGCCCGGCGGCGCTCCACGCGACGCACAGGCCCGCGAGCTGCACCCTGCGGTCGTCCAGCAGGTACGCGAACCGCGCGCGCGTCTCGCCCACCGCCATCTGCGTGGCGGCTCGGATTCCGGGCCCGAACGCCGCGACGAACGGCGGCGCCGTGAAGAGCGCGACCCACGCGACGAGCGCCGTGACCTCCGCCGGCGCGCGCCACACGCGGGCGAGGAGCGACGCGAGCCACAGCGCGACGCACGCCTTAAGCGTGGTGGGCGGGTGTTCCCACGCGAACGTGCGCTCTAATGTGAGCCATGCCATCGCCACGGCGGGCGCGCGTCGCGCCGTGGAGGCGGCGATCCAGCCCCCGAACTTGGCGGCGAACCGCCGCGCGTCGCGTTCGCGAACCTCGCGCCGCGCGCGTTCGGAGGATTCCGTTCGGAGGGTTTCAGGTTTGCGCACCCCGACACTGCTCGACACGCCCAGCAGGACGAGCCGCAGCCCGCGCGCGAGTCTCCACAGCAAGCTCGCGGCGAGCGCGAACATGAACCCGTAGCACGCCACCGTCCCGAAGGGCAGCGGCATCGTGCGCAGCGACGAGACGCAGAGTTGCGCGTACAACCCGCCGAACGCCACGCGCGCGGTCGCGCCGGGGCGGCGCCAGGTGATGAGTTCGGCGAACGCCGCCGCGGCGCCGTCCGCGGAAGGAGATCTCCGCGTCGCGTCGCCCGGAGGCGTCATCGCGGCGACCAGGTCGGCGGCGGAGTCGCCGCGCCGCGCGCCGCGCGGCGATTGCAGAGGGGAGGACAAACTGGTCCCCATGAGCGCGACCGCGCCGTGCGGCGAGGGCGGGTCCTCCGCGTCCGCGAGCGCGTATCGGGGCCTCTCAGGCATCGCGGTGGTGGCTAGTGCCTCCTCCAGCGCGGCGGCGCGCGCCTCCGCCAGACGCGCGCGCTCGTTCGCGGCGGACACCTTCCGTCTCGCCGTCACCTCCGCCTTGTCCGCGTCAGCTCGCGCAGCCTCGAGGTGCGCCTCGAGCATGGCGAGCTGCTCGGCCGTGCGCTGGGCCTCGAGCTCCATCTGCCGCAGCCGCTCGCGCTCGCGCGCGGCGAGCACGGCGCTCATGGCGCCACCTCCCCGCGCGAAAGCGGCGGGGGCGCCTTGATGTGGGGGG
>Ga0181562_10003641_pt1 | contig 11283 bp, 12 predicted proteins | sample 011ome_26_FD_139344 | JGI IMG/M metagenome (GOLD analysis project Ga0181562, IMG submission 139344) | Coastal salt marsh microbial communities from the Groves Creek Marsh, Skidaway Island, Georgia - 011511BT metaG (megahit assembly) | ecosystem: Environmental > Aquatic > Marine > Intertidal...
TTATTTTCAGTCTATTAACGGGTCGCCAATACATAAAAATGAATTGGTTAAAAGTGTACTATTAAAAAATAAATATTTAAGTGATGAGACAATTTTAATTGGCGATAGTATTAATGATTATGAAGCAGCAAAAGAACACTATCTTGATTTTTACGGGTTTAATAATAGGAATCTAGAAGAAATATCCGATAAGTACCTGGAAAGTTATAAAAGGTTGTTATGAATTATTTAGTAACTGGTGCAGCTGGATTTATTGGGGCAAATATAGCTCAAAAACTATTAAATATAGGACATCAAGTTGCAACCATTGATAACTTATCTACTGGGTATGAAGCTAGCATCCCTAAAGGGTGTTTTTTCATAAAGGGGGATGTTAGCGATATTAGAAGTATCGAGCAACTTAATAATCAAAAATTTGATGCAATTCTGCATATTGCTGGACAATCATCTGGTGAAATTAGCTTTGAAAATCCAACGTATGATATAAATAGTAATACGATATCTACATTAAGGCTGCTGGAATATGCAGTTAAAACTGATTGTAGGCGATTTATTTATGCTAGCACTATGTCAGTTTATGGTCAGCAGAATAAGAAAGAACAATTTTGTGAAACTGATATGGTGAAACCAGAGTCTTTCTATGCTATTGGCAAGTTGGCAAGTGAGCATTATTTAAGAATATACCAAAAGCAATACGGTATTAATTATACTGCTTTACGTTATTTTAATGTGTATGGTGAGGGGCAAAACTTATCCAATTTAAAGCAAGGGATGATTAGTATTTATTTAAGGCAATTTATTGATAATACTTTTAAAGTTGTAGAGGTTAAGGGCTCTATTGAACGTTTCCGTGATTTGTCGCATATTGATGATATTGCAGAAATAAGCATAGAGTCTATTAGTAACACTAATTTTTATAATGAGATTATTAATATTGGCACAGGTAAAAAAACTAAAATTAAGGATATATTGAAATTAATGCAAGAATATTTGAATTCAGATAAAGAAATTGTAGTGACAGAAGGAACTATAGGTGACCAATTCGGTATTTATGCTGATGTTAGAAAATTGCAGTCAATCTATTCCAGGCAGTTTATAGATTTTGATGAGGGACTGAAAAGAATGATAACAAAAATGGATAATGGAAAGTAAAAGCAAGAGTAAATTTAAAAAGTGGTTTTTACCATTACGCGATGAAAGACTTGCTGGTGCCAAGGAACTTTCATCATTTATCTCAACAGACTTTAAGTCTCAGAAAAAACAAATTTTATTAGATGGTGAAATTATTTACACATATGGTAGCTCGGATAGTATAGAAGAGCATTTCTCGGCATTAAAGCAAGAGTTTTCCGGGAAAAGTGAGCTTTGTTATACGCATGCAAAAATTATTGTATTAATTAGGCGAAATTTTGAAGTGAAAAAACACTTCTCTATTTTTGAAGAGCTTTGGAGTAAAGAAGAAAAATTTCTACTTAAAAATTTAAATACACGGTGGCTACTTTCTGCGGCTGATACTTTTACAGATTATTCCGATGATGATGCACTTAGAGGGCTATCTATGGCATGCTCTTGCTTATTGAATACTGTCAATATACAAGAAAGTGAGCGTTTTATTACCAATGCAAAAGACAATAAAGATGATCAAGAGAAGATATCTAGATTAGATAACAAAGAGAGAATAACCTCTTTTGATGGTATTGCGGTATTTAAATTTGGCACTGCTGATGACCTTAAAAATATGAGGAATAGAATTAACAAGGTTGCAAAAATAAATATTGCGGGAAAAATTTTACTAGAGGTGTTTGAACGTTTACAAAATCTTAATACTACTTATAGGCGGGCTAAAGAGCGTCATATTAAGAGTGAAACTAGTTGGTGGTAGTATAAGTAGTATGAATTCAAAAGAAGAGAGAAATTTGCTAAAGAGTCAAGAGCTTTGTGATTATATTAATTGCATAAAGCAACGAAAAAAAAATGATATTTATAGCATTATTAATACGACTTTAATAGCTGATCCTTATTCCACAAACTTTCCTAAAGATTTTTTCTTTGAGAGAGTTAGGAGACAAAATAAATTAGCTACATTTTTTATTAATACTGTTGAATTTTACGCCCGTAGTTTTATACATTTTTTAAATTATATTCAAACTTTTATTTATTATAAATTTTTATATCGAAAAAAATACCAAGTAATGCAACAAGATTTTATTTTAGATGTCTATGTGTCGATAGATAGAACTAATAAAGAAGGTGTATTTAATGAATTTTTTTTTTCATCTTTGTACAGTATTCTAAGAAAAAGGCAAGTTAATTATGTTTTTATTCCTAGATTGCATGATTTTAGCGCCAACCCTTTTAAGTTACACTATCAACTTCGAAATTTTTTTAAAATAATAAACAAAGATAGTAATCATTTTTTGTTTGAATTTGAATTGTTGTCTGTAAAAGACTTTTTGTATTTACTGTGGCTGGTGATTTGCTATCCATTTAAAACACTAAGGCTGATTATTAAAGAAGAGCAAAAGCAAGATATATCTTTTAATACTCATTTATTAAAAGATATATCTAAACAGGGTGTTAATTCTTTTAGCCGCTATATCTTAGGTAAGAATATTGCTAATATTGCTAATATTAATAAAATTTATTCTTGGTCTGAGTTTCAATCAATAGAGCGGTCATTTAATTATTCTATTAGGAAGAATGGTAATATAGAAGTGTATGCTTGCCAATTCTGGGTTAGTTACCCTGTTTATTTTAGTAGTGTACATATTCAAGATATTGATGAGACTAATAATTTTGCACCAAGTAAGGTTTTAGTAAATGGATGTCATTACTTATTAAAAAGAAAAAAAGTTGATTATCAGTTAGGGGTGTCTTTGAGATATCAAAAGCTTTTTAAATATCAAAAGCAAAATACAGAATCTAATATAGTTGTTTTAGGTTCACACCTTATTGATGAAACAAGAGGTATATTGAGATTAGTCAATAATTTTGATAAAGTTCTTTTTAAGAGTCACCCTAATGTAAATATCAATGATTTCCAAAGTGTTATGGGTAAAAATATTAAAGTAGTAAATGAGAATATTTATGATTTATTCCCTAAGGCCACTTTGATTATTGGCGGTGCTACAGGAGCTTTAGTGGAGGCGGTGGCTTGTGGCGTTAGTGTTATTGTTGTGGCAGAAGAGAGCGAGCTAACAATTAATCCTTTGACAATTATGGGCAAAAGTAAAATATGGGATATTGCTTTTAGTAAGGGTGAGATGAAGCAAAAATCAAAACAATTGATAGAATTTAGAAATAAAAATATGAATGAAATAAATGATATTGCCATTTGGTATAAAAATAACCTTTTTATTGAGCCAAGTGAAGAAAATATTGTTAAAACATTTGAATTAAAATAAAAAATATGAAAGCATTAATACTTGCAGGCGGTTTTGGTACACGCCTTAGTGAAGAAACAGATATCAAACCAAAGCCAATGGTAGAGATTGGCGGTAAGCCAATTTTGTGGCACATTATGAAAACCTATTCTCATTACGGGATTAATGAATTTGTTATATTATTAGGCTATAAAGGATATTATATTAAAGAGTATTTTGCTAATTATTTTTTGCACCAAAGTGATGTAACAATCAATATGTCAAATGGCGATATGGAAGTGCATAACAATTCTAGCGAGCCTTGGAAAGTTACATTACTCGATACCGGGCTGAATGCCATGACCGGCACAAGAATTAAAAAAGCAAAAGCACATATTGGTAATGAGCCGTTTATGCTTACTTATGGTGATGGCGTGGCTGATATTGATATACAGGAGGCGCTTGCATTTCATCAACAACATGGCAAGTTAATGACTATGACTTCTGCCCAACCAGAAGGTAGATTTGGCGCACTTAACATTAACGAGAATGATCAAGTTACAACATTTGAAGAAAAACCTAAAGGAGATGGGTCGTGGATAAATGCTGGTTATTTTATTTGTCAACCAGAGGTGTTGAATTATATTGACAATGGTGATGATGTTATGTTTGAACAGGAACCACTTAGAAGGCTTGCGCAAGATGGAGAAATATTTACTTACAAACATAAAAGTTTTTGGATGCCGATGGACACTCTAAGAGATAAAACTAAACTTAATGAAATGTGTGAGAGTGGTAATGCTCCTTGGATGATTTGGGATAAATAATGTTTAAAAATATTTACAAAAATAAAAAAGTATTAGTAACAGGTCATACAGGTTTTAAAGGGACTTGGCTTGTAACTTGGCTTTTAAAATTAGGTGCGAATGTAGTGGGCGTCTCAAAAGATGTGCCGACAGAGCCATCAATGTTTGAAGCACTTAGTCTGCAAGATAAAATCTCACATTATCAAGAAGATATTAGAGATTTAGACAAAATGATAGAGATTGTGACGTATGAAAAGCCAGACTTTTTGTTCCATTTGGCAGCACAGGCGATTGTTTCTACTTCGTACGCAAGCCCAATAGAAACTATTACCTCTAATGTGATTGGAACAACTAACATCCTCGAAGCGCTTAGAAAATCAAATCACAAATGCACAGCGATTATTATCACCAGTGATAAGGCTTATGAAAATGTTGAGCAGGTTTGGGGGTATAAAGAAGATGATAAGATGGGTGGTAAGGATATATATAGTGGTAGTAAGGGCGCTGCAGAACTCATCATTAAATCTTATTTTTATTCTTTTTTCAAAAATAAAGGTTCAAATATTAAACTTGCGATTGGTAGAGCGGGTAATGTTATCGGCGGTGGAGACTGGGCGGAAGATAGGATTGTGGTTGATTGTATGGAGGCGTGGAGTAAAGGACAAAGTGTAGAAATACGTAGTCCTGAGGCAACACGACCTTGGCAACACGTATTAGAGCCTTTGAGTGGATATTTGAATTTAGGTGCTGAACTTTATGGTGATGATAATTTACACGGTGAGGCGTTCAATTTTGGACCGAGAGCCGAGCAAAATCACACGGTAAAGCAGTTGCTTGAAGATCTGAGTAAATATTGGCATTTTGATGATGTGAATGATGCATTTACAGTGACGGATAATATTCCCTTCCATGAGGCTGTGTTGCTAAAGCTTAATTGCGATAAGGCACTTTCATTGTTGAAATGGCAGGCGGTATTAGGTTATCAAGATACTATTAAATTCACTTCTGAGTGGTATTACGACTATTATAAAAATGGTGCTAATATGTTGGTTAAAACAATGAGTCAAATAGATGAATACCATAATATAGCTCATGAAAGGAGACTGCCTTGGGTGTGATTAATGATGGAGAACTGCGAGAAATACTTGATAAACTTATCTTGGACGATGACGGCATATATAGTTATGCGTTTAATAATACAGATCAAGAAGATGAAGTTAAAACTAGAATATCTGTGGCAGATGAGGTTTATGATGATTATTTAAGCGTATTGTCTCAGCATCACTCAATTCCTGTTATGGATAAAGAAGTCAGGTTTTTTTGCGATAGGATGCCAAAAAATGCAAAAATTATAGATGTGGGAGGGTGTTGGGGTTGGCACTGGAGAAATATATCCAAAATAAGGCCCGACATAAAGATATTCATTGTTGATTTCATTAAAGATAATTTACATCATGCAAAAAATATTCTTAAAGAAGATGTTAATCAAAATGTTTTTTTGATCCATGGAGATGCTACTGATTTAATTTTTGATGATGTATTTGATGGTTATTGGAGTGTTCAAACTTTACAGCATATCCCTAACTTTAAAAAAACTATATTAGAGGCGCATAGGGTGTTGAAAAAAGGCGGACTTTTTGTTAACTACTCTCTTAATAATCAATTTATTATTAGATTTATTTATAAATTATTTGGTAAAGAATATATAGTTCAGGGTAATTCCTCTCATTTTTACTTATCGAGAGCATCTCAAGAGCAAAAAGATGCAGTTGGTGAGGTGTTTGGGCAGGATGTACAAATAAGGCATTCAGAGATAATTTTTAAGCCTGAATTAAAAATTAGTTTTTCAGGCAAAGAAAAGTCTATTTTTGGGGTGTTAGATAGTTATTTGTCTAATAATGTTGGATTTTTATCGTCTATTGCAAGACAGCAATCTTATCATGTCTATAAGGCATAAGACAATATTGAATGGTGTTATTCTCACGCCACTAGGACAAATCACACACCCTAAAGGTGATATCTTTCATGCTATGAAGAAGAGTGATAAGGGCTTTGCTGGTTTTGGTGAGGCGTATTTTTCTACTATCAATCAAAATGATATTAAGGGCTGGAAAAAACACACTGAAATGACTCTGAATTTAGTTGTTGTGAGTGGTGAAGTTGAATTTGTTATTTATAATGAAGCTGATTTTTTCACTGTTAAGCTTTCAAAAAATAACTATCAAAGATTAACTGTCAAGCCGAATTTATGGCTTGCTTTTAGAGGGCTGTCTGCTGAAAATATGTTACTAAATTTGGCAAGTATTGAACACAATTCAAATGAAAGTGAAAGTGCTGATTTAGACATCTTTAATTACAATTGGGATAAGCCCTAAACTCATTATTTGGTAATGAAAAAAACAATTTTAATCACGGGCGGTTTTGGTTTTCTAGGTGGAAGATTAGGTCAATATTTATCTGAAAATTACAATGTAATTTTAGGAAGTAGGAGTGATCAAAATAAACCTAATTGGTTGCCTATAGCAAAAACATCTAAAATTGATTGGAATAATGAAACTTCTTTGAATAATGCTTGTAACTTGGTCGATATTGTTATTCATGCCTCTGGATTGAACGCACAGGAATGTAGTGGCAATCCAGAGAAAGCTTTGTTGGTTAATGGTGTGTATACTCAAAATTTAGTTAAGGCAGCTATTAATCAAAGTGTAAAAAAATTTATTTATTTATCAACAGCACATGTCTATAGTGACAACTTACTTGGCGTTATTACCGAAGAGACGCCAACAACAAATATTCATCCTTATGCAACTAGTCATGTCGCTGGAGAAAGCGCTGTTTTATTGGCCATAAGGCAAGGATATATAGAAGGGGCTGTTGTTCGTATTGCTAATGTATTTGGCAGTCCAGTGAGTAAAGACGTGAACTGCTGGATGTTGTTAGTAAATGATTTGTGTAAACAAGCGGCTGTTGAGAAATTCCTTACATTGAATGGTGATAGTAAAACAGTACGTGATTTTGTTACTATTAGGGATTTTTGTTCTGTGATAGGGTTTTTAATAGAAGATAACAATACAAGCTGCATCGTAAATATAGGTAGTGGCAAGGTGTGTACAATTGGTGAAATGGCAATTAAAATACAAGGTAATTGTTTAAATGTATTGGGGTTTGAACCACCAATAATGCTTAAACAAAAGCCATCAATGAATAAAAAATCATTTAATTTTCAAACCAATTACTTAAACGATATTAACTTTAAGCTTATCAATGATTTTGACGTAGAAATTAAAGAATTAATTTATTTTTGTAGAGAAAATTTTTCTTAGGAGTGAGTATGGAGCCATTTTTTTCAGTTGTTATACCCACTTATAATCGAGTAGACGTATTATCAAGATCTATTGATAGTGTATTGGAGCAGACTTTTATTGATTTTGAGTTAATTATTATTGATAATGGGTCAACGGATGGAACGCAAGCGTGGCTAGAGAATTATTATCAAGATAGTAGGTTGACTTATCATTATCAAGAAGGTAGTGGCTCACCCGCAAGTCCTAGAAATAAAGGAATGCTACTAGCAAAAGGTAGTTGGACTTGCATGCTTGATTCGGATGACATGTGGGTAGATACTAAGTTAAATGATATTTATGAAGTTATTAAGAATGATAATTTAGATGTTGTTTGTCATAATGAAAGAGTCTTTTATGAAGATAGTAATAGTTATGGAAATATTCTTAAATACGGCCCAACATCAAGGGATTTCTATAAAGACATGCTAATTTTCGGTAATAGACTGTCTACTTCGGCAACTTCAATACGGACAGAATTTTTACAAATAAATCACTTAGCGTTTAATGAATCAAATGATTTTGCAATAGTTGAGGATTATGATTTATGGCTTAATTTGGCGAGGGCGAGTGCAAATTTTAAGTTTTTATCTAAGTCATTGGGATTTTATACAGTTGGCGGATCAAATATGATTTCTGATTCGGAGCTTTATTGTAATAATTTGGGTAATTTGCTAAAATTCCATGCGTTTACCATTCAACAATTTGAGAAAGATAAGGAAAAATTATGGAGTCTTTTAAAAATTCGTTATGATTTTTGCAAGATACGAAATAGTACAAATGGCTTATTATTTAAAATAGGTAGCATTATAAAAATTTTTATTAAAAGTCCAATAAATTTTTTAACTTTATTTGTAGATCATTTTATAAGAAAAGTATTACAGTATTTCAAGGGGTAGCATTAAATAGTTATGCTTATTTCATCTAGCCCATTTCCTTGTTTCAGTAGTTTTTTAAGAAAGACTCGCAATATTGATTTTATTAATAACTTTTATTTCTTTCCATTGGGCAGAAGTGCATTATTGTCTGGACTTGTTTCTCTTGGATTAAAAAAACAAGATAGTATTATCATCCCCGCTTATATATGTGATTCAGCCATCCATCCTTTAAGGGAGTATGGATTTAAACTTATATTCATGGATGTAGATAAAGAAATGAATTTATCAATCGATCAAGTTCAAGAAGTAATAATTAAAAATAACATTAAAGCGCTATTGACGGTTCATTATTTTGGCTTCACTAAAGATTTTGATAAATTAATAAGGGCTTGTCATGAATTAGGCGTTAAGGTTGTTGAGGATTGTACACATAGTTTTTTATCGCAATTATCACGAAATAAAGTAAGCATTAGAAGTGATATGGAAATTTTTAGTATGCGTAAAACCTTGCCTATTCAGGATGGTGGAGCATTAAGGGTAAGCAGTATTCATAAAAATATTAAGATAAACTCCGACCAGTGTATCAGTACTTTAAGCGCAGGTAAATATTTACTAAAACGTTTAATTTGGAAAATTACAATTAATTTTGGCTTTAATATTTATAGACCATTTCTTACCCGGTTAAAAGACAACTTTCGCCGTATTAGTAAAGATTCTCGATGTAGTGTCAATATTGGGACATGCAAACCTTCGCAGCAATTGACGCATTATTTAAAGAGTGACCGATATATGAATAGAGCGAGGACACGTATTCGTGCTAACTTTTCTAGATTAAGTATAGAAGTAAAAAAAATCGGCTTTGAGCTGGCAATAGATTCTTTATCAGTCGGTGCATTCCCACAGGCGCTTGCTATTTATAATTCAAATGATGGTTTAATGGATTATCTTAGGATTAATGGTGTTGGTGCATGGTGTTGGCCAGGAAATGAATTGCCTTTAGAGGTATCTAACAATCCAAAAATATATCTAAATTCGGTACATTTTAATAAAAAAATAATTTTATTACCAATCCATCAAGATATAAGTCATAAGCAGTGTGATTATATGGTTGAAGTGCTTACGAAGTGGCAGAATGGAAGAGTGCAAGAGGAGAGTAATGCTTAAAAAACAATATCACTGGAGTGGTCTTAATATCCTTGAAACACATTATTTGGATAGTGTTAGTAATTTTTTGAAAAACTATGATATGTCAGGTATTGATGTATTAATGCTATATCAGACGAAAGAGAATTATCAAAACAGGCTGGATAATTTTGTTACACTGCAAATTGATTTAAAAGAGAGTAAAGATGAAATTTTTCAAAGTTTTTGCTCTAAAAATACCAGAAATGAGATTCGAAAAAATATTAGAGATGATGAGGTAGATTATTCGTATAAAGAGAATTTGTCTGATGATGAGTTAAAAAGCTTTATGAATGATCTTGATTGGTTTATGAGGGAGAAGGGTAAAAAATCTAACATTAGTTTTTTAACCAACCAGGCAAAGAATTTCGTGAAAAATATTTGCATTACCTATGTGAAGAAGGATGACACTACTCTGGCTGCACACTTATATATGTTTGATGATAATCGGATAAGATATACAGCGGGTGTTTCATATAGAAATATTAAAAGTATTGATTCAAAAATAGTTGGAAGGAGCAATAGAGGGCTTCATTGGTTTGATATGCAGTTGTTTAAAGAAAAAGGTATTGAAATATATGATTTTGGTGGTATCGCCATTAATACCAAAGATAGGAGTGAAATTAACATTAATAAATTCAAAGAGGCTTTCTCAAAGAACAGAGTTTCCGAGTATCAAGGGAATATTGGGGTTTCATTGAAAGGTAAGTTGGCATTATTTATATATAAACTAAGAAAAAAAATTGCAAGATGAGTAGTTTGCATCAAGACAATCTAAAGCACAAAGAGATTCCTGTAATGATGTATCACAGAGTGGTTGAGAAGGAATTACTAAATTCACGTTATAATATTTTTGCTACTCAGGCACTTCTGGAAAGACAAATTAAATCTTTTTTGGCTGATGGCTATCAATTGGTTACTTTTAAGGATTTAAAAAATAAAGCAATTGAGAAGCCAATGATATTAACTTTTGACGATGGTTATTTAGATAACTATCAAAACCTTTTTCCATTGTTAAAGAAGTACAATGTTAAAGCAGTGATTTTTGTTTTAACGGATAGTCAATATAACCATTGGGATGTATCTAAAGGTGAAATTAAAGCAGAGCTAATGAGTAATGATCAGTTGTTAGAGTTGTCAAATAGTGGCTTGGTAGAAATAGCTTCACATGGAATGACTCATCAACAATTACCAGCTTTGAGTGATGGCGATCTAAAAAATGAATTAGAGTGTTCAAAACGAAAAATAGAGGAAATTATTCATAATGAGGTGATTAGTTTTTCTTACCCCTGGGGCATACATGGAGAGCGTGAGAAGCAGGCGGTGAAGGATGCAGGGTATTTGTTTGGCATTGCGACAGATGATGGTGGTGTTTATTTCACGGATGATTTGTTTGCGATAACGAGAGTTAATATGAATGCGACACCATTATGGATAAGACTTTTAAGGCGTTTAAAGTGGGAGTTGACTCGTAAGTTATGAATGTATCAATTGCTATCGTAATACTGACTAAGGATGAACCTAGTTTTTTGGATAAAACAATTCGTTCAATTATAGATAGAACAAATTATCCTTATGAATTGTTTATTGTTGATAATAACTCTAGCTTAGATGAGCAAAAAAAAATATTAAATTCATATGAGAAAGAAGAGTTAGCTCATGTGATTTTTAATGACAAAAATCAGTGGATTTTGGGTTTTAATAAAGCTATAAA
>Ga0181562_10003650_pt1 | contig 11270 bp, 9 predicted proteins | sample 011ome_26_FD_139344 | JGI IMG/M metagenome (GOLD analysis project Ga0181562, IMG submission 139344) | Coastal salt marsh microbial communities from the Groves Creek Marsh, Skidaway Island, Georgia - 011511BT metaG (megahit assembly) | ecosystem: Environmental > Aquatic > Marine > Intertidal zone...
AAGGACGAACAGTTCGCGCCTGACTTTCTGAAAATCAGCCCCAATAACAAGATCCCCGCCATTCTCGACAACGACAACGGCAAGTCGCTCATGGAATCCGGCGCGATTTTGATGTACCTCGCCGATAAATCGGGAAAATTCTGGCCGCAGGATCCCGATGACAAGTGGTCGACCGTCGAGTGGTTGATGTTCCAGATGGGCGGCGTCGGCCCGATGTTCGGCCAGTGTCATCACTTTACAAAGTACAATCCCGGTGTCGCACCATATGCCGAGGAGCGCTACCTGAGGGAGACCCGGCGCCTGTACGGGGTGATGAACGAGAGGCTGGGCAAAACCGGTTTCCTTGCCTGTAATGAATATACCATCGCCGATATGGCGGTCTGGCCATGGGTCGCCCGGTTCGACTGGCAGACGGTAAATCTCAATGATTTTCCGAACGTTCGGCGCTGGTATCTCGAAATTCTCGACCGCCCGGCGACCCGTCGGGGCTGGAACGTTCCCGAGAACGATCAGGAGATACCGATGCCGTAACGGGTTGCGTTATAAATTAGCAACCGATAATTTAAATTGTCGAAACGGAAGTCGCCCGTCGATTAATGTCTTCCGGCCGATACGAAGCGGAACGCAGGTTCAGACAAACGAAACCTGCCCGCTTACAGGAGGGGAAACGCCATGTTTCGTGTGCTGGAACGCATATGCTCGGCATTGAACTATATCGCGGCGGCATGGCTGATGTTGCTCGCGGTGATCATCTTCATCGAGGTCGTCGGCCGCGGGCTCTTCTCCGCCTTTCTAGGCGGTGACGAGATCGTCACCAACTCGGTCCCCGCAATCGTCTTCCTGCAGGTGCCGCTCGCGATCCTTACCGGGAGCATGCTTCGCACGACCATAACCTACGATCATCTCAACAAGCGTTGGCGGCATATCGTGAACGCCGTTTCCTACCTGATGGGTATGATGCTGATGATCGGGATCGCCGTCGGTGGCTGGACGGACATGATCAACGGCTGGGAGATTGGCGAGTATCAGGGGATCGGCGCGCTTGAAGTGCCGGTGTATCCGGTCAGGACGATCATTATCGCCTCGGCGATCTTCATCACTTTAATCTATTTCGCCCATCTGATGCGGGCGGCTGTCGGCAAGGATGTCACTCCCGGCGCGCAGGGAATTGGTTCCGGGGGCACGGAATAGCCATGACATTCACGGAAAAGCGGACGAGCAGCATGACTTTCGGGGCACCCAGATGGAACTGAACACACTTATGGTGCTCTCGCTTGCCGGGATGCTGGTTGCCATATTCGCCGGGGTGCATATCGCGCTGGCGCTCGGCATCACGGCGATGGTCGGTACCTATTTCATATTCGAAGACTGGTATCTGGCGTCCGCCCAGGTGGGCGGCGCCGCGTATGAACTGGTCCGAAATTATGTTTTCGCGACGATTCCGTTATTCGTTCTGATGGGGGATTTCGTCGCAAAATGCGGGGCGGCCGGCGACCTCTATAAAGTCATCAATCGGTGCCTCGGCGGCATTCCGGGACGACTTGCGGTAGCGACGGTCACCGGCAACGCTGCCTTCGCCGCCGTCACCGGAACATCGATCGCGTCCGCTGCCGCCTTCAGCCGTATCGCCTATCCCGAAATGATGCGGTTCAGGTACAAGCGGGAATTCGCCCTTGGATCGATCGCAGGTTCCGCCTGTCTCGGCATGCTTATCCCGCCGAGCGTCCTGCTGATTGTCTGGGGCATTATTACCGAGCAGTCGATCGGCAAGCTTTTTGTCGCCGGCGTCGTGCCGGGAATATTGCTGTCTTTGTTTTATGTCGCCTACACGATTGGCGCGGTGAAGCTCAATCCCGGACTGGCGCCCGAAATTCCCAAGGAAGAGCTGTCTCCCATCACGACGGGGGAAATTGTATCCACCGTCGGCGTGGTCATGATTATCGCGATCGTCATGGGGGGGATATGGGGCGGCGCCTTCACCGCGACCGAAGCCGCGGGTATCGGGGCCCTCGCGGCCATGGTGCTGGCGATCGTAAAAGGTCTGCGGGTACAGGGACTCATCGAGGCGATTATCGATGCGGGCAAGACCTCTGCGCCGATCATGATCCTGCTGGTGACGGCGGGGATGTATGCGCGCTTCCTGTCGCTTGCCGATATCGACACCCTGATCAAGGATGCGGTGGGCGAGGGCGCGCTGGTCATTGTTATGATGGTGGTGATCTGGATTGTGCTCGGCATGATCCTGGATTCAATCTCGATCATCCTTCTGACCGTGCCGTTGTTTTCCCTGCTGGATGTCGGGATGGATCCGCTGGCCTTTGCGATCTTCGGCATTCTGCTCATTGAAGCGGGGCTGCTGACGCCGCCCTTCGGGCTTGTGGTGTACGTCGTGAAGGGAGCTGTTCCAGATTCCGGGGTGCAGCTATCCGAAATATTCAGGGGATCGATCCCTTACTGGATTCTCATGCTGGTAACTGCCGGGTTGATCTGGGCGTTTCCGCAGATTGCGAACTGGTTGCCGCAGTTCGTATGACGAAGGATGGCACATAGACGACAGACTTTAGAGGAACCAAGAACGTTGACTTAATCAACCGATAAGGGAGATTTCTTATGAAACATACGTCAAAAGTAACGGCGGCCGTTGCCGCCATCCTCGCGGGCTCTCTTGCCTTCGGGTCGACAGCAGACGCCAAAACCTATGTTCTTCGCATGGGGTCCGGCCACCCGAGCAAGCCGGTCGCCTATGTCCGCAATATGGAACACCATTTTGCGGACATGGTCACGAAGCGCGTGGCGGCGGAAACCAAGCACAAGGTCCGCTTCATTCATGCCTATGCGGGCAAGATCGCCAAGGTGCATGAGACCCTTGAGGCCGTGGAAAAGGGGCTGCTCGATATCGGCGGATGGTGCGTCTGTTTCGAGAGCGCCAAAATGCTGCCGATGAACTTCGATTACTTCACGCCGTTTACGACGGGTGACATCCGCAAGCAGGTCGCGGTCAAGCGCCGTGTCATGGCCGAGCATCCGGAACTCTATGACATGCTCGACAAGAAGTATAAGCAGACACTGATCGCGCTGAGCGGGTTCGATAATTACGGCCTCGGTACCAAGTTTGCCTGGAACGATGTCAGCGATCTCAAGGGCAAGAAAATCATTGCGGCGGGCCCCAACCTGCCATGGGTTGAACGGTACGGCGCGATCCCGGTGACGACCAGCCTGCCGACGGCGTATAACGCGCTGGCGACAGGTGTTGCGTCCGGGTTCATCATGTTCCCGGGTGTGTATTACGGCTTCAAATTCCATGAGCCGGCACCGCACTTCAAGATCGTGAATCTCGGCGCCCAGGCGCAGACTGTCCTGACGATGAATATGAGCACCCGCAAGGAACTGCCGGCCGACGTCCTGAAAATCGTCGACGAAGCGGCGGCAAGCTACGAGGAGGTTGCCACCGTCGATTCGTATGAGAGCGAGGCTCTGGGTCTTGAGAAACTGAAAAAGGCGGGCGCATTCGTCACGACGCTGCCGACGGAGCAACAGACCAAATGGGCAGAAGCCCTGAAAGACTGGCCGAACGAGCGTGCGCACGACCTGAACAAGGAGTACGGCATCGACGGCCCGGCCATCATGGAAAAATACATGAAATACATGGAGGAGGCAGGGCACAAGTGGCCTTACCGCTACCAATTCAAGCAGCTCGGCTCCTGAGCGGGACCTTCAGACAGGAATCAGGGCGGCCTCCTGGTCGCCCTTTTTCGTTCCTGTTCCCTGTCACGCGCCGATTTTCGTTGACAAGATGCGACCAGATTTCGACGCTGCAGGGATGTACACACATGCCACAGATGCGGGATGGATTTCCCGGACTCACCGGGCGATAGCGCCATTCCGCCTGTACCGACCGACGACATCATCCGAGGCCGTTCAGGTCCTTGCTGACTCCGGGGACGCCAAACCAATCGCCGGCGGGATCGATCTCATCCGTCGGATGCGGAGTGGCGATACGGCGGATACACTGATCGATCTTTCGGCGCTTTCCGGGCTCCGGGAGATCGAGGACCATGGCGATTTTATCCGGATCGGCGCATGCGCAACGCACTGGGACGTTGAGACGTCAGGTCTCCTTGCGGCGCGTGTGCCGGCTTTCCAGGCGGCATGGAAGACCATTGGCAATGTCCGGATACGCATGACGGGAACCGTCGGCGGAAACCTGATGGCGGCGGAGCGCGCCTATGACTGCCCGGTACTCGCCGGCGTTGCCGGCGCCGACCTTGTCTTCATGACCGATGCCGGCGAAGTCCGGGTGGCGGCATCAAAGGGGCCCGCACGTTACCCGGCCCGGTCGCTGTTGCTGGCAATCGATGTACCCGTGATATCCAGTGCGCAGCTTGCGTTCGACCGAAGTCTGAAGCCTGTCGTCAGCGTTGCCGTCGGGCTCGACGGCGAGGATGCGACCGTCGGTGTCGGATGTGCGCACGCATCGCCGTTCTTCTGGTCCGGCGACGTCGCCGGGATAGAAACCGCCCTGGCAACCGCGTTGCCCGAACCGATCGACAACCCGATGGGCAGTGCCGCCTACCGCCGGCGGATGGTGACGGTGCTGGCGCGGCGGCTGGTTGAGCAGATGCAGCAGGGAGACGCGTCATGAGCGGCGAACTGGCATTCGTTTCCTGCAAGGTGAACGGCATTGCCCGGGAATTCCATGTCCGGCCGGAGGAAATGCTGATCGATGTCCTGCGCGACCGTCTGGCTCTGACCGGCACGAAGCTGTCCTGCGATCTGGGTGCCTGCGGGGCGTGCACGGTTCTAATGGATGGAAAGCCGGTTTCCAGCTGTGGGACCTTCGCGTGGCAGGCAAGCGGTGCAGATATAACGACCATCGAGGGGCTCGCCGCGGCGGACGGTACGCTGGACCCGGTCCAGCGCGCGTTTGTCGAGAACAGCGCCTTCCAGTGCGGCTACTGCACCCCCGGCATGATCATGCTGGCGCGTGCCTTGCTGGACCGTAATCCGTCTCCCGATCGCGATGAGATCCGCACCTGGATGGGGGCCAATATCTGTCGTTGTACGGGATACGGGATGATTATCGAGGCGGTGGAAAATGCCGCATCCGCGTTGCGGGAGGCAGCAGAATGAACGTAGCAACGCCAGGCCTGCAGACCGTGGGCCAGCGGTCCGCCCGCAAGGATGCCGTGCCGAAAACAACCGGGGCAGCCACCTATACGGTGGATGTGTCTTTCCCCGGCATGCTGCAGGCCAAGGTTCTGCGGTCGCCGCATGCCCATGCCCGGATTGTGTCGATTGATGCCTCGGCGGCGCGCGGCATGCCGGGTGTTCACGCGGTGATCACGCGTGACGATCTGGACGGGTTGAATCCCACCTACGGGTATTTCATCAAGGACCAGCCCATCGTTGCGATCGACAGGGTTCGCTACATCGGGGATGCGGTCGCGGCAGTGGCGGCAGAGACCGAACGGCAGGCTGTCGCCGCGCTCGAGCAGATAACGGTCGACTACGAATTGTTGCCGACCGTCGCGACGGTCGAGGACGCGATGGCGGATTCCGCGCCCGAGCTGTTCGAAGAAGAGCCGATGGGTATCGTCCCGGCCTACGGACAGGGTGCCAGCGGGGTGCGCCGCCTCGGGCGCAACAACTGCTACCGCTTTTCATACCGGACCGGCGATGCTTCCGCGTTCGACGCCTGCGATCATGTCTTCGAAGACCGGTTCGTGTTTTCGCGGGATCAACATTTTCACCTTGAGCCGTTTGTTACCGTTGCCCGCATGGACGGCGACGTCATCGAGCTCTGGACCAGTACGCAGAATCCGTTTCCGCTGCGCAAGGAGCTGGCCCGTGTCTTCCAGTATCCCGAGAACCGCATTCGGGTCCGGGTGCCCTATCTCGGCGCCGGATATGGGGCGAAAAACAATTGCAAAACCGAGCCCATCGCCATTCTGCTGGCGCGAAAATCCGGCCGGCCGGTCCGGTTCTGCATGACGACGGAAGAATGTTTCCTGACGCAAAGCCAGCATGCGGCGATTCTGGATGTGAAAACGGGCGTCATGGCCGACGGGACTTTCGTCGCCCGGTCCGGACGCATACTGCTCGACTCCGGCGCCTATTCGGATGCGAGCCCGCTCGTCGCCGAGAAAGCAGGCTACCGTCTGCCCGGACCATACAGGTGGCAGCATCTGGATATCGACTGCGATTGTATCCTCACGAACACGACGCCCGCCGGGCCGTATCGAGGCTTTGGCGGCACGCAGGCCGCCTGGGCGTCGGAATCCCAGATAGACATCATCGCCCGCGCGTTGGGGCGCGATCCTTTCGATCTGCGTATGCAGAATGTGAAAAGCCTCGGCGAAGCCTACGTGCCCGGCGAAAGCGCGATCGATTCCGATCTGCGGGCAGGGCTCCAGGTTGTCGCGGACCGGGCCGGCTATGACAGGCGCACCAGCGGCGACGGGCGCGGCATGGGTGTGTCCGTCGGGTTCAAGGACGCGGGCGGGGTGAACAAGCCGGCACAGGCCCGCGTCCGGATCACGACGACGGGCGGGGTCTATCTGGAATGCGGCACGGTCGAGATCGGGCAGGGAATTCATACCGCCATGTCGCAGATCGTTGCCGAACTGCTCAGTACCAGTCCCGAGCGGGTTGTCTATCCGGAGCTGAATACCGATTACACGCCGTTCGACCAGGGTACCAATGCAAGCTCGGCGATTATCGTGATGGGCCAGGCGGTACAGCAGGCGACCCTCGAAGCCCGGCAGAAAGTGCTCGAATTCGCGGCGCGGGAACTCGATTGCGGCATCGATGAAATCGAACTGGATGACTGGTCGATCCGGAAAGGCAACGAGACCCATCCCCTGGCGCCGATGATCATGCGGTATTACGGCGGCACGGGCTATGAGTTCAGCGGGGCCGGGTTCTTCAAACCGGCGATGGACTATGCCGCCCCGCTTGAAACGCAATGCGTTTCCTGGGAATTCGGCTGGGGTGTCGCCGAGGTCGACGTCGACCGGGAGACAGGGCTTGTCAAGCTGGTGCAACTGGTTGTTTCAGGCGATGCCGGACGGGCGATCAATCCGCTCGTCTGTCGGGGACAGGATGAAGGTTCCGCGATCATGGGCCTGACGGGGGTTCTGTTCCCCTGCATGGTCTATGACGGCGCTGTGCTGATGAACGGCAACGGGCTGGACTATCGTGTGCCGTTGGCGACCGATATTCCGGATGGATTTGTATCGATCCTGCAGGAGCAGGGTCACGGCCCGGGACCTTTCGGCGCCAAAAGTATCGGTGAGGGTTGCATGCTGCCTGTCGCATCGGCCATCGCCAATGCGGTAGAGGATGCCATCGGCGTACGGATCAGGGAACTGCCGCTGACGCCGGAGCGCGTCCTTGCCGCGATAGATCAGGCTGCCGGGTAAACCGCTTCGGCACAAAAAAGGGGCGGTCCGGAGACCGCCCCTTTTCCTTAGAGGTTCGACATCTATTCGCCGGCGGCAGCTTCGGCCGCCATGCGTTTGCGCTTTTCCTTGTTGGCGGCGAGGTCTTTCATCACCACGATGACCGCAAGTACGAGGCCTGCCCCGTTGATCAAAAATCCGTGCGGAATCGCTTCTGCGGGGAGCAGCAGGAGTATGCCCGACACGAAGAAGAGCAGCCGCATGACCCCCGTCAGCGGACCGAACAGATAGCCGATCAAACCGCAGGACGATATCCAGACGCCGGCAAAGGCTGATATCGCGGCGAGTACGATGTGCAGCAGGTCGCCCTGTCCGAGAAGCGACGGCGACAGGACGAACACGAACGGGATCACATAGGCGATCCAGCCGAGCCTGACCGCGGTCATGCCGGTTTCCATCGGTTTGGCGCCGGAGAGCGACGCCGCCGCGAATGCCGCGATAGCCACAGGGGGGGTTATCATCGACATCAGGCCGAAATAGAGCACGAACATGTGCGCCGCAATCGGATTGACCCCCAGCTTTATGAGCGAGGGGGCGATCATGGTCGCGAGCAGCAGATAGATCGCGGATGTCGGCATTCCCATCCCGAGCAGGATGGAGACAAAAGCGGTGAGGATCAGCAGCAGGAACAGGCTGTCTTCACCGACTGCGGCGAGAATAAGCGTCAATGCCTGTCCGAGACCTGTCCGGTCGAGAATGGCGATGATGATGCCCGCCATCGCGCCGATGACGATGATTTCAGCCGACGTCCGTCCGCAGGAAGCGAGGGAATCCCATAGCTGTGACGGATTGATCCTGTGGCCTTTGTAGCTGAATACGAGGCTGACGACGGCGACGCCGATCGCCGCCCAGAAAGCCGATTCCTGTGCCGGCATGTTCAGCGAGAACAGCGTGTAGATCAGGACGGCATAGGGGATGACGAAGAACCAGCCCTCTTTCATCACCCGGAGGAACGGCGGAATGCGATCCTTTGGCAGCGCGGCGATACCCTTTTTGGCTGCTTCGAGGTCTGCCTGAACGAAGACGGCAAGATAATAAAGCGCTGCCGGCACCAGTGCCGCGAGAATGACGGTGGTGTATTCGATTTCAAGCAATTCAGCCATCAGGAAGGCGGCGGCCCCCATGATGGGCGGCATGATCTGACCGCCCGTGGAAGCCACGGCCTCAATCGCGCCGGCTGTTTTGGCGTCGTAGCCGGCCTGGCGCATCAGCGGGATCGTGATAACGCCGGTCGATGCCACGTTGGACACCGCGGAGCCTGAAATCGACCCGAAAAGCCCCGATGCGACGACGGCGATTTTGGCGGAACCGCCGCGGGAGCGGCCCATGATGGCCGCCGCAACGTCGGTAAACCACTCGGATGCGCCCGTGTGCAGCAGCAATTGCCCCATCCAGATAAACAGGACGACCGTCAGGACGATAATCTTCATCGGCAGGCCGAGGAGGGCCACGTTGGTGACGCCCAGCTCGGCAATGAGGGGAAGGTACTTCTGTTCACGCCCTTCCAGCATGCCGGGGGCGAGATGGCCGACAAAAGCGTACAGAATGAAGAAGCTGAAAACCAGCGTCAGGCTCCAACCGGTCGTGCGCCGAAGGCACTCCCAGATCATCGGCAGCAGGATGCAGCCAATAACGAACATTGTCGGCCGCATCTCGAAGGGATTCGATTCGATGTCACCATAAACATAGGCGAGATACAGACAGGTGCCGAGACCCAACACCGACAGAATCATGTCATAGAAGGGCAGGGAACTGCGATCGCGCCCGCCGCCGATCGGATAGCGGATAAAAATGATTGCCAGGGTAAGGCCCAGACAGACAACCATCGCCTGTTCGTCGAACCACTGAAAGCCGAGCTTGAGCCAAAAATCGACAGCCCACGTGATGACGATAATCGAGATAAGCGAGCCCAGACCGAGTGTCAGGATTTTGACAAGTTGGGTCTCGGTACGTGCTGCCAGAAGCAGTGCGCCCTTTTTGTTTTCGCTTGTTTCTTCAGTCGCAGTTGTATTGTCGGCCACAGCCTGACCTCCGGTGAAATTCCCTGTCGGCGAGCGAATTATTCTCCGCTTCTGTCCCGCATTAATGATGGATTTGGCGCCTGTTGTCTAAGGCTTTATCGGCGATTCTGCGATCGCCCTGGTCGGAATGGACCGCCCGCATCCTGTGAGGGATGCGGGCGGTTTTCGTTGTCTGAATTCAGACTTTCCGGATCAGCTTCCGGCAGGCCAGAGTCCGACTTCCTTGTAGTACTTGACCGCAGCCGGGTGATAGGGGTGTCCCTGCGGTTTCGCCAGGCGCTCGTTCGCCTCGTAGGAACGCCACAAAGGACCACCTTCCTTCAGCTGCGCTTCCTGCGTGTGCATCACCTTGGTGACCTTGTACACGATGTCGTCGGAAAGGTTCTTGTGGGTCCACAACGAGAAATCATAGACCACGAAATTGGTCGGCTCGATGACGCCGGTCAGTCCCTTGCGCGGCTGGACCATTTCCCAGTCGGATTTGGGGAAATACTTGTGGAATTTTTCCAGTGCTTCCGGGGTATTCGGCATGCTCAGATGGCGGACGCCGCCGTCGATCTTGGCATTCATCTGCTTGACGAAGCCGGAGCCCGCCGCGGCAATCACCCAGTCGATCTTGCCGGCCATAAAGGCCCGCCAGTGCTGGACCAGCCCGACCTGCGGGACAGCTACGATATCTGCGTGGGTCAGGTCGGCAGTTGCCAGCGCCCCCTGATGGAATTTTTCAAAAAGCGGTGCGCCCTTGAAGCCGACGGCGGTCTTCAGACCCTTGAGTTGCGATGTTTTCGTGATGCCGGATTTGATCGGGACAACCGGGCTCAGGATGAACTTCATCATCGTCGCAACCAGCCGGAGGTTCTCGTATTTCGTGCCTTCGGAAAGGCCGGTCCCGGTGCGGGCCATATGGAGCTGGGTGATGTTCGAAATGCCGAATTCCAGCTCGCCCGCGTTGACGACGGGGATATACTGCTGGGTGCCGCCCATGGTCTGCGCGCGCATCTGCAGGCCGCCATGTTCGGACACCGCTTTGGAGATCGTCGCGGTGATCTGTGCCACGGCACCGGCCTTGGTCGAGCCTATACCGACGGTCTGGGCAGACGCCGAGGTTGCAAGAGCAACACCGGCTGCGGCCCCGATAAATACGTTAAAATAGTTCATGCATAAACTCCCGTAATGCTTGCGATTGCAATTAGTTACCTGAGGGTTGAGTAGCATACGCTGCCGTAGGTGTCGATAGCCGACCATTTTGCCGGCACCGTGACGCCGCGTAATACCACCGCGTAATCGGGATCGTTCAAAGCAAATCGGGGAGTATCGGAAATGCTCGGCGAAGCCGATAGGATGCGGGTTGAACCGGTGAACGGATACGGTTGCCCGCGCAAAAAAAACGCCCGCGTCCTGTCCGGGACGCGGGCGGATTTCATATTCCGGCTGATTTTCGGGAAATCAGCTTCCAGCGGGCCAGAGCCCGGCTTCCTTGTAGTACTTGACCGCGCCGGGGTGATAGGGGTGACCCTGAGGCTTCGCCAGGCGCTTGTCAGCCTGATAGGTCCGCCACAGCGGGCCGCCTTCTTTCAGTTGTTTTACCTGTGTGTGCATTACCTTGGTAACCTTGTAGACGATATCGTCTGAGAGGTTTGCGTAGGTCCAGAGCGTGTAATCGTAGGACACGAAATTCGTCGGCTCGATCACGCCGGTCAGTCCCTTGCGTGGCTGGACGATTTCCCAATCGGATTTCGGGAAATATTTGTGCATTTTTTCGAGTGCTTCCGGCGTGTTCGGGAAGCTG
>Ga0181562_10003651_pt1 | contig 11270 bp, 9 predicted proteins | sample 011ome_26_FD_139344 | JGI IMG/M metagenome (GOLD analysis project Ga0181562, IMG submission 139344) | Coastal salt marsh microbial communities from the Groves Creek Marsh, Skidaway Island, Georgia - 011511BT metaG (megahit assembly) | ecosystem: Environmental > Aquatic > Marine > Intertidal zone...
AAGCCGCACAATTCCTAGAAGGTGCATGTTGTAATTTCATTCACAATTATTATTTGATTAACTCTGCTTTCGCAATCGACGTTTCATCAGTTGCTTAGCGCCCGCAAAGACGACGCTTTCTGTGATAGCTACGCAGGTGTACACGCCGCCGAGAATTGCGCAGCATCCTAAAATCCATTCGAGAAAGTTTTTACGAAATTCTCGCGTAACGACTTCCATGCCGGAAATATCGTATTGAAACTTCACCATCGGGCCGGATGGAAGTTTACCGACGACGTCTTCAACGCGTGCGTAATCAAAAATGTCATCAACTCGCGCCTTTTCGGCTGGGAATTGATTGCTATTGAAAGTGTACTCGTATACGCGCATCGCATCGCCCTCGTCAATCGGCACGTATCTGCGAGGAATCACTTTCATGTAGTGCTCGAACACGGTGCTGCGCTCGTCGTCGGCGATGAATTCGGTAAGGGCGGCGTTTTTCGCGGCGAAGCGACCACCCATGTCAGACGGAATGATTGAATACGCTCGCCTGAGATGTCTCGGGATGTAACTTGGTCTACCTGGGACATGTGCACCAAAAGATAGATGCTTAATGACGTGCGACATGTCGGCGTCGGCGATGGTGTGCGCCCTCGAACTTGGCACAAAGTAAAACGCTCCGGGGACGTTTGAAATCTTGAACGAACCATTAATGGAGCACCCTGGGGTGGTTATTTTGCTATCATGCAAACCATCGCCGTCGAAATCATGACCTAGTATAACGCCTTTTCGCTTCGCGCGCGTCTTGTCGCCGCTAGCCTCGTCAGCGTCACGCTCATTTGCCTCAATTTCTTCGAGCAATGACATCGTAAACGACGCCAACGCTTCCGCGGTTCGGGGACCGTGGTACATTTCGAATTGAAACGATTCGCTCTCCGCGTGCATGTCGTCGACACTCACGCGCGTTTCTTTGGATGGATGTAACCTACCAGCACGATAGACGCGAACTGTCGGGTACGCTTGGATTCGCAGCTTTCCGCAGAGATGCTCGTTTTCGGCGAGCGTACAATCCACCGTGGCGAGACCGCAACTTAATCGAGATTTTCCTTGTCTTCGCGCGTCAGCTCGCACCATTTCTGCTGCGTGTTCGAATACTGGAGCGAATTTTTGACAATGCGAGCACCAGGGTGCGTGGAAGTTGACAAGAAGCGCGCCTGCTTGATGCACGCTAACCATGCGTTCGAACATGTCCTCTCCGATGATTTCGTAGGAAATTTGCTTGCGGCCATAGTGATCAAAATCCGTCGACACCCCGTACTGTTCTTGGCGCGAAGCCACGACGCTCGGTGCGGCGTGTTCTATTCCCATCCACTTTAATGGGCCATTCATCGGGTGCTTGTACAGGTTTTCGCCAGAAATGTTGAACGCGCGAGCGCCGAGCGCATCCGTCACGGTGACGGACAGCCAATCGCAGCTCACAAATGGAAAATCAATCTGAACATTGACTTGAAACGTGCCATCGCCGGGAGTGTGGTCGACAATGATATCCGTGCGCAGCGTCGTGGCGAACAGCGATGTAATTTGCAGAAACAAGAGCGCGGCAAAGACGCATACGGTGCAAATGGTCAACATGCCCCCAGCCAGTGTGCCTTCTCCACAAAGAATGTCGGATGGAAGCCGCTTGTACATGTCGACGCGTCTGAGCGATGAGAACACGCCGCGTTGGGACTGGTCGGCTTCGCCCGGGAGCGATGCCCCTGTGGACGTGCGACGAACAACCATGGCGCGTTATGTGGTGTTTTGCACTCTCGAGGGTGTCGTCGACGCGACCCATCGAGGCGACGCGGTAACAACAAACAAGACAATAACTAATCTGTTCGCTTTAGATACAACAACATTCAGCCTCTATCACCAACTAGTAATAATAAATCATAGCGCTGCTCTCACACAAAGTTCCCCAAGCCGTTGCGCTTGTCGAAATCTGCGTCATCGCACAAGCGTTGACGAATACACTTGTCCCAAATCAACAAGCCTTCTTCGGTGGACGTCGGCAACACGCGTTTCAGGCGCACATCCTCGATTTCACCATTCTCGTTTTCGAATCCAGTCACATTAAACTTAAACATGAACGTGTTCGCCTCCGCCGACGTGACCTTGTGCGGATTTGTGACGATGGCTCGAACTTCTAAATACACGCTCGGTTTACCGCATCGCGCCTCCTCCGTGTTGACGGTGTGCAACACCTTGCATTTGAATCGAATCAAATCACCAATGTTTACCGGGAGCTTGAAGTCAATATCGGACATTTCCACGAACACCGGATGTCCACCCGAGAACAATTGACAGTTTGCAAACGCGAGCTCATAGGCGCGACGAAGTAAAAATCCCCCAAACACGCGTCCCGACAGGTTGCGTTGCTGCGGCTGCGCGACAAACATATTTTCCGCCACGGTTTGCGACGTTAAAACTTCCTGAAATCCAGCCGTGAGTGCAGGCATTTCTTGATTTAACCTCGCACGTTCTCTAATGTCGTGCACCCACTTCTTTCGGTGAGCGATTAATTCGTCGTTTAACACGCCATCGCCTTTTTTATGTCGCAAGCGCTTGCGCACGATTGACGCTTGAATATCCTCAAACCTCGCAGTTTGCGCGCGCGTTTCGCAAATCAATGGATTCACCGGCCACGACTCATTCGTTTCGGGATCCCGCGCGACAAAAGTAAAATCTGCCGTAAGCGCTGGAATGTTACTCCCAATTAACTCGTCGTCCCGCGTGCCCTGTTCTTCATCCGCCTCCATGCGAATCACCATGGACGACCGGCCGACAAACGCCACCTCGCCTCGTATCACCACCGACCGCTCAAGCGACAAAGGCCGATTTAACCGAACTCTATCCACACTCGCCGTCACCAACTGCGGAGTTTTCGTTAAATCATCGCCATCATCCGCGTGAAAGAATGCGATATTCCCCGCCAACGAGTCCAAATCCTCTAAAATTCGACCCATGCGCACGGCATCCGTACCGTGCGACTTGTACATTTCTCGCATTTCCTCATCCTTTTGAAAGTCATACACCGCCGTGCTCGTTTGCGGCGTTTTAGGCAAAAGTTTTTCGCTCAATTTAGTCGCGCCTTTACCGCTCTCGGCTTTACGCAAACGTTCGCGCCACAACTTTTTCGTCACGTGCGTGCGCGTGTGCGCAATTTGCAAATCGTGATCCCTCACCGGCTCCGTGTCGGGATCCACAACCTTGGCGCCGTGCGACGCCACGGACGAGGACGAGAACGACGCATGCTCGCGAGGCGCCGCGCGCGAGACGCTCGCGGTGATTGGCGCACGCGTCGTTCGCGTGGCTGACGTCAAGAAGGGTCGACCCAGCATCAACGTCAACTCTGTCGCGCTTCGCGGTCGCGCCGTCGCCGTCGTCGCTGTCGTCGTCGTCGTCGTCGTTAGTGGCGCGAGAATCGCACGCGCGCGATGCGCCGCGCCATCGAACGCACCGCGCCACGCGCGTCGCGCGCACTGCGCCGCGCGCGTCATGGTGTGTCGGAACTTTGCGCGCCGGCGTTCCGCACACCGCGACGCGCGTGACGCACGTGAGATCGCCCCGGGCACGCGCGACGAGGTCGATCAGGCGTTGCGTGAGGTGTACGCGCGATGCCGAACGCCGCGCCCGCGCTCGCGGCGTCGCACGCGGGCGCTGGAGCGTCGTCCAAGCGATACGCGCGGCAACGCGCGGGTGCGCTCGCGGCGTTGTTTTACGGCTCGTGTTCGGTGCTGACGGTGTTTTTGAACAAGGCGCTGTTTGCGGTGTGGAGATTTAAGTTTCCAGCGTCGCTCGTGACGGCGCAGACGTTGTTTACGGTGGCGGCGATACTCACGCTCGAGCGCGTGGGAGTGGTGAAGCGACGCGGGGAGAAGTTTTCGCGAGCGGCGTTTAAGCGCGTGTTTATCGTGAGCGCGGTGTTTCAGCTCAAGTTGGTGCTGGACATGACGGCGTTGTCGTTGGTGAATATCCCAATGTATGGAGTGTTGAAGTCGGCGACGACGCCGTTTGTGATGTTGTTAGACTACGGGTTGTTGGGTAAGGTTGCGAGCGGTCGCGTGCAAGCGGCGGTGTTTTTAACCACGCTCGGCGGCGTGCTCGCTGGGGTGGGGGATTTAGAGTTTACCCTACTCGGATATATAGTGGCTTTGATGTCCGCGGCGACGACGGCGATGTATGTTGTTTTAGTGGGAAAAATTGGCGACGAGTTGCAACTCGATTCGTTTACGTTGTTATTGTACAACTCATTGTGGAGCGCACCTCTGAGCATGTGCGTAGTATTTGCCTTTGGCGAACACCATCGCGTGTTTCAGTACGAGCATCTCTCTCGAGTTGGTTTTTTATTTGCATTTTTATTGAGTTGTTCGTCGGCGTTCGTCTTGAATTACGCCACGTATTTATGCACGCAGTTGAACGAAGCGTTGACGACATCCGTCGTGGGGCGAACGAAGAGCATCGTACAAGGCATCGCTGGATTATTTGCCTTCAAGGTACACACGAGTGCGACGAATTTAAGTGGAATTGTGTTCAATTCGGCAGGCGTCGCTTGGTACGCGTACGAGAAGTATATGAGCGCTCGCGGGGTTGAACGTGCTCCGCCGCAACACTCCGACGCCGCGCTGAACGTCATGCACCGCGAGGATTCTCAACTCACGCTGGAGTCGTATTCTCCTCGCTCAAGAGCCAAGCACGCATTCAACAGTGCGCAAGTCGGACGTGTAGACGGAAAACATGCGCATGAAAACTAGTAATTTTAGCGAATTCTTTGAGTTGTAACGCCACTCCGACGTCACTACCAACCAAACATGTTTAATTTTTTACAAGTGTTAACACACGCGCGTGCGCGAGTATGTGTGACGCTAAAATGAATTCAATCTTGGTGCGCGCGGCGTGCTTCGTGAAGTCGCGGCGGAAGCCAGCTCGGAAAGATTGACGCCAAAAAGCTATACAGGAGAATTTTTACTTCACCAAACAAGGACTGCGGCATTTCGCGATGTCCCCAGGCGTGCGTCGCGCGCGCTGGAGGGACGTAGCCTCGGTTGTTGAAGAACTCATCGTTGCCATCGCCGTTTCGGATGCCATTCATATCTCCGAAGTTATTTCGATTCGCCCCACCGTTATTCGCGCCCGCCTCACCGCCTCGACCGACGGCGTCGTTTCCAGTGAGCCATCTCGCAATTACCGCGAGCGCTCCCGTTTGCTGCAGATACACCAAAATCGCCGCCAAAATGTACATGATGAATTTAGCTGTTGAGGCATCTTGCGATAAGAAGAACACCATCATCGACAACTTGAAAATGAGCTTCAAATCGATGCGAATGTGAATCACGCGCACGCGCGCTCCCGGCGGAATGTTCAATCCGGCTGGCAAATCTGGATGATTCGCGTGTGCGTTCTGTGCCTGCGCGAGATTCTGAGCGTTTGCGCGATGATCTGTTTGCGTCCATGACCCTGGGGTGCCAAACTGTGCGACATGCGGTGGGGTTTGTACGTTTAAGAATTGGCCGCCGAGCGTGTGCGCGCTCATCGGCGGCGGTCCCGGCGCCGCGAACGCATTATTCGGCGACAACGATGCATACGCCGCGTGATAGGCTGCGTGATACATCGCATTCAAATGCGGCGACGCCGCTAACGTCACCGCCCCTCGCGAGGAAAAGTCGTGACGCACGTCACCTTCAAACTCAGGCATCGACGGCGTCGACGGCGCAAACACGCGCCTCGCCGTAGGGGTCGCCATCCCTCCATCGCGCGGCGAACGCACCGCCTCAAACGCACTCGTCGTGGTGTGTCCTTCACTCATAGACGCCGAATCACGACGCACCGGCACCGGTGCCACGGGTTCTCGCTCAAGCCCCGCCGTCTCGTCGTCTCGTCCAACCTCCCGTGTCTCGCGCTCGCCTTCGTCATCCAACAAATTCAACCCATTCATCGACGCCACCCGTCGCGTACGCACCATCAAATGCAACACATACTCCATCTTCGTCGTCTCTGTCCCTACTGTCGGCGACGACGCATTATCCGCATCGTACGCCCGCGCGCTCGCCTCGGCGCGCGCCAACACCTCCCCCAACACGTCGTCATCTTTCAACACCTTGCCGCTATAAATCAACACCTGCGACGCGCTATCGACGACAACGCGACGACGAGTGCGATCACGACACGCGCTTCCACGTTCTCCCCGTGTCTCCTCGACGTCGCCGTAGACGGTTTCAATGTGCGCCTTGAGCGCGCGCACGGTTTCTCGCGCATCGAAGCGCACGCGAACATCCGCGCGCGTCTCTATTTGCGCGCTCTTCAGCACTAAATCCACATACGGCGGCGGCGGCGACGACGACGACGGCGACGCGTGCGGTGTCGTCATCGATGGCCCGGGCGCCGACATCACCCCTCGCCCCTCGCGTCGCGAACTCGCGACCGTCGTCACCGTGCGCGAGCCCCGCGACCACGGGCAACGCACGCACACATAAAACACACACACACAGGCATCACACGCACCGTATACGTACCATACGTCCGACGCATACCATATATACCCTCCCCCCACATCGACATGGTCTTCGCACACCCCACACTACACAAACCTTAGACACACCAGCGGCACACCGCCCATGCCATGCCATGCCATGTGTCCGAACAAAACACCCGCGTGTGTGGGAAAGCGTTACCACGCTTACGGGCGCGCGCGCGCCGCCGCGCGACGACGAAAGCGACGTCACAATCGCTCGACCGATCGATCGATTCCACATTCGCGCGCGCCATTGATTGATTCCATGTACGCGACGACGATAACGAACACCCGCGCGGTGACGACGCGATCGATCGCGTCGACGAGCTCGAGACGCGCGACGAGCGGCGCGGCGACGGTGAAGCCGATGAACGCGCGCGCGAGCGCGGCGTTCGCGGGCGCGCACGGCGGCGCGATCGGGCTCGCGACGACGATGGCGCGCGCGACGACGACCAAGTCTCGCGCGGCATCCTTGGTTGTGTGCGTATAGGCGATGTGATGCGATTGCGTGTGCGATGTGATGCGTGGACGGCGCGAGGACGGCGCGAGGACGACGGGATTGTTGGATTGATGACGGTGACGATGTGATCGCGGAATGTGCGCTTTTTGAGGGAAACCCTCGCGCGCGCGCGCACGGGGGCGTTTCGCGCGTACGTTTTGACTTGAGTTTCGCGTACCGATGATGATAAGAGACTGACGAATGTGATTTGCGTGCGAACAATAGTAAGGCTGGTGGTGTCGCCAAGGCGGCGCCGGGTGAGCAAAAGAAGGTTTTCGGTTTGAACTTGCCGGAATCCGAAGGCTTGTCGTTTTTGATCTTGGCCGCCGGTTCGTTGGGTTCGGCGCTTGGTTTCGCTGCGCTTCAAGAAGGCGTGTTCCGCATCCCGGGCTTTAAGTTCTCGGCGTGGATGACTGTTTTGACCACGTTCACGTACTTTTTGTGCGGTGCGCTCGAGATGAAGCTCACCAACGATTCTCGTAAGGGTTCTTGGAAGAACTACGGTATTCTTTCCATTTACACGTACGGGGGTATGGCGATGACCAACTACGCGTTGTCTTACTTGAACTACGCCACGCGTATCGTGTTCAAGTCTGCGAAGATCATTCCCGTCATGGCCTTCTCCGTGTTGATCGTCGGTAAGAAGTACAACTGGAAGGAATGGTTGTCCGCCGCCATTTTGGTCGCGGGTATCGTGCTCTTCACCCTCGGCGATGTCGCCTCCTCTCCGGCTTTCGCGCCGATTGGTGTCATTCTCATCGCTGGTGCGCTCTGCGTTGACGCCATTTGCGCCAACTTTGAAGAAAAGAACTTCTTCCGTTGTGAAACCCCGTCCACGACGCAAGAAGTGCTCTGCTACGCGTCGTTGATTGGCACCGCGTACGGTTTGGTTCCGCTCATCGCGTCTGGCGGTCTCGCGCCGGCCCTCGCGTTCTCCCAAGCCAACCCGCAAGTTGTGCCGATGATCATGGCCTTCTCTGTCATGGGCTACTCTTCCGTGTCTTTCATCCTCTCCCTCATCAAGTACTTCGGTGCCACCGAGGCTGAGATTGTCAAGTCTTTGCGCAAGGTGCTCTCCATCGTGATTTCCTTCATGCTCTTCCCCAAGGAACTCAACTGGAAGTACATCGCGGGTTTCTTGGCCGTGTTGGTTTCCACGGTCTACACCTTCTACCTCAAGAACGAGAAGAACAAGGCCAAGGCTGCGGCCAAGGCTGCCGGCGGCGCTTAAGCGTTGTCCATACAACTGGTTCGCCATTAATAGCCGTAGTAGAGGTCTTATCGAACGTACGAACGAAGACTAAACCGGTAAATACGAGGAGACATTTATCTATAAATTTATTTTTTATCACCAACTCCTTCCTGTTCGCACAAACTAACGAAAACACAAGCGCACATGCATACCACGTAGTACACGATAAACGTAAAATAATGGAGTTTTTCGCTGGTGCGGTGTTGTCGCGTGTCTCGACGTTGGAATTGAACGCGCGCGGGCAAAGTATTTTAAAATAAGTTAACGGGAATTTGATTGCAATCAATCGAATCAAAGACGCGTGCTAAGTTGCACCCACTGGTGCGAACAAAATGTCGCCTGCTACCCAAAAGAATCCAAAGTGTTTTACGATTTAAGAAACTTCCCTCGATGACAACGAACGTTTACGCCGTCTTCGCCTTGTCAAAATCCACCGGGTCGGACTTCCAGACGAGGAAGACGAACACGGAAACGATTTGCAAAGCAGCAATCGGGAAGAACAAGGAGTACGCCCAGTTGCCACCAGTCTTAGACAAGAAGTAACCGGTGAAGAACGTGGAGAGCGTCGACGCGATGGCCGCGGCGGTGTTCGTCACGCCCAACATGATGGAGGCGTACTTCGGGGAAAGATCTTGGTGGCCGCAGAACAAACCAGTGCGGATGAAAGCAGCCATACCGAAAGTAACGGAAAGGAGGCCAACAACTGCGGCGATGGTTTGGTTGGTGACTGCGGCAGCCGGAGTAGAGTTCACAATCATACCGATGGCGGTGAGCATGACGGCGCCGCCGCCAAAGCAAATGGTTTGCGAGAACTTGCGGATTTGCGTGCGCGTCAAAACCTTCTTGGATTCGAGTTCACCAGCGAGCGGCGCAATCAAAGCAGTAACAACGACAGTGGACAAGTACGGAAGGATGGAAAGGAAAGACGACTTGGACAACGTCACGTTCATGGCGTCAGCCAAGAAGGACGGCAACCACGCGAGCAAACCGTAAGAGAAGTAGTTCCACGTAAAGTGAGCCACAGTCAACGCCCAGAATTGCTTGTTGCGGATGAACGCACCCCACGGGATGCTCAAGGCTTTCTTACCGCCAACAACGGCTTCTTCCTTCATGTCGGTGCTGGAATCGTTCATAAACTTCATCAACCACCACGCGCCCCAGATGAAACCGAGAGCGCCAAAGAGGTAAAAGACGGCGGGCCAGCCGCCCAAACGGAAGATGATCGGCGGCGCGATCAACAAACCGAGCAAAGAGCCGACGTCAAGACCGCCAAACGCGGTGGTGACCGCCTTGGAGCGTTGAGACGGCGGAACGCCCTTAGCCAACACGCCAGTCGCCGCAGAGGGCGCGACACCTTCGCCGAGACCGACCAAGAATCGGGAAGCCAAAAGCGCGGGCATCCCCAAAGCCGCGCACATCGGGGCGATCAAGGTACCGAACGACCACAACATCACACCCCAGAACAATACAACTTTACCGCCGTACTTGCTCGCTAACCAACCACCCGGGATTTGCGTAAACGAATAACCCCAGAAAAACGCAGAGGCTGCGCGAGAACAACACAAAACAAAAACCATCGACGTCGTCAGTCACGCGAAAACACATCATCATCATCTTGCGCTCAACGCACAATAATTCGCGCGACACACAAAACAAAATACGCACCAACGAGACCCTTTTGCGTAGTCGTCCACCCGAGCTCTTGCGCCATCGGCACGATGGCTACGCTCATGTTAACCTTGTCCAAGTTGCACAAAACGAACGCAACAAACAGCGCAATCACCATGCCCCAACGACGCTTTTGCCCATCTTGAGTCATATCGAACACTTCTTCTTCAGGAGGATCGTTCGGGTTGATCTCAACCGCGCCTCCCCCCGCGCGCGCGACGATCGCCTCGCGCGACGTCTTCGTCGACTGTCTCATCGCCGTCGTCGTCGACTGTCTCGTCGTCGATACCGCCATCACCGGCATCACACCGCGAGCACGTTGCGCCCCACACCGAACCGCTGCGCGCACGCTCACCGCCTTCGACGCCCCAACCGCCGCTTGCGACGACGACGACGACGACGACGCCATCGACGCGCGCCGCTTTTCAAACTTCCCGGCGGCGGGCGTCGCGATCGCCGCCATCGTCGCCCGCGCCATCATCGTCCTCTGTCTGCTGTACTCGACACTCGGGCTCGACGTACAAAGACGAGCGGGCGTCGTTCGTCGATCACACGTACGTACGCGCGGTCGTCTGACGCGCGACGATCGATCCATGCATCCGATCGCTCGATCGATCCATCGACGACGACGGGACGGCGGCGCTAGGTCAGTCCATGCGTCGTCGTCGATCGATCGACCCATCCATGGGTTCGATCGATCGATCGACCGCTCGATCGATGTCGACATCCATGGGTTCGATCGACCGCTCGATCGATCGATCGATCGACACCCTCAAGCGAGAGTATATACCATGCTCGGACATTCGGCGTGTACTCGTCGTTTATCGTCGTTTATCGTCGCACGCGCGCACGCACATGGGCGCATCCATCGCTCGAGTACGCGCGCGCGCGCACGAAAGGTCGCGGGCGACACAGACACAGACACACACACAGGGTGTCGTCGTCGTCGTCGACCGCGCCGTCGCGATGGATGTTTTTGTGGTCGGTTGGACGCCGACCGGACGGACGGACGGACACGCGATGGGGCCCTCGAAATGGACGACCCCGCGCGCGCTAAAAGCGGCGTGGACGGCATTCCGTGGCTCGGTGCGCGCGCGAGTGATTGATTGCGTGATTGATTGATTGACGATGACGATGGGGATGACGATGGCGATGACGATGCGGGCGGCGTTTTCTCCTGGACGCGGCCGCGTGGATGGTGGCGTTCGCGCGACGACGAGGTTAACGACGACGAGGTTAACGACGACGACGACGACGACGACGACGCGACGACGACGCGGACGCGGTGAGGCGGTGACGACCGAGGCGTTCTTTAACTTTGG